>Ga0326726_10001746_pt1 | contig 20205 bp, 17 predicted proteins | sample MHFenrmetagenome_2_FD_207603 | JGI IMG/M metagenome (GOLD analysis project Ga0326726, IMG submission 207603) | Lab enriched peat soil microbial communities from Michigan Hollow, Ithaca, NY, United States - MHF15MN | ecosystem: Environmental > Terrestrial > Soil > Wetlands > Peat | place: USA... | reverse complement strand
TCCGCTCGGCAAGTCGGTCGAACACGATCTGAAGGACGGCGATCGCCTGCGCTTCGGCGATTTCGAAGTGCTGGTGAGCATCGACGAGGCCAACGACTTCCCCCCGGACAAGAGCGGGATCGTCGCCTATGACGGGCGCGGCGGATCCGCCGCCACCAAGTCGACCAGCAACGATCTTGGCGAGTCGCTCGATCTCGATTCGCTGCTCGCTGCCGACCACAATGGCGAATCGGGCAGCGCCTACGGGCCCGTGGACGCCTATGGACAACCGATCAAGTCACCCGGCAAACGCGTGCCCATGCGGCCGCGCGCCCGCCCCACGGTGAAGTCGCTGCTCGACGGCAAACCGCTGTCGACGCCCGAGGTACCGCCAGCCCCGCGCGCAGGCAAGGCACCCTGGCACATGGCGACGCGCCCGTACACTTCTTCAAAGTCCGCAACGCCGGCTGCTGCCCAGAATGCAGCGTCCAAGCCGGCTGCCGCGGCACCCGCCGAGAACTTGGCCTCCGTTTCCGGCATTCGACAGAAGGTCGACGCAGGGGACGCGGGCGAGGTCGCCAACGCCGTTCACAGCCTTTGCCGTGGTGCGGGCATCCCCGCTGCTGCGATTCCGACGGAATTGCACGGACGATTTCTCCAGGTTGCCGGCCAGCTGTTGCGCGAGATGGCGCTCGGCCTTACGGCGAGCCGCCAGTCACGCGTCGAATTGAAGAAGCGTCTGAGAATCCAGACGCCCGAAGAGGGCGACAGCGCACTGGCGCTTGCTTCGGGCGTGGATGAAACCCTGCGCCGGCTGCTCGCTGGTTCGACAGCGCGCAACGTTTCACAGGCGGAAGCCTTGCGTTCGGGCTTTCTGGAAGTAAATCACCACGAGCGCGCGCTCATGGAAGCGATGGAAGCCGCTCTCGCCGACTTCATCCAGCGGCTGAGCCCGCAGGAACTCGAGGAACGCTTCGCGCGCGGCGCGAAACGCTCGAGCATCATGGGGGGCAACGTCAAGGCCCGAAATTGGGAACTGTACACGGAGTTCTTCCAGGGCTTGACGCAGGGCGCGGGCGATTCGATGCCGCACGTCTTCGTCGAAGCGTTCGCACGCGCCTACGAATCGAGCCTGCGTGAACTCGAAGGCGCTGCGTCACTGCGCGAACGCCTGGTGGGCGACGCCTCCTAGCACGCCCTGATCATTACGCGTCGATCGAAGCGGCCCGGTGGCCTCCAGGTCACCGGGCCGCTTTTATTTCGGTGCATACTCGTACCCGCAAGAACAGATTGAGGGGGCAGCATGACGAACGACGCACCGGTCCTCATCGCCGGCGGCGGCCTGGTCGGCCTGTCGGCCGCGGCCTTTCTCGCGCAGCACGGTGTGCGGTCGCTGACGCTGGAGCGACTGAACGACATCTCACCGCTCCCGCGCGCGGCCTTTTACCACATGCGTACGCTGGAGCTGTTCCGCTCGCTCGGCATCGAGGACCGCGTGGTCGAAGGGTCCGCGCGCGACTTCGTCCCGGAAGGCGCAGTCATCGCGCGGGACACCCTCGCCGGCCGCAAGCTCGCCGACTTCATCCTGAATCTCAATGCGGGCGTCGACGCCTTGAGCCCCTGCCGCCGGCTGTTCCTGAACCAGCCGAACCTCGAGCCCATCCTGCGCGACCGCGCCCAGTCATCGGGAGCGACGATCCTGCGGGGCGTCGAGGTCACGGGCCTGCGCCAGGACGCGAGCGGCGTCAGCGTATCGATCCGCGACGTCGACGGCGGCGGCTCACGCGAGCTGCGGAGCAGCTATCTGATCGCCGCGGATGGCGGACACTCCCGCGTGCGCGAAGCGCTCGGGATCGGCGTCGAGGGTCGCGGCGCGTTCTCGCACTCCGTGACGATCTACTTCACTGCTGACCTGAGGCGCTTCGTCGGCGACAACGCGTGGAGCCTCATCTACGTCAACAACGCGACCCTGCGCGGTTTCTTCCGGCTGAACCGCGCCGCGACCGCCGGCTTCCTCGCGGTCAACATCGTCGGCGACCCGGCCGTGGATCCGGACGCCGCGGCGAACGCCGCCGCCGACGTCAGCGAGGGGCGACTCATCGCGCTGGTGCGCGCGGCCGCCGGCGACCCAAACCTATCCGTGCGCATCGACGGACTCAGCCGCTGGCGCGCAACGGCCTGCGTCGCGCAGCGATTCCGGGAAGGCCGCGTCTTCATTGCCGGAGATGCGGCCCACCTGATGCCGCCGACAGGCGGCTTCGGCGGCAACACCGGCATCCACGATGCGCACAATCTCGCCTGGAAACTTGCGCTCGTGCTCGGCGGTCAGGCGAATCCGGCGCTGCTCGACAGCTATGAGCGCGAACGCCTTCCTGTCTGCCGCTTCATCGTCGAGCAGGCGTTCTCGCGCTACGTCGCACGCACGGCGCCGTGGCTCGACGCGAGCACGCACCCGGCGCCCCTCGCCGATGACTTCGAGATTGAGCTGGGCACGCTGTACGACGCGCCCGACGCACCGCATGCCGATCCGCGCACGACCTGCGGCAGGCCCGGTTCGCGCCTGCCTCACCTGTGGCTGCGGCGCGGCGGCGAACGCGTCTCCACGATCGATCTCACGGGCGGGCACCTGCTGCTCGCCGGCAGTGACGGCGCGGCATGGATGGAAGCGGTCGACGCGCTGCGTCCGTCGTTCCCGGGGCTGCCGCTCGACGCATTACGGATGGGCAAGGATCTCGACGATCCCCAGGAGCATTACCGGGAGGCCTTCGGCATATCCCGCGCCGGCGCGACGCTGGTGCGTCCGGATGGCTTCGTCGCGTGGCGCAGCCCGCAGGCAGTCGGTGACGCTGCGGCCGCGCTGCGCGCGGTCTTGAACGACAGCCTCGGACAACCTGGAACGTCGCGGACCTGAAGCCTGCGAATCGTCATCTTCGTCAGGACTCAATAGTAGTCGGACGCGGCCGGTTACTTGGGGAAACTGGATGGCGGAGAGGGTGGGATTCGAACCCACGTGGGGCGTTAGCCCCCATCGCATTTCGAGTGCGCGCCGTTATGACCGCTTCGGTACCTCTCCGGATGGAACCCGCGATCGCGTTTCAGCACGAACCGCAGGGCGCGGTATTCTACTGTAGCGGCGCTCGAATTCGAGCCTGAAGCGGAAAGTCACGTTTGCGTTCCATCTCGCTCGCGATCGCGGTTGTTGCATTCGCGCTGCTCGGCACTTGCCAGCGGGTGCCGCCGCTGCTCGACCAAATCCGCGACCTCGGCGAACTGCGGGTCGTAACCCGCAACAGCCCAACTGCGTATTATCTTGGCGCCAATGGTCCGGAAGGGCCTGAATACGAGCTCGCCAATCGCTTCGCCGGCAAGCTCGGAGTCGCTCTCTACATCTACACCGTACCGCGGCTCGCGATGATCAAGGACGAGATCGCGAGCGGCCGGGCGCACCTCGCCGCGGCCGGCCTCACGGTGAGCGATGACTGGAAGGACGCGATCGTCTACGGTCCTACCTATCAGCAGATCCGCCAGCATCTCGTCTACCGCATGGGGCAGCCCAAGCCGCGCGACATGGCGGCCGTCAACGGCGGCCATCTCGAAGTGATCGCGGGCAGCAGGCATGCGGAACTCCTGCGGGGGCTGCGCAATTCGATGCCGGATCTGGTGTGGGTCGAGAACCATCGTGACGAATCGCTCGATCTGGTTGCGCGCGTCGCCAGTGGCGACATCGATTTCACGATCTCGGACTCGACGGAATTCGCCCTCGCCCACTCGCTCTATCCGGAAATCCGCGTGGCATTCGACCTGCCGGATGAGCAGCCGGTCGCCTGGGCCCTGCGCCGCGGCGACGCATCGCTCGCTGACAGCGTGCGCGCATTCTTCGCGGAAGAGACGGCGAGCGGCGCGCTGGCGGAGCTCGTCGATCGGTACTTCGGCCAGAACGATCGCTTCGAGTACGTGGGTGCACGCGACTTCATCGAGCACATCGGCTCGCGCCTGCCGCGCTATCGGCTCTGGTTCAAGGAAGCGGCAAGCGGTATCGGCGAGGACTGGCGACTGCTCGCGGCGATCGGTTACCAGGAGTCGCAATGGAATCCAGAAGCCGTGTCGCCGACGGGCGTGCGCGGCATCATGATGTTGACCGAAGACACGGCGCACGCGATGGGCATCTCCGATCGCGCGGATCCGCGCCAGAGCATCCTCGGCGGAGCCCGGTATTTCATCAGCGTGCGCGACATGATTCCCGCGCGTATTGCGGAGCCCGATCGCACGTGGCTCGCGCTTGCCGCGTACAACGTTGGCTTCGGTCATCTCGAGGACGCGCGCGTGCTCACGCAGATGCGCGGCCACAACCCCGACGCCTGGCAGGACGTGCGCGCGCACCTGCCCCTCCTCGCCCAGGAGAAATGGTATGGCAAGGTGAAGCGCGGCTACGCGCGCGGCTGGGAGCCAGTGCGCTTCGTCGACAACGTCCGCGGCTACCTCGATGTCCTCGAGTGGGTCGCGCAGGACACGGCTGTACAGCCCGCCGTCATCTCGCGGCGCTGAAAAAAGGGGATCCGATTTATCTTCGCGCCAGTGCAAGGTGCGATTGCGGGAGACCGAGTCGGGGAGGTCCTTTCGGGATCGTAAAAAACAGGATGTTTTTTTCGAAGCCTACATGGATGTATTTACGGCGGTCCCGAAAGGACCTCCCCGATTCGGTCTCAACGACTTTCGTCCGCGAAGATAAATCGGACACCTTTTCGTCAGCGGCGCTGTGCGAAGAATTGCGCGAGCAGCTCCGAGCATTCCTCGGCGAGCACGCCGCCGAACGCATCAACGCGATGATTCATCACGGGCGAATTCAGGATGTTGAGTGCGCTGCCTGCAGCGCCGACCTGCGGGTCCCACGCGCCGAAGACGACACGATCGATGCGCGCGTAAACCATGGCTGCGGCACACATCGCACAGGGCTCGAGCGTCACGTACACCGTGCAGCCCATGAGCCGATAGGTTTCCAGATTCACGCCCGCGGCGCGCAGCGCCACGATCTCCGCGTGAGCGGTGGGATCATGCCGTCCGATGGGTTGATTCCAGCCGACGCCAACAATCTTGTCGCGCGCGACCACCAGCGCACCGACCGGCACCTCGCCCGCTACGCCGGCGCGCTTCGCCAGGTCGAGCGCCTGGCGCATGAAGTCCCGATCGCCGTAGGTCGCCATGCGGCGCTCACTCCCACTCGATCGTCGCGGGCGGCTTCCCGGAGATGTCGTAGGTGACGCGCGAGACGCCGGCCACTTCGTTGGTGATCCGGCGCGCCACGACGTCAAGGAACTCGTAGGGCAGGCGCGCGAAGTGCGCCGTCATGAAATCGACCGTCTCGACGGCGCGCAGCGCGATGACATAGTCGTAGCGGCGTCCATCACCCATGACCGCCACCGAGCGCACCGGCAGAAAAACCGCGAAGGCCTGACTCACGCGATCGTAGAGATCGTGCCGCCGCAACTCCTCGATGAAGATCGCATCCGCACGGCGCAGCAGATCCGCGTGCTCCTGGCGCACCTCGCCCAGAATTCGTACGCTCAAGCCGGGTCCCGGGAACGGGTGGCGGAACACGAGTTCGCGCGGCAGGCCGAGCTCGACGCCGACGCGGCGCACCTCATCCTTGAAGAGCTCGCGCAGCGGCTCGATCAGCTGCATGCGCATGCCCGCCGGCAAGCCGCCGACGTTGTGATGCGACTTGATGACGTGCGCCTTGCCCGTGGCGGAGCCCGCGGACTCGATGACGTCGGGGTAGATCGTGCCCTGGGCGAGCCAATCGATGCCGGAGAGTTTGGCCGACTCCTCATCGAACACCGCGATGAACTCGCGCCCGATGATCTTGCGCTTGGCTTCCGGATCGGTGACGCCCGCAAGGGCTCTCAAGAATCGGTCGGCCGCGTTGACGCGCAGGACCTCAACGCCCATGTGCTGCGCGAAGGTCTGCATGACCTCATCGCCTTCATTGAGGCGCAGGAGCCCGTGGTCGACGAAGACGCAGGTCAGCTGATCGCCGATCGCACGATGCAGGAGCGCGGCGACTACAGAGGAGTCGACGCCACCCGACAGGCCGAGGAGCACTCGCGCTTTGCCGACCTGCGCGCGCACGCGCTCGATGCTGTCCGCAATGATGTTGCCTGTGTCCCAAAGCGCATCGCACTGACAGATCTCGCGGACAAAGCGCTCGAGAATGTCGTGCCCGCGCTTCGTATGCGTCACTTCCGGATGGAATTGCACGCCGTAGTAGCGCCGCGACTCATCCGCCATCGCGGCGAATTCCGCGTTGCCGCTCGAGCCCACTTGCGTGAACCCGGGCGGCAAGGCTTCCACCCGATCGCCGTGACTCATCCAGACATCGAGGAGCGCCCGGCCGCCGGCATCCGCGTGATCCTGCAGCCCATCGAGGAGTCGCGAGGCACCCACCACGGCGACCTGCGCGTAGCCGAATTCCCGATGGGTCGAAGGGGCCACGCGACCGCCCAACTGCTGCGCCATCGTCTGCATGCCATAGCAGATGCCGAGCACGGGCACGTTGAGTTCGAATACCGCCCGCGGCGCGCGCGGCGGACTGCTGTCGGTCACCGACTCGGGACCGCCGGAGAGAATGATGCCGCGCGGATGGAACGCGCGAACGTCGGAGTCGGAGACATCCCAGGGCCGGATCTCGCAGTAAACGCCGATTTCGCGGACGCGGCGCGCGATCAACTGCGTGTACTGCGCGCCAAAGTCGAGAATCAGAATCCGGTGGGCGTGAATGTCCGGCAGGATGGCGGGTGGGGTCTTGGCCGGAGCGGTTGCCATGTTCAGCTGACGCGGTAGTTCGGCGCTTCCTTGGTGATCGCAACGTCGTGCACGTGGCTCTCACGGACGCCTGCGGTCGTGATGCGCACGAATTTCGGCTTGGTGCGCATCTGCTCGATGTCCTGACTGCCGGTGTAACCCATCGCCGCGCGCAAGCCGCCGGCGAGCTGATGCAGGATCGACACGAGGCTGCCCTTGTAGGACACGCGGCCTTCCACGCCTTCCGGCACGAGCTTTTCAAGCTCGGTCGTCGTGTCCTGGAAATAGCGGTCCGCCGAGCCGTATTTTTCCGACATCGCGCCGAGCGAACCCATGCCGCGGTACGATTTGTAGGAAGCGCCCTGGTAGAGCTCGACTTCGCCCGGCGATTCTTCGGTGCCGGCAAAAAGGCCGCCGATCATCACGGAGTGCGCGCCCGCGACGATCGCCTTGGCGAAATCACCGGAGTAACGAATGCCGCCGTCGGCAATCGTAGGCACATCGGTATCCGCAATCGCCTCGCTCACGTTGGCGACCGCGCTGATCTGCGGCACACCGACACCCGCGACGACGCGCGTGGTGCAGATCGATCCCGGGCCGATGCCGACTTTGACGCCATCGGCCCCCGCTTTGACCATATCGCGCGCGGCCTCCGGCGTGACGATGTTGCCGCCGATGACCTGCTGCTCCGGCCAGCGGGCCTTGATGCGCGCGACCATCTCGAGCACGCCCTTCGAATGTCCGTGCGAGGTATCGACCACGATGACGTCGACGCCCGCTTCGCGCAGCGCCGCGACCCGATCGAGTGTGTCGGGCGACGTGCCCACCGCGGCGCCAACACGCAAGCGGCCCGTTTCATCCTTGCAGGCGTGCGGGAATTCCGTCGCCTTCTGAAAATCCTTGACCGTGATCATGCCCTTCAGCTGGAAGCCCGCATTCACCACCAGCACTTTCTCGATGCGATGCTTGTGCAGGAGCAGCAGCACTTCGTCTTTGGGTGCGCCCTCGCGCACGGTGATGAGGCGGTCCTGCGGCGTCATGACGCTCCGCACCGGCGCATCGAGTTTGGTTTCGAAGCGCAGGTCGCGGTGCGTGACGATGCCGACGACCTCGTTGTTGCCAACGACGACCGGCACGCCGGAAATGTTCTTGGCGCGCGTGAGCTCGAGAACTTCACGGATGGTCTTGTCGGGCGTGACCGTGATCGGATCGGTGATGACGCCGCTTTCGAATTTCTTCACGCGGCCGACTTCGCGCGCCTGACCGCCGATCGTCATGTTCTTGTGGATGATGCCGATGCCGCCTTCCTGGGCCATCGTGATCGCGAGGCGCGCTTCGGTAACCGTGTCCATGGCGGCCGACACGAGCGGCAGGTTCAAGCGGATCTTGCGCGTGAGGCGCGTCGAGAGATCGACTTCTCGAGGCAGCACTTCCGAGTAGGCCGGCACGAGCAGCACGTCGTCGAAAGTTAGGGATTCCTCGAGGATGCGCATGGTCGGGCTGTGGGGAGGGCCTCGGCCGAAATAAAGCGCGTAAGTCTACCTGCAGGCAGGCAGCGGGTAAACCTCTTACTCGTTGTCGGCCTGGCCATTCGTTCGGCTATGGGCTGGGTCATCGGGCGGCGCCACGCTCATGTCCGGCTTGAGGCGTGGATCAAGCGCGTTCGAGTACGAGGTGGGTGCGCGCAGTGCGGCCGATCAAAGTGGCAAGCACCACGAGAAAGATAGCGCCAATCCCGATCACGCTCGATGCCATCAGCAGAATCTGCTGGCGTGATTCGGCCGGGTCGCGTTCCGGGGTCCAGGGCCGCGCTTGAAGCGAAACCAGGGCATATCGATGAAATCATGCGGCGTCCGGCGCCACCCGCGCCAAACCCGCTAATATCTGGACGCGATGCCAACACCGCTCTCCACCGATCGGGATGTCTACAGCGTCTCGCGCCTCAATCGCGAGGCTCGGGCACTCCTCGAGCGTGGCTTCGCAACAATTTGGATCGAAGGCGAGCTCTCGAACTTCGCGCGGCCCGCTTCCGGCCACTGGTACTTCTCGCTCAAGGATGCGACCGCCCAGGTGCGCTGCGCGATGTTCCGCCAGCGCAACATGAATGTGAGTTTCGCGCCGCGCGACGGCGCGCAAGTGCTGGGGCGGGGACGCGTGAGCCTCTACGAACCGCGTGGCGACTATCAGCTGATCATCGACCACATGGAGGAAGCCGGCGAAGGCGCATTGCGCCGCCAATTCGAAGAGCTCAAAGCGCGTCTGCAGAAGGCGGGGCTCTTTGCGGAGGAACACAAGCGGGCGTTACCGCCCGTGCCCCGCCGTATCGGCGTCATCACTTCGCCGACCGGCGCCGCGCTGCGTGACATTCTGCATATTCTCAAGCGGCGCTTTCCGGCGATTCCCGTACTCATCTATCCCGTGCCCGTGCAAGGCGCAGCCGCTGCGCCTGCAATCACACAAGCGCTCAATGAAGCCGGTCAACGCGCGGATTGCGACGTCATCATTCTCGCGCGTGGCGGCGGTTCGCTCGAAGATCTGTGGGCATTCAACGACGAAGCGCTCGCGCGCGCCATCTACGACTGCCCGATTCCGGTGGTGACGGGTATCGGCCACGAGATCGATTTCACGATCGCGGATTTCGTCGCGGACCGGCGCGCGCCCACGCCATCGGGCGCCGCCGAGATCGTCGTTCCCGATCAGCGTGCGTGGCTGCAGGCGTTCGCCGATGTGCGCTCCCATATCCTGCGGCTCACGCGGAGCCTGCTCGCGCGGCGCGGCGAATCGCTCGTGTGGCTCACGCGGCGTTTGCAGCAGACGCATCCAGGTGCGCGCCTCGCGCAGCAAACGCAACGGCTCGACGACTTGAGCGAACGGCTCCGGCTCGCAGTTAGGCACACGCTGGACGGAAAGCGCTCGCAAACCGCTGAGCTTTGGGCGCACCTGCGGCGCCTGTCCCCCGAACACCAGGTGGCTGCGCGCAGCGCCGAGCTCGCAACGCTTGCACTACGCCTGCGCGCCAACGCCGCGCGGCGCATCGAATCGGCGCGCGCCCGTCTCGAGGTTTCAATGCGGGCCTTGCATGCGGTGAGTCCGCTCGCGACGCTGGAACGCGGTTACGCGGTCGTGACGCGCGAGGCAGACGCCACTTTGTTACGCTCGTCCCGCACGGCGCGTCCAGCGGATCGCGTGCGCATCCGGCTTACGGACGGCAGCGTCCGTGCGGTCATCGAAGGTCGCGTGGAAGCGGAGGACCCATGATCAGCCGAAGCGTCAAAGTAACTGCGTGTCTCACCGCAGCTCTCTTGTCCTGCGCGTTCGCGGGCGCCGACCCGGGCAACCCCACCGTGCGCGCGACACCCGGCGGCGTTGTGATCCTGAAGCTCGGCAGCGCGCCTGAGACGCCCGCGGTTTTCTTCGAGGGTCATCGTGTGCTGGTGCGCAAGGTCGGCGAGCGCTGGGAGGCCATCGTCGGCATACCGCTCGACACCGCGCCAGGCACGCAGCGCGTTGAATGGCGGCTCGCCTCGGGCGAAACGCGGAATGTCAGTTTCGCTGTCACGAGATTCAAGTACCCGATCCAGAATCTGAAGGTGCCGCCGCGTCAGGTGGATCTCAGCAAGGAGGATCTCGAACGTGTCGAGCGGGAAAAAACCCACATTGCCGAGGTGCTCGATGTCTGGTCGCCTGAAGGACCCGCGCTGCTGTCGCTCGCGGCGCCCGTGCCGGGCGAACGCTCGAAGAGCTTTGGCTCGCGCCGCTTTTTCAATCGTCAGCCGCGCAATCCTCACAGTGGCATGGACATCGCGGCAACGACCGGCACGCCGGTGCATGCGCCGCTCGCCGGACGCGTCGCCGACATCGGCGATTACTTCTTCAATGGCAACAACATCCTCATCGATCACGGCCAGGGCCTCTACACGATGTATTGCCATCTGAGCAGGATCGAGGTCGCCGTGGGCGATCGCGTCGACCGCGGCGCGGTCGTTGGCGAGGTCGGCGCCACGGGACGCGTCACCGGCCCGCATCTGCACTTCGGCGTGATGTTGAACCGCGCCTGGGTCGACCCCGCGCTTTTTCTCGCCGCGAAGTAATGCTGGCTCGACGGCCTACAGGCTGAACTGTAGCGCGCAATATCCCTGCAAACTGATCCGCTCCTCGAAATGATCGTGCAGTTCGCGGCCGAACGCGACCAGCAGGTTCGTATGCTTCGACAGCGCGACACGCGCGCCCGCGTTCACCGCTAGCATCGAACGATCGGCACCCGATGAGGCAAGACCGTAGACTTCCGCCACGACTTCAAACCGCTCGCTGACAGCACGGCTCGCCGCCAGGCCGTACATCCATTGGTCGGCGCCGGGTTGAAAGACGCGTCCGACTTCAAGATCGACGACAAGACCGTGGACGCGCCGCTCGTATTGGAATGGCAGGATCACTGTCGTGCCGCGTCCGGCGAGATCCCGATCCTGCGCCGATGAACCCGGATTGTTGAACTCGACCGATGGAAACATCGACATCGACTGGCCGCCGTCACCCGCATCGAAGAAGCGCCATTTCACGCCCACATTTGAGTTGCTGAGTCCGGTGCCGCGCTCGGCGCCATCGGCCTGCCGCACGAGCCATGCCACTTCGTACTTGAGCTGCACGCGATCCGTCAGGCCGTAATTGACGTCGAGCAACGGCAGCTCGGCGGTGCGCTCGTCGGGTCGCTGCTCGAGGGTCGTCGCAAGATTGATTTCCCAGTGACCCCGCGCAACGGTTCCCGGGTCATCCGTGACGAGCGGCGGACCGGCGCCACCTTCGGCCGCGTTGGCCGCGTTGGCCGCGAAGAAAGTCAGCATGAGGACTCGCGCAAGTGCGAACCTTCCTGCGAGGGCCTGCGCGCATCGCTGCTGGTCTAACGGCTCCGGCATGCTTGTGAACCGCGCTCGCGGCAGCGTCAGCGGCGCTGGTGCGAGCGGCGCGCCTTGGGTCGGGTGGCGCGGCGGACTTTGACGGCATAGGGGTTGTCGTCGGTGCGGAATTCCACGCGCACCGGGGCGCCGACGAGGTCATAGGCCTTGCGGAAGATGTTCTCGAGATAGCGCCGATACGCGTCGGGCACCTGGTTGGTCTGATTGCCGTGAATGATGATGACCGGCGGATTGCGGCCGCCCTGATGCGCGTAGCGCAGCTTGATGCGCCGGCCCTTCACGAGCGGTGGCTGGTGCGTGATGACGGCCTGCTCGAGGAGACGCGTGAGCTCGACCGTCGGCATTTCCCGGTTCGCCGCGGCATGGGCGCGGTCGACCGTGGCGAGCAGCTCGCCCACGCCGCTGCCGTGACGCGCGGAAATGAAATGCTGAGGCGCGAACGGCAGGAACGAGAGCTTCAGATCGAGTTCGCGCCGCACATTGTCGCGCTGCTCGGTCGCGAGCTTGTCCCATTTGTTGATCGCAATCACGAGCGAGCGCCCGCGCTCGACGACGAGGCCGAAAAGCGACGCATCCTGTTCGGTTACGCCTTCCTGCGCATCGACAATGCCGATCACGACCTGCGCCTCATCGATCGCCTGCAGGGTCTTCACGATGCTGAACTTCTCGACCTTCTCCTCAACGCGTGCCTTGCGCCTGACGCCCGCAGTATCGATGAGCACATACGATCTGCCGTCGCGCTCGAACGGTACGAAGATGGCATCGCGCGTCGTGCCGGGCTCATCGAATGCAACGAGACGCTCCTCGCCGAGGAATCGATTGATGAGGGTTGATTTGCCGACATTGGGCCGGCCAACCACTGCGACGTGAATCGCGCGTTGATCCACAACCGCGGCTGGCTTTGCTTCAAGGCCGGCGAGCACCATGTCCATGAGCGGTTCGATGCCCTGAAGGTGCGCGGCGGACATCGGCTGCGGTTCGCCGAAGCCGAGCGCGTGGAATTCCGCGGCGGCCATGTCGCTGTCCTTGCCCTCGGATTTATTGGCCGCGACCACAACGGGCTTGCCAGCGCGCCGCAGAATGCGTGCGATGAACTCATCGTCCGGCGTGAGCCCTGCGCGAGCGTCGACCAACAGGATGACTCGATCCGCTTCTTCGATTGCGCGCCCTGCCTGCTCAGCCATCAGCCGCTCAAGCGCGCCGGGGCGCTCGAGGAGACCGCCGGTATCGATCGCTATATAGGGAATCGGGCCGACGCGCCCAAAGCCGTACTTGCGGTCGCGTGTGAGGCCCGGCTCATCGGCGACCAGTGCATCGCGCGTACGCGTGAGGACATTGAACAGGGTCGACTTGCCGACATTCGGCCGCCCGACCAATGCGACGACGGGCAGCATGGTGCCAGGCCTTGCGTTCGGCGATGCGCTCAGCCGCCGGCCGTGCCGCTCTTGCCCCCGCGGGGGCGCGAGCGGAACGCGGTCAGCGAACCCGCATCCGTCTGTATGAGCACGACACCGTTCGCGACGATCGGCTTCGACACGCGATCCTTGCCGGCATGCGCTCGACCGATGATCGCGCCATCGCTGCGGTCGATCCAGTGCACATAGCCCTGGAAGTCCGCCACCACCACCGAATTGCCGTCGATCACCGGCGCGCTCAATCCGCGCCGGTGCAAGAGGTCCTGCCGCCACACTTGCGAGCCATCCTTGCGGCTCATCGCAATCACAGCGCCGTCCGAGTCGGCGATGTAGACCGATTGCGGATCGAGGGCGAGGCCGCGATAACTCGATGCGTCGCGCGCCCACCAGATCTGTCCAGACTCCAGCGCGAGCATCGCGGCACGGCCCTGAAAGCCGACGACGAACACGTCCTGATCGGCGACCTGCACGGCGGAATCGATATCGACCAGACGTTCGAGTTCCGTCTTGCCCTTGGCTGGCGCCACGGCGCTTTCCCAAAGCACATCGCCCGTCACCGCGTTGACCGCGACGACTTTGCCGTTATCGAAGCCGCAGATGACGGTATCGCCCACCAGAACCGGCGGCGCCGTGCCACGCAACGACAGGCGCGGCACCTGCTGATCGATCGACCAGAGTTCATGACCGTCGGCCGGCGCAAGAGCCTTCAAGCGTCCATCGACCGTGCGCACGACCACGACGTTGGCGCCGACCGCGGCCGCGGACAGCAACTCGCCGCCAACTTTTACGCGCCACAGTTGCGCCCCGGTCTCTTCCTTGAGTGCGATGACATCGCCTTTCTCCGAGCCGACCACGACGAGACCGGCGCCAACGGCCGGACCGGCTGACAGCGGCCGCTTGGTCCGGATGTGCCATTGACCGCGGCCGCTCACGGCATCGAGCGCAAGCACATCGCCGTTGTGCGAGGCCGCGAACACCTTGGCGCCATCCGCTGCCGGTGAGAGGCCGAGACGCAGGTGCTTTTCCTTGCCGCCGAGCGATTCGCTCCAGAGCCTGTCGATCGTTAGCTTCGACGTGTAGTCGACAAGCTCGGCCGGCGGATCGATCTTCTTGCTGTCCTTCGAGCAGGCAGCGATGAGAACGAGCGCCGCGACGGCCAAGAGCAGCTTCTTCATGTTTTCGGTTCCTTCGCGGCGGCGGCTGGCGGCGCGGCCGGCAGTGCAACGTCGGCGAGATCGGCGATCTTGAGCTTCAGGAGATCCTCGTTCACGACGCCCGGCAGGTCCGCGGCGGCGGCGGCGCGATACTCAGCGAGCGCCCCGGGACGATCGCCCTTGGCAAGCAAGGCATCGCCGCGCACTTCCTGAATGCGCGGATCGAACGCCGACGAGCCCGCGCTGTCGATGAGCTTCAAGGCATCGTCGATCTTGTTCTGCTCGATCAGGATGCGCGCGAGCCGCAAGCGCGCCACGATCCGCAGCACGTCATCGTGCGAGTCGTTCATGACGCGCGTCAGCGGCTCAACGGCATCGGCAATCTTGCCCTGCTCGACGTTCCAGCGCGCGATCGCGAGTCGCGCCTGGTCGACGTACGGCGTGTTCGCATAGTCCGCATCCAGCGCGCCGAGCGCCTTGAGCGCCACGTCGCGCTTGTCAGCGTTAAGTGCGTTCAGCACCTCGGCGTACTTGCCGTGCGCTTCGATCGCATGCGCGTCCTGACGTACCTGCCAGTAGCGATAACCATAGATTCCGCCGACGCCAAGCACGGCTCCGGCGACGATCCACGCGCCGTTTTCCTTGAGCCAGGTCTTGATGTCTTCCCACTGTTCTTTTTCAGACTTATAGACTTCCACGGATGTGCTCCTGACCCTGTCCCACTGTTGCCGTCGGGCCCTTGAGCTCCGGCAGCCATTCGACGAGGCGACGCGCCAGGTCGCCCTGTGCGCATTCGACCTGCGGACTTTCGACCTTGAGCGAGCGCACGGCGACTGTCCCGCGAGCCACTTCATTGTCCCCGAGAATCACAGCAATCGTTGCGCCACTGCGATCGGCGCGGCGAAATTGTGCTTTGAAATTGCCGCCCCCCAGGTTGAGCTCGATCCTGAGGCTGGCGTACGTATCGCGCAACCGCTCGCACAGCGTCAGCGCGGCCCGCTCGGCCGCTGCGCCAGCCACCACGCAATAGACCTGCGGCTGTATGACGTCGCCTGGGAGTCCTAGTTCCTTCATGACGAGCACGATGCGCTCCTCGCCCAGCGCCCACCCAATGCCTGGCGTCGGATCACCGCCGAGATTTTCGACGAGGCCGTCGTAGCGGCCGCCGGAGCACACGGAACTCTGCGATCCGAGAAGATCGGTGGTCCACTCGAACACCGTGCGACTGTAGTAGTCGAGACCGCGCACGAGGCGCGGATTGATTTCATACGCGACGCCCGCGGCCGTCAGGAGCGCCAGCAGCTGCTCGAAGTGCGCGCGCGAGGCGTCATCGAGCGAATCCATCAGACGCGGTGCGCGCTCGATGAGCGGCTGCAGCGCCGGATTCTTGCTGTCGAGAATCCTGAGCGGATTGCCGGCGAGGCGCCGCTCGCTATCCGTGTCGAGCTCTTCGCGACGCGCGCTGAAGTATTCGACCAGCCGCTCGCGATAGGAGCGGCGCGACTCAGGCGTGCCGAGCGAATTGATTTCAAGCTTCAGCCCGGTAATGCCGAGCCGTTTCCAGAGCCGGGCGCTGAGCAGTATGACTTCCGCGTCGACATCCGGACCCTCGTAGCCGAACGCCTCGACGTCGATCTGGTGAAACTGGCGATAGCGTCCTTTCTGCGGCCGCTCGCCGCGAAACATTGGACCTGCCGTCCAGACGCGCTGCTTCTGGTTGTGCAGGAGCCCGTGGTGAATCATCGCGCGCACGATGCCAGCCGTCGATTCCGGGCGCAGCGTCAACTGCGTGTGCCCGTCGCGGTCGAGGAAGGTGAACATCTCCTTCTCGACAATGTCGGTGAACTCGCCGATGGAGCGTCGAAAGAGCGCCGTCTGCTCCACCATCGGAACGCGCATTTCCTGATAGCCGTACGCCGCAAAGACTTCGGCGGCGGCGCGCTCGAGACGCTGCCAGTAGCCGATGTCCTCGGGCAGAACGTCCTTCATGCCCTCGAGCGGCTGGATGTGAGTGTTCAAGTCCTACGATCCCCAAAAGCTAAGCGTCGTGCCGCCTGGCATGACGCGAAATCTCGCCGTGGCGCCCGTGCGCGAACGCTCTGGCACGTCGACAGGCCTGCCATCGAGGGTCAACTCGACGCCGGCGTAGTTACCCAGCAGGACACGTAGCGGCGGTACACCGGTTACCGACCGGGCAGCGCCCGCCGATCCCTGATCAAACAGCAGTCGCCTGCCGGTGGCGTCGTAGATCTCGACCCAGGAATCGGCCGAAAACCTCATGCGCAGGCGCGCGACGGGCCCTGCCGATGCCGCGTCTTCCTGCGCCACAACCGGCGCCGGTTGTACCGGTTTAGAGCTAGTTGGCGCCGGCGCAGTCTCGGTACTCGCGCTCTGGCTCGCTTCGACTGGCGCCGCACTCGCGTCGGTCACGGCGGAACCGAGCGCATGCCGCGGCCGCGCGTGCCACCACCACAAGCCGCCGCCCACTGCGCACGCTAGGAGTACCGCCGCAATCCAGACAGCTACTGCGCCGAACCTGGACTTCCCGCGTTCTGCGATCATCATCGGGTGCTCGACCGATGCCGGCTGGAGGCTTGGCACCCCCGGCCCCGCATGCGCTGCCTCGTAGTCGGTGAGCAGCGCATCGACGTCAAGTCCAAGCGTCTGCGCGTATTTACGCAGGTGCCCGCGCGCATAGACCGGCGCACCCAGCGCGCGAAACCGGTCGCCCTCCATCGCCTCGAGTACCCCTATATCAAGATGCAGGTCTTCGGCGACCTTCTGCAGCGTCAGTCCCTGACGGTTGCGGGCGGCGCGCAGCCGCTCACCTACGGTGCCCGCGGCCGCATTGTCGGCCCGCTCGCTCATCCGCTCTTACGCTCTTGTTCGATGAGCATGCGTGTTTCGCTGGCATTGGGGAATTCCGCCTTCAGGCGCCGGGCGTACGCTTCCGCCTGGGCCTTGTTGCCGGCCGCCCGCTCGATGCGCAGGCCCAGCCACAACGCGGTCGGCGAAACGTTGACGAGCGCGAGGTGCCGCTGCAGACAGTCGCGTGCGGCCGCGTACTTGTCGCGCATGAAATTCACTTCCGCAAGCTGCAGCCAGCCCTCGGCGAATCCTGGCTTGAAGTCGGTGGCACGTCGAAAATAAGCTTCGGCACCGTCGAGATTTCCGGCGCTGCGCGAGCAAACGCCCGCGTTGCTCCACGCGACTTCCGGCGTCTGGTACAGCGGGCTCGATGCCGCTTTCACCAGCATCTTGTCGCCGTCGCTGTAGCGGCCTTTCTTGCAGAGAAAGACGCCGTAGTAGTTCTGTACGGTCGGGTCCTTCGGTTGCAGGCGCAGAGCGGTGCGAAAGTGCGACTCGGACTTCGCATCATCGCCGAGACGGTCATAGAGGAGTGCCACTGCCGTGTGCACGTTCGCGTCTTTCGGATTCTGGCTGAGCGCGCGCTCGAGTTTTTCGCGCGCCAGTTCGACATTTCCCTGCTGCAGGTAGGCGAGTCCGAGCTGCGTATTGATCGAGGCGGCGTCACCCTGATTCTTGGTGTGCTCCGTGGCATCCTGCGGCTGCGATGAAGCGCAACCCGTGAGCAGAAGAACGATGGCAGCCGCTGTCGACACACTGGCAACTAGTCGCACGGTTCAGACCTCCGCAACGATCGACACGAGTTTGCGCCCGAGACGCACGGTTGTGCGGTCATGTACGCGGCCGGCAAGCTGCCCACAGGCCGCATCGATATCGCGCCCCCGGGTCTTGCGCGTCGTCGCAATCACACCGTGGCGGTTCAGCAGCTCCCGAAAGCGCTCGATCACTTCGGGCGCGGAGCAACGATAGCGCGTACCCGGGAAGGGATTGAACGGAATCAGATTCACTTTGGCCGGATGACCGCGCAGCAGATCGACGAGCTCGAGCGCGTGCGCGGCGGAATCGTTGATGCCTTCGAGCATGACGTACTCGAAGGTAACGCTGCGTCCGTTCTGCTCGTCGATGTAGTGCCAGCAGGCGTCGAGGAGTTCCGCGATCGGATGCTTGCGGTTGATAGGCACCAGGGTGTCGCGCAGCTTGTCGTTCGGCGCATGCAGTGAAACCGCGAGCGCCAGGTTTGAATCCTCGGCGAGCCGGCGCATCTGCGGCACCAGACCCGAGGTCGAGAGCGTGACGCGGCGGCGCGAAATATCGAAACCGAAGTCGTCCATCAGGATGCTGACCGCCGTGAGCACGTTGCGGTAGTTCGCGAGCGGCTCGCCCATGCCCATGAGCACGACGTTCGTGATGATGCGGTCCCCGCCCGGCACAAACCCGAGCTCACGGTTCGCGAGCCAGACCTGACCCACGATCTCGGCGGCCGTGAGATTGCGGTTGAAGCCCTGCTGTCCCGTCGAACAGAAACTGCAGTCGAGCGCGCAGCCGACCTGACTCGAGATGCAGAGCGTGCCGCGATCGACCTCCGGGATGTAGACCATCTCGATGCCCTGGTCGATCGTCGCCTCGACGCCGCGCGCCTCGCCCGCGCGCAGCATCCACTTGCGTGTGCCGTCGCTTGCGACCTGCGTCGTGACGATCTCGGGCGTCCTGATTTCCGCCGTGGCGGTGAGCGCGGCGCGAAAGTCCTTGGCCAAATCGCTCATCGCATCGAAGTTATCGACCGCCTGCTTGTAGATCCATTTCATGATCTGGCGCGCGCGGTACGCCTTGCCGCCCCGCTCCACGACGAAGCGCTCGAGATCCTCACGGGTGAGGCCGAGCAGATTCGTTCGATCGCTGGTGGCGGGCGCGGACATCGTCAGCCGTTTCGCGGGCAGATCTCGATGCCGCGAAAGAAGAAACCGATCTCGTGCGCGGCGGTCTCCGCGGCATCGGAGCCGTGCACGACATTTTGTTCGATGCTCTCGGCGAGGTCCGCGCGGATGGTGCCCTTGGCCGCCTTCTTCGGATCGGTTGCACCCATGATGTCCCGATTGCGCGCGACTGCGTTATCACCCTCGAGAACCTGCACGATCACCGGACCCGAGGTCATGTAGCGCACCAGATCGCGAAAGAAAGGCCGTTCCCTGTGCACGCCGTAGAACGCCTCCGCCTCGGCCTGGCTGAGCCGCAGCATGCGTGCCGCAACGATCCTGAGGCCGGCCGTTTCAAAACGGCGATAGACCTCGCCGATCAGGTTCTTTGCCACACCATCCGGTTTGACGATCGACAGGGTTCGCTCCAAGGCCATCTCTTGAATCCTCGTTCTAGTCGTTTAAAGCGTACAGGCAAAACACATCGGGACCCGGGGCCGGATCCTTTGCAAGAGGGGTTTGAGCTTGCGCTCCGATTCCGCGGTCAGCTGATTTTGGGCGGGGAAGTGTACCCTCGCGCCCCGGACCGAGCAACGAGTGAAGCGCTTGGAAGTACTGGAACGGTAAGGTTTTTTGCTTCTTCGCCGTCCGGTCAGACGTTGAAGCTCTCGCCGCAGCCGCATTCCCCTTTGACGTTGGGGTTGCGGAAGCGGAAGGCTTCGTTCAAGCCCTGCTTCACGAAATCGACCTCGGTGCCATCGATGTAGCGCAGACTTTCCGGGTCGACGATGACTTTGACCCCCCGATGTTCGAACACCTGGTCGTCCCGCGTGACCTCGTCCGCGTAGTTGACGACGTAGGCAAAGCCCGAACAACCGGTCTTTTTGATGGCCAAACGCAGGCCGACGCCCTTCCCGCGCGCCTCAATGAAGCTCTGAACGCGGTCTGCCGCGGCTGGCGTAAGCGTGATTGCCATGGTCGTTAAGTTCCTTGAGCCTGCTCAACGTTCGATTGTGGACCCGTCTTGCCGATCAATCTTGCGTTCTCGACAGCGGCGTGCAGCGCATCTTCCACCACCAGGAGACGCCCCAGCTTCTCGGTTGGCACGTCCAGCAGCCGCCCAAGCTCCAATATCGGCATCGAATTCGCACTCTCAAGGGTGCGCCCA
>Ga0326726_10001745_pt1 | contig 20206 bp, 19 predicted proteins | sample MHFenrmetagenome_2_FD_207603 | JGI IMG/M metagenome (GOLD analysis project Ga0326726, IMG submission 207603) | Lab enriched peat soil microbial communities from Michigan Hollow, Ithaca, NY, United States - MHF15MN | ecosystem: Environmental > Terrestrial > Soil > Wetlands > Peat | place: USA... | reverse complement strand
AGTCTGGTGAAGCGTTGGGTGAGGAACTGGCTGAGTCCGAATAGTTTGAGTTCCTTCGCGGCTTCTTTGCTACCCCCAACCTGCCGCAGATAGTCCAGCTGACGCCGGACCGGAGTCTGGCGGAAATTCTTGGCGTACCCCAGAAAAGCAAAATGGCTTTCGCCCAGGAATGCTGGAAGCACTCCTGCAATCAGCATCAACATCAGCCAGGGCGAGTAAACAATAATAGTGACCGACAGAGTGGTGGTGGTAATCACCAACTGGATCAGCCGCCCGATTTGCTGAATCATGCCCAGCCGGTCGGTTGCCTGCACCCGCGCCCGCTCCAAGCGGTCATAAAAGACGGGATCCTCGTAGGCGATCAGGTCAAGTTCCGCGGCGTGCTTCATGACCTGAATGCTGACGTGGCGAGTGTATTTGTCTGCCAGCAACGAGTCTGAATAATCAATGGCGCGGGCGAGAATGCCGCCTAACACGGCGAGGCCGAATTCGCCCGCAACCAGCCACCACAGCCGGGGCGACATCACGTGCGCTGCGAACTTCGGGTGCACGATCTCGTCAACGATCAGCTTGGGAATCCAGAGCAGCGCCAGCGGCAGCAACGAAGCGAAGAGGCGAGCCACCAGACCAAACACCACGACCCCAGGTCCGGATTGCCAAACAATCTTGAGCACAGGCGGCGTATTACGGAGCGCCGTAAGCCGCTCCTGCCAGCTGCTCAGGAAACTCTGCTGCTCCGCCATGCATGAATCCTAACTAAGTTCTGAGGTTTCTAGAAGCTATACCGAAAATCGGCGTGACATGTAGATGCCGGCCAAGCCCGTAAGGTTTGTCGGCTCATAGAGTTATACGTAAGTTAGTGTGGGGCGGGCGCCCTCGCCCGCCGCCCTTGACCCGGCTCTCCAGTAGCGCCGTCGTCCCGCCGCCTGTCGGGAGGCCTCGCCCTCCGCGGCTGAGTCTGAGCTACAAAACCATGCGGGCAGAGCCCATCCGACCGGCGGATGAGAGCTACAAAGGTCAAAAACAAAATCAACATCAAACCCGTCGGACAGGAGTGTCCGACCCACACTAGAGTGTCCGACCAGCCCGATGCGTGTTATTTGATTGCAATCACTGCCAGGCCGTTTGCGGGAAGCGTCAGACTTAGCTCCCCGCTCTTGAGCTCCTGAATTTCCGGCTCGCCAAGCGGAACTGAGTCGCGCAGCTGCTGCAATTGCGCCTGGGTCGGATAAACCGGCGAACCCATTCTTTCGTATGCGGGATGCGGATCACCGTGGTCCCGGTCTACGCGGGAAATCGATGCATGATGCGCCCTGCCCAGATTCTTGAACCGCAAGACTACCGTCCTGGCTTCGCCCGTTTGTTCGGGCGGAATGAGGTTCCATAGCGCCAACACCAGCGAACCATCCGCGGCGCGAGTCACCAGGGCAGAATCGGAATCGAGAGCGAGGCGTTCACGTCCCAACTGGTGCAGAAGTTTGAACGCCGCGTACGCCGGTTTGGGAATTCCTCCGGCCGCGATCAGACCATAGCCACCGTAAAAAGGTTTCTTCACCACGCCTTGCTCTTCAAAGACATCCGAAAAGGTCCAGTACGACATCTCGTCCACCAGACCATCGCACTGGCGGATAGTGTCGGCCATCCAAGGACCCATATATATGGAGTCGGTAATCTCCGGCTCGTTCTTGTAACTGGCGTTGAACTCGCTCCAGATCAACGGCAGGCTGGGGAGGGCCGAGGCCTTGATCTGATCATGCACCTTCTTTACCGCACGGCACACCATGCGGTCGCGGGAAATGTTTTCATCCGTGCCAAACACATCTTTCGCACTGTCATTTCCGTACACGTGGGTGGAAACAAAATCGACCGGAACGTGGTTTTCGACGCAATGCTGAATGAATGCGTCGGCCCAGGCCGCTTGTGCGGTGGCGGGGCCACCCACGCGGAAACGCGGGCTGACGCGCTTAACCGCCGCCACAGAATGATCGTAAAGTTCCCAGTAGGTGGACTGTTTTGGATCGCCGACCCAGAAATCGATATTAGGTTCGTTCCAGACTTCGAAGTACCACTTCGCTACCTCATTCTCGCCATAGCGATCCACCAGATGCTTCGTAAACTGGTAGATCAGGTCATCCCATTTGGCCCAATCCTTGGGAGGCGCAACATTTTGCTGGTACCAGAAAGCATGCAGGGCATTCTTGGAAGCCAGTTTCGTGGGCATGAAACTTAACTCCACAAAAGGTCGCACGCCGTTCTGCAAAAGGCCGTCATAGACCTGGTCAACGTAGGAGAAGTTGTAAATCGGGTGGCCGGCGCTGTCTTCGTCGTATACGCCCATGTCATCGAGAAAGATGGCGTGAAAGCGGACGTATTGCAGTTCTGTGATTTGTTTCGCCTGACGCAAATCGTTGCGGTAACTCTCGCGCAGAGTCAGGTTGGCTCGGCCCGATCCAAACATGTGCTCCCAGAAATGCGGGAAGGGATGAGCGGGCGCCGAGGCGTCAATTACCAGAACGTCGGACGGCTTCACCGACGTTTGTGCTCCCGCCCCGCCAGTGAACCCCGGGATTGCAGATAGAACCAGCAACAGCACACTGCGGTTGCGCTTGATCATTCTCTTGATCATAAAATTTCGTAGGTGGGAGTATTAGTTTTGCTTCGTCTATTCTGGCGGCACATTCGGACCGGCGAGAAAACCTCCATCCAGAACCAGGCTTTGGCCGGTCATAAAACTGGCTGCGCTGGAACACATCCATAAGACCGCTTCGGCCACCTCGATCGGTTCGCCAAATCGGCCTATGGGATAAAACCCAAGCACCTTCTTGCGGACCTCGGGTGCTCCGAACAGGCGGTCCGCCATGGCGGTCTCGATGGCTGCCGGACAAACCGCGTTGACTCTGATTCCATTCCGCGCGACCTCAAGAGCTGCGGCCTTGGTCAGCGCCAACACCCCGTGCTTGCTGGCCGCGTAGGTCGCCGATCCGTAGCTTCCGATAAACCCGGAAATGGAAGCGTTATTGACGATCACCCCCCCGCGGCCTTGCCTCAGCATTTGTTGAAGCTCATATTTCAGGCACAGCCATGTGCCTTTGAGGTTGATGTCAATCGTTCGATCCCAATCTGCTTCGGTTTGCTTGACGATGGGCACCCACTTACCCTCAATGCCGGCATTGTTAAAGGCATAGTCCAGTCCGCCAAAGGCCGCGACGGTCTTTTCGATTAGGGTCTCGACCTCGGATGCCTGCGAAACGTCCGCCTCGACGAAGACTCCTTCGCCCCCTGCCCGGCGGATCAGGTCCACCGTAGCTTTCCCTTCATTTTCACGCCGGCCGGCGACCACGACCCGGGCACCCTGCTTCGCGAACAGAACCGATGTCTCCCGTCCGATGCCCGAGGTCCCACCCGTCACCAGTGTCACCTTGCCTTCGCACTCGGCCATCATCGTTTTCTCCGATTCAGATTCGAGCGCGGGGACGCGATCGAGGTCACGGCGGTACGCCTGACACCGGCGTTTGCCTCAAGCTGGTGTCACGTGAAGGATTTTACATGCAAGGGGGGCTTCGACAGCGGATTCGAACAGCAGGCTCAGTAAGCCTCCACCGTCAACCGGCGGATTCAGCACATTTACTGGCGCGGCAGTCTCGAAGCGCAGGTGCCAGAGTTGTTTATAGGGGCGAAGCGAAAGTGCGCTAGCTCGCTGCTTCCTCGGAGCGGGGATACAGGTCTTTCATATGCTCCTCGAGCGCGCGGTTCAGTTGATCAATGAGATTCATCAACTTTTTCGGGTCTTGCTCATCGCGGGCCGCTTCGGCCAGTTCCTTCCAATCGTGGCCAGGCATCTCAGTCATGCGCGTCCTCCTGGAAGTTCACCAGGCCCTGTTGCAGTTAGTCTGCCAAAAGCAGTTTGCATGTCTTTTCTGTGGCTTACGCAAATAGCGGCCGTGCGGCTTTCCGGCCAACTGCGCAATTCGTACCTACAGAATCTACTGTAGGTCGCGGATGCGGTCGTAGTCGCCGCCCGCGGGGACCAATCGTTGGCCCATTCTGATGCCTCGGTATTCTTTCATTGACTATTCTCCGTCTCGAACCAAGATTGGGACCAATCCCATAAAGAAATTCGATTGGACTCGATTTGTGCCAGCGTCTAAGGTTTCGCAGAACGAAACCCAAACTGGATTTAGGCGCAAAATGGCACTTCGTTGTCGCGGGGGCAGGCCCAACGCCAGAAGTGCAGCACTGTGTTGTGTTTGGCAGCCCGTCATTGGAGTTTCCAGCAATAAAATCGAGATTGCAGTGGCCTCCGGCCGCGGGGAGCCACCATCGTAAACTAGTCGCTTCATCTTCCAGCGGTTACACTATTGGGATGCGCGAACAACCGCGCCATGAATCCTAAATTGACTGCCAACGACGAGATAATTCAGAACATGAGCCAACCCGCTCCCGCGCACGACGAAAATTACGTCCTGACCCTTGAGGAAATCGGCAACCTGGCCGCCGAGGGCGGCAACTCGGCCGAAACGTTAATGAACGTTGTCGCCTTGATCGCCAAACGCTTTCAGACCGACGTCTGTTCCGCATACCTGTTGGAGCCGGACCGGGCCAATCTGGTGTTGGCCGCGACTCTGGGACTTCGCCCCCAATGCATTGGCACCCTTCGCATGGGGCTGCATGAGGGTCTGGCGGGCCTGGTCGCGGAACGGGTAGGTCCGGTGGCGGTGGAACAGGTAAAAAACCATCCCCGTTTCAAGTATTTCAGTGAAGCGGGAGAAGAGGCATACCAATCGTTCCTCGGAGTTCCGCTGATTGATCGCGGAGTGCTGCAGGGAGTGTTAGTGGTTCAAACCATTACCCCCCGAGTCTTTCGCGAGGAAGAAATCCGGATGCTGGCTGAGGCTGCGGCCCAGGTGGGGTCGGTGGTGAGTGAAGCCCGTACTCTGGACCGCTTCATCGCTCCCGCGCAGGAGCGGCTGTGGACGCTGGCGCGCAACCTATGGTGGTCCTGGGACCATGACACCAGCAGCTTATTCCGCGACCTCGACCCGGTACGCTGGCGGCAGCTCAATCACAACCCGGTGGCTTTGCTTTCAGAGATCCCCCTGCCCGAGATGGAACGCCGCGCCCGTGAGCTGGTGCTGCACAGCCGGATCAACTATGCCTATCGCCGACAGCGCGAATATCTCGATGCCGACCGGACCTGGGGAGCCCGCCACGCCGGCATTCTGCGGCCTCGTCCGGTGGCGTACTTCTCCGCTGAATTCGGTTTGCATGTCTCCATTCCGGAATACTCCGGCGGCCTGGGCGTGCTGGCCGGCGATCACGTCAAGAGTGCGTCCGACTTGGGAATACCCCTGGTGGGCATCGGATTGTTTTATGGCCAGGGATATTTCCGGCAGCGCCTCGATCGGGCCGGCTGGCAGCAGGAAGAGTACATCCAGACCGACGTTAACCAGTTGCCCATGGAACCGGCCATCGGACGGAACGGCGAACCCGTCACCGTCCAGGTAGAAACCCGCGGGGCAGCTCTGCGGGCCAAAGTCTGGCGTATGAAGGTGGGGCGCTGCGATTTACTTCTGCTCGACTCCAATATCGAGGGCAATCATCCCGAAGACCGTGAACTCACCTCGCGTTTATATGGAGGAGATTCGCGCATTCGGATCCGCCAGGAACTGCTGCTGGGTATTGGGGGCTTCCGCGCCCTCCGGGCCATGGGCATCACACCTGGTGTTCTGCACCTGAACGAAGGCCATAGCGGATTCGCCGTGCTGGAAGCAGTTCGTGACCGGATGCAGAGCGAGGGCATCGCCTTTGATCATGCTGTCCGCCGGGTTTCCCGCGAAACCGTCTTCACCACCCACACCCCAGTGCCCGCGGGCCACGACCGTTTTTACGCCGAGTTGATGGAAGAGCATCTGGGCCCCCTGCGCGAAGCTCTGGGTATCTCCCAGGACAAGCTTATGGAACTGGGACGGGAGAATCCGGGCGATCGCAACGAAGACTTCTGCATGACCGTCCTGGGTTTGAAACTCGCGCGCCGCGCCAACGCGGTTTCCGCTTTACATGGCGAGGTGTCCCGGCACATGTGGACCGGCCTCTATCCCGGCAAGCCCGAAGAAGAAGTTCCCATCGGGCACATCACCAACGGCGTGCATGTCCCTTCCTGGCTAGCGCCACAGATGTTCCGGCTTTATGACCGCCATCTGGGGACAGGCTGGCAGGAGAACAACGCCGATCCGGCAATCTGGGAGGGAATCGAAAACGTGGACGATGGGGAACTGTGGGAAACTCATCTTCACCTGAAATCCCGCCTGCTGGATTTTGTGCGTCATCGGGTCGTCGAGCAGGCCGAGCGCCGCGACGAGTCTCCCGAAATGTTGCTGCGCCTGGGCCGGGTGCTCAGTCCGGATGCGCTGACTATCGGGTTTGCGCGCCGCTTCGCTACTTACAAGCGGGCTGATCTGATACTGGCTGACATCGAAAAGCTGACATCGATGGTGAACGATCCCAAGCGTCCAGTGCAGTTCATTTTTGCCGGCAAGGCCCATCCCCGCGACGAACCCGGCAAGAAGATGCTGCAGCAAATCGCCAAATTGATGCGGCACATGGAGTTTGCCGACAAGTTCGTCTTCGTCGAAGACTACGACATCAATGTCGGGCGGCACTTCGTTCAGGGAGTCGATGTCTGGCTGAACAACCCGCGCCGTCCGCTGGAGGCATCGGGCACGAGTGGTCAAAAAGTGGTCTTGAACGGCGGCCTTAACTTGTCGGTTCTGGACGGCTGGTGGGCGGAAGCCTATGACGGCCTGAACGGATTCGCCATCGGGACGGGCAGAACTCACGCCGACATGAGCATTCACGACAGCCGTGATGGGGAAGATCTGTACCGCGTGCTGCGCGAAGAAGTGATTCCGCTTTTCTATGACCGCGACCGCGACGGTCTGCCCCGCGGCTGGATCAAGCGCATGAAACGTACCATCCGCACCCTGGGCTGGCGCTTCAATGCCAATCGCATGGTGATGGATTACACCACGAAATGCTACGTGCCCGCGGCCGGAGGCATGTCCAGCGATCTCAGCCAGAAATTGTGAACCGAGGTAGATAGTGTGGGGCGGACACTCCTGTCCGCCCGCTTTTGGGTTTGGTTTTGGGCTTTTGACTTTGGTTTGGGTTTTTGACTTTGGCTTTGGGTTTGTGTCTTTCCCTAAGGGTTCAAAACCAAATTCAAAGGCGGCGGACAGGAGTGTCCGCCCCACACTGTCGCAGGATCAATCGGCAGCAAATTCTTCGGCGGAACTTCTTCGCTCCAGACGCGGCAGAGTTGCCACCACCCGGGTGCCGTGGCTGTCGGAATCCATTTCCAGTCGGCCTCCGAGTTCGTTGATCCGTTCGCGCATCCCGGCCAGCCCCACGCCGCCATGGGCACGTTTCTGACGAAAGCGGTCGAGAATATCGGGGGAGATACCCTTTCCATAGTCTCTCACCTGGAGCACCACCTGACCGTTCGATGCTTTTACGGAAACCTCCGCCTGGCGGCTCGTGGAATGACGGTGAACATTGGTCAGGCTTTCCTGCAGAACGCGGAAGAGAGCAAGCTCGAGGGGACTGGACAGGCGGCCGAGCTCTTCCGGCATGTCCAGACTGGTCTGAATGCCGCTGCGTTGCGCGAAACCTTCCACATACCATCGCGCCGCAGAAGCGAAACCGGCCTCGTCCAACAACGGCGGATGCAGTAAGTGGGAGATGGTTCGGGTCTCCGTCATGGCCTGGTCCAGCAGCTTGATGCATTCCGAGATCAGGGCATTGGCCGGCACCGAGTTGGCCAGCATGGTCAGGTTCATCTTTGCCCCTACCAGGTACTGCCCCAGGCTATCGTGAAGTTCGCGGGAGAATCTCCGGCGTTCCTGGTCCTGCAGCTCCAGCAGGCGCACACTGAGAGAGCGTAAGGACGCTTCGGCTTGCTCCCTCCCGTTCAACTCCGCGTTGAGCAGTCGGTAATGGAAGAAAAACAGCGCTAGGGCAACGAGGAAGGTAGCGCAAAGAATGTACGCGGTAATGCGGAACAGTTCCTCCGATCGTCCCCGGCGCGTATCCAGAAGCAGCTGTTCCTTGTTTTGCATGGTCTGCAACACCGAATCGGCTTGGGTTGACGCATCGAGAATCTCTTGCCGCAGGCGCGCCTGCTCCGGCACATCCGGAGAACCGCCCTGCTTCAGCTGGACCGATCGGTTCAGCAGGTCTAACCTGCGCTGGGTAACGCTTTCCAGACTCTGCAGGAGCTCGCGTTGCTCGGGATTGTCCGCCAGCAGACGTTCGAGCACCTTCATTTTCGAGGGAATCTGGACGGCCGCCGATTTGTAGTCTTCGAAAAAGGAGTTGTCGCTGGTATCGACATACTGAGTGCGTGCCCGCCCGGCCCGGGCGCTGATGTTGTTCAGATCAGCCAGAATGGTTTGAACGTCGCGAGTGTGACCCACCCAGCGTTCCGCGGCGCGCAGCCGAACCACCGTGGCGTAGGCGGCCATGGCACTCACCACCAGCAGAATTACAGCGGCGCCAAATGCCAGTCGCGTTTGCGTCCGTTCTGATAATCGTTTGTTCACAGGCCCTTGCCTTGGAATTCTAAATACAAGAAAAGCCTCATTCCGCCGGAACGGTGGCGCGATGGCGCGTCGTGACTACGTGCAGGGAGATTTTATACCAGTCAAGAGAAATCAGGAATCGCAGCGCGGTAGTTTGGTAGCGTATAAGAGTTCCTTTTGGCGGAAGCGTGTGCGAGTCGAACGCACCCGCGACGGGGTGACCCGCCGCACGACGGTTTTGAAGACCGTGGCAATCACCGGACTGCATGCGCTTCCGCAATTGACGATCAATACTCTAGCAGCATCGGCGCTCGAACAGGTTGTTGCTTGGTCGATGTAAGTCCGGGAAAGTAGATTATTCCGTCAAACAAACTCTTTCGCACGGCTGGAGGCCGTGCACTTCCACGACACGCGTCCGTAACGCCCTTCCGTGACGCGCCTTCACGCCGCGCCTCCACAACGCTGCGACATCAGACTTCCCACTCTGGAGGCGGCAACGGCCTCGCGGCAATCTCCGTTTTGGCAATCAGGGCGTCTTATGGCGTCGAAGGTGTTAGCCTGGCCCCGGCGGCAGGAATTCCGCCAGTCGGAGGGGAGGCGGGGCCCACGGCGACTTGCACGATACTGTTCCGCACCGCGTATAACACCAACTCGCTGACCGAGTGCAGTCCGAGTTTTCGCATGATGTTACTGCGATGGGTCTCTGCGGTTTTCACACTCAAGTTGAGATGGCAGGCCACTTCCTTGGTTGACTTTCCCTCCGCCAGCAACTGCACGACTTCACGCTCGCGAGGCGTAAGACCGGGCAGGCTCGTTCCACCCTGGGAGGAACGCGGGGTCTTGTTGAGAAAGCCGGACAGCACCAGTTCGGCCACCCGGGCGGTAAAAAATGTTTTGTTGTGTTGGAGGGCTTCCACGGCCGTGACCAGGTCCCGCGCCGCATCCGATTTCAGAAGAAAGCCGCGAGCGCCTGCGTCCAGCACCGCTTGCACTGCCTGATCAGTATCCGTAATCGTAAGAATCAGGATCCGGGTGGCAGAGTTCTCGTGCAAGATCTGACGGGTGGCCTCGAGGCCGTTGAGCACGGGCATGCCAATATCCAGGATGGCAATGTCCGGCCTGGTTTGTTTGGCTTTCTCCACCGCTTGCCGGCCATTGTCAGCTTCGGCGCAGACTTCCCAGTCGGGATGTCCCTTGATGAGGGAAACCAGCCCCCGACGTACGATTTCGTGATCGTCAGCAACCAGAATGCGCAGGCGATTCATAGCGTATCTCCCATTTTGTCTTTTTGACTCGCGCGGGTTTCCTTGACCCCAGATTCCGCGGCGCAAGCAGCCTGGCCCCAATTGTCGTTCTAATCCGGCGACCTCATTCAAAATCACGATTAGATGATTCTCTTTATCCATGCCCACGCGTTATGGCGTCAATACAGTCGATACTGTATGGACGACGGTAAAGTGGGTTCTGCACAGTGTCCTTGCAAACCCGATCGGCAAATCTGCCATCCAAGACCACCGCAAAAAGCCGCCAAGGCGTAGCGCAGTAAAATCCGGGACTGCGGAAAACGGTATCACTACGTTCATTTCCGGAGAAATGGAGCCGCTTGACGAAACCGATACAAAACGAGGAGCTTCAGGCTGAGAAGCCATCGGTCACACTTCCTGGCACCGTGGAAAAAATCATCCCTTCGGCGCATCCCAACGAACCGGAGAAAGCGCAAATCGGCGTTGAAGGCGCGGACGACCTTTATCGAGAGCTTCGCGTGGAGAATGCTTTGCAGGATGAAAACGGCAATCAGGTAGCGCTGAAGCCCGGCGCCCAGGTTGACGTCACCATCGAGGCGGAGGTCAGCGCAACCAGGCCCAAGGAACCTTCCAAGGGTAACGAACCTTCCAGGCGAGGTTGAGTCAAGAGAGAGACGGAATAGCAGGACGGAGCCCGCCGAGCGCATGCTCCCACATTCGTGGCTGCGTTGCCTGGGGTGGCCTTTCCCGCGCAAACTCTTGTGGGCAGCAGGGGCTGATCGCGCCTGGCGTTGAGCGAGTCGGCGCTCTGGGTCCGACACTCTAGCTTTCGGTTCGGATGCTCTTCACTGCGCGCAAGCCGGATGGCCACAATCGCAGGCGATTTCCGTCTCGTCGGGCCCCGCCTCTTTGCACAGCTCACTGCAATATTTCTCTCCCTTTGCGGGAACGCAAAGGCAGGGCAGGTGCGCGCACTTTTCTGACTTCTCCGTTGCCATGATGAAATGTCCTCCGCTTTAGAATCTAGAAAATGAAAGAAAGCCGGCCCGCGGTGGTTATTCCGGCTGCGGGCCGGGACCATCCGTTTTGTAACCCCGCCCATTTCGCAAAGGCTGCGAGATGGATGCGGAGCTCGCTTGGGGTGCCGTTACGCAATTCGCCTGGCTCGCTTTTTTCCCAATGCTTCGTCGCGATCGGGTTGCATGCGATCCCCGCCCAGGGCCTGCTGGTTAATCTGCCCGGCCAGTTGGGTGAGTTTGTCGTCCGTCTCCTTTTCTTCAGCCAGGGTCGCTTCCAGCAGAGAAACATGCTCGCTTTCGCCCAGGGTCTCAGCAAAAGCGCGCGCCGTGCCGTAGGCGGAGATTTCATAGTGTTCGACGCGCTGCGTGGCCCCGATCAAGGCGGCATCCATGACGGCGCCTTCAAGATCCTCCTTCATGACCTCGGAGCCCTCCTCAACCAGGCCCTCCATGCCGGCGCACTTCTTGCCCCTTGGACTTTCGCCGAGCATTTCGAATATCTGTTCGAGCCGCTCGACATGTCCCTTGGTCTGTTCCAGGTGCTCCTCGAAGCCCGCTCGCAATTCGTCCGAGGAACTGGCCTTGGCCAGCTTGGGGAGCGCTTTCACCAGTTGATTTTCCGCGTTGTAAAGGTCCTTCAGTTCGTTGATATACAGATCTCTAAATTCCTGGTTTGCCATGACTGCTCCAATACAAGAATTTGATTCCGTGCGTTGGATGCGGTCACGATCCAACACTGTGGTTCAAGCGCCCAAGATTTTTGTCGATTCGCCAACACACCCTGTTTCTTCTGAAGGACCGGATTTAAGAGCGTGAGGTTAGGATGAATACGCGCGAAACATCAGGCTGGCTAAACGGCGGGTTATGCGTGAAACGTAAAATTCAGGACGATGCGGCTGGTCTTTGGAGCGATTATCGTCGCCCCAGAGCGCTTCGGCGGAGGAATAGTTTTTGTTGATGCGGTCAATGACTTCCTGCAGGGTAAGGTGGGGCACGGCTCCACTCCAGAATTAAATTAATCACATGTACAGAGTGTGCCCGGCGTTCAGTTCGATCGCAATACAGTGGATTACCGAGATTTGATTAGAAGCCTTCACGAAACTCGACAGGAAAGTCTTGCCAACCCGGAAAAGTTTGCTCGATCCGGTCTCTGGCTGAATGCTCAATCCGTAAAGGAATCCCTCTACTTTTCGCGGTGAGCCAGTGTAGGTGAAATGTGCGCTCGATATTGCGCGCGGCCAACTCAGTGAGAATGCGGCGCCTATGATTCCCCCAAAGATAAAGCCGGAACGGAATGGGATTTGGCATACGACATGCTTCCCTCAAACGTTAGAAGCACAAAATCTCTCGGGAGAACCTTATGACTAAATGCACATACTCACTATGTTCGCTGGGCCTGCTGCTGGGTCTGGGCTTGTCCGCAGTTCAACTCAACGCGCAGCAACCGGATCCGCAATCGCCGAATTCACCTTCGCAGCCACCGGCTCAGCAGCAGACAGCGCCCAATTCCCAGGCCCAGGCGCAGCAGGCGCAAGTTCAGACTTTCGCCGGTACGATCGTGAAGACCGGCGACAGATACGTGCTGCAGGACGCCAGCGGGACTTCCTTTGACGTTGACCGCCAGGATTTGGTCAAGCCTCACGAAGGCAAGAAGGTTCGCATCAACGGTACGCTCGACCCCGACGGCAAAACCATTCATGTGAAATAAACGCGTCCAGCCAGGCTGGTGGCAAAGAAAAAAGGGCCGATAAATCGGCCCTTTTACTTCTTGACGCGAAGGCTTGTCACGAATCGCAGGCACCGAAAGGCATCACTCAGGCAGCCAGCAGGGAACGGACGGCATGCAGAAGGTCGGATTCAGCCGCGCCTGATTTGGAGAGCACCTTCGCAATACCCACCTTCCTGGCCTCGTCCAATAGCTGGGGGTAGGTATGCAGAGTGAACATGACGATGTGAATATGGGGCGCGATCGCTTTGATGTGCCGGGCGGCGTCGAGTCCGTTCATGACTGGCATCGAAAGATCCAGGAGAACCACATCGGGCTTGAGTTCTTCAACTCTCGCGATGGCCTCCCTGCCATTTTCCGGCCTCTCCGCATATCTCCCAATCGGTTTCTTTTTCTATACGGAAGCGGACGGAGCGGCGAATGGCCTGCGTGTCATCGACGACAAGAATTCTGGGGGCCATCACCGTCTCGAGCTTCAGGCTACTGCATCAGCCGAAATCCACAATACACCGGATACTGTACTCGACCGTACACAAGCCGGAGATGCAAAGGCATCCGCTCGACCTCTTGGGCTAACGGGAAAACCGCCGGCGGTCGCCTCTAGCGGGACCGGAGGTTTGCAGAGAGGGCAACTTCCAGGCCGAAAAGTCACGATTGAGCAAGCCTTCAAGTTCCTCCACTTCCGGCCGAAAATGCTCGTAGAGCTTATGCGAGAGATCCACTGACAACTTCGTGAAGGGAGGACCGCCGCCCAAAACCAGCTTCAGTAGCGGCGATTTCTTGACCGCCGCGACCACGGTGTCGAGCTGCCGGAGCTTTAGCCATTCCGCCATGGCGGTGGCGCTACGTGTCCGATAGTAATTTCGTGGATAGGTCATAGTCTCGGAGGTGAAAACGCGCCCGACTTGCGACGGACCCAGCTCGAATCGTGGAATGCCGATAAAGTCTGCCACGGAGTCGAGATAGGATTGAGGCTCATCTCGCAGATCATCGTAAACCGTTGCCAGGACCTGGTTCGCGCCCAGGGTGTGCAGCCACGCCTTGAGGCAGGAACCGTACTTACCCGATTCCATGAGCTCAGAGTCGCGGATGATCGCCTCCTCGAAGCTCCACGGAATCATGCCATACGCCCGCTTCAGCCGGTAAAGGGAGACCACCCGCTCAACCGGATCACGGAAGATACACACCACCTTCGCGTTGGGAATGGTTTCCGCTATCCGTTCCCGCGCGTGGGCCGAGGCGAAATATGTGGGTGCAACCTCGCCCACTAACCGTTCCCCAGTCGAGGTCGGAAAATGGGCGTTGTACCAGTCAAATCCGCGCTCAAAGTGGATATCGAAGAAACGCGTCTCTTTGGTGGGAGAAGGTAAGATCGCATGTCGGCTTAGCACTTCGTGTAGCCAACTGGTTCCGGTCCGCGGAGGCCCGATGATAAAGAACGAAGGCAGCGGCCGCCGAGTGTCGCGCACGACCCGGCCCGACGGTGCCAAGGGCTTGCTTCCCTTAAAGCCGCCCATCCTTATCTGCTTGAGCATTTTCGCTTTACCCTGCCCCCGGGGCATTCGGCAACAGGGGTTCGATGGTCCGCTCCCCAATGCGGTTGGCCGTAACTGGTTACTTTTTCGAATCCTTACTGCTGGTTTCTCAAGCGGGCAAGGCTTCTGCCTGAACGAAGATTTACAGCACACCCAAGCATCTCGTGCCGGAATTCGACATCTAACCCCGCATTCGTGAGCCGGGAAATGCCAATTCAGGCTGCCGGCTGGTTCGGAACCAGGAAGGGAACCGTGAATAGTATTGCGCGTGATTCGGATCTGCCACAGGCAGGGACCGCAGGGACTCGTCTGTCCCGCGGGCCGCTTGACCTGACTCCCCAAGCTAAGCGTCAGAATCCTTCTCCGGTGAGAGAGAAGTTGGGCCGCCTGCTCAGAAGGCTGCGCGAGAATGAGGTCGTTTCAAAGATGATGGTGTCCAGCTTTCGAACCTTGCAGCGCACGGGTATTACCGTCACCCCGAACCATTTCTACTGGCCGGTGCCGGACATCAACGACCTGGAGTCGCGACCTTGGGCAGCCGATACCGTCCCGGTGGGTTTCGACCTGGGCCTGGAGAGGCAGGTGAATTGGGTCGGGCACCTGGCCGCGCGCTATCAGCAAGAGTGGTCCTTTCCGGACCGGGCGGCAGACGCCACTCAGTACCACTACAATAATGGTCTGTTTGAAGCGGTCGATGCTGAAATCGCCTACTCTATCGTCCGCGACTTGAGACCCTCGCGGATCATCGAAGTGGGAGGCGGGTTCAGCACACGAATTCTTGCCGCCGCCCTGCAGGCCAACCGCATCATGGATGGCATCGAAGGCGAGCTGATCACCATAGAACCCTTTCCCAGCCCAGCTTTGGAGGGAATTACCAACCTTATCCCGACCCGCATCCAGGACGTTGATCTGGACCTGTTTCTCTCGTTACAAGACGGAGACATTTTGTTCCTGGACTCCAGCCACGTGGTCAGCGTCGGCAGCGACGTAGTCCGCGAGTATCTGGAAATCCTTCCCCGGCTGCAACCCGGGGTGATCGTGCATGTGCACGATATTTTTCTGCCTTCGGACTACCCTCGCGATGCGGTGCTCTCCAACTTCTGTTTCTGGTCCGAGCAGTACCTGCTGCAAGCCTTCCTTACCTTCAACCCTCACTTTGAAGTGCTGTGGGGCAGCAGCGCGATGCAGTACTATCATCCCGACGTCCTGCTGGAAAGTTTTCCACGATGGGAACACAGCTATCGGGACATGCCTAAGGGAGTCCGCCAATACCTACCAACGCGCGACCGCGACCGGGTGTGGCCTTCGAGTTTTTGGATAAGGCGTATCGCCGTTTGAGCGCGTAACGTCGGCATCTTGCCGGCCCGATGGGCGGGCCTTGCCCGCCTGATTTTGGATTGGAGGGCGAGACGCCGACGATAGGATCCTCACCTTTTTGCCGGGGCCGCATTGACCACGATTGAACTGGCGGTGTAATTCGCGCCGTCGAACGTTGTGGTCACGATGACGTCCCCGCCTTCGTGCAGACGGTCCTCCACTCCAGTCAGCGCTGGATCGAAGTGGATGTCATAACTCTTCGAGTCTCTTGGATCCACGAGCACCAGGAGTCCGATATGCAGGTCAAGGTGCGAAACCCGGCCTGCGAACACGAATGTCCCTCCCGGCCCCGCCAGGATAGAGATTTTCCGCACCAGTCCCGGACCTCTTGCCGACGGGCTGAACTTCAGACTGACCAGCGAGCCGGGACGCAGCTCGGAGGGGGAAGCGGGTTTGCCGTCGCGCAGAACGGTCGCATCCGGAGCCAGCCGAAAATTCGCCGGCTCAGGGGCCAGCACGTCGCGCAGAACGAGGTCACCACTGGCGGCGTCATAACTCTGCACTTGTCCGTTGCTCTGTCCGTTCGCGCTTTGGGTCAGAATGCGGACGCTGCGCGCAAATATGCCGGAGCCGGCCATCGCGGTATCCAGGTAAACTCGCTCACCGATTTGCAGGTCGCCGGGAGAGGCCGCCACGCCATCACGATAGAAGTGAGTACGATCATCGAAAAGCACGACCATGTCGCGGCCGCCAAAAACGCGGACCGTGACCTGGTCCCGAACATGATCCAGGAGCCGGATTGTGCCTCCGACCAGGGTGGTTTGTCCGTGAGGCTGAGGCAGCAATTCGAGCCACATGCGGTCGCTGTCCAGAGGAGACGTGGTTGGAACTGAGACGTCCCGGTTCGGCCCTATGACTGCCATGGAGGACGGGGTCGAAGGTCCCTGCGCACTGGCAAGTCCGGCGAACAAAAACAGCGCAAGAAATCGTCTCATACTTGCCTTTGACCCTACCCTCATGACCCGTTCTGAGAGCTCTGTTTCGATGCCTTCCCGGGGTGGCGGGTAGCTTGAGGGAAATTAATTTTTTCACGGGAAACAACACCTCTGGTTCTGGGGCATCTTAAGTACCGGCGAAAGCCTGTACCGAAGGACCCAACAGGAAAGGCTCCGATGGCTTGGAAGGGATGGCTGGTTGTTTTGTGCGTGGGGGCGGTGTGGGGAGTGCAAACAGCCCGGGCCGGCGACTTGAAGATTTCTCTGCCCAAGCGGAGCAAACTGACTCCGATCCAGCGCCTCAACCGTGAGGGCGTTGAGGCGATACGCAAGAACAAGCTGGAAAAGGCGAAATCACTATTTTACAGGGCGTATCTCTTCGATCCTGATGATCCCTTTACCCTCAACAACATGGGCTACGTTTCCGAACTTGAAGGCCAGGCGGAGCAGGCCCGGCGTTTCTATGCCTTGGCGGCGCAGATGGGAACCGATGCCGTGGTTGACCGGGCCAGTTCGCCGCATATGGAAGGACAATCGTTCTTGAGCGCCCTGAGCAACGCTCATGATGTTCCCATGGAAATCAACCGGTCAAACGTGGCCACGGTACGGCTTCTGTCGGAAGGACGCGCGCCGGAGGCCGAGCTGGTTTTGCAGCATGCCCTGAACCTGGATCAGAAGAATCCCTTTACTCTGAATAATCTGGGAGTGGCAAAAGAGGCGGAGGGGGATTTCGAAGGAGCCTTGAAATATTACACGGCTGCCGCCGATTTGCACTCCGAGGAAAGGGTGATTGTCTCCCAGAGTGGAGCATGGAGGGGTAAGCCGATCAGCGAGATGGCTTCAGAGACCGCGAAACGGCTGAGCCAGCGAATGCAAACCGTTGGAGCGCCTGAAGAGAAGGCGGGTTTGCTCAATCTTCATGGAGTTGCGGCCTTGAACCGTAACGACCGGGAAGCTGCCGGCAAGGCTTTCCTGCAAGCCTACCAACTTGATCCGAACAGCGCCTTCTCGCTTAACAACCTCGGCTACCTGGCAGAAATGGATGGAGACCTTGAAACCGCGCAGGTCTTTTACGAGAAGGCGCGGCTGGCGCAGAAGGCCAATGCCCGCGTTGGCCTGGCCACCCGGCAGTCTGCTGAAGGGCTGAAGTTATTCCAGGTCGCCGACGATAGCAACCAGAGCGTGGGAGTCAAGATCGGGGAACAGAGCGCAGCGAGGCGCCGAGAGACTGGTCCAATCGAGCTCAAGCGCCGCGACGGCAAACCGGTTCACGAGCCGTCCCAGCCTGACGCGCCGCAGCCGAATGACGATTCGGCGGTGCCGCCGAAGTAGGCCGCTGGCGATTCCTGCAAGCAAGTTTACCCAAGACGACAACAAGAAAAGACAACTTCAAGAAAAAGCAACTTCAAGAAAAAGCAACTTCAAGAAAAAGCAACTTCAAAAGCGTCGGACAGGAGTGTCCGACCCACACGGTTTATTACTTACTTCCGGTCAGGTCAGAATTGGGGGCATCCGTGATGTCACGATTGCCTGCGACTGGCGCGCCTTCCGTCGGACTCTGAGCCGCCTCGCCATCCGCCACCGCCCCGGGATGCAAAGTCCAGCTCCACGAGGGGCTGGCAGATTGCCGCATGCTGGCCACGTGCCTTCGACGACGTCGGGATTGAAATAGCGGAAACCTGACGAAGCCGCTCATGGTCTGGCGGTGCCGGGACAGCTCGAACCAGCGCAGGTAGTGGCGAACCACGCTGGGCATGGTCATCCGCATCGCGGCGGAAAAATTGTGGTGGGCCAGTTGCCGCTGTTGTTCGGGAGACTGCAGTATCGCGACCAGCTTGTCCGCGAGATCGGACGGGTCGCCGGCTTTGTAGAAGCTGATGGCCATGTCTTCGTCCGCCGCCATTCTGCGAAAATCAGCCAGGTCGGCGCACACGATGGGAACTCCATACTCGCAAGCTTGATGGGCCGGACCGCTGGACCCGGTCGCCGAATCGTAGGGCATGACCACAATACTGGTGGTTCGATAGAGGTCTGGAATATCGTCTTCGGCCACATAGCCGCGAAACTCGATGCGCGGGTTTCCGCGTTGCAGTTCCCGGATCGACTCCCAATAGCCGGGCTTGGTGTGGTGGTTGGCTCCGGCGACGATGAGGCGGGCTTCCGGTACCTCCTGCAAGACACGCGGAAAAGCCTCCATCAGGGTTTCCAGCCGTTTGTAGGTTCCCCAGTGCCCGATGGCCAGAATGCGTTGGTCGGGATTGCCGCGCAGCGAAAAGTCGGGCGGTATCGGGCGGGGCTCGAAAACGCCGTGCGTGCCCAGCAGAACATTGCGCGCGGAGTACTTCTCAACTAGAGTGCGCTGGTATCCGGAAAGCAAAACCGAAACCGAGTGGGCCATCAGCAGTACCCGGGTGGCCATGTCACTGCCAAAGCGAAACAATGTTTCCTGCCGGACACCGGCGCTGGCAAAGTCGACGTGCTCGATGATGTGGTGCAGCGTGACATGAGTGCGGAAGCCGAGCGCTCGAGCCAGAGCCGGCGCCCACAGCCCCGCAAACGCGGCCACCGGACGTTCCTGGGTCGCGAAAGTGGAGAACACCAGGTTGAACCAGACCACATCGGGTTTCAGTTTCCGTATCTTCCTCAGGAGACGCACCGGCGTCGCCAGATCGTTAAATTTCCAGCAGCGGATCACATTGAACCCCGGGAGTTCGGCCTGCGGCCTGGAGCTGAGCGGTTCGCCGTTCTGGTCGGTGGCAAATTGATAGTCGGTCAGTTCATCTGCCAGGATGATCAATTCGATCGTCGGATTGCGCTGGAGTTCGCGCGCAATGTGAAAAGCGTACTCGTTCAACTGACGGCCGCTCGGGGGAAAAGTCGCAACCAAACAGATTCTCATGGGGGCGTGGTCTCAAGAAACCGTCGTCTCAAGAAATCAAAACAGAGTGATACGCACAAAAGGTCTGAACTGGTGGTTATTCCCTCCAGTGAAATCGAAAAAGGTCTCTTGCTGTAAGCCCACGGAGAAGCGGATCGGATATCGCAGCAAGACTTCGTTTCCGCCATCCTTAAAGGCGCGTCCGACCGGCATGCCGTAGGAAACGGCGAATGAGCTCTGGACCGCGTCGTAAACATGGAATCCCATGTTGCGGGAATAAGCGACCGATCCCTCCACGCTCCAATTGCGGGTGGGCGAATACTCCAGATTCGCCGCCGGGCGCAGCGCTTGCGCAATTGCGAACTGGTTGCCTTCGACGCGCCAGGCCCGCAGATGTTCGGCCAGCACCTTGAAGGTGAAATTGTCCGACACTTTGCGCTCAACTCCGACATACGACGAGGTGAAAAAAAACTCGCGGATCGTCGGCGAGAACTGCAGATCGCGAACTCCGTATCCGGTCAGCAGAGCGGTCCGTCCCCAGGGCCTGCCGATGCGGAAGTTCAATTGTCCCCCCAGGTCCCGGGAGCGCAGATCACGTTCCGTGAAAGGCCCGGCTTCGCGGATGGCAAAACCATTGACTGCCACCAGATTGAAAAACGAACTGGTGGACATGTACACGAATTGCCGGAAGAGGTTCTGGTTCATGTCCAACGGATCTTGCGAATCCCGCCTCATGGTTTCCTGCACGCCCGTATTGAAAGTGAAGACGTTGTCGCCCAGGTGGAAAGTGGGGTTCAGTCCGAAGTTGAAGGAGTAATCGGTGGTGTCGCGGTTGACGATCTGGTTTACGCTGGGCAGCGATATCTCGCCGCGGCTGTTGCGCACCTGGAAGAATCCCGTAGCGTCGGGCAGATTG
>Ga0326726_10001744_pt1 | contig 20208 bp, 19 predicted proteins | sample MHFenrmetagenome_2_FD_207603 | JGI IMG/M metagenome (GOLD analysis project Ga0326726, IMG submission 207603) | Lab enriched peat soil microbial communities from Michigan Hollow, Ithaca, NY, United States - MHF15MN | ecosystem: Environmental > Terrestrial > Soil > Wetlands > Peat | place: USA... | reverse complement strand
TCAATCTCCTGATGAGCTTCATGGACATTGAGATACCATGGAACAGTCAGATGGCAGTCGAGATGGAGGGTACTGCCGTACTTGATGATGCGCATGTTATGAAGGTCGATCCAGTTTTCGCTTCGATTTGCTTCCAGCTGGCCGACCATTTCAGCCAGCAACGCTTCATCTGCTTCATCCATGATGCCTCTGAGCGAATCACGGATGATCCTGAAGCCGGTATAAACGATAAGAAAAGCAAAAACCAGGGCGACAGCACTGTCAAGCCAGGCCATTCTGGTAATGAAAAGGAGGATAAGGCCGATTGTTATACCGATCGTTGAATAGGTGTCTGACTGCAAATGTTTTCCGCTGGCAATCAACGCAAGGGAATTATTGTTTTTCCCTTGTTTAACTGCAAGTGCACCGACAAGATAATTGATTATCGCAGTTACACTTATCAGGATTATACCATAATCAAGCTTTCCGATAGGCCGGGGCTCCATGAAGTTTTTGACAGACTCATATATAATCAGCAAACCGGCCACCGAGATCAATGTGCCTTCAATCGCAGCTGAAATAAACTCGACTTTTCCATGACCATAGGGATGATGGATGTCTTTAGGCTTGGCGGAAACATACAGGCTGTACAAGCCTATAAATGCACTGGTAACATTGACGGTGCTCTCAAGGGCATCGGTCAGGATGGCCACTGAGTTGGTCAGATACCATGCTACCAGTTTGACGATAAACAGGAGTACTCCCGTACCGGCGACAATTTTCTGGAAATTGAAGTTTTGCTTTGCGGTGGTCATGAATGTGGTATTCCCGGTGGGCTTGCTCAATCGAACAACTCGCCAAGGAATCCTAATGGACCGCCTTTTCTCTTTCTTCTACCGGTTTTCGGGTCGATATAGTAGTCGTGATCATCATCGTGATGGCCGTGATGGGACTCCTCTTTGTAATACTCCCGAGCGTGGTTTACCGGACGGGATTCAATCGCTGACCGCTCGATGATTTTATCAAGTTCGCCCCGGTCAAGCCAGACGCCCCTGCATGTTGGACAATAGTCAATTTCAATACCCTGACGCTCAGAGATCAGAAGGTCGGTTTTGCATTCGGGACATTTCATGATGTGCTCCTTTGATAAATTGTACATTCGCTTATAACCCATCAGCAGATACAAGAACAAAACCATTGACGGACACATTGATTCAGGTTTTCCACCACCTCTCCTCCGGCTACCTGGGCAATCATCCGTTTATGGCCGCAATTTACCAGCACGTTGCTTATAGGATTGTAAAGCCCAGCTTAAAAAACACTTAAATTTGTCATCGGGCATGGGATGCCTTACGGGAGGATCGATCCCCGGCACGACATCCAACAAGAATGATTTTTTTAAAACTGGTAACCGTCATCAAACCGATACCGTCACACGTGGCGACCCACCGGCTTGAACATTTGATCCCGGTAAAGACACTAACGTTAAGCAGCAGTCTTGTGGCGGGTATGTTGCAGGAGTCTTCTGGAGACCGTCCCCTTCATTATGCAAGCATCGACAGCGCCTTATGGAATTTCCAGGATTTTCGGCGTTGTCATCTGCCCAATTTTCGTAGAGCTATTTAGACGGGGGGCGATTTACGGTCAGTACCTCAAGGAGTATCTGACAGAAAAGCAGGTGTCAAACCTGAAAATGCTCCCTGAATCACGGAAAGGGATAGCGAATCTATGGACAAGGATACACCTGGCCGTCACCATTCAAACGAGTCGCAGACTTCAGTCATTTCTGTTGCACCGAAACACGCATGCCATCCTTCAGTTCGTTGACCGGATGCAGCACAACCTTCTCCCCCTCCCTGAGACCACCGGTCACTTCAGCATCATAAACGCCACGCAATCCTGTGGTAACCTTACGCTCCCTTGCACGGCCCCCTTCAATCACGAAGACCCTCCACCCCTCGGCGCCCCTGAAGAGGCTGCTGACCGGCACACGAAGCACATGAGCAGCTTCCTGAAGAACAATCATCGCCTGAATACGGAAATTGTCTCCAAGGCGAGGTTCCGGATTGTCGAGAAGAGCAATAATATTCACCCGTTTTTCCTCTATTCCAAGAGCTGAAACCTTGGTGAATGCCGCCGGTTCCTTCCGACTGACCTTTGCATGCAGAGTGGTCGGAGCTCCCCACTCTTCGATCAGCACCCTCTGGTTCGGCATGACCTTTACGGCGTCGGACGAGAGCACATCGATAACGATCTCGATCGAACCGGGATCACCGATATCGAACAGCGGCGTTCCGGCTGGGACAACCTTCTCGCTCTTCTCGTGGATCCTGAGTACCCGGCCGTCTGCCGGTGAGCTCACAACAAACGGTTTGACCGACACACTGCCGTCGATCCGCGACTGCGCAGCCTCCAACTGGTGCGAGGCCGCCTGGACGGCCGAAGCTGCCGCCAGCCGCTCCTTTTCGAGCACCTCTGCTTCGTTTCGCGCCTGTTCCCAGCTCTCCCTGGAAACAGCTCCTTCGCGATAGAGATTGTCGTAGCGCGTCGAGCGTAGCCTGGCCTGGGAGAGGTTGACCGAAACCTCGCGTCCCTTTGCACCCACTTCCATGAGAGTCGCACGTGCCGATGCAGCAAGCGCGGCTCCTTCGCTGTACTCCCGCGTATTGAGTGCAGCAGGAAGGATTGCCCCAACAGCCTGACCCTTCCGGACCTGGTCCCCCTCTTCGAGCCCGCTTCTCATGAACCGGCCTGAGACCGGGGCCGCGACAGTGAAACGATCGACTACCCGGGTGATCCCTTCATCTTCAAGCGTCACCTGCAACGCGCCCCGGTTGACCAGGCCTGCATCTACAGGCAACGGTGCCGGCCTGAGGACAAGAAAGAGCAGAAACAGGGCCAGCAGAACGCCTGCACCGGTTATGACCTGTGTTCTTGATGGAGGTTTCATGTCATTCCCTTGTTTTCAGGACCGCGATAAGGTCGAGGGTGACCAGCTTCTGCCTGACAGCAAAGCCGGAAAGTATGGCTACAGTAAACAAAACGCCAAGTGCGAAAAGAAAGTTGGTGGAGCTGAACGCCAACGGAAGCCGATAAAGCTCAGAGCTGAGCGCCACGGAGAGCAGCGCCGACAGCCCGATGCCGATCAGGAAACCGATCGGCACGGCTGCCATGCAGAATATCGCCTGCTCGCCGAGCAGGATGAAAGCGATTTCGCCCTTCGTCAACCCAAGCACCCTGAGGCTCGAAAGCTCCCGTGCCCGTTCGGAGAGGGAAATGCGCGCTCCATTGTAAACGACGGCGAAAGCCAGCACACAGGCGAATGAGGTCAGGATGAGAGTCGAAGTGGTCATGCTTTCGGCGATCAGTTCATCGAAACTCTGGCGAAGCGCCTTGAGCATCATGATACCTGCCACTCCCGGCATATGCTTGAAGCTGCGGAACAGTGCATCTTCCTTACTCTTGTCAATCCTCAGACTTGCCGCATTCAGGGCTCCTCCGTCACCGGCCAGGCGATTCAGTTCATCGAGGCGCATGTAGGCGGACAGGCCGAGAATCTCCTCGATGGTGCCCGCCACAGGCACATCGGCAGAACGCCGTGCCCCCTGCAACAGCTCGACATGCAGCCTGTCACCCGGCTTCACGCCGAGAATATCAGCAAGTGTCGAGGTCAGAAGGATTCCCGAAGCTGGAAGCGGGTGACTGCGTTTATCCTTGTCGATGAGCCGCTGAAGCCCAGCCGTCGACTGCAGGCCGCGAATCGCCTGGCGCCTCATCCGATGCCCGAAAACCAGCCGGGCAGGCTCTTCACGGTAATACTCGTGCTCAAGAACACCGTCGAGCGAGGCTATGGCATATGCCGTTGAAGGGGGCATTTGTGTGTTGAATATGACCGTCACGTCCTCCCCGTGCTTTTCGCCGAACTCCACCGCACTCATCCGGTCGACGGCATCGTAAGTGTATCGCCCGGCAATGAGAATGGCCACCGAGAGGGAGATCATCGTCACCGATACGGCCGACTTCCATGGTCTGCGCTCGATGTTGCGCACGATGATCCTCACCGGCACGGAGAAACGCCTGCCGAATTCGCCCCGGTCGAGCAGCCCCGGCCGGTAAATCGGAGGAGCCTCGGGCCTCATCGCTTCGGCGGGCGGGAGGAGCACCGCATGGCGAACGGCAGCAAGCGCACCGACCAGTGCAGCGAAAACACTCAGAAACACCGCCATAACAGCGTTTTCAGCACGAAACACGTAGACCAGTTCGGCAAAATTGTAAAACTCACCGTAAATCCTGACCAGGTTTATGCCTAGCAAGGCACCGAGTACCGTACCCAGCAACGCGCCGACAGCCGTAGGCACCATGGCAAACCCGAGGTAGTGCAGGCCGATTTCCGTATTCGAGTAACCCATGGCTTTCAACACGGCGATCTGGTCGCGCTGCGTGCTTACCAGACGCTGCAGAACGATGTTGAGCAGGAATACAGCGACCAGGAGGAAAATGGCCGGAAGCACCGTGATCTGCGTGCCGAGCTGCTTGATCTCATCCGAGATGAACCGGTCCGAAAGCTGCTCCCCGCGCCCGTAGGCTCCAAGCGATCCATAGCGCGCGAACATCTGGTCGAGCCTCATGATCACGTCCTTTTCAGAAGCCCCATGTGAGAGCGTAAGCGAGAGATCATTGAAGGCGCCGCTCATGTTGAGGGCTGATTCGAGCGACTTGCGACTCATCCAGAAAACGCCGAAGCGGCGCTTGTCAGGGAAAAATGCCCCCGGTTGCACTTCATATATATACTCAGGCGAAAGCCCGGACCCGACGACCCTGAGCTCTTTCCATCGCCCGTTGATCACAGCCCCTATCCGGGCTCCCGGTTTGAGGCCGTTGGCTCCGAGGAACGGCTTGCTGGCGACAATCTCACCGTTCTCAGAGGGTTCGATCGGGCGGCCGGAAGCGATGAATACACTGTTCAAAACCGGTTCGCCCCTCTCGGGAATTGAGATAAGGCGAGCCGTCGCCGGTTCGTCCAACCCAGGCACATCGATGGTGACATCGGTCACAATCCTTGTGCTTACCGATGCCACGCCAGGAATACGCCTCACAGCCTCACCCAGAAACTCAGGAGCACGCTTGAGCTGCATGAACACGTCGCCGAACCTGTACTTTCCGTAGTAGTTCGTCCTGGACGCCTCAAGGGAGAACTTCACGCTGCTCATTGAAACAAAAACCGCTATACCGCAGGCCACGACCGCCGAAACAGCAAACATCTGACCCTTGAGGTGCAACAGGTCCCGAAAGAGTTTTCGGACAAGGGGTTTCATCTTGCTGTTACCATGAGAGTTCGGACGGCGATATTTTAACAGAGTTGCGCCTGTCTTCGGCGATTTCACCGCTGCGCAGGGTAATGACCCTGTCAGCCATGCCAGCTATCGATACGTTATGGGTGATGACCAGTGTCGTCGTACCAAGCTCCCGGTTGATCCTTTCGATAACTTCGAGCACCAGCTTGCCAGTCCGGTAATCGAGCGCGCCGGTCGGTTCGTCGCAAAGAAGTAGTTCCGGACGTTTGGCCACGGCTCGGGCAATGGCAACCCGCTGCTGCTCACCACCCGAGAGCTGCGCCGGAAAATGGTTCATTCTGTCGCCAAGTCCGACCAGTCTCAGCGCCTCTTCGGCAGGCATCGGAGACTCGGCGATTTCGGTAACCAGCTGGACGTTCTCAAGCGCAGTCAGGCTTGAAATCAGATTGTAGAACTGGAACACGAACCCGATAGAACGGCGGCGATAGGCCGTAAGCTCTGCCTCGGAGGCCGAGGTCAACTCCTTTCCCCTGAAGGTGAGACGACCTTCGGTAGGCACGTCCAGACCACCAATGATATTCAGCAAGGTCGATTTCCCGCTTCCGGAAGCACCGAGAAGCACCGTCAGTTCACCGCCATGGAAATCGAGACTTACGCTGTTGAGGGCTGTGACCGGCACCTCTCCCATCCGGTAGATCTTTGAAACAGAATCTATCCTCAGTACGGGATCCCTGTCTGCAACCATCACCATGACCCACCTCCGGGCAGCTCATACTGAAAAAAGCCTGCAGATACTACAGGAAGGTGCACAGGAAAGCTGAAAATTCTATCGTAATTCATTATACCCCGGGATCGCGTTTACATTCACTGAATAAATAACCTCTTCCGGGCCTATTTCATTTCCTGGCATACCCGGAAATGCTTCAAATACAGGGGTCTGCCGGTTAAAGTCCTAACGCTGCGTAATAATCCCTGCTGAAATGCTTCCTCCGGCCGGAACACGGGATTCCGGCTCGATATTCGTATTTTTGAATACTTTGCATCCAATCAAGAAGTAACCCTCATTATGGTATCTAACCTCTATCTGGCAGCGACAATCGGCATTGCCGCAGGAGTGGCAGTCGGCATACCCATCGGCCTGCTGCTGCGGAAAAAGGAGCCTCAGGTCCGGCGGGGAGTAGTCGGCATCGCTCCGTCTACGGTCAGCGGGCGCGGCGCATTTGCCCTTAAACCGATAAAGGAGGGCGACATCGTTGAGCGATGCCCGGCGCTTGAAGTCACCGACCGCGATGTCGGCGGAGAACTGGTCAACTATGTATTTTATGGAAGTGCCGAGGACAAGAGGCTTGTCGTGATGGGCTATGGCATGCTTTTCAACCATTCGTCGCAGCCCAATGTCGCATACTATCGCCAGGAATCCCCCACAGGGGCCGAGCTTGTCATCTATGCGCTGCGTGATATCGGCAAGGGAGAGGAGCTTTTCTACAACTACGGTGACGAGTGGTGGAACACCAGGAAATGAAGCAGAACGAGTCCTAAAGCCTGGCGGAAAGAATTCGCCTCATGGATGCCGGGTCAAGGGAAACTGCGTTGCTCCGGCTCCGTGTAGATGCAATGATGACGTCGAGCTCCGGCTCCCTGACGCCGAACACTCCGAGCCGCGGGAATCCGAGCTGCACCTGCAACTCATCGAGCCTTGCCACAAGGCGATCGCATCCATCCTGAACACTTTCAGCAGGTGCCCCAGACAGAATCTCGCCGGCTTTCGCAAATTTACTGAGCGAAAGATGATCGACACCTTTCGCACGAAGCTGCCGTATGTTCTCCCTGGTCGATTCGGCAAGGAGGGTCGCGCAGAGCGTACCGTGCGGAATGTCGAACAGACCTCCGACCGAAGAAGCAAAACCGTGAACGATACCAAGCCCGGCGTTGGCCAGCGCAATACCCGACATAAGGGCAGCATAGGCCATGTCGGATCGAACGGCTACATCCCCCGCCCCGTCACCGCAGGCCTTCACGAACGAACGGCTGAAACGCTCAAGCCCGCTACAGGCGACCGCGTCTGTGTATGGACAGGCTAAAGGTGAGAGATATGCTTCGAGAAGCTGGGTACAAGCATCCATGCCCGAGGCGGCTGTGAGCCCATGCGGGGCAGAAAGCATCAGTTCAGGATCGATGATGGCTATATCAGGCACGAATGCGGGGTGCCGAAGGGATCGTTTGTAGCCTCCGGGCCCGACCCTGCTGATGACGGCATTGCTGGTTACCTCGCTTCCGGTGCCCGAGGTGGTCGGCACGGCAATGAATGGCACCTTGCGGCCATCATGCAGCATGAACCCCTCCTGCCCCTCGATGAAGCGCTCGACAGGTTGATGCTGCAGCAGCATGGCTGAAACAGCCTTCCCTGCATCCATCACGCTGCCGCCTCCGACTGCAACAACCACATCAAAGTTTTTTACACGGCCCATGGCAACAGCCTGGTCGATCAGTTCCGGTGAAGGTTCACGGTCAACCTTCAGGTGGAAGCAGTCGATCCCGTTGCGGCTGAATTCGTCAAAAAGTGTTGCAGGGCTCCCTGACCGCTCCAGTGTCTGCATGCCGGTGACAAGCAGAAGGTTTCTTCCGTAAGTTGAACAGCAAGAGACTAGTCCTGAAAGCCGTCCTGGCCCGAAATGGATACGCGGCAGAGGAAGCAGAAAAAAATCAGTCGCCTTTTCAATCGACACTGCTGAACCTCCCTTTGCGGATAAGCGCCTTGTTGCAGTGTGGACAGCTTTCTGTCCTGCATGGAACACCGTTGACATGAGGTTGTTCGTAACCGCAGTAGAGGCATACACAGGTTGCCAGAGCCTGGGGCTCTTCGCAAGAACACTTATGGTCGATATTTCCGCCTTCGATGCATATGGTCTTGCCTTCCACGAGAGCGTCAGCAACCTTGCTTCTGGCAGACTTTATGATACGGCCGAAGGTCTGGCGGGAAACGTTCATCTTTTCGGCGGCGTCAGCATGATAGAGGCCGAGCTTGTCGGCAAGCCTCAGTGACTCCACCTCGTCGAACGACAGCACCACATTCTGCTGTCTGGCGGGGGAAACGCCTTCTGGAAGAAAACAGGTCACTTTGGGAAGGCCTTCGACAGAACGGCAGTTGACCGGTCTGCCGGCACGAGGGTTTTTCATAAATCAGTCGGTATCATTTCTGGCAAGCCCCCAACTCTGATGTGGGGGCTCACATTAATAATCGATCACGCCAGATCAGGGCCGGGATCTTCGACTGCCACAAAACTCATGCACCCACGGTTTCAGTCCTGACTTCAAATACCGGAGGCTCCATGATATGCTTCTTGACCGCACAGAGATTGGCGGCGCTGATGACGGCATCCTTGTATTTGTCAGGAAAATCCGGAGGCAATTCTATGGTGATGGTGATCTTGCCGATGCCTCGGCCAGACTCCTTCGCCTCATGGCTCTGAACGATCCTGATTCCATCGGTCGAAATACCCCTGCTCTGGCAGAAAGAAAGTACGAAAATTCCTGCACAGGTGCCGATCGATGCCAGAAAAAGGGTAAATGGCTCAGGAGCCGAACCTTCCCCGCCGGCATAGACGCCCTGATCGGTATTTATGGTAAATCCGTTGAACTCGGCATTGACCTTTTTGCCGCCGCCGAAAGACACGATCATATCTCTACTCATGTAACTGTAACTCTTTTGCCTGGAATGGAAATGCTTATTTCTCAATTATAAGCATATGCTCATAAATAAACAAAAATATTCTGAGCGATCATCAGATTGCTGGTACTGCAGCTCAAAGCAGGCCGAAATACGGGAATTTGCAGATGATCACCGCTGACAGCCAGACAAAGACTTCGGTCACTTCACTGCATGTGCCGAGTACATCACCGGTGACTCCCCGGATTTTGCGCCAGCTGAGAAAGCCTACCACCGATGCAGAACCGACTGCAGATGCCGTAAGGATGGCTGCTTTTGAGATACTGAAATTTACCAGCGGCATGATCAAAAGGGATCCCGACAGAAGAGCGGCAACAAGGTGCGCCGTGCCTGCGCCCTCGACGAACGCTGTTGCGGTCCCTCCTTCCGCCCTCGCATAGGGAAGCCTTGCGGCAAGCAGGACCTGAGCCATCCTGGCGAGCATCACTCCTGCGGCGACCATGCCGAATGCGCCGTAGCGAACCAGTTCGAGCAGGCAGACCCACTTGAGCAGTGTCACAACGATCAACGCCATTGACCCGAAGGAGCCGACGTTCGGATCTTTCATGATGCGCAACGCGGCCTCCCTGCTGCGTCCTCCGAAAAAGCCGTCGGCAAGATCGGCAAGACCGTCGGCGTGTAGTCCCCTGGTCAGCACGACGCCGCCACCAAGTGCGAGCAGGGCGGCCATTTCCGCCCACCCGGTCTTTGCTCCGGCCCATGCGAGAAGGGCTTGAACGGCACCGATCAGGAGGCCTGCGAAAGGAAACCAGTAAAGCGATGCGCTGAACCGTTCGGCATCCTTACCCGGAACCGGCAGGAGCGTAAGGGTCCTGATCGCGGTCACAAGCCCACTCAGCATCTCAGCTCATCCTCCTGACAAAGGCCCCTACACCTCTTGCAAAGGCCTCTGGCTGCTCTTCCTGGGGCAGGTGCCCGCAGTCCGGAATCACCAGCAGTTCAGCCCCTGGAAGCTCGCGTGCGAGGCGAAGGCTCTCTTCGGTCCTGACCGTAAGATCGTGCTCCCCGGTGACGACCAGGGAGGGCAACGAAAGCCTCCTGAGGCGCTCGTCAAGCCTGAGATGGTGGGTTTCGAGAAACAGTTCCCAGAATCCCCTCGACCAGTCACCGATCATGAGGTCGCTGCGGAACGCGGCAAGCGTTTCGTCCGACAGGCGCTCCCTGACATGCCAGAACCCACGAATATTTTTATCGAAAAGTTTAGTGATAAGCACCTTCATCAACCTGGAGAATACAGGCGTCATTACCTTCATGAACGGCTTCATGAACGATGGCACCTCACTGGTGGCGTAACCGCTGTAGATCATGGCGCCGGCAAGCACGAGCCCCTGAACCCTGCCGGGATGACGCAGGGCGGTCAGCATCGCCATCGTGCCGCCGGTCGAGTTGCCGACAAGCACTGCCCTGTCGATTCCAAGCCGGTCCATCAGGGCGACTATCAGGTCGCTCTGGGCCTCGGGGCCATAGCGGGCCGCGTTGTTTTTCGACGGCACCGGCCGCGACGTCAGACCAAACGCCGGGCGGTCGAAGGCCATTACCGTAGCACCATCAGCCAGCGGCTTCATGACGTCCCGCCAGGAACGGATGCTCAGGAAACTGCCGTGAAGCAGCACAATGAAGGGCGGCTTGCCGGTGCCATATATTTTGTAATGCACCCTGAAACCGTTGCAGTCGATGAAGCGGCTGTCGGCATCGGCCCGTCGCTGCTGTTCTATCTGGAAGGTATCCATGATATCAGCTGTTTTTTCCCGAGACACTGGCCGAACTGAATGTGGCCATCTCGTGATAGATTTTCAGTGAAGCTTCGATCACCTGCATGGCCAGTGCCGCACCGGTCCCTTCACCAAGACGGAGGTCAAGCTCGAGGATCGGCACCGCGCCGAGGCTCTTCATGACAGCCCTGTGCCCCTGCTCATTCGAGAGGTGGCTGAAGAAAAGGTAATCGCCGACATTGGAAGAGAGCTTCATGGCGACAACCGCGGCGGAAGAGGATATGAATCCGTCGACGACCACGGGCATACCGACCGAAGCTGCACCGAGAATAAGGCCGCAGATGCCTGCAATCTCGAATCCGCCCAGTGCGGCCAGCGTTTCGAGAGGCGTGGCGGTATTAGGCCGGTTAACCTCGATCGCCCTCCTGATGACCTCGGCTTTATGCGCAACCCCCCTTTCGTCAAGGCCAGTGCCCCGTCCGGTGATCGACTCCACAGGCAGGTCAAGCAGGGAGGCGTAAAGTGCGGTGGCCGGAGTGGTGTTGGCAATGCCCAGCTCCCCGGTGGCCAACAGGTGGTACCCTTGCTGCCTGGCCTCAAGGGCAAGCGTTGCCCCCGCCATGACCGCCTGCAACGCTTCATCGACAGACATGGCAGGGCCCTTCACCATGTTCGATGAACCATGGCGAACCTTGCAGCGGCGCAGCATGTGATGGCCGGGAAAATCGTGGTTCACCCCCATGTCGACCACGTCGATGTCGGCGCCGGCATGCCGGGCAAGCACGTTGATGGCAGCACCGCCTCCAAGCATGTTGTAGACCATCTGCGGCGTCACCTCCGCCGGAAAGGCTGAAACCCCTTCAGCAGCGACACCGTGGTCTGCCGCGAAACAGAACACCTTCTTTTTTGACAGAACCGGATCAACTGTCCCGGTCGCAAGGGCGTATTTCATTGCGATATCCTCAAGCCGTCCGAGGCTGCCCCTGGGCTTGGTCAGATCGTCAAGTCGTGACTGCACGGCCGCCGTCAGGGAGATGTCGACAGGCTTGATAGCAGATAGCAGCAGTTGAAAACGGTTGATCATGGAGAAAAGTCTTTGGGAGTTAATGCTGTTTCAGAACTAAAGGCAGGCCACTGCAAAGCAGGTAGGCCTGGGTGGAACACTCGGCGACCCTGCGGTTCAGAGTTCCGGCGAGGTCACGAAAGGAGCGGGCCATTGCATTTTCGGGCACGATGCCCAGACCGACTTCGTTGGACACAAGGATGATGTCGCAGGGCGGCGCCTTCAGCACCTCGAGCAGGGCATCGATCCGGACGTTGATCGACTCTTCGTCACCAAGGTAGTGCATCAGGTTTCCAAGCCAGACAGTCAGGCAGTCGAGAAGCACGACGCCCCCTTCAGGTAACTGCCTTATAGCCCTGTCGATGAAGAGAGGCTCCTCGATGGTCGTAAAGGCACTCCCCCGCTCGTCGCGGTGGCGCCCGATGCGGTCATGCATCTCGTCGTCGAAGGCTTCTGCTGTAGCAAGGAACGTCCGGTGCTCGTATGGTTCAGCAAGTCTGAGGGCGTAACTGCTCTTGCCGCTCCTGGCCCCTCCGGTCACATAGATCACTTCATGCATGGCAATACTGGAACATTTGGCGGCCGGATGACCAATTGGTAAAACTTGAGTACATCGATTCAGGATAAAAAGCGTTCAATGGCCTTGCAGGAAGAGATGAAATCGGGTTCGGAAAAAATTTCCAGGGTAAAGACCTTCGGTTCGCCCTCCTCCGCACGAAGTGCCGCCACAACCATATCAAGAGCTTCAGGCTTCATGAAGGCGAGGGAGTTGTGGTCCCGCACCTCATTCGTACCGTGCATGTGCAGTACATGGGCACGGGAGAGGTAACGCTGCAGGTACTCTGCTGTTGGAAACCCGTAATACTCGAGATGTCCGACGTCGAGCGTCACCGAAAATCCGGCATCCTGGACAACAGGCCAGACCAGTTCGAACGGGTAGTTAAGGTTTTCGGCACAGAACATCGCTGCCGGTTCACTGCAGCCATCGAGCAGCAGTCGGGCCGAGTCTCGCAGTGAGTCCAGGAAACGTTTCGACTCGTCGTCTGAAAATTTGTTGATATCGACACCCGGACCGGCCTCGAAGTGCATGACAAACGCCGATTTCGGCAGGTTGCGCACCAGATCGACGATCCTCCGGCACTTGCCGACCGAACGCTCACGCTCCTGCCGATCGCTGTTTCCGAGATAGACGTCCATCGGCAGATGAACCGAGTAGGTGAGCCTGTGCTCTGTCGCCATATCGGCAAGAATCGCGATGTCCCCCTTCGACGGCAGGTTGCAGAACTCGTCCGACTCGAACAGCACCAGCTCAATATCCTCCACCTTGTCGCATAGATATCGTACGTTCGGGATGATATCGTCCGGCACGATGTAGGATGTGGTACCAAGCCTGAAAGGGTAACTTTTCATCTCACTCCTGCTGCTGTTTTGAGGCCTCCAGCTTAAGCCTGGCCATCAATTCATGAATACCGGACCACTCCTCTGCACCGGCGGAACGAAGCTGAAGGGCCATTGCGGCAGCAGCCCTGTCGGCCGTGTAGTCCCGTGCGTCGATACCTGCGGCCATCCAGACCGGTTTGCCGGCCTTGAGCGCCCCGGCAGCGAGTTCGAGGTTGACAAGGTTGCCGGATCCGAACGGGACGAGTCCAACGATGACCCCATCGGCCTGCTCGACCATGCGACGCGCCTCTTCGAACGCATCACTGCCGACAGCCGAAAATGGTTGCTCAAGCACGCACGGGATGTCGAGCGCCCGGGCAGCTTCGGCATCCGAATCGAGACGGTTGAGCACCCCTGCCGTCACATCGAACCCCTCGATCAGGAGGCGCCGGAACAGCTCGATGCCCGAACCGCCGCCGCTGATGACATGCAGCCGTTTCTGGACCGGGGGACGGCGAAGCGCGATATCGAGCGTGCCGGTCACCACCGGATTTCCTGAGTATGGATCCTTTCGCACCCGGAGGTCACAGTCGTAAACCCGGCTGAGCGACTCCTCCTGCATGACCTCGCCTGGCGAACCATAGCTCACGAGTCGCCCTCGATCCATCAGCATGAGCCTGTCGGCGATCTGCGCGGCAAGGTTCAGGTCGTGGCTTACCAGCAGCACCGTGATCTTCTGTTCACGGTTGATGTTCATCAGGATCCTGAGAACCTCCTGGCTGTGGTTGATGTCGAGGTGCGCGATCGATTCGTCAAGCATGATGATGCGAGGCTCCTGGGCCAGGGCCATGGCAAGGGCCGCGCGCTGCTGCTCGCCGGCGCTGAGCTCGTTGAACTGACGGTCCTTCAGGTCAAACACGTTCGTGTAGATCATCGCCCGTTCGGCGCTGTCGTAATCCTTTGAGTCAGGGCCGCCCCACCCTCCCCGGCTGCTCCGGCCAAGCATTACGATCTCCGCCACTGTGAAGGCCATCGGGGATTCGAGCTTCTGCGGCACCACACCTATGAGGGAAGCTCTCTCTCTCGCTTTTAGCGAAGAGACTTCGCGCCCGAACAGCTCCACCCTGCCCTGCGAAGGTTTGATGAGACCGGCAGCCGTCTTGAGCATGGTGCTCTTGCCGGAACCATTGGGCCCGATCACGGAGACGAACTCCCCTTCGGCGATGCTGAAATCCACCTCCTGCAGCACAGGCCGTGCCTTGTAACCCGCTGAAACTCCCCTGAAGGCAAGCGCTGGCATATTCATATCAGTCGGTCCAGGCATATTTCATTTTCCTGCGCAGCACGATGAGGAAAAACGGCCCGCCGGCAAGCGCCGTGACGACGCCGACGGGAATTTCGATCGGGGCCATCACACTTCTGGCAATTGAGTCGCACAGCACAAGGAAAGTGCCGCCACCAATGGCAGAAGCGGGTACAAGCCAACGATGGTCCGGACCGAACAGCGCACGCATGACATGCGGCACGATCAGGCCCACAAAGCCGATCATCCCGCCCATGGAGACCGCAGTGGCGGCGAGCAGGGTCGCCAGGAGCAGGCTCGACATCGTCACAAGGCTGGCATTCAGTCCCTGATAGTGGGCCATCTCACGCCCCAGGGTCAGCACATTCAGGGCGGGAGCGAGCAGCCAGAGACCACCTATGGCTCCCATGATTATCAGAAGCGACACAACCTGTTCGGTCCAGGAACCCGGCTGCAGATTGCCCAGCATCCACCACACCACCGTATGCATTCCATCGATGTCAGCCGTCGACACGAGAAACATGATGATGCTGGAACAGATGGCACTGACGATCACTCCGCTAAGAATCAGGCTGTAAACCGACGGAACGCCCCCCTGATTCGCGATGCCGTAAACGGCCATGAGCGTCAGCACGGCAAAAAAGAACGCCGTCAGGGGAAGACCGACCGCTCCCAGCAGGCCGCCGCCGACAAGAATGCTCATGGCCGCACCGAGACCTGCGCCGCCGCTGACACCAAGCACATAGGGTTCGGCAAGAGGGTTGCGAAGAATGGCCTGGAACACGGTACCTGAAGTTGAAAGGGCCGCACCAACCATCATCCCCATAAAGAAGCGTCCAAGCCGAAGGGAGAAAATTGCCTGTCCTGACGACGTCGCCATATCGGGAAGGCCGATGCCGGAAGGACCGAGCAGCAGCGAAACGCCAAGCAGTACCGGTACGGCTGTCAGGAAAATGAGCACCCGGCGCCGGTTTGGGGAAACCTTGACAGGAAAAGGTCTGCAGCCGTCGCTGCCTGATGTCCTGCCCTTTGCAGGCAAAGTCACTCCTCCACCCCGGCCTGTGAAGAAAGCCCCTGCTCATAACCGTGCTTTACCATGCGCATCTCGGTGACCGTGTCGGCGATGTCGATAAGATCCTGCGGAGCGTTCCGTCCTGTCAGGACGATGATTTTGCCTTCAGGCGCCGAGCTTATTGCCTCAAGCAACGGTTCGACAGGGATGAGCTCCTGCGAAAGTGCGAAGCACACTTCGTCGAGCAGCACGAAATCGTACTCCGGGGACTCAATAGCTTTGAGTGCCTCGCCGAGCCCCGTTCGCGCCGCCTGCCGATGCTCCTCCATGGCGGGACTCGATGGATCCCTCGGCAGGAACCCCTTGCCGTAATGGTCCCAGTCGACATTGTCGAACTGCCGGAAAAACACCATCTCCCCTACATCCTCCTGCGATTTGACGAACTGGACAACCCTTGCTTTCATGCCGTGGCCCAGCGCACGCGCAAGCATGCCGAAGGAGGCCGTGCTTTTGCCTTTGCCGTTACCTGTAAAGAGAAGAACCCGTTTCTGTTTCATTGGATTCGGTTTGTTTGTCGCTTTACGGAGAAGGTGCCTCACCGGAAGCTACCGACGATGACGCCATCCCGCAGGTTCAATAAAATACATGCTGCCCCGTTCATCGACAAAACCGGGGCCGCTGAAAGACAACTTTCTTCAGCATCCCGGCTCATCGATACCCGCGATCCGGAAAAGAGCACCAAGATCGAGGCTCTCCTCAAAATGTGCGGCAAGCCGGTCAAACACATCTTCCCGGGAATCGCTGCCCGGCAGGTACAGGCTGTCGAGCTGCCGGAGAAACCAGGTGCGAACACCGGGTTCATCGAAAAATCCGTGGAAATAGGTGCCAATAACCCGCCCGTCATCGCTTCGTGCCCCATCAAGTCCATCCGACGAAACTCCGTTGCGTTCAGTGACTTCGACCACTCCTTCCGTTCCCGGCACCACGATCGTCATGCCCATATGGATTTCGTAACCACGGACACGCAGAGAAGTGCCGGCGATCACTCCAACAGTATTGCTCAGCGTTTTTTCACGCTCAAGCACCGTCTCTGCAGGCAAGATGCCAAGCGCCCTGCTCGTGCCCGGAGCGCCTTCGACACCATGCGGGTCAGCAATCGAGTCGCCAAGCATCTGGTACCCGCCGCAGAGTCCGATGATGTGTCCACCCCCGGCCCTGAACGCTTCGATGTGCTCCCGCCATCCCATGGAAAACATCCATTCGAGATCGCCGCGCACATTCTTCGAACCAGGCAGCACCAGGGCTCGGTATGCATCCAGCGGTTTCGGGTGATGCAGGTAGTGCAGCTCGACAGAAGAATCCTGTTCGAGCGGCGACAGATCGGTGAAGTTGGAGATGTGCGGAAAATAGATCGCGGCTATACCTATCTTTTCCGGAGAAGGGTCGTGCTTAGGATCGACCACCGAGGAGAGCGGCACAGCATCCTCAGCGTCGATCGAAAATCCGCGATAATATGGGATCACGCCGAGCACCGGCACCCCGGTCATCGATTCGAGCATCCTGACCCCATCCTCGAATAGCGATTTGTCACCCCGGAACCTGTTCACGATCACCCCTTTGACCAACGCCCGATCCTCAGGCGGGATGACCGCGAGCGTACCGACAACCTGTGCAAACACACCGCCACGATCGATGTCCGCCACAAGAATGACTGAGGCACCAGCTTTCCTGGCGGTCCTGAAATTGACAAAGTCACGCTCGTAGAGGTTCATTTCGGCACATGAACCGGCCCCCTCGATGATGATCATCCCGTGCCGGCCCATCAGGTTATCGAGACTCTCGAAAGCAGCATCCGACCATCGCGACGTATCGCCGAAATACTCCCTCGCCGTCCGGTCGGAGCAGACCCGCCCCTGCAGCACAACCTGGGCTCCGGTGTCGGTGTTCGGTTTGAGCAGCACCGGGTTCATATCGGCATGCGGCAACACGCGTGCGGCATGAGCCTGCACGATCTGGGCTCGCCCCATCTCATCGCCCCCAGGCGTTACACCAGAGTTGTTCGACATGTTCTGCGCCTTGAATGGTGCCACATCGATCCCCGCGTTGCTGAAAATGCGGCACAGAGCTGTCGCGACGATACTTTTGCCCACGTCGGATGCAGTACCAAGGATGGCAATATTGTTCATGGAATAAAACCTTCTTTTAATATCATAGCCCCAACATGAATTCGCTCATCAAGCTGCCTGCAATGAAAATATCCGGCCTGGATCTGAACGATTATAATCAGTAAACCTCGATGTACCGGACAGCCCGGAAAACTGCACGGCACATCGTGCATGATCACAGAGTGACTTTCACCCCGGCATAGGCAGACCTGCCGGGAGTGGCATAGCTCCATGCCTCCTCGTAGTACCTGTTGAACAGGTTGTCGATCCTGCCATAAATCTCGACATTACCGGAAAGCTTGTAAGATCCCGACAAATTGACCAGGAAATAGCTGTCGAGCTTTCCTGCCTGGTTACCGTACGTATCGTAGGCATAAGGCGTTTCAGTTCGTTCGCCAATCCACTGCATGGCCGTACTTACCCTCGCTTTCGGGGTGATGTTCCAGGTTCCGGTCAAAGACGCCTTATGCTCCGGCCGACGGACAAGCTGATTACCGTCGGGATCTTCGGTATGTGCCCAGGTGTAGCTTGTCGTCAGGAAAACAGCTTTGGAAGGAGTCCATTCGGCAAAGCTTTCGATGCCCCAGGTACGGGTCGTACCCGCTATCTGCTGATACCTGCTGGTTGCCCAATCGTAATCGATCCTGTTGTCGAAGTCGTTATGAAACCAGGTCACCCCCGCCTTGAGGTTAGACGATAAACGATGTTCAACCCCGGTATCCCAACCCTTGCTTGTTTCCGGCCGGAGATTTGCGTTACCGTAAGCCGAATAAAGTTCGTAGAGAGATGGCGCCCTGAAACCGGTTCCATAGCTTGCCTTCAAGGTAGTGTCGCCGACAGTGAAAGAGGGGGCCACGCGCCATGTGGCATGGTCACCAAAGGTCTGGTGATCATCATGCCTCACTGCGCTGACAAGCCGCAGGCCGCCGATGGACAGCTGATCCTGCAGAAATTCGCTGCTCATGCCGGCTTGACGATCGAGCGTCGAAGCATAGTAGCCATATGTTTCGTTATCGGCATGCTCTTTCTGGTAACTGATACCTGCCGTGAGAGTATGGTTGGCTGCCAGGGTCAGATCGCCCTGCCATCCGGCCTCGTAAAGTGCCCCCTTGTCCAGATTGGTCTTGATACAGTCGTTATCGTAAATATCCCGACGCTGGTTAGAAAAGTTGTAGTAAACAGTAGAGAGCAGGGGTCTGGTGTCGATCTTCATCGCTACACGGCCGGTCAGTTGGTGCGTATCGGTATGATTGTCTTTCAGGCCGTTCGGATTGGCATCTTCCCTGTCGCCAGCATATCCGGCCCAGAGATAGTCGTCAAGTCTGACCGAAGAGTCCGTGTAACGCAGGACTGTTTCCAGACTGACGTGCTCGCTGAGGGTGTAGCCAAGGTTCGTCGAAAAGGTCGAGTTTTCGTAACCGTCCTTTTCGCTTGTATTTCCGGCATGGGGAATCCTGTTGTTGCGCTTGTCGGCGATCGAGAATCCGTCGGACTTCAGGCGGGAGGCCTCAATAGAGTAAGTCAAGCCATCTCTTTTTCCCTTCGCACCGGCGTAAGTCTTCCATGTCCCGTAGGATCCGCCTTCGACACCTGCAAAGGCCCCGGGAGTGTCTCCCCCTTTTTTTGTTATGATATTGATGACGCCAGCCATGGCGTTGCTGCCGTAAAGCACGCTGACCGGCCCACGCACCACTTCGACGCGTTCTATGTTGTCTACCGTAAGGTTTGCCAGGTCGGGAGTCCTGTTGGCGGAGCTGGGATCGTTAATCGGTACACCGTCGATGAGCACAAGGGTACTGCGCGAATCCGCACCCCTCATGAAAACAGTGGTGTTGGTGCCGAGTCCACCGGTCGATACGACATCGATGCCTGCTACGCCTTTGATGACCTCTTCCACCGTCTGCTGACCGGAATTTTCAATATCTTTGGAGGTGATGACAGTGACCGAGCTTCCACCGGCATCGCTGATCCTGTTCAGGGTTTTTGTTGCGGAAACCACGACCTCCGGGCCAATATAGCCTGTTGAAGCCTGTTCCGCCTGCAGCCCCCGGCTGCAGAGCATCGCCGCCATGATGATGGCAAGCTTTTTCCTGTTCATGCTGTTGTCCTGTGTTGAATTAATGATAAACATCAACAGACAGGGGTTAACGATAAAGGCAGTTTGCGTACTGGCGACAGAGCCATGAAACAGGTAAATCGAAATGCCTGGCGCATCGGCCGGACAGGAATAATCTGCCTCGACTGTGCGGGGATCGATGAAAACGTCTGTCTGAAAATCACGGAGATCACCGGAAAGTACGCCTTTGCCTGACTATAACCCGTAGTCGTGTCACTGAGCAAAGAGCTAACTGGCAGGTCTCCTGACTATGCGGCCAATCCGGTGCAGCCTTCCCACCCGGTCCCTGGAGGACCTGGGCAGTGACTTGCATCGACTGCGGCTTTCAGGCATGTGGCCATGCCTGTCAGCGGCAGCTTGCCGTTGTACAGTTGCGGGTACAGTGTACGAATCTCACGTACTTCCCTATTCTCCGGCTTTCAAGCCGGCACCAGCTATCATGTGAAAGAACATCATC
>Ga0326726_10001743_pt1 | contig 20211 bp, 16 predicted proteins | sample MHFenrmetagenome_2_FD_207603 | JGI IMG/M metagenome (GOLD analysis project Ga0326726, IMG submission 207603) | Lab enriched peat soil microbial communities from Michigan Hollow, Ithaca, NY, United States - MHF15MN | ecosystem: Environmental > Terrestrial > Soil > Wetlands > Peat | place: USA... | reverse complement strand
GGCGGGCTCTGCAACAACCACCCCGCGAACCGCGGCGGCATGACCAAGGTGATCGAGGCGGTGCGCCAGCTCCGCGGCGAGGCGCATCCGGCGGTGCAGGTGAAGAGCTGCGACCTGGCCCTCGCCCACGGCACCGGCGGCTCGCTCGGCACGCGGCACGCGAGCGCGACCCTGATCATGGAGAGGGCCTGAGCCATGGCGGATGCGACCCGGAAGATCCTCGCTCCGAGCCCGAGCCCCGAGACCGCGCCCTTCTGGGAGGCGGCGGGGAAGGGGAAGCTGCTCGTCAAGAGCTGCACCTCCTGCGGGCGCCCCCATCACTACCCGCGGCCGATCTGCCCGTTCTGCGGGAGCGATCGCACCGAGTGGAAGGAGTCGGCCGGGCGCGGCGTCATCTACTCCTTCAGCGTGATGCGCCGGGCCACCCCGCCCTACGTCATCGCCTACGTGACGCTGGAGGAGGGCCCCACCATGATGACCGGCCTGGTGGACTGCGACTTCGACGCGCTCCGCATCGGCCAGCCGGTGCGGGTGGTGTGGACGCCCACCGACGGCGGGCCGCCGGTGCCCATGTTCACCCCCCGCTGATCTACGCGGTGGCGGCAGGGTCGGCGGGCGGCAGCACCTCGCGGAACACCGGGCGTGTCTTCCACTCCGGCACCGGCGGCGTGTGGCCCTCGCACGGCGCGTAGGGCGATTCCTCGACGACCTGCATCCGGTGGATGTAGCGCGGGCAGTTGGGGAAGGCCGCCTCGACCTGCACGCGCACGACGAGCTGGGCGCCGACGAACTCGGCGAGCAGTGGATCGTCCTCGTGCACCGACGCTCGGCCGTTGACCCGCAGGCGCTTGGGATTCTCGAAGTCGACGAAGAGCAACCCGACGTGCGGGTTGACGAGGACGTTGCCCAGGCTCTTGAACATGCCGTTGCCGTCGTAGCTCGGGAACGCGACGGTGCCCGGCCCCACCACGCGGACGAACCCGGGCCGCCCGCCCTTGTACGAGCAGTCCGGTCGCCCCTCGGCGTCCGCAGTGGCCAGGAAGAACATCGGCCGGCTCTCGATGAACGCTCGATCGTCCTCGGTGAAGACGTCGCGGGCGATGACCTCCTCCAGCCGGTCGGCCAGCCGTCTCGTCTCGAAGCGATCCTGCAGTCGTCGCGATCCGTCGTGGTACAGCTTGCTCTCGCTCATGCGGTCTCCTCGCGGCCGGAAGACTAGAGCCGCGTCATCACCCGATCCGCGAAGTCCTCGATCACGCGATACTGCCGGTTGAGCGGCGGGTAGAGCATGATCTGGCTCAGGCCCTGGCTCTCCAGCTCCTTCAATCGCTCCACCACCCGCTCGGGCACGCCGGCGAGACACGTGGCCTCGATCAGCGCGGGCGTGAGGAAGCGCGCCTCCTCCGGATCCACGAAGCTGTAGTGGCTGCCGTGCAGACGCTGGTGCCGGATCTCGGGCGGCGCCTGGTTGAGCCAGTCGAGATAGGCCGTCCACACCGGCCGCGCGTAGGCGGGCGGCTCCGCCCCGGTCTCCAGGTGATGCGCGACCAGGTAGTGGAGTCCGGAGATCACCGCGGCGCCACACTCGGCGATGATCCGCTCGGAGTTCGTGGGCTCGCCGGGCAGGAGCAGCGCCACGTTCACCATCGCCGCGGTATGGAAGCCCGTGGGCAGGGCGCGCCCGGCGCGATCGGCGCCGCGGCGCGCGTTGGCGAGCATCTCGGGGACGGTCCCTCCGCGCGGCAGGCCCGAGATGAGCCCGTCGCCCAGCTCGCCGGCCAGGGCCTGCGCCTTCGGGCCGAAGCCCGCGATGTAGACCGGGACCGGGTGGTCGAGGTCGATGAAGCGGTGCTCGCGCATCTGGAAGCGGATCGGGTGGGTCTCGCCGTTCAGGGTGTAGTCGACCTCCTCGCCGCGGAGGAGGGCGCGGACCGTCTGCACGTACTCCTTGAACGGGCCGAGGCGCATCGGCTTCTGGCCGAGGGTGCGCATCGCGGTGTGGCCGGTGCCGAGCCCGATGAAGCAGCGGCCGGGGGCGAGCCGATTGATGGTGGCGATGCCGTTGGCCGCGACCGGTGCGAGCCGCAGCCCGGGGACGTTCACGCCGGTGCCGAGACGCATGCGGCGCGTCTGCTGGGCGGCCAGGGCCAGCACCGCCCAGCAGTTCGACCGGATCATCTGGCTGTCGGTGACCCAGCAGTGCGAGTAGCCGAGGTTCTCGGCGTGGGTGATGTAGCCGATCTCGTCGATCTTGGCGGTGACGATGCCGAAGTCCATGGCCCGCGATGGCGTCGACGGGACTACTTGTCGAGCCACACCTCCTGCATGCGCCCGTAGTTGTAGAGCGCATTGTGGGGCACCAGGTTCTTCACGTAGGGCCACTGCGCGAAGTACTCCTTGCGCCAGCCGAGCATGGGCCGGGCCACGTCGGCCTCGAGGGTGCGCTGGATGTCGCCCACCATCTTGAGCCGCTTGGCCCGGTCCAGCTCCTGCGACTGCAGCTCGATCTGCCGGTCCATGGCCTCGCTGCAGTAGTCGGTGTAGTTGCGGGAAGAGCCGCACTTGTAGTTCTCGACGAGGTAGGCGTCGGGATCGTCGAAGCCGCCCGCGGTCAGGTTGGCCGCGATCTGGAACTCCCGCCGGGCGAGCGCGGGGAACCACGCGGCGGTGTCGAGCTGCTTGAGGGTGGCCTCGACGCCCACCAGCCGGAGCTGGTCCACCGCGAACGAGGCCAGATCGACGTAGATCGGCAGCGTGCGGGTGGCCATCTCCAGGCGGAGCGGCTTGCCGGGGCCGTAGCCCGCCTCCGCGAGCAGCCGCCTGGCCTCCGCCTTGTCGCGCGCCGGATCGCGGTAGCCGGCCAGGTTTCGCAGGTCCGCCTCGCCCAGGCCCCAGAAGCCGAGCGGCCTCGGCATGAGGGCGGCGCCGATGACCGCGCCGCCCTGCCGGACGCTCTTCACGTAGCTCCGACGGTCGAGCGCGAGGTTGACCGCGCGGCGCGCGACCGGGTTGTCGAACGGGGCGCGCTTGTGGTTGAGGAGCACGTTGTCGCTGCCGTTCTGGCCGATCTCGGTGATCACGAGCCCGGGGGCGCCGGCCTTGGCGGTGTCGGCCATCGCCTTCGTCATGTCGAGCGGCACGAAGGCGTCGATGCGCCCGGCCTGGAGCGCGGCGAGCCGGGTGCCCCGCTCGCGGATGATGGTGTAGCGGATCCCGTCGAGATAGGGCCGGTCGGGCACGAAGTAGTCGGGGTTGCGCTCGAGCTCCACGAGCTGCCCGCGCTGGTACTCCTTCTGGCGGAACGGCCCGGTGCCCACGCATTTCTGGCGCAGCTCGTTGAGCGGCACGTGAGCCGGGTAGACCGGCGAGTAGCCGGAGGCCAGCATGAGTAGCAGGGAGGGCTGGGGCCGCTTGAGGCGGAAGACGACGGTGTGGGCGTCGGGGGTCTCGATGGCGTCGATGTTGGCCCACCATTCCTTCCGCGCGCTCAGCCGGAACTTGGCGGGCGCGTCCGGGGCCTCGCGCGCCACGTCGAAGGTGTACTTCACGTCCGCCGCGGTGAACGGCTTGCCGTCGTGCCACTTGACGTTCTTGCGGAGGAAGAAGACGAGGTTGCGGTAGTTGTCCTGCCACGACCAGCGCTCGGCCAGCTCGGGGATGACCGTGTCGACGCTCTCGAGCGGCTTGAGGGGATCGAAGAGCACCAGGTTCGAGTAGCACGGCATCATCGGCCAGGTGTTCGACACGGTGGCCGACTCGTGGATGATGAGCCCCGGCGGGTCCTCGGTCAGCACGGAGTTGAGGATTCCGCCTCGCTTGGGCTTGGCGCCCTGGGCCCCGGCCGGTGCGGCGGCGAGGGTCCCCGTGGCCAGGAGGACGGCGAGCCCGAGGGCGGCGGAGCGGAGCGAGCGTCTGCGCATGAAGGTCTCCATTGGACGGGTGCGGGCTCAGTACATCACGAGGCCACCGGTGACGTTGATGGCCTGGCCGGTCATGTAGGACGACTTGCTCGAAGCGAGGAAGCCCACCACGTTGGCCACGTCCTCCGCTCGCTCGATGCGCCCCAGCGGGATCTGCTCCACGCGCTGCTTGACGTACTCCCCGGGCTTGAGCCCCATCAGGCCTTCGCCGGCCTCGCGGTCGACCTGGAAGATCATGTCGGTCTCCACGATGCCGGGGCAGACGCAGTTGGCCCGGATGCCGTCGGCGGCGTGGGCCAGGGCCAGGCTCCGGGTCATGCTGATCACCGCGGCCTTGGTGACGCCGTAGACCAGCGAGGTCTTGAGCCCCATCTTGCCCGCCATCGAGGCCAGGCTGATGATGTTGCCGCGCTTCGCCTTCACCATGTGGCGGAGCACCGCCTGGCTCGCGAAGAAGACGCCCTTGGTGTTGACCGCGAGCAGCCGGTCCCAGTCCGCCTCGGTCACGTCCGCGGTGTGCATCGACTTGTGGATGCCCGCGTTGTTCACCAGGATGTCGATGCGTCCCCACTCGGCCACCGTGCGGTCGGCCATCGCCTGGAGGTCGGCCAGGCGGGTGACGTCGGTCTGCAGCGCGAGGGCCCGCCGCCCGCGCTTGCGCACCTCCTCCGCGGTGCGCTCGCCGGTGGCCCGGTCCAGCTCGGCCACCACGACGTCGGCGCCCATGCCGGCCAGCTCCAGCGCGATGGCGCGGCCGATGTTGCGGCCGGCGCCGGTGACGATCGCGGTCTGCCCTTGAAGCTCCATCTAGATAGCCTCCATCTCAGCAGCAGCCGCCCGCGATGGCCGCTCGGCTCCGCTGGATCAGCTCCAGCCGTACGTCGTCGGGGGCTTGGACGAAGCAGATGCGGGGGCCGCCCGGGATCTCGATCGGCCCTTCCAGCAGCTTCGCGCCCAGACCCTCGAGCCGCTTGATGTCGGCCTCGAGGTTGTCGGAGTCGAAGCCGAAGTGCTCGAGGCCGTGGTGGGCCCGGGCGTCGCCCGCTCCGAGCTTCTCGTTGGTGCGCGCGCCCGAGATGTTCACCGGGGTGCCGTCCTCGCTCTGGCAGCGGACGAAGCGGTCGCCGAACACGCGCGTCTCGTCGGAGACGATCTTGAACGCGAAGGCCTTCACGTACCAGTCGGCGGTCTTGCGGGGGTCGGACGCCTTCAGGTGGATGTGGTTGATCCGGTAGGGCATGGCGGTGTCCTTTCGGCTGAGGTATCGTCGGTGCCGCGCCATCGGCGCCGCTAGAGAATAGTAGGACCCGACCGCCGGTTCAAGGACCGGCGCGTCCTGGAGGCCACGAGTCATGGATATCGGCTGCCACCTTCCCAACCAGGGCCCCCTCGCCAACGGCGAGTCGCTCGTGCGCTTCGCGCGGGCGGCCGAGGAGCGCGGGGTCGCCTCGCTCTGGGTGAGCGATCACGTCATCTTCCCGCGCTCGGCGACCGGGAGCTACCCGGGCGGGCGCTTCCCGCATCCGCCCGACAAGCCCTATCTCGAGCCGGTGACGGTCCTCGCCGCGGCCGCGGTCTGCACGAGCCGCGCCCGGCTCGGCGCCTCGGTCTTCATCCTGGGCCACCGGCACCCGGTGGTCATGGCCAAGATGCTCACCAGCATCGACGCGCTCTCCGGCGGCCGGCTCATCTGCGGCGTCGGCGTCGGCTGGTGGAAGGAGGAGCTCGAGATCCTGGGGGTGCCGTTCCACGCGCGCGGCCGGCACGGCGACGAGATCCTGCGGGCGTTCAAGGCGCTCTGGACCGAGGACAACCCGCGCCTCGACGGCGAGTTCTTCCGCTTCCACGATCTGGGCTTCGCGCCCAAGCCGGTGCAGAAGCCGCACCCGCCCATCTGGGTCGGCGGCGACAGCCCGGGCGCGTTCCGGCGGGTGGTGACCCTCGGCGACGGCTGGCACGCGACCTCCAAGGATCCCGACCAGCTTCGCGAGGGCCTGGGCCGCCTGCGCGCGGTCGCGGACCAGCACCGGCGCGACATGAAGACGATCGACATCTCGGTGCGCTACGGCCTGAGCGACGGGATGCTCGGGAAGGGCGCGCAGATGGTGATCGACCAGCTCGGGGAGTACAAGCGCATCGGCCTGAGCCACGTCATGATCGACTTCCGCCGCGACGACCTCGACCGGATGCTCGAGCTCCTCGACCTGGTGACGGGCACGATCCGCCCGGCGGTGGCGTAGGCGGGGTCCCTTACTGGCGACGGCGCAGCATCTGCTGGAGGCTCTGCCGGGTGAGCCCGAGGCGCTCCGCGGCCTGTGTCTTCGAGCCGCATTCCCGCAGCGCGTCCTCGAGCATCCGACGCTTGAGCGCTTCCACCGCCTCGTTGAGCGTCTGCAGCGACGGCGGGGCGCCGGCGCCGGTGGCGATGCGATCGGAGAGATGCTTCGGGCCGAGCGGGCGGCCGTCGTCGGCCAGTGCCACCGCGCGCTCGATCTCGTTCTCCAGCTCGCGGACGTTGCCCGGCCAGGGATAGCCGCGGAGCAGCAGCAGGGCCTCCGGGCCCACCGCGGGCACCGCCCGCCGCGCGCGCCGGCAGGCCTGGCGCAGGAAGTGGTCGGCGAGGGCCGGGATGTCCTCGGTCCGTTCGCGCAGAGGCGGGAGACGAACGGGGAAGACGTTCAGACGGTAGAAGAGGTCGCGACGGAACCGGCCCGCGGCCACGTCGGCCTCGAGATCGGCGTTGGTGGCCGCGATCACCCGGACGTCGACGCGGCGCGTCCCGGCACCGCCGACCCGCCGCACCTCCCCTTCCTGCAGCACGCGCAGCAGGCGCAGCTGCATGGCGGGAGAGGTCTCGCCGACCTCGTCGAGAAAGATCGTGCCCCCGTCGGCCTCCTCGAAGAGGCCCTTGCGCTCGCCGGTGGCGCCGGTGAAGGCGCCGCGCGTGTGCCCGAACAGCTCGGACTCGAGCAAGGTGTCCGGCAGGGCCCCGCAGCTCTGGGCCACGAACGGCTTGGCCCGGCGGGGTCCGTTGACGTGGATGAGGTGGGCGAAGAGCTCCTTGCCGGTGCCGGTCTCGCCGAGCAGCAGCACGGTGGTGTCTCCGTCGAGGACCTTGCGCGCCAGGTCGACCGCGCCGCGGAGCCCGGTCTCCGCCCCGACCAGCTTGTCGAACGACGCCGGCTTCTCGCGGCCGGCCGCCGCCTCGCGCCGGAGCGCGTTGTAGGCCAGCTCGAGCTCGTCGCGGAGCCGGGCGTTCTCCCGGGCCAGGCGCCAGCGCTCCGCCGCCCGGCGCACCACCAGCAGCAGCTCGTTCGGGTCCCAGGGCTTGGGGACGAAGTGGTAGATGCGTCCGGTGTTGATCGCCTCCATGAGGTTGTCGACGTCGGTGTACGCGGTCAGCACGATCCGGACCGCGTCCGGCGTCCGCTCCTGGCTTCGTCGCAGCAGCTCGACCCCGGTCATGCCCGGCATCCGGTGGTCGGTCACGATGACCGCCACGTCCGGCTCGGCGGCGAGGCACGCGAGGGCTTCCTCGCCGTGGCCGGCGCGGAGCACGCGGAACTCGGCGGCGAGGATCGCCTCGAGCGCGTCGAGCACGCGCGGCTCGTCGTCCACGATCAGGATGGTCGTCTCGTCCACGGGATCGCCAGGCGAGGGCAGCGTCACGTCGAGGCCCGGACCACGACCGCCGGCTCCCGGAGGCCGCAGATCTCGTAGAGCATCTGGCGTTGGCGGATGCCCTTGAGGCGCGGCCGGCCGAGCTCGCGGCCGTGGACGAAATGATCCACTTGGTGAAATGTCTCCTCGCCCACGATGATATGCGCGTCGAACAGGCGTGTCATCCGCTGGATTCGCGACGCCGCGATCATCGCGCGTCCCACCACGATGAGCTCGCGCCGGCGGTCCGAGCCGATCGTCCCCGCCAGCACCCGACCGGAGCTGATTCCCACCCCGATGTCGAAGGTGGGCCGCCCATCCGCGGCCCAGCGCGCGGCCAGTCGGCGGACCGCCTCCACCATGTCGGCGGCGGCCCGGACCGCCCGCAGCGCGACGTCGGCCCCGGGCTCCGGGACGCCGAAGAGGGCGACGATCTCGTCACCGACCAGCTGCTCCACCGTGCCCTGGTGCCGGAAGATCACGTCGATCATCTCGGCGAAGTATTCGTTGAGGAGCTGGATCACCATGGCAGCCGGGGCCGACTCGATGAGCCGGGTGAAGCCCCGAATGTCGGCGAACAGCACGGTGGCCTCGCGCCAGTCGCCCGGCAGCTCCAGGATTCCCGGATTGGCGACCGCAAGGTCGACCAGCCGGGGTGACACGTACCGCTGGAGCTGCGAGCGCACCGACGCTTCCCGGATCAGGTCGTCCTGGGCATCCCGGAGGTGCTGGAGCGCCTGCTCGAGGTCGGCGTTCTTGGCGCCGAGCTCGCGGAGCAGCGTCTCGCGCTCCCGGCACAGCCGGTGATGCTCGACCGCCCGGCCCACCACGTGACGGAGCTCGTTCGGATCCCACGGCTTCAGCAGGAAGTGGTAGACCCCGGCCGCGTTGATGGAGGCCATCAGGGCGTCGGTGTCGGTGAAGGCGGTGAGGAGGATGCGTACCGCGTCGGGCGCGACGTCGCGGCTCCGGGTCAGGAGCTCGGTGCCGGTCAGCCCGGCCATCCGCTGGTCGCTCAGCACGACGGCCACGTCCTGCTCGCGGAGGTGGCGGAGGGCGGTCTCCGCGCAATCCGCGCGAAGGACGCGGTGCTCCATCGCGAGGAGTGCCTCGAGCGCGTCGAGGACCCGCGGCTCGTCGTCGACCAGCAGGACGGTGGCGGGCATCACGCGGCCCGCGTCGCCGGAGTGGGCTTGCCGGCCCGGGCGACCGGGAGCTGAAGGGTGAACACCGCTCCACCGCCTGGTGGGCTCTCGGCCCGGATCTCGCCGCCATGCTTCGTGACGATCTCGTAACTGATCGAGAGACCGAGCCCGGTGCCCTCGCCGACGGGCTTGGTGGTGAAGAACGGATCGAAGATGCGGCGGAGCACGTCGGGCGGGATACCGGGGCCGCTGTCGGCGATGTCGATCACCGCCATCGGTCCTACCCGTCGCGTCTCGATCGTGATCGTGCCGGGCCCCTTGATCGCCTGGGCCGCGTTGGCGAGCACGTTCAGGAAGACCTGGTCGATCTGCGACCGGACACACTCCACCGGGCCGAGCGGTCCGTACTTCCGGATCACCGCGATCCGGTCCTTCAGCAGGTGGTTCAGGAGGGTCAGGCTCGAATCGAGCTCCTCGTGCAGGTCGACCGGCTGCCACACGTCGTCCGGGGTCCGGGCGAACACCCGCAGGTCGCCCACGATCTTGCGGGTCCGGTCGGCCCCCTCGCGGATGCCGGAGATCATCGAGTCGAGGTACTTGAGCGCGTAGTCGACCTGGAGCTCCCGCCGGCGCGCGTCGACCCGGGACCGGTCGGCCTCGGGGAGCGCGGCCTCCTGGTAGGTCGCCAGCATGGCCCGCAGGCGCTGGACGAAGTCGGCGAGGGTGGCCACGTTGGAGGAGATGAACCCGATGGGATTGTTGAGCTCGTGGGCGACTCCCGCCACGAGCTGTCCGACCGAGGCCATCTTCTCGCGCTGGATGAGCTGGAGCTGGGTGGCCTGGAGGTCGCGGTAGGCACTCCGCAGCTCCTCGTTGGTGGCCCGGAGCTGCTCGGTGCGGACCCGCACCTTGTCCTCGAGGCTCCGGGACAGATCCTCGATGGTCTGGAAGGTCTCGGCCTTGTCGATGGCGAGGGCCACGTGGTTGGCCACCGCGGTGAGCAGGTCCACGTCGCCCTGGTCGAATCGCCCCGGCTCCGCCGCGGTCACCGAGAGCACGCCGAACACCTGCTCGCGCACGCGGAGCGGCACCGCGACGAAGCTCCGTACCTGGTGAGCGCGGAGCAGCGGCAGGTGGACGGGCTCGGTCGCCCGGTCCACGTCGTTGACGAGCACGGACTGGCCGGTGACCGCCGCGCGGGCGCCCGCGCTGGCTCCGGCCTCGAGCGGGATCTCGGCGCCCTCGAATGGGAGGGTCACCGCGTCGGTACCCGCCATCCGGTGCCCGCGGAGCACGCGGCGTCCGCGGTCCACCACGAACAGATAAGCCTTCTCGTACGCCATGCGGTGGACGAGCCGGCTCAGGGCCTGATCGTAGATCTTCTCCGGATCGAGCGTCCCGCTCACCGCGGCGCTCAGGTCGGTGAGGAGCGATAGCTGCTCGATCCGCGTCTCCAGCTCGACGAACTTCTTCTCCAGCTCGCGGTTCGAATAGATGATCTCCTCGGACTGGAGATCGAGCAGGTGCTGGGTGTGCCGGCGCTGGTGGCCCTCGCGGAGCGCGGAACCCAGCGCGACGCCGGCGAGCAGGGGCAGGGGCACCGTGCACAGGAGGGGCCAGCCCCCGCCGAGCGCGCCCGCGGCCAGTCCGAGGAGCGCGGCGGCGGCGGCGCCGACGAGGCTGGGTACCCAGAAGCGGGCACCCCGCGACGGATTCTTCCAGCGGACGTCCCACCGGCACGCGTCGGCGCCGCGGGCCGCGCAGGTGCTCTCGACGATCCGGGCGCGCGGCAGGCCCCAGTTGGTCGGGAAGCGCTCGAACTGCACCTTGCGCCACGTGCAGCTCCACACCGGGATGGCGTGCCCGGGCAGGGCCGTCCAGCGGAAGCGCGCCCGGTGCCGGCCGACCTCGAGGATGTCGAGCCGGTCAAAGCCGCGACTCTGCTGGCCGTAGATGGTGGCCACCCGCTGGTAGGCCGCTCGCGGGCTGCCGATTCCCATGGAGTACGTGCCGAGGTAGGAGCGCTCCTCGCGAGGCTTCCAGTCCATGAACGACTCGCCGTAGCGGCGCGCCCAGCGCTCCTCGTCGGGCTCGTGCATCAGCTCCTGGCAGACCTTCACCATCTCGCCCGCCGTCGCGAGGGGAATCCAGTTGTGGTCGGCCATGAGGTAGTCGCGGGATCGTCCGGCGATGCGGCAGATCGCCGCGACTCCCTCGGGACCGACCTCCTTCTCCACGAGGGGGATCAGCCCCTTCGTGAAGATGCAGTTGACCTCTCCGGGCATGCGGGCTCCGCTCAGCTCCGCTTGTACACGAAGGTGGAGCTGATGTTCACCGGCTTGGCCAGGGTGTCGCCGACCACCGACTTGCGGTCGATCGTCTCCTTGCACCTCCGGACCTGCTCCTCGGACGCCGGGCTCTGGATGGTGACCGCGTAGCGGATGTCGGTGAAGCCGTTGCGCACGGACTTGTCGTGCCCGAACACGCCCCGGAAGTCGATGTCGGCCTCCATCTCCACGGTCAGGGCCTCGATGGGCACGTTGAATAGCGCGGCATTGGAGGCGATCCCGGAGGTGAGGCAGCCCGCGAAGGCGGCCAGCACCGTCTCCGCGGCGGTCGCCGCCGCGTCCACGCCGCCCAGCCCGGCCGGCCCGTCCATCGTGACGAAGAAGCGCCGCGTCGGGGGCGTCGCCGGCTTGCCGAGCACCTCCTGCGATCCGATCTCGACCAGGGCCTTGACGCCGCGCTGCCAGGTGGAGCGCAGCTTCACCGTCCGCTTCCCGAGGGCCGGGTTCTCGCGGATCTTCCGATCCAGCTCCTTCATGCCGTCCACGTCGACGTCGTTCAATCCAAGTGCCATGGGTATTCTCCTAGAGGGGTTTGGGTGTTCCAGGTCGAGGTCCAGCGCTACATGCTCGCCTCATCGCCTTCCTCCGTCGATCAGGGGGGCGATCAGCTCGGCGGCACGGCGGGCCCCGCCGGTCTCGACGTCCCGGTAGGCCACCGGGCGCTTGAGCCCTTCGGCCACCGCGTGAGCGAGCGTCTCCGGGTCGGCCTCCGCATAGTCCATGCGCACGCCCGCGCGGTAGCGAGCGAGCCGATGCGGCACGTGGATGTTCTGCTCGAAGTGGTTCCGCAGGGGGAAGTAGAGGAACGACCGCTTGGTCGCGGTCAGCTCCATGCAGGTGCTGAGGCCGCCCTGCACGATCGCCAGGTCACACCCGGCGAGGTGAGCATACAGGTCGGGCACGAACCTCCGGTACTCCACGCCCGGCGTCGGCGGGAGCGCCGCCGGATCGATCCGCGGGCCGGTGACGACGACGAGGCGGAGCCCTGGGATGTGCCGCCTCATGAGGGGATAGGCCGCCGCGACCTTGCGCAGGAGGTGGTGGCCGACCCCCGTACCGCCGGCCGCCACGAAGACCACGCGCTCGTCGGCGCGGAACCCGAGCCGGGCGCGGAGGCCCTCCCGGTCCGCGAAGGCCTGCGGATCGAACGGCAGCACGTAGCCCGGGAACTGGTAGTGGGCCTCCGTCCAGTCGCGGATCTTCGGCAGGTCCGGGCCGAAGGAGGCCTCCACGATGTCGTCGGGATCGCCGACGAAGAGTGAGAGGTCCCGGACGCAGGGAGAGCGCGCGATCTGCTCGATCATCTCCGCGTTGTAGTCGGCGGCCAGCCGCGCCTCGCGCGAGTCCGGGCGCGGATCCATGGGCAGCCAGCCCACGAAGTCGGTGAGCCACACGAACGGAGTCCGCTTCAGCTCCGGGTTCTCGTGCAGATAGTAGTCGGCTTCCCAGGCCTCGTCGCCGATCACGAGATCGTAGGCCTCGGCCTCCAGCACGTCGTGGAGCACCATGAAGTTGGCCAGGAGGATCTCGTCCATGTTCCGCCATGCCTGGAAGACGTGCAGGTCGTGCTCGCCGGCCTCGGACTCGACGTGGGCCGACTCCGCCGACAGCTGCCGGCTGGCCGGATGGATGGTCTCACCCCGGGCCTCGAGCACCCGCGTCACCGGGTCCTGGGCGAGCCAGTGGATCTCGAGGTCCGGCAGGAGCGCGCGCAGCTCGCGGGCGATCGAGACGTCCCGCAGGGAGTGGCCCAGGCCGATCGGGCTCGAGACGAAGAGCGCGCGCCGGGGCCGGGCCATCGCCCGCCGCCACGTCCGCCGCGGCGGCGCGGACGGCTCCAGGAAGTCGCGGACCAGCCGGTTGTAGGGCACCGGATCGCGCACCTGGGGGCAGTGCCCGCTGCCCTCGAAGGCGACGAGGCGCGACCCCGCGATCGCGGCGTGCGTCCGCTCGGCGAGCGCGAACGGGCGGACGGTGTCGGCGGTGCCGTGGACGATCAGGGTGGGGACGTGGACCCGGGCGAGGAGATCGGCGAGCGGGATCCGGCATTGCCCCTCCCGGACCGTCGCGATGAGGATCTCGGGGGTGGTCTCGAGCCCCCACGCGACCCCGTCCTCCCAGGCCTTGGTCGAGTGCGGCTCGGGGAAGAGCTGTCCGATGAAGAACTCGACGAAGTCCTGGTAGTTCGCGCGCCAGTAGTGGGCGTTGTACTTCTCCCACCCCGCGTATCGCTCGCGGGGCTCGAAGAATTGGGGGCTGACCCACGGGCGGTCGTCGAGCGCCGGCGCGGTGAGCACGAGCCGCTCCACCCGCTCCGGGCGCTCGGCCGCGAGGATCACGCCCTGCCACGCGCTGCGCGACAGGCAGACCAGGGAGGCACGGTCGACCTGCGCGGCGTCGAGGACGGCCAGGGCATGGTCGGTCATGCGCTCGGGATCGTAGCCGGTGGCCGGCCGGTCCGAGCGGCCGCTGCCCGGCGCGTCGAACGTGAGCACCCGGAAGTAGCGGCTGAGGTAGGGCACCTGCATCTTCCACACCCGGCTGTCGACGATCTGCCAGGGCGGAAGGAGCAGGATCGTGCGCTCTCCCTTGCCGTGCTCCTCCCAGGCGATGCGCACGCCGTGAGACGTCACGTGGCCGTCGCGGTCGGGGTAGCGCGCGCGCATCGCGGGGTCTAGAACAGCTCGGCGAGGAGGCGCGCCGCGCGCTCGGTGCCGTCGGTCGGGACCGGGGCCGAGTGCACCGGCTTGCCGAGGCGGTCGAGGATCATCGCGCCCAGCGCCTCCGCGCTGGTGCCGTCGTAGTCGAGCCGGATGCCGGCCCCGAGCCGGTCGAGGCGCCGCGCCACGTGGATCCGCTGCTCGAAGTGGTTCCGCAGCGGGAAGTAGAGGAAGGGAGTGCGGAGGGCGGCCAGCTCCATGGTGGTACTGAGCCCGCCCTGCACGATCGCGAGATCGGCCGCCGCGTGGTGCTTGAAGAGGTCCGGGACGAAGGGCCGTACCTCGACGCGCGAGCCCGGCGCGACCTCGATCGCCTCGAGCCGTGGGCCCGCGACCAGGACCATGCGCGCCTCCGGCACCTGGCGCGCGATCAGGGCGAAGGCCTGGGCGCACTTCTGGAGGAGATGGCGCCCGGCGCGGGTGCCGCCGACGGAGACCAGGACGACGCGCTCGTCCTCCCGGTAGCCAAGCTGGTGCCGCAGCGCGGCCCGGTCGGCGTAGACCCGCGGATCGAAGTGCAGGGGGTAGCCCGAGAACCGGAAGTGCTCCCGGGCCCAGCCGCGCATGTTCGGCAGATCGGGACCGAACTCCTGATCGAGCACGTCGTCCTCGTCGCCGACCAGGATCGACAGGTCGCGCACGTCGGGATGGAGGCGGAGGTGATCGATGTTCTCCGCGTTCTTCTCCCAGCAGCGGACGAACTCGGTGGAGGTGCGATCGTCCCGCATCGGGAGCATGCCGATGAAGTCGGTGAGGAACGCGTAGGGCGCCCGCTTGAGATCCGGATTCTCGTGGAGGAAGTAGTCGAGGTCCCAGCCCTCGTCCCCGACCCAGAGATCGTACCGCTCGCGCTCCACGACGTCGGCGAAGGTCATGAAGTTCGCGGTCATGATCTCGTCCATGTCCCAGAGCGCGTTGAAGGCGTGCAGCTCGTGGTCGGCGGCCCATCCCTCGAAATGCGCGCTCTCGTTCTGCAGCAGCCGCGACGCCGGATGCAGGCGCTCTCCCCAGTGCTCCACGACCCGGTCCGCCGGATCGCCGGCGAGGAAGTCGATCGTGACGTCGGGGTGCCGCTCCCGCAGCGCGCGGGCGATCGCGAGGTCGCGCTGGATGTGGCCCAGGCCGATGGGGCTCGAGAGCCACAGCACGCGCCGGGGTCCCGCGGGCCGCCGCCGGGCCCCGCCCGCCGGCGGGTCCGCGGGCGTCGTCCGCTCGGTGGTGGCCGGGATGGTCGCCGGGCTCGCCTCCCGATCCAGCACGAAGTCCCGGATCAACCGGTTGATCTTCACCGCGTCGCGGGCGAAGAGCGCGTGGCCGCCTCCCTCGAACGTGACCAACCGCGCTCCCGGGATCGCCGCCGCCATCTTCTGCGCGTGGCTGTACGGGACGATCTTGTCCTGGGTGCCGTGCAGCGCGAGGGTGGGGACCGCGACCCCGGCGAGCAGGTCGTGGAGATCCACCCCGTCGATCGCCCGCAGCGACTCGACGAGGATCTCCGGCGTCGTCTCGCCGGCCCAGGCCACGCAGTCCTCGATCCCCTTGAGGGAGTGAGGCTCCGGGAACATGCGCTTGAACAGGCGCCGCCGCCAGCCGTCGAAGTCGTCGCGGATCACCCGGGCCACCCGCTCCTCGAAGGGCTGGGGCACCGACTCCGCGTACTGGCCGCAGAGCAGGATCAGGTGCGAGAGCCGGCCCGGATGCTCGACCGCATAGCGGAACGCGAGCGGTCCCGCGCACGAGAACGCGACCAGGGCGAGGGGCGGCCGCGCGACCTCCCCGAGCACCGCCACGAGGTCCCCGTACCGGGTGTCGAGGTCGTATCCCGCGGCCGGCCGATCGGATCGGCCATTGCCGCGCGGGTCCATCGTGATCACCCGGAAGTAGCGCGAGAGGTACGGGATCTGGTGCTTCCACATCCGGCTGTGGGTCACGACCTGGCACTGGGGCAGCAGGACGAGGTCACGCTCGCCGCTGCCGGTGACCTGGTAGAAGATGCGGGATCCGGGCCGGTGCAGGTACATGCGGGTCAGGCGGCCGGCCGGCGGCCCAGCTCGTAGAAGACGAGCGCGGCGCCTCCGCGGACGGTGTTGCGCTTGTCGGCGGGCGCGAAGTGGACCGTGGTGGCATCGAGCACGGCGGTCAGCGTGCGGCGGCGCGTCCGGGCCAGGATGTCCTCCCGGAGCGGCGCCAGCGAGCCGGCCACGCCACCGGTGATGACGACGACTTCCGGGTTCAGGAGGTTGGCGAGCGCGCCGATCCCCACCGCGAGGGCTTCGCACGCCTGGTCCACCACCGCGCGGGCGAGCGGATCCCCGTCCGTCGCGGCCGCGAACAGGAGCTCGGCGCCGATGCGGTCCGGATCACCGCCGGCTCGCGCGAGCACCGCAGAGCCGGGGTAGGCGGGGAGCCGCTCCCGCGCGCGCTCCACGATCATCCGGCCCGACACGTAGGTGGCGAGGCAGCCGACCCCTCCGCAGGCGCACACCGGCCCGTCGAAGCTCACCGCCACGTGCCCGATCTCGCCGGCGGTGTTGAGATGGCCGCGGATCAGCGTGCCGTCGACGATGATCCCGCCGCCCATGCCGGTGCCGATCGCGACGGTCACCAGCGACGCGGCGCCCCGGCCGAGGCCCCACGTCCATTCGGCCAGCGTGAGCGCGTTGACGTCATTGTCCACGAAGACGGGGCAGCCGCTCCGCTCGCGGAGCAGGCTCGCCAGCGGCAGGTCGCCCAGCTCGGATACCCAGCCGCCGTCCATCGAGCGCATCGATCCCTTCTCGATGTCGACGAGCCCGGGAAGACCCACGCCGATGCCGCCCACCCGGATCCGCCGCTCCGCCGCGTGGGCGAGGAGGCGATCGAGCAAGGACAGGATCGTCTCGGTCACCGACCCCGAGGCATCGGTCGGCGCCTGGATCGCGAGGACCACGGTGCCGTCCGGGTCGACCAGCCCGGCCGAGATGGTGGAGGCGCCGACGTCCATCCCGATCACCGGATCCGCAGGAGTCGCCATGCCGGCATGGTCGGGCAAGTGGTGTGCCAGCCGCAAGGCCCTGTGAACACGCGCGTCATCCGGCGAGGGACGCAAGCTCACCTTGCGGGGCGGCGCCCGACTCCGGGCAACTATCCGTCCGGGCTCACCGGCTCCCCGCAAGGTCGCATGGCAGGGAGCGCGCAAGCCCACGGTGCGGCGTCGGCGCTCTGGCGTGCCACGTCGTCTTGCGCGTCCCTCCCCGCGGGTGCTCCGGGACCTTGCGCCCGCAAGGTGGTGAAATCACGGGGGCAGGGAGCGCGCACTCCCTCGCGGCCGCAAGGCCGTCTTGCTCCCGCGCCGGCCAAAGGCCCGGATTTGCAGCGACACCGTCGCGGCACGGCGATTGCCCGGCTTGGCGGCCAGATGGACGAACGCCAGATGCGCGAGAAGGAGAGGCCCGATGCCCAGGTACGTGGTCGAGCGCGATATGCCCGGAGCCGGCAGAGAGCATGGAGCGGACGGTGACGGAGCAGTTGCGCGTGGTGCGGCGCGAGATGGAGCCGGTGATCGCCCCGACCACCTCCGGGCGGTGACGATGGACCGCCACGTCGCCTACGTTCGCGAAGCGGGCACCGGTGACCCGGTCATCTGTATCCACGCCAGCGCCAGCTCGTCGGCGCAATGGCGACCGCTGATCGACCGCCTGGCCGGTCGGTTCCGGGTGCTCGCGTTCGATCTCTACGGCGCGGGTCGGAGCCCGGGGTGGCCGGACCATCGCCCGCTCACGCTCGCGGACGAGGTGGCGCTGCTCGAGCCGATCCTGGCCGCCACCGGTCGGCGCGTCCACGTGATCGGCCACTCGTACGGCGGGGCCGTCGCGCTCAAGCTCGCGCTGGCGCATCCGCGGTGGCTCGCGTCGCTGACCGTGTTCGAGCCGGTGCTCTTCTCGCTGCTGATGGCGCAGGATCCCGACGACCCGGCGGCGCGGGAGATCGACGCGGTGCGCGCCGACACTTCCGCCGCGGCGGATCGCGGCCATCTCGACGCCGCGGGGGCGCGATTCGTCGACTACTGGATGCACGCGGGCGCCTGGGCGGGCATGCCGGACGCGAGGCGCCGGACGGTCGCCGCCGCGATGGCGCAGATCGCGGGGCAATGGCACGCCGTGTTCGAGGAGCCGGCGCCCCTCGAGGCCTTCGCGGCGCTCGACGTGCCCACCCTGTGCCTCGTCGGCGCGAACTCTCCCGCCTCGTCGCGCGCCGTCTCCCGGCTGCTCGCGAAGACCCTGCCTCGCGCGAGCGAGGTCGAGCTCGACGGCGTCGGCCACATGGGGCCGGTCACCCATCCCGACCGGGTCAACGCGCTGATCGAGCATCACCTGTCGGAGATGACGACCAGGATGCCCCCGACCTAGGAGGTCGGCTGGTTCTGGGCCCGGCGCCTGCAGCGCCGAGCCCGCTCGGTCCCGGACGGGCACTCCGGGGCCGCCACCCGCAACCATCACGCGGGCGAGGAATCGCCCGGAGGAGGATCACAATGGGAGCCGTTCAGACGAAGCTCGATCAGGGCAAGGTGGAGGAGTTCTTCGGGAAGGTGGTGCAGGACGTCGCGGCCACGCTCCATGCCGGACTTGTCCTCATCGGTGACAAGCTCGGCCTGTACCGCGCGATGGCTGGCGCCGGCCCGCTGACCCCGGCCGACCTCGCCAAGCGCACCGGCGCGCACGAGCGCTACGTGCGCGAGTGGCTGTCGGCCCAGGCCGCGGGCGGGTACGTGACCTACGACGCGGCGACCGGGCGCTTCACCCTGCCCGCCGAGCACGCCTTCCTGCTGGTCGACGCCGACCTGCCGGGCGCGTTCCAGCTCGGGGTGGGCTCCGTGCGCGACGAGCCGAGGATCACGGACGCCTTCCGCACCGGGGCCGGGGTCGGCTGGCACGAGCACGACGCCGGCGTCTACGATGGATGCGAGCGCTTCTTCCGGCCGGGCTACGCGATGCATCTCGTCGGCGAGTGGATCCCCGCGCTCGACGGCGTGAAGGCGCGCCTGGAGGCCGGCGGCCGGGTGGCCGACGTGGGCTGCGGGCACGGGGCGTCGACCATCATCATGTCGCAGGCGTTTCCCCGCTCGACGTTCACCGGCTTCGACTACCATCCCGCGTCGATCGAGCGGGCGCGGCGCGCCGCCGACAAGGCGGGGGTGGGGGACCGGGCGAGCTTCGAGGTGGCAGCGGCCAAGGCCTATCCGGGCGCGGGCTACGATCTGGTCACGTTCTTCGACTGCCTGCACGACATGGGCGATCCGGTCGGGGCGGCGCGCCACGTGCGCGAGTCGCTCGCGCCGGGCGGGACGTGGATGCTGGTGGAGCCCCTCGCCAACGATCGGCTCGAGGACAACCTCAACCCGGTCGGGCGGCTCTACTACTCGGCGTCGACGCTCCTCTGCACGCCCGCCTCGCTCAGCCAGGAGGTGGGGCTCGCGCTGGGCGCCCAGGCCGGTGAGAAGCGGTTGCGCGAGGTGCTGACCGAGGCGGGCTTCACGCGGATCCGGCGGGTGGCCCAGACCCCGGCCAACATGATCCTCGAAGTCCGAGTCTGACGGTCTGGGGTCAGGTCTTACATTCCGACAATGTCGGAATGTAAGACCTGACCCCGTCGGCTACTTGATCAGGCCGTAGAACCTTCCGGCGTTCTCGCAGGTCATCTTGTACGTGACGTCGGCCGGCAGGTGGCCGAACTGCTCGGCGATGTACTTGGTGGAATCGGGCCACACCCCGTCGCCGTGCGGGTAGTCGGAGCCCCACATCAGCGTCTCGACGCCCATGTCGTCGATGAGCTTGGTGCCGATGCGGTCGAACTGGAAGGTGGCCTTGCACTGCCGCCGCCAGTAGTCGCTCGGCTTCATCTTTAGCCCGAGATCGTGGAAGCGGTCCTCCCACTCGAAGTCCATGCGGTCGAGCGCGTAGGGCACCCAGCCGATGCCGCTCTCGCCGAAGGCGATGCGCACGTTGGGATGGCGCTCGAGCACCGCGGCCCCGATGATCGCGGCCAGGATGTTGACCAGGTTCATCTGGAACGCGGACACCACCGTGAAGAACGCGGCGCGCCGGGTGAGCCCCTTCTGGTTCTCCAGCACCGACGGCGGCAGGGCCGGGAAGGTGTGGAAGTGGAGCGGCAGGTTCACGTCGTTGACCGCTCGCCACAGGGGCTCCCACGTGGGATGCCACATCGGCTCCATGTCCCACGAGCAGGAGAGCTCCATGCCCCGCAGCCCGAGCTTGGCCACCCGGTACACCTCCTGCACCGCGGCGTCGATGTCGCCGTAGGGCAGGCAGGCCAGGCCGATGAAGCGGTCGGGATCGTGGCGGCAGAACTCCACGAGCCAGTCGTTGTAGATGTGGAACATCTCGGTGGCGGCCTCGTGGTCGTTGAGCCGCGTGGCCGC
>Ga0326726_10001742_pt1 | contig 20231 bp, 20 predicted proteins | sample MHFenrmetagenome_2_FD_207603 | JGI IMG/M metagenome (GOLD analysis project Ga0326726, IMG submission 207603) | Lab enriched peat soil microbial communities from Michigan Hollow, Ithaca, NY, United States - MHF15MN | ecosystem: Environmental > Terrestrial > Soil > Wetlands > Peat | place: USA... | reverse complement strand
CGGGATTGCGCTTTGCGAGCAGGGAATTGAGCCCCTTGGTGTACAGTTCCTGGATGCGAGACCGTTTTTTTTGCTCACGCTGCACCCTGAGGCCTCGCAGAAATCGTTTAACATCGCGCAGCAGGTACATGATGAAGATAATCCCTGCGCCGATGGACAGTGAAATGAGGAAAAACGCCGATTTGGAGATGTCATAGGATTTGGACGGGAGGAGGTTGACCGTAATGGTCCCCGGGTTGAACTCGCGCAAAGCGAATATCATCAGAAGAAGCACCAGAAGCATTATCGTGACAAAGAATCTCATCCCCCATCCTTTCGTTTAACCGTTTGAACGGTTTAAACCGTTTAACCCGTTTGAACGGATTCTAGTAGTGATAGGTTTTCCCCTTGATAATTGTAAATGCCCGGTAGAGCTGCTCAAGGAGCACGAGCCTGGCCATTTCGTGCGTAAACGTCCAACGGGACAGGGCAACGGTCTTGTGCGATCGGGCCACGACCCCCTCGTCGAGACCCATGGCCCCGCCGATGATGAAAATAATTTCCCGCACACCCGACTCCAGCGTATTATTTAATAATGCAGCAAATTCGTGGGAGGTGAACCCCTCTCCCCGCTCATCAAGACTGATCAGATAAGCTCCGGCTGGAACCGCTTTGAATATTCTTTCCGCTTCCTTTTTTCGGATTGAGGGCGCATCCTTTAGGTCCTGTATTTTCTCTTCTTTCAGCTCTTTGATTGACGCATCAGCATAGGGTCTGAGGTATCGGAGGTACTTTTCAATGCCTTCCTGGATGAACCGTTCCTTTGTTTTTCCCATGCAGAGAATGGTCAGCCTCATGGAAAGACGCTCTGTAGCGCCTGGGGCCGGCCTGTAAACGGCACCCTGACAGCCTCACCCCAAAGCTTATCCAGGGCATAGTGGAGCCTCGTCTGCTCGTCGAAGATGTGCACCACCACATCCCCATAGTCCATCAGCACCCAGCTCGAATCCGTGCGGCCCTCAAGATGGGATGGATGCACGCCGGTCTTCGCCAGCGTCTGGCCTATCCAGTCAGAAATAGCGGATACCTGCGTGATATTGCTCCCTGAGCAGATCACGAAATAGTCCGTAATGTAGGTAAGCCTGCGAAGGTCGAGGATCAAGATGTCGAAGGCTTTTTTATTGTCCGCAGCCTCGGCTGAGAGCAGAGCTGTTTCCAGTGCACTAAGCATACAATTTATTTTCAATTATATAATGTTCTACCGCTTCAGGCAAGTGGTATTTGATGGTCCGCGCCTGGCGGATGCGCATCCGGATGTCGGTGGACGATATGTCGTAGAAGGATATCCGCTCGAGATAGACCCTGAGATCATCGGACTTCATCACGACCTGCGTCGTCTCCTGCTTGTCCAGAGCCGCAAGGTCCGGGGCCGACTCTTTCATGAAAACGACCCTGGCGAGGTCGGCAAAGGAATACCCTGGCCTCGACAGGACAACAAAAAAACAGAGCGCGAGCAGCCGTTCCCAATCCTTCCAGGTCTGAATGTCCAGGAACGAATCGAGCCCGGTGATGAAATACAGCTCCGCACCCGGATGCTGCGGAAGAAGTGCCTCGATGGTGTCGATGGTGTAGGACTTGCCTCCTCGTTTTACCTCGATGTCTGAGACTTTGAAATGATTGTTCCCGCTGATGGCGAGACGGACCATCTCAAGCCGCTGTACGGCAGAGGGCATGTCTTCCTCCTGTTTATGCGGAGGGAGAAAGGATGGGATGAACAGGACCCGGTCCAGTTTCAACCGGTCACGCACCTCTTCGGCAGCGGCCAGGTGGCCGTAATGGATGGGATTGAACGTCCCACCGATGATTCCGAGTCGTTGTGGCAAAATACCCCCATTTCGGATTTCGAATTGCAGATTGCGGATTTACTCATGATGCGGTGCGCTCACGGGTCTTCATTCCGCATTCCGAAATCCGCAATGATCCCCTATCTTCTTATCTGCCCGTTCCCGAAGACGATGAACTTGGTGGAAGTAAGCTCCTCCAGACCCATGGGGCCTCGCGCGTGGATCCTCGTGGTTGAGATGCCGATTTCCGCGCCGAGACCGAACTCAAAGCCGTCGTTAAGCCGCGTCGATGCGTTCACGAACACGGCCGAGGCGTCAACCTCGCGTTGAAACCTCAGGGCCTTAGCGTAATCATTGGTGATGATCGCCTCTGAATGCTGGGAACCATGCGCTGCTATATGCTCCATGGCGTCGTCCATACTCTCCACCACCTTCACGTTCAAGATCAAATCATTGTACTCCGTGTCCCAGTCTTTGTCCGTCGCTGCTTTGACTTCGGGCACCATCGCCTTTGTTTTGATGCAACCTCTTATCTCGACACCTGCTTTCATGAATTTGCCGAGCATTGCAGGTAGAAAAGAAGAGGACAGGTCCTTGTGCACAAGCATGGTCTCCATGGCATTGCAGGTACCAGGCCGCTGGACCTTGGCGTTAAAGCAAACCTCTTCCGCCATCCCCGGATCGGCCTTGCAGTCGACATAGACGTGGCAGAGGCCCTTGTCGTGCTTGATCACAGGGATGGTGGAGTTTTCAGAGACCATGCGGATAAGCCCCTCGCCGCCCCGGGGAATCACGAGGTCGACGAATTGATTGAGCTTAAGCATCTCCATGACGCAGGCACGGTCCGGGTTCTCGATAAACGAAACCGCTCCTTCCGGGATACCGGCCTCTGCGCCAGCCCTCGCGAGCAGTGCGGCAATGGCGGTATTTGAATGTACGGCCTCAGACCCGCCGCGCAGCAGCACCCCGTTTCCGGATTTCAAGCAGAGGGCGGCCGAATCCGCGGTCACGTTCGGCCGTGATTCGTAGATAATGCCGATGAGCCCGATGGGAACGCGCATCCTGCCGATCTGCATGCCGTTCGGCCTGCGCCACATCTTGAGCACTTCACCCACGGGATCGGGGAGCGCCGCCACTTCTCGCAGTCCATCGGCCATAGCTTTGATCCGGTCCGGATTCAGGGTCAGTCGGTCGATCATGGCCTTCGACAACCCCTTTCGTTCAGCAGCGGCTAGGTCTTTTAGGTTCTCGGTGATGAGTTTATCGGCTTCCTGTTCAAGGCCGGCAGCCATCTTGAAAAGCGCATTGTTCTTTATCTCGGTTGAGACGTTCGCGAGCGCCCTCGATGCGGCCTTGGCTTTCCTTGCCTTGTCGGAAACATATTGTTTGATATCCATACATCCTCCGCTACAGAAGCTCAATGAATTCTGGAGTAAGCGCTGATCCCTCTGAAGCCCATACGAACCGTCACTTGCTGCAGGGATCTGCATGAAAACTCTCTTTACCTGATCCGGACAAACGTGAGTAAAATCATGTGGCCGAAAAAGAATTGCGCGAATTACTCTTTTAACATTTTTTGAATGCTTTCTTTCAATTCCTTCTCACCTTTGATCCCACCGTAAATAACGTCTTTTACCTTACCGCCGGCATCGATGAAAAAAGTTGTAGGCAAAAACCTGATTTGATATTTCTCGCTGGTCTTGCCGTCGTGGTCGCTCAGAACAATGGGTTTGTCCACCTTCAGTTCAGTAAGCAGCGCATTTACCGTTTTAAAATTTTCTTTGACATCCACCAATACAACCGTAATACCGTTATTTCTCAGTTCATCGACGAAAGAATTGATGAGAGGAAGTTCACTCCTGCACGGAACGCACCAGGAAGCGAAAAAAATCACGATGACCCCCTTGGCCGTCACCCTCCTCTTTACACCAACAGTGTCATTCAAATTAAAATCCTTCCCCTCGCAGTCAGGGAGCGAAAAGGTCGGCGCGCTGTCATTCACTTTCAGCGCGGCAAGTACCGGAGACGTAAGTAAAAAAAACAGGAGCACTGCAATTATATTTTTTTTCATTTCCAAATTTCCAATCTTCAGCTATAATTTTCGTCACAGTATGACGAGATCATCCCGGTGGATCACCTCATCGTAATCCTTGTACCCGAGAACAGAGGTTATCTGTGCGGTCTTGAGACCCTTGATCCGGTCAAGGTCTTCCGAAGAATACTTGACCAGTCCGCGTGCAAAAGCCTGACCTGCGCGGTCCACGCAAGTCACGCACTCTCCTACCTTGAAGGCGCCCTCAACCTTGAGCACACCACCCGGAAGCAGGCTCTTGCCTTTGTGCACGAGCGCCTCGCGCCCACCGTCGTCAACCACGACCTTGCCGGTTGCGCTCATCGTGTAGGCGATCCAGTGCTTCCGGCTGTCCTGCTTCTCCGGCCGCGGAAGGAACAGCGTGCCCACTTCTCTGCCTGCGAAAAGCTCCTGGAGCAGACCCGGCTTCTCGCCGTTAAGGATCACCATCGGCGTGCCGTAGGCTCCGACCTTCCTGGCGGTCATGATCTTGGAGCGCATGCCGCCTGTTCCTACCGGCGTCTGCGCATCTCCTGCTGCTCGATCCACCTCCGCGCTGATCTTTTCCACGACGGAAACAAGTTCCGCGGACGAATCGAGCTTGGGGTCGGCGGTGTACAGTCCGTCGATATCAGACAGGATCACGAGGAGGTCGGCATCGACAAGGTGGACGACCATCCCCGAGAGATTGTCATTATCACCGAATTTTATTTCGTCAACGGATACGGTGTCGTTTTCGTTGATGATCGGGACAACGCCGTAATCCAGCAGGGTATGGAGCGTGTTCCGTGCATTCAGAAACCGGGTCCGATTAGAAAGGTCCTCCCGGGTAAGCAGCACTTGGGCAACCTTCCGGCCGTGAGCGCTGAAGGTCTTCTCATACATCCACATGAGTCCCGACTGGCCTATGGCTGCCGCAGCCTGCTTGAGCGAAAGGAGCATTCCTTTCTTCTTCACGAGACCCAGTTTTGTGAGACCGGCGGCAATCGCGCCGGAAGAAACAAGGACCACTTCACGACCCTGATCAAGAAGCTCTGAAATCTCAGCCGCAAGCCGCCCGATACGGGCCTCGTCGAGCCCCTTCTCAGACGGTGCGAGCACTGCGCTTCCGACTTTGATCACGATCCGGTGTCTTTTTGACAAGAACGTTTTGCGATCGAGTGTAATATTTTTTTTCATCCTCTGAACCCCGATACGGTCCGTCAGTAACGTATTGAATTACTGCTTATGCTCTGCCTCACAACCTATGATCCACTCCGCCGCTTCCATCAGGCCGGGAGCGCTGAAATCGGGATCGCGCAGTCGTCCCGGGCGCTTATTCCCGGGGTCATCAGTCGCGAAACCACTCGCCACGAGAACGGCATGCACTCCTGCGCGCTGAGCAAGCTCGACATCGCTCCACTTGTCCCCCACCATGTAGGAATGCTTGATGTCGATGGCAAGTTCCATCACCGCCCTGTCGATAAGACCCGTTCTCGGCTTCCGGCAATCACAGTCTGTAGTATAGTGCGAATTTCCGGCCTTCGGATGATGCGGGCAATAATAAACGGCATCGATTCGGGCGCCTTCGGATTTCAGCATCTCGCAGAGACGCGCGTGCGCCTCATGGACGAGGGACTCAGGGAAATATCCCCTGGCCACGCCTGATTGATTGGTCACGAGAACGACCTTAAAGCCCGCATCGTTCAAGCGTCTGATCGCCGCGCCGGCCCCTGGTATCAGGCGGAGTTTGCTGAGATCGGCAAGGTAGCCTACTTCTTCATTGACCGTGCCGTCCCGATCGAGGAATACCGCTTTGTTCATATCTTGTTTAATAATACCGCTTCCCACTCCTCGTTCTCAACTACTTTCAACTCGATTCTGAGGGCCACAATGCCGTCAGGTGTTAGGTTCCTCAGACGCACAGCATCCTTTTCCGTGGTGACGATCATGCTGATCCTTTCATCCGCCGCACGCTGTAAGATTGCGGCGAGGTCCGAACCTTTATAGTCATAATGGTCAGGATAAGCAAGCTCAGCCTTTACTTCAGCGCCGAGCGACCGGAGAAGCGACACGAATGATACCGGCCGCGCAATGCCGGAAAAGGCCAGCACCTCAGTGCCCCGAAGCGCAGAGAGCGGTATTGTTTTCCCTGACATGACGTCGACAAGGTCAGACGGGACGTTACAGGAAGTGAAGATTCGCGCTTGCGTGTTCTGCCTGATCACGCTTTTAAGCGGTCCCAGGTCGTCCACACGTTCCGTGCCGGTTATGAGAACCGCATGCGCCCGCTGAAGAGCAGAGAGCGGTTCGCGCAGGATGCCTGCGGGAAATAATTTTCCGCTCCCGAAGGGGTCGACAGCATCAAGCAGCACGATATCAAGGTCGCGTTGTACCTGCAGATGCTGGAACCCGTCGTCCAGAATAACGGTATCATTCCCGAACTGCTGAAGAGCGAACAGGGCGGCGCGGAACCGGTTGCTGTCCGCGACCACCGGCACATCGACAAGTTTCGATCCGATCAGGACGGGCTCATCACCGCCTGTTTTAGCGTCTACGAGAACCTGTTTCCCGTCAGATACGACAACGAGTGCAGATTCATCGCTTCGTCCGTATCCCCTGCTTATGACAACGGGGTGTTCCCGGTTCCTGTACAGCACCCCGGCTATCTGCATGACCGTCGGGGTCTTGCCAGTGCCGCCGAGGGTTATATTTCCTACGGATATGACGCGCTGCGGCAGTTTCTTTCGCTTGAAAAAAGCATGCGTATAAAATGTGCAGCGAAGGCGGACCGCCAGGCCATACAGAGCCGAGAGAAAGCGCAGGAAGGCCCCGATGCACAGCGAATTCCTTCTGCCATACATCAGGTCTTCAATGTAGCTTTTGTCAGTTCTCACCGATAAGCCCGCTGACGGCGTCAATCGTCCTCTTAGCGGCGCCCGAGTTGGCCGCGATCACTGCAAATGCCCTGTTCCCGATCTGCTGTGAATAGTTTTTGTCCGATAAGAGCTTGTCTGCCTGAATATAAAGCTCTTCTTTATCTTTTACCAGGATGCCGCCGCCAACTGATATAAGGGCCTCAGATATTTCTTTAAAATTGAACATATAACGGCTGAAAATTACGGGCTTTTTCATCGCCGCAGGCTCAAGAAGATTATGGCCTCCGACCTTGACGAGGCTGCCGCCCACGAAGGCGATATCGCAGACGCCGTAGAATGAGCGGAGCTCGCCGATCGTGTCGAGAAGGAAGACGTCTTTAATTGCACCGGTCATGCGGGTCCTCCGTTGACAGTCATACCCGGCCCTGTTGACGAGACCCTCTACCTCATCAAACCGTTCAGGATGCCGGGGAGCGATGATGAGGACCAGTTCGGGGAATTTTTCACGCAATCTCCGGAACACCTCGAGCAGGGCAGCCTCCTCCCCGCTGTGGGTACTTCCGGCGGTAATAACCTTACTGCCAGCGCGAAGAGACACAGAGGTGGGGTGTATAGACGGGATCTTCTGGTCGAACTTTAGGTTTCCGGTGATCATGACGCGGTCCGGAGGAGCGCCGATGTCTTTGACCCTTGCCGCGTCTTCCCCGGACTGCATGCAGAAAAGGGTTACCTGGCCAAAGACCTGGCTGAAGAAGCTCTTAAATTTCAGGTAATTCTTATAGGAAGACCCCGATATTCTGCCGTTAATCACCGCTGAAGGTATGCCGGCACGGGTCAACTCGCGAAAGAAGTTGGGCCAGAGTTCTGTTTCAGCGACGAGAACGATCATGGGGTTTATCCTCCGGATCACTCTGCGTACGATCCAGGGATAGTCAAAGGGAAAAAAGAAGACCGCATCCGCTTCCGGCACGCGCTGGCGCGCTGTGTAATTGCCGGTAACAGTGACCGTGGAGAGGATAAGTTTCCTGCCTGGATACTTTTTTTTGAGCTCTCTGATGAGCGGGTGGGCGGCCATCACCTCGCCGACGGACACCGCATGGACCCAGATGGGCCGGGTACCCTGAATAACCCGCGCGACCTTCTTGCGCACGCGTCCCAGTTTTTGAGATATGCCGCCCCGGTACTTGGGCACGGTGATAAGCTTGAAGAAAATGATAGGCGACAGAAGCACCGTCAGCAAAACCAGAATTATGTTATAGAGAATATACATATGCACGTCCTCTAAGAAACTTTCGGGATAAAATACTCATCAGCTTCTTTCATCACCCGGTTCAGCGCTTCCGTCAGTTCTTTGCGCTTCGACTCAAGTTCCTCTTCACTGGTACCGTGCACGAAGATGGGTTCGCCGTAAACGATGACCCCTTTCGTAAACGGTACGGGGAGCAAGTATTTGTCCCAGATCCTTTCAAGGATCCAAAATCGTCTGGCGCTCGTCGACACCGGGACGATCGGCTTATTCAGTTTACCCGACAGGTAGGTCACCCCTTGTTTTACTTCATAGATCGGTCCACGCGGGCCATCTACGGCAAGGGCGATGTCCCGGCCTTTTCTCAAACCGTCAACGAGCCCCAAAAGCGCCCGGTCACCTTTGCGCTTGCTCGATCCCCGGACCACGTCAAAACCGAACCAGCTCAGAATACCTGCCTGAACCTCTCCGTCCCGGCTCTCGCTGGCGGGGATTACAATCCCGGTATTGCGGTGATAATGAAAGAGCAGGAATTGTCTTCCATGCCAAAAGGCATAGATACAATTATTGCCATCCTCCTTTAAACGAAGGGGAATCTCTTTGTTGACAAAATGCGAACGAACCGACCGGCTCCAGAGCGATATCAACGTCCACCCAATGAATGACAATATCCTGGCTCTCATCAGTCGGCAACCTTTGCCGGTGTCTCATCCCGGAACTGCTGGTCATAGAGGTTCTTGTACTCGCCGCCCATGGCAAGAAGCTCTTCGTGCCTGCCCTGTTCCACGATCCTGCCGCCTTTGAGTACAATGATCCGGTCCGCGTTCATGATCGTGGAGAGCCGGTGGGCAATGACGAAGCTTGTCCTGCCTTGCATGAGCGTATCAAGGGCATTCTGGACCTCACGCTCCGACTCCGTATCGAGGGACGAGGTAGCCTCATCGAGAATGAGGATCGGCGCGTCCTTCAGCAGCGCACGGGCGATGGCGATACGCTGCCGCTGCCCACCCGAGAGCTTCACGCCCGATTCGCCGATCACCGCGTCGTATCCCTCCGGGAGCGCGCGGATGAAGTCCTCGGCGTATGCGGCCCGCGCAGCGCGGACCACGTCATCAAGAGATTTCGCAGCATTGCCGTAAGCAATATTATCCCGCACGGTATCGTTAAAGAGGATGGTCTGCTGGGTAACGATCGCCGTGCAAGACCGAAGAGACTCGATGGCCGCATTCCGGATGTCCAATCCGTCGATCAAGATCGCTCCTTCGCTGACATCGTAGAACCGCGGGATGAGGTTGACGAGGGTAGTTTTGCCGCCCCCGCTCCTCCCCACGATGGCGATGGTCTCGCCGGCCCTTACCGTGAGATCGATGTGGTGAAGGACATAGTCGTCCTCGTATTTGAATGAGAGGTCGCGGAACGTAATGGTTTTAAAATCGCGCGGCACCGTGGAAGCGCCCTTGCTGTCCTTGATCTCCGGGCGGGTGTCGAGGACCTCGAAGATACGTTTGGCCGCTGCAATACCGTCCTGAACGACATTATTGATGCCGTTCATGTCCTTCAGTGGACGATAGAAAAAGACCAGCGCCCCGAGAAAAGAAAAAAAATCGCCAACCGTCATGATCTTCCAGACGATAATGGCGTACAAGGCATATAAGATAACAAAGGCGGTGCCGACCATGGAAATCACTTCCATGACGGGGTGAGAAAGGGCGCTCGTCTTAATGGAACGCATGAGCGAGTTGAACAGCTCCCTGTTCCGTGCGGTAAATCTCCGGCTCTCGTAGTCTTCCATGCCGAAGGCCTTGACAATCCTGACACCCGAGATGGTCTCGTGCAGGTGCATCGTGAGTCCGCCGATCTGCTCCTGCATCTGCGTACTCGCCCTCCGGAACCTGCGGCTGAAGCGAGAGAACGCGAACCCGGCAAAGGGCAGAACGATAACGGAAAAAAAGGCCAGTTTCCAGTTCAGATAGAAGATATAGACCGTCAGTGTCACCATCGTGCACAGGCCCTGTACCAGGCTTGCGGGCGCTCTTGTCAGGGCGCCCTGCACGAGATTCACGTCGTTGATAATGCGGGAAATGATGACGCCGGTCGGCGTCTTCGTAAAATAAGAAAACGAGAGGGACGTGATATGGGAATAGAGACGATCACGAATGTCATTGACGACCTTCTGTCCCACATACCCCATGAAATAATCGCGGGCGTACCAGGCACCCCCTTTCAGGATGCTGACGATGATGAGCGCCGGCGGCAGCAGGAGGCCCAGTTTCATGTCATGGCCCATGATTACCTTGTCCAGAATCGGCTTGATAAGATAGGTCTGCAGGGCGATCAGGCCGCTGGTAAGCAGCATGAAAAATGCTGCCCAGGCGAGCCGCAACTTGTAGGGTTTCAGGTAGATAAAGAGACGTTTATAGATTTCCATGGCTTCTCACCCGGGTTTCCTCAGAACTTCCATGACCACCGCTGCAGCCCGTGCAGATGCGCCTGCCTCTCCCAGCTGCGCCCGTACGCCCGCGAGATCGTCCGCTATCGCTTTATAGCAGGCAGGATCGCTCAACATCTTCGTAACAGAGTCCGCCATGTTCTCCGGCGTTGAATCATTCTGGACCAACTCGGGAACGATCCTCTTTCCCGCCACGATGTTCACCAGGCCGACGTTCTTCACGCCGCGTGCGAGCTTGGTAAGAATAAAATAATTAAACGCCGATACACGGTAGGCGATCACCATCGGCAGGGCCATAAGCCCTGTTTCGAGCGTTGCCGTACCGGACGCGACGATGGCCGCGTCCGACGCCTTGAGCGCATCGTACGTCCTTCCCTCGACCATCCGTACCGGAACGCCTCCCTGTTCAACAAAGGAGCGGACAAAGTCGCGATCCACTGTCGGCGCCACGGGAAGCAAAAACTGCAGGTCTTGAAACCGGGACAGGAGGATCTTTGCTGCTTTAAGCATGTCCGGCAGAAGGTGCACAATCTCCGATGTTCTGCTGCCGGGCAGCAGCGCAATGGTGCGCCGTGTGGTTTCAAGGCCGAAGACCTGCCTTGCCTGCCCCGCGGTAAGGTCCGATCGAACCACATCAGTAAGCGGGTGTCCAACGAACCGTACATCAACTCCTGCTTTCTCGTACAGAGGGACCTCGAAAGGGAAAACAACGATCATGGCCTTCACCATTCCGGCAATCGTCTTGATCCTACCCTTCCGCCATACCCATACCTGCGGGCTGATATAATAGAGCACGGGTATGCCAAGCTTCCGGGCGGCCTTCCCCAATCTGATGTTGAAGTCCGGAAAATCGATCAGGATGAGAACCTCCGGCCGCTCGTCCTTAAGAAACCGTCTCAGTTTTGTAAAAACCCGGTAGATCGCGCCAATATGAGTCAGTACTGCCGTGATGCCGACAACGGAGATCTCCGAAGCATCGGCCAGCATCCTGACGCCAGCATCTCTCATCTGCTTGCTTCCGACACCGTACAAGGCTATAGACGGGTCCTGCTTCCGGATCTCCCGGGCAAGGTTCGCGCCATGAAGGTCGCCGGAGGCCTCGCCGGACATGATCAAGACCTTCTTCATGCTCAAATCAACCCCGAATTGTCCATGCCATTATCCGCACTTATAGTGCCTCTTTAACAGCGTCAACGACTTGTCGAACCTGGCTTTCCATCAGCTCGGGATACATGGGAAGCGACAGCACCTCCTGCGCAGCCTTTTCGGCTTGTGGCAGGCTCCCGGCCCTCATGGCGAGGTCTTTATATGCAGCCTGGAGATGTAATGGCACGGGATAATAAATCATGGACGAGGTCACATTCCCTGCGTCGAGCTTCTTTTTTACATTGTCCCGGTCCTTGATCCTGATCGTGTACTGGTGGAAAACATGTTTAATACCGTCCTGCTCGGATGGCGTTTTTATTCCGGCATTGGCAAGATGTCTATTATACAGCAGGGCGTTCTTCCTGCGCTTTGCATTATACTCATCAATATGTCGAAGTTTGACCCGGAGGACCGCGGCCTGAATCTCGTCCAGCCTGCTGTTGAATCCGACCTCGTCATGGTAATAGCGAACGTGGCTTCCGTGGTTCCTGAGGCTTTGGAGACGCTCGCTCAGCTCTGAATCATCCGTGATCACCATCCCGCCGTCCCCATACCCTCCGAGGTTCTTGCTCGGGAAAAAGCTGAAACAGCCGAGATCCCCGAAGGTGCCCGTCTTTTTCTCGCGGTATTCCGCCCCAAACGACTGGGCGCAATCTTCAATGACCTTGAACCCGCCCTGTTTCGCAATATGCATGAGCCCATCCATGTCCACGGGATGCCCGTAGAGATGAACGGGGACGATCGCCTTCGTTCTTTTTGTGATCGCCGCTTCTATCTTCGCAATATCCATGTTGAAGGTGTCGGGATCGATGTCCACGAAGACCGGAACGGCACCGATGTAGGATGCTGCTTCAGCCGTCGCAATGAACGTAAACGGCGTCGTGATGACCTCGTCACCGCGCCTGACCCCTGCGGCGAGCAGGGCTAGGTGGAGGGCATCGGTGCCGGACGCTACGGCCACGGCATGCTTCACTCCATGGTATGCGGCCACTTCCTGCTCAAGCGCCTTACCGTGCGGCCCGAGGATAAAGTGCGCGCTCTGAATCACCCCGAGGACGGCGCTGTTGATCTCTTCTTTGATGGCTTCATACTGAATTTTAAGATCTACCATGGGTACCGGCATACGTAAAAAACTCCCCTCAAAAAAATCCTACTTCTAAAAACCTTAACAAGATATATCGATCGTCATGCGCCGTTCATGCAACAGCGACGAATCCCTTGACAGCCTTGTTGATATTTTCGCTGATCCTCCGCGCAAGAGCCAGCGCTCTCCGCCCTTCGACACCCGAGACGAGCGGCCGGCTGCCGGTCTGAATGCTTCGCACAAAGGCCCGTATCTCTTCATGCAGCGTATCGCGCCTTTCGGTGGGGATATTACGCATGATCAGTTCGGGGACATCATTGCCGCTCTTGATCGAGACAGACGCCTTCTGCGTCTGATAATCAGACGCATAAACGCTCTCTTCGTCGAACACGCGGAGCAGGCGCTTTTTTTCGTCCGATACCCTGCTGGCCGTCACATCGGCAACGCATCCGTTATGAAATACAATCCTCGCCGTTGCCATGTCGATCTCTTTCGTAATGACCGAAGCCCCCGCAGCGCTTACTTCCTTCGGTTCCGACCCGGCGAGGTCGGAGACAATATCGAGGTCGTGGATCATCAGGTCGAGCACAACATTCACATCAGTACAGCGGACCGTAAACGGCGCTGCCCGTTCAGCCGTTATATACCGCGGGGACTTAAGCAGGGCCTTGACCGCGGTGACAGCCGGATTAAACCGCTCGATATGGCCGACCTGAAGAATCAAGCCCTTCCCGTTCGCCAGGTCAATCAACTCATCGGCCTGCTCCAGGGTAACGGTAATGGGTTTCTCCAGCAGGACGTGGACCCCTTGCTCTAAAAAACGCTTTGCCACCTGGTGATGATATGCCGTCGGGACAACGATGTTTACCGCATCAACCAGGCCGAGCAGCTGATCCGGTCCTGAAAATGCTCTCGTGTTCAGCTTCTTCGCGATCAACGCTGCCCGGGCCGGGTCCGCATCAACGACCCCGACGAGTTCCGCCTCGGGAATGCCCGCATATTTCTCGGCGTGAAATTGTCCGAGATAACCGACGCCAATGACTCCGACCCTGAGGCTCTTCATCGCATTCCTGTCTGGTCCTGTATCGCCACGATCGCAATTCCGGAACGGTCAGCTGCCGCGGTAACCGCTTCCCGATCGAAGATAATGGTCTTTCCCGCTTCAACAGCAAGGCAGGAGGCCTTCACCTCGTGCATGGTATCTATCGTCTGCGTCCCGACGGCGGGAAGATCGAAACGCAGATCCTGGTGCGGTTTGCAGATCTTCACCACGACAGCGCCCTGACCGCACAAACGGCCGCCGCGACGAATGGCCTCATCGGTGCCTTCGATCGCCTCAACGGCGAGCACCGCCTGGTTCTTCACCACAACGGTCTGCCCGATGTCCAGTCTGCCGATCTCCTTGGCCGTCTCCCATCCGAATTCAATATCTTTTTGTTCGTCTTTCGACGGTTTTTTTCTGGTCAACACGCCGGCGGGAGCCAGCAAATTGTCGAGGTAGAGCGTGGACTCCCGGACTGTGATGCCCTCGGATTCCAGTTCAGCTGCAATGGCGCGGAGGATAGAGTCGTCTTTTTTGTACAGCATCTTGGCAAGAAGGGCCGCCGCTCTGAGGTCCGGCATGCCCCCCTTGAACAAGTGGGTCTTTTTGATTCCGCCGGCCATTAAAACGTCGTGAACATTCTGTTCCTTGAAGATGGAAATGAGTTTGCCGAGTTGCCCCACCTTGATCCAGTAGATGACATCTACCCACTGTGAAAGCTCGGGAAGGGTTTCTCCCTCATGGGCCACCGCGATGACCTGTATTCCCTTCTCTTTTGCCGCTCGCGCAAATGCGACGGGAAAAGTCCCATTACCGGCTATCAAACCAATTTTATTCATTGTTCACGATCGTCTGTTCCCGATGCCCTATCTCGTGATTCCCCGTTTTGAAGAGCGAATGAATTCCACGAGCGTCTGCACTTCCGGTGAATCCGGGAAATCCTCCAGCGCCTTGTGGATGGCCTCATCCTGCGTCAATCCGGACCGGAATATGATTTTATAAGCCTTCTTAAGCGTCGAGATCGCCGCATCGCTGAACCCCTTTCGTTTGAGACCGACGAGGTTAAGACCGTAAAGCTGTGCCCGGTTGCCTGCGGCACTGACATAAGGAGGAATATCGAGGGAAACGGCCGATTGCCCGCCGATAATGGCGTACGGGCCGATCTTCACAAACTGGTGCACCGCAACGATCCCACCGAGAATGGCGTGGTCGCCGATAACAATGTGCCCGCCGAGGGCGACCGAATTGGCCATGATGATGTTGTTCCCCAGTTTGCAGTCGTGGGCCACGTGGGCATAGGCCATAAGGAAGTTCCTGTCGCCGATCACCGTTTTCCGGTCCTCTTTTGTCGTCGCCCGATGCACGGTCGCGCATTCCCTGATGATGTTATCGTTGCCGATGACAAGGTACGTCTCTTCACCACGGTATCCGATGTCCTGCGGCGGCGTGCCGATGCTCGAAAATGAATGAATATGGTTTCTCTCGCCGATCGTGGTCCACCCTTCGACCAATACATGGGAAGCGATCTTCGTATCTTTGCCGATCGTGACGTGTTCTCCGATGACCGAATAGGGCCCGATCTCCACCCCCTCGGCGATCCGGGTACCCGGATGCACGATAGCTGTCGGATGAATATTCACACACTTCTCCTGGATCATAAGAATCACCTATCCACGATCATGGCCATCAATTCGGCCTCCGCCACGACTGCGCCGTCCACAAGCGCCTTGGCTGTGAAACCTCTGATATTCGAACGCGTTTTTGTCAGCTCAAGCTCGAAGCGAACCTGGTCGCCGGGTATTACTCGCTTGCGGAATTTTACCTTGTCAATGGTCATAAAATAAATTACCTTGCTCTTTATATCCATCCCCTCCGCCTCTGCCGTGCGGAGCGCCAGAACGCCGCCCGTCTGTGCCATCGCCTCTACGAGCAAAACGCCCGGCATGATCGGGTGACCGGGAAAGTGACCCTGGAAAAAAGGTTCATTGATCGTTACGTTTTTGATTCCCACCACCCGTTTGCCCAGTTCCATTTCCAGGATCCTGTCGACCAAAAGAAACGGGTAACGGTGAGGAAGCGCTTCCATGATCTCATTCACGTCAAGCATGTCTTTCTCCCTTATTCCTTGTCGGATATGTTCTCTTTCAATTCCTTTACCTGCTTTTCCAGCTCCGCGAGCAACCGTTTGAGCTCCGGTAATTTCGGCAGGACCGCCTGCACCTTGAGCCAGTCCCTGACCGGCATGGCGTAGAAGCCCGCGATGATCTGGCCCGCTTCCACATTTTTTGTGATGACCGCCCTGCCGCCTGCCATGACACGATCTCCCACGGTTATGTGGTCCGACACTGCTACCTGGCCTCCTAAGACCACATAGTTCCCGAGCGTGCTGCTTCCGGCAATACCACTTTGACCGGCAAGTAAACAATGCTCGCCGATCGCGACATTATGGGCGACATGCACCTGGTTATCGAGCTTAGTCCCTTTCTTTATCTGGGTATTCCCGAGCGTGGCCCGGTCGATTGAACAGTTGGCGCCTATCTCAACATCATCTTCGATGATAACACCGCCCACCTGCGGAATTTTGTGATGTGTTCCGCCTTCGGTCACGAAACCGAACCCGTCGCTGCCGATCACCGTGCCGGAATGAATGATGACACGCTTGCCCACGGCTATCTTGTGTCCGATGCTGACATTCGCGTAAAGAACGGAGTCGTCATCGATAACGGAATCCTGTCCCACGTACACTCCGGGGTAGATCGTGACGCGATTACCGATCCGCACCTTGTCAGCGAGTACGGCAAAGGGATGAATTGAGCAGTCCGTGCCGATTAGAACGTTTTTCCCGACAACGGTCCGCTCGCTGATGCCCGTAGGGCTGTATGGTTTTACATAAAAGATCTCGATCGCCCGGGCGAAGGCGAGCCGGGGATTTTTTACCCGCAGCATTGGCAAGGGCATATCCGGCGTGTCCCTCGGCACAAGGACCGCCGAGGCCCGGGAATGTTCGAGATCTTTAAGATGATTCTTCCCCGTAATGAAGGTGATGTTCCCTTCATTTGCCTCGCGTATCCCCGCTACGCCTGTAATCTCGGCATCTCCGGAGCCGGACAATTCCGCGCCCAGGAGACCCGCCAACTCGCTCAATTTCATGATGGTCCCACGCCGCCGCAAACGGCAGCTTCCCCGTTATTTTTTGATCTCTTCCTTCTTGTCCATCTCGGTAATGAGCTTGTCGGTCAGATCGATGTCCTCATCGGCATATAGTACCGAGGGGACTTCTGCCTTCGACATAATGTTGATAGTTTTGTTCAAAATCAGGGACACTTTTTCCTTTTTTGCGATCTCTTTCAGCACGGCGACCATCTGCTGGTTGAATTCGTTCGACAGCTCTTCATTCTTTTTACTGATCTCGTTCGTGAATTCGGTGCGTTTCTTTTCAAAATCGTTGATTTTACGGCTGATGCTTTCTTCCTTTTCCTTTTGGGCCTTGTCGTTCAGCAGCTTCGCCTGCTTCTGTTTGCTGTAATCTTCCTGCAGTTTTTGGATCTCGTCGGCGTCTATGTCCAGTATCTTCTTTCGGCTCTCAAAGTATTCACGCACGACTGTCTGATATTTTTTGCCGAGCTTCGTTTTGTCAAAGACCGACTGAGTATCAACATAGGCGATCTTGCCGCCCGATGCCAGTACGCTTGACGCGATCAGGCTCATTGCCGCAACCATCATCAAAACTTTCTTCATTAGAAGCCTCCTTGTTTTTTTTCTGTTCAGTATGATCCCGAGTCATTATCCCGAGTCACTGAAACAGCGTGCCGATTGAAAATTCGAACTCACTCGCCTGGTCTGTGGGTTGTTTATGGATGATATAGCCCCACTCGAAACGGAGCGGACCGAGCGGCGAAAGCCACCAGAATCCCCAGCCCCAGGCTTTCCTTAATTCCCGCAGGCTTATCCGTGTCGGCTCGTCCGGCTGATGGGCCAGGCCGTCGTTTTCGAAGGCACGGCCCATATCATAGAAAATCACTCCCTTGAGCCGCGCTGCCGGTACAAGCGGGACGTTGTACTCAAAATTAAAGATAAGCTCCGTGGTGCCTCCCACACGGTTTCCATACGGGTCTATGGGACCCGCAGCGCCGTACCGGAAGCCGCGGACCGTACCGCTGCCGCCCACAAAGAACCTCTCGCCGACTGGTACGGGTTTGTCGATCAAAGAACTGACGGCCCCGATGCGGCCCCGGGCCATGAACACCGTGTCCCAGAACAGCGGGAAATACCATGCAGAGTCGGCCACGGACTTGATAAAGTTGGGATCTCCGCCGAGTGGACCGCCGGCGTATTCGACGAACATGGTATTCCTTGAACCTGTCTTCGGGTCAAGATAGAAATCCCGCGAGTCCCGTGTCAGGGACGCGGTAATCGCGCTCGTGGTAATGACTGTCCCATAATGGTCGAGCTGTTGCATAAGCGCGAACGGTAAAGGAGTTACGGTGATATCTCTTACCTCCGACTGATCCAGGCTGTAACGGAGCGAACCGGAAAGAAATTCGTCAAAACTCTTGCCTAAGCCGAGGGCGAAACCGTTCGAGTACATTCTGTAACCGTCGTACTGCTGCTCCTGACGATACACGTCCACCCTTCCCCAGACCGGCTTATCGAAGAGATAAGGTTCCATGAAGCTGGCCATCAGGATCTTATGCGTACTGCCCCACTGCGTCTTGAATTTCAACAGCTGGCCGCGTCCGCCGAGGTTCCCCTGCGTTACTTCGGCTATCCCCACAAGCTTGTCCACCGAACTATAACCGCCGCCCAGGCTCAGCATGCCGGTCATTTTTTCCTTGACCTTGACGTTGAGGTCCATCACCGGTTCCTGCAGCCGGCGCTCAGGCACGATGTCCACCGTCTCGAAAAAGTTAAGGTTGTTGATCCGGTCATAGCTGCGTTTGATCGCTTTTTTGCTGTACAGGTCTCCCTCGTCCAGCCGCATCTCGCGCCGAATCACCTTGTCCCGGGTCTTGGAATTGCCGGCGATGTTGATCCTGCCAATCGTGACCTCGCCGCCCTCCTGGATGTCGATATTGATGGCGGTGGTCTTCTTGACCTGGTCGATGTTGAAAAGCGGCACCACGCTCGCAAAGGGCCGGGCGAGGCCATCGTATCGGTCCATGATCCTGTTCACATCCTGCCTGAGCACTTCCCTGCTGAAAATATCGCCTTGCTTGAGTTTGATCTCTTTCTCGAGCTCGCTTTCGGAAAGGATCGAGTTGCCTTTGAATGTGACCGAGCCCACCCTGAACTGGTCGCCTTCCTTGATATTGATGCCTACGACGAGTTCGTCTTTTAATGTATCGGTCGTAAGCTTGCCGTAAACGTAACGATCTTCGTCGGGAAGCCATAGCCGGGTGCGCCTGGTCACTGTTTTTTGTCTGATGACCGGCTCATCCACCTGCACCTGAATGTAGCCCTTGTTGTAATAGAAGTTCCTGATGGTCTCAAGGTCTTCCTTGAGCTCTTCCGTCCGCAGCGTACCGCTCCGGCCGAAGAATGAAAAGAACCAGTGTTCCTGGGTCTTGAGCGGCTTCTTTATCTCGTCTGTTGATAAGGCCTTATTGCCGGTGATGATGATCTCCGACAGCTTTACTTTGTCCCCTTCTTCGATATAGAAAACAACATTCCGGTCGCCACCCCGCAGCTCCGTGATTACCGGAACGACAACGGCGTCGTAGTAACCGTCGTCCTGGTATTTCAGCCGTATCTTCTCGGCAGTTTCCTGGATGAGCTGGGTATTGAACGCAGTCCGCGGAAGCAGGGTCATCCCCTCTTTCAGCTTCTCCGTGGTCAGCTCGTCATTGCCTTCGAAGGTTATCTCGCGGATGAGCGGTTTTTCCTTGACGGAAAAAATGACCTTGAGCCCGTTCTCAAACCCCTCGGTCTTAACCTGGACGTCCTCAAAGTGTCCAAGCTGATAGAGTGTCCTGATGTCTTCTTTGATCTGCGCCGGAGAGAAAATTTCGCCTTCTTTGGTTTTGATCTTGGCGAGAATCGTTGCCGACTCTATCCGCTTATTGCCTTGAACTTCGATCAGGGTGATCTTTACTGCCTGTTCAGTTGTTGTTTGTTCTGCCGCGCTGGAAACCGTTTGCAGGGAAACAAGCATGAGGGCGCACAATACGGCTACTAAAAATTGTCTGAACACTTTTCTAGGCGACCTCCGCTATCCTCGGCTAAGAACGGATTACTATAGCATTTACAAGATGATGTGTAAACAAAAATTTATAGAACAAGCCTCGCCAAGGCTTCATCTGCAAGCAAAAAACCTCGTTCCGTGAGTCTGATCCGTCCTTTCGATTCCTCGATCAGACCGGCCTGTTTCAGCGGAGCTGCATTCTTTTCGAGTAGCTGTACTGTCTCGGCGCCGAAGACCCGTTCATAGCGCACACGGTCCACACCCTGGACCGTCCTGAGGCCGAGCATGACCGTTTCGTTCGCGGCCTGCCGAAAATTCGCGACTTCTTCAT
>Ga0326726_10001741_pt1 | contig 20232 bp, 20 predicted proteins | sample MHFenrmetagenome_2_FD_207603 | JGI IMG/M metagenome (GOLD analysis project Ga0326726, IMG submission 207603) | Lab enriched peat soil microbial communities from Michigan Hollow, Ithaca, NY, United States - MHF15MN | ecosystem: Environmental > Terrestrial > Soil > Wetlands > Peat | place: USA... | reverse complement strand
AGATCGCCAGACGCAGCGTATCTCCACTCAAGCTTCAGGGATATAACTACTGAGGAACTGCTCTAGTCGAGAGATAGACGGGAGGATGTTCTCAAAATTTCAGGTGCCCCACATCTGCCTGGTCTTGACAGACATAGGTGTGGTGTAGTTGGTCGACGCATTGCTGCTACCTGCTGCTACTCGTCGCCGCCACTTTGGGGAATAGGTCACGTCAACTTCCGTCCCAGTTGACGCCCTCTCCGGCGGGCGCATATTATTTTTGGTTCACCCTTGAAAGCCGAAGGTCTTCTGTAGTGGGGAAAGAACAGGCGCATGGAAAAGAAGAAAGTCGAATACTTCAAAAAAAAGCTGGAAGAGCGGCAGCACCAGTTGCGCAGGAACGTCTCGCGCACCGAGCAGGACGGCCGCGCTAGCGACCTCGACACCGCTCAGGACATCGCCGATCGTGCCGCCAGCTCCTACAACAAGGAGTTCCTCTTTCACCAGAGCAACAGCGAGCGCCAACTGTTGCAGATGGTGGAAGGAGCTCTCAGCCGGATACGCGAAGGCACCTTCGGCCAGTGCATCTCTTGCGGCAAGGACATCAATCCCAAGCGCCTCGAAGCTGTTCCCTGGACCCGCCACTGCATCGAGTGCCAGGAAAAACTGGAAAAAGGCCAACTCGAAGAAGCCACGGGTTGAGAACTGGCACTGAAGCTGAAACTGAAACTCTTCACTTCAGCTCCGACAGCCGGTTCGCCGCCAACTGTCCCGCCGGGCTGTCCGGGTTTTCCTTCTGCACCTGCTGATACAGGCTGCGCGCGTCCTGCGGTTGCTTCTGTTCGTATACCGAGGCCAGCGCCAGTTGCGCCTGCGACTTTGCCACCGTGTTCGTCGGGTGCTCGATCAAGTCTTTGTACAGCGCGACCGCCTGTGCGTCTTTTCCCTGGTTGCGGTAGAGCGAGGCGAGAGCGAATTTCGCCAGCGCCGCCACGTCCGAGCGCCGCGAGTCCGCCACTTCCTTCAATTCTTTCTCCGCCGCTGCCGCATTGCCGGTCTCGCTGTCGGTCAATCCCATGAAGTAGCGCGCCATCTCGGCTGAGTTGGTGTGCGGGTACTTCTCCGCCACCTTGGCGAACTCCGCATGCGCCGCCTTGGCTCGCTCCTGCGCCGACGCAAATGTCGTCGTCCCCAGCGGCGGCTGCATGGTCGACGTCACCGGCGCCTGATACACCTGCAAGGCGTGCCCCAGCGCCACGCCCGCCGCTTCGTCCTGCTGCTGGATGTAGAACCAGCCGCCGAGCACGATTACCAGCGCCACCGCCACCGCAATGCCGCCATAGACTAACTTCTGGCGGTGTGCCACCACCCAGGAAGCCGTTTCCTTGGCCGTGGTCCGGAATTGATCTTCTTTGAGTTGATGTCTTGTATAACCGCGCACTTGTTGGGTCCTTACGCTTACGGAGGGCTGCCGTCCTGAGAACCTTTCATAGAATGACCTGAATTTTCGAGTCTAGCAGCCCCAATTCCGCAGCGTCAAACTTGAGGCGCGTGAGCGCAGCGGGAGCCGCCTGCCGAAATCCTGCGCGCGGCGAAGGATCAGCGGCCAGGCGCGTAGCGGGCATCTGAGCCCGCTGCCGACCGATAGACTGATCGACCGAAAGACCGACAGACCATTCCGGGTCTCGCCTCTCATTCTTAGTCCGCTTTCCGTACAACCGTCCCTCCTCTGCGCGGCTTCGAATCTTAAATAAGCACGCTTCAAGGTAAGTTCCTGCTATCGTGGGCCGGTCCAGTTTCTTTCTTCCCGCCGGCAGGGACGAGGAGTCTTTATGCGCAAACTGGGAATTGCTGTCGTCATCCTGATCGTGCTCCTGATCATCGCCGTGGTCGCCGTGCCGATGCTGCTCGACATCAACCGCTACCACGGCGTCATCCAGGCGCAACTGGAAAAAGCGCTGGGGCGTCCGGTGACCTTCGGGGAGATGCATCTCTCGCTCACACCGCCCAGCGTGCGCATGGACAACGTCGTTATCGGCGAAGCGCCCCAGTTCGGCCAGGGATCCTTTGCCAGCACCGAAGCCATTGACGCCTCGGTGAAACTCTGGCCGCTGCTGCACAAGGAAATCCAGATCCGGTCGCTCACCCTCAACAACCCCAAGGTGCAACTGATCCGCAACGCCCAGGGCGTGTGGAATTTTTCCACCCTTGGGCAGGCGCCGCCCGCCTCTACGACGCAACCGCAGCCGACGCCACCAGCGCAGAAACCGGCGCCCGCGCCACAGCCCGCGCCCGGCAAGCCGGAAGAGCAAAAGGGCGGCGGCTTTGTGCTTTCCAACCTGAAGATCACCAACGGACAGGTGACGCTCATTGACGAGCAGAAGCACTTCCGCGGCGTCTACAACAACATTGACGCCAGCCTGCACGGGTATGAGCCCGGCAAGTCCTTCGACTTCTCGGTCGCGCTCCATCTTCCGGGACCGGGCACGGAAACGCTGGCGCTCAGCGGCGCCGCCGGCCCGATCGATCAAGCCGACATGCTCAAGACGCCCTTCGACGGCAAGCTCCAGTTGAAGGAAGTCTCGCTCGGCGGCATTCAGAAGGTGCTGGACGCCGCGTCTTTGGAAGGCCTGTCTGGGATCGCCTCCGGCAATGTCGCGCTCAAGAACCACAACGGCTCGCTCCGTTCGGAAGGCGTCATTGAGCTCAAAGACGGCGTCGTCCGCAACGTCAAGATCGGCTATCCCATCGCGCTCGACTACCGCTTCACCGACCAGCTTGCCAACGACGACGTGCACATTGACCGGGCGCGACTCCTGCTCGGCCCCACGCCGCTCTCCATCTCCGGCGACATCCACGGCGGCGCCAAACCGCCCACCCTGGATGTCCACGTCAACACGCAAGACGCTTCCATCGCCGAAGTCGCGCGCCTCGCCTCGGCCTTTGGCGTCGCCTTCAATCCCAGCATGACCGTGAACGGCAAGCTGACCGCCGACCTGCGCGCGCAAGGGCCGCTCTCCCAGCCGGCCCTGAACGGCACCGTCTCCGGCAAGGACATCCACGTCAGTGGCGGCGATCTGAAGCAGCCGGTGGACGTCAGTGGCATCGAACTGGCGCTGACGCCGCGCGACATCCGCTCCAATGCGTTCACCGCCAAGAGCGGCGGCACTCAGGTGGCGGTGCAGTTCGCGTTGATCAACTACACCGGCCCTTCGCCGCTGGTGGACGCGACCCTGAAAACCGCCAACGCCAGCATTCCGGAGCTGCTGTCCATCGCCCGCGCTTACGGCGTGTCGGCCGTGGAAGGCATGGACGGCACCGGCGCCCTCTCCATCGACGTTCACGCCACCGGCCCAATGAAGAACGCCGACGCGCTCAGCTTCAACGGCAGCGGGAAGATCTCGGACGCCACCTTGAAGACGCCGCAGATCACGCAGCCGGTCTCCATCCGCAATGCCGATTTGCAGTTCAGCCAGAACGCGGCGGCGCTCAACAACCTGAACGCCACGCTGGCCGGCACCAACGCCACCGGCAACATGACGGTGCGTAACTTCAACGCGCCGCAAGTGCAGTTCACGCTCAACGCCGACCGCGTCGATGTCGGCAAGCTGCAGCAGGTGCTGGGCACAACCACAGCGCCGCCTCAGCCGCCTCGACGCACCTCGCTCGACCTGATCCCGCGCGCCCAAGCCCAGGCTCGCCCCGCGCCCGCCGCGCCGAGCATCGTGGAGAAAATCTCCGGCGGCGGAACCATCATCGTCGGCACGCTTCTCTACGACCAGCTTCAACTCGACCAGGTGCGCTCCACGGTTGCTTTCGACCACGGCGTAGTCCGGCTGGCGCCCATTACCGCCGGACTCTATGGCGGCCAACAGATCGGCACCATCACCGTGGACCTGCGGCCCACTCCGATGGCGATAACCGTCTCCACCAAGCTCAACCAGGTGGACGCCAACAAGCTGCTGTCCTCGGTCAGTTCGGTCAAGCAGACGCTCTACGGGATCCTAGCCGCTAACGCCAACACCAGCTTCCGGGCCACCTCCTCGGCTGACATCGCGCGCACCCTGAACGGCACGGTCGCCCTCGATCTCCAGAAAGGCAAGCTGGCGCACGTTGACCTGCTCAACGAACTGGCCAACGTCGGCAAGTTCGTCGGCAGTGGCTTCAAGTCGCCTTCGTCCTCCGGCGGTCAGCCCTTCACCGACATCGTGCAACTGGCCGGCAACTTCAACGTGGTAAACGGCCTGGCGCAAACCAACAACACCAAGATGCTGATTCCCGGGGGCAGCATCGCCGCCGAGGGCGCAGTGAACCTGGCCACCGAAGAGCTGAACATGCACCTGATCGCCGTGCTCGACAAAGCGTTCAGCCAGAAAGCGGGCGGAACGCAGATCGGCGGTTTCATGCAAACCGCGCTCGCCAACCAGCAGGGCGAACTGGTAATTCCCATCCTGCTGACCGGAACGTTCAACAGCCCTCGGGTCGCGCCTGACCTGCAGAAGATCGCCCAGATGCGGCTGCAAAACCTGCTGCCGACGGCCGGCAATCCGGGCTCGCTGATCAGCCCAATCCTGGGCGCGATCGGCGGCAAAGGCGGCTCGCAGCAGCCGCAGGGCGGAATCGGCGGCATTCTGGGCGCCATCAGCGGCCAGCAACAGCAGCGGCAACAACAAGGCCAGCAGCCGAAACAACCGGTGGCCAATCCTCAGCAGCCACCGCAGCAACAGCAGCAGCCAAACAATCCGCTGGGCAACATCCTGAATCAGGTTCTAAGTGGCCAGCAGCAGAAGCAGAAACAGCAGCAACAACAGCAACAACAACCGCCGAAGTAAACGAGTCCTGAGTGCCGAGTTGCGAGTCACCGGAAAACTTGAGTTGTTGTTTACGGCCGCAAGAACAAACCCACATCTGCCAACGGCTGGCAGATGTGGGCGCCGAAAGATGAGTCGATCCAGGTGAGGCTTTATGCAGCTTTTGCCATCTGGGTACGCATTTGCTTCATGAACTGGCGCATGGCGGCGAGATGACCCGGGGAGCGGCTTTCGACCCAGGTCTCGTAGCGCTGCGCAGCCTTTTCCAGGTGCGCGAGGAACTGCTGACTCACGAATCGCTCCCGAAATTGCGAGACGACGGGCTTGACGGATTCCCAGACCCCGAAAAATTCGCCGCTGGTCTCGAAGAAAAGATCTTCGTGAAGCAGACCGTAGTTGAGAAACGCGCAGGCTTGCTCCCAATAGCTGAGCACCATCATGGCGAAGGCGCCGCTTTCCGTTCCGGGGGCCGCGATTCTCATGGCGTCATCGAAACTGTCCACGAAGTAGTTCTTGAAGAACCAATCCCGTGCCTGGCGCAGGCGGGCCTCGCGGCGCTGTTCGAAGATTTGCAGGTGGAGTTGCGCTTGTTCATAAGTGGGCTTTGTTGCCATCGTACTTGTCTCCTTTTGTCTGGACGGTTTTTCTTGAGAAATCGACTCCGTCGAACATCGATTTCAGGCCAGCGGCACGTCGATTCCATGCCGCAAACTTGGTGAATGGCGCGAAGGCCGCTAACCGCCGGCGATTGCTCCAATGATTAAAAAGGGCTCCTTGCCGGTCGCGATAGCGTCGGGCAGCGGAGTGTCGGGCGATTCGTGCGAAAGATCCTCCTCGCAGGCAAAGAAGCGCAAAAACGGGCGGCGCTGCTGGGTAACGTGATCGCGGATAGTGCCGCGGAGCATCGGGTAGCGGGCCTCGAGCGTGTCGAGCACGGAGCGCAGCGTGGCCTGTCCCTGGATGTCGAGCTTCACCTCGCCATCAACCTTGGCCAGCGTCCGCAGATGTGCCGGAAGAACGACTCGGATCATGGCAGCGTCTGGACCTCCACGGAAAGCACCGCCGGAAGATCGCGGACGATGGGCGCCCAGGTATCGCCGGCATCGGCCGAGGCGTAGACCTGCCCGCCGGTGGTGCCGAAATAGATGCCGCACTTGTCGAGCGAATCGACGGCCATGGCGTCGCGCAGAATGTTTACATAGCAGTCGCTTTGCGGCAGGCCCTTGGTGAGCGCCTCCCACTGGTTTCCGCCGGTACGGCTGCGGTAGACGCGCAGCTTGCCGTCGGGCACAAAGTGTTCCGAGTCGCTCTTGATGGGGATGACGTAGATGGTTTCGGGCTCGTGCGCGTGCACGTCGATGACGAACCCGAAGTCGGTGGGCAGGTTGCCGCTGACTTCGTGCCAGTTTTCGCCGGCGTCGTCAGTGCGCAGGACGTCCCAGTGCTTCTGCATGAAGAGCGTGCTGGGACGCGAGGGATGCAGCGCGATGCGGTGCACGCAGTGACCGACCTCGGCATCCTGGTCGGGGATGTATTGGGAGCGCAGACCTTTGTTGATCGGCTTCCAGCTCTTGCCGCCGTCGTCGGTACGAAAAGCGCCCGCCGCCGAGATGGCGATGTACATGCGCTTGGGATTGCTCGGGTCGATAAGAATAGTGTGCAGGCACATGCCGCCGGCGCCCGGCTGCCACTTGGACCCGGTGCCGTGGCCGCGCAGGCCAGGCATTTCCTGCCACGTCTTGGCGCCGTCGGTGGAGCGGAACAAGGCGGCGTCTTCCACGCCGGCGTACACCGTATCCGGATCGGAGAGCGATGGTTCCAAATGCCAGACCCGTTTGAATTCCCAGGGACGCTGGGTGCCGTCGTACCACTGGTGGGTGGTGAGCGGCTTGCCGGTTTCCGCAGATCCGTCGTAGACGAACTTGTTGCTCTCACCTTTGGGCATGCCGCCCGGGTCGGTAGTAATTCCGCCGCCGGGGGTCTCCCAGGTCTTGCCGCCGTCGTTGGAGCGCTGGATCACCTGCCCGAACCAGCCGCTGGTCTGCGAGGCGTACAACCGGTTGGGATCGGCAGGGGATCCCTTGACGTGGTAAATCTCCCAGCCCGTAAAAAGCGGACCGCTGACGTCCCAGCGTTCGCGTTTTCCATCTGACGTAAGGACGAAGGCGCCCTTGCGCGTGCCTACCAATACACGTACTTTGCTCATTCCTCACCCCTTGCTAAGTGTTTGCCTGTCGGCGACTTGCTTGCCGTGCGATGGTTAATGCTTCACGCTGTCTTGCGCTCGCGATTGGCAAGCTGTTCGGATTGCTGGCGCAGGCGTTGCTCCTGCTCGCGGAGTTCGGGCGTCATCTCGGCGCCGAAGTCCTCCATTTCGAAGATCTGGCGAATCTCGATTTCCGCCTGTTCGCCGGTGGGATTGGGACAGCGCTTGACCCACTCGATGGCCTCCTCCAGCGACTTCACCTGCCAAATCCAGAAGCCGCAGATCAACTGGTTGGTTTCAGGGAAAGGTCCGTTAACCACGGTCCGCCGGGCGCCGGAGAATTTGACGCGCGCGCCCTTGGAGCTGGCCTGGAGTCCCTCGCCGGCGAGCATAATGCCGGCCTTGACCAGCTCTTCGTTAAACTTTCCCATGTCAGCGAGGAGTTGCTCGCTGGGCATCACGCCGGCTTCGGTGTCCTGGTTGGATTTGAGCAGAATCATGAAACGCATGGGGGAATTCTCCTTTGGCTTTGAGGTTAGCGCCCGTTGGGGCAGTTAACTGCGTAGAGGAATCAGTGCGTGCAGTCGGAGGTCGCGCAGGTACAACCCCAGCCACACCAGCACTCCGAGCGCCACCGGAATGATGCAAGAATCGCCGACGCGCAGGTTAGTCGCGGTGGCGCCGCCGAGATAGCCGGTCACCAAGATGGCGCCAAGTACGGACGTACGCGGAATTACATAGACGACAGTGCAGGCGATATCGAGGATCCCGAGGACGACCAACAGGCTCTCGGGAATTCCAAAGTGAGCGAATCCCTGCACCACCATCGGCGGCTTGATGAATTTCGACACTCCGCTGAAGAGCAGCAATAGTACCGGTAAAGCGCTGATGATGCGCCCGGCCCAAAGCGTCTTGTTCGATACCGGAGTTTGACTCTCCGATTGCATAGAATTTTCGCCTCAGGGGCTAAAGCCCCTATTTCGTTTTCGCGGTTTGCGGCACGGCTGAAGCCGTGCCCTGCCACGGTGGTTCCTGAATAGTTGTGCGGCCGTTCCCCACGTCTTGCAGCCGAGAATCAAGACTTTTGTGAAACGAGCCGCGAAACCACGCCAGCCCCACGCTGGCAACGACAGTTTAAGGATGGCTACTTGTGCCGTCCGTTTCGCGCCACATCACGATCACCTCCGCCCTGCCGCAACCAGGGCAACAGAGGCGTGGGGTCGCGTTCTCGCCAGCGTCGCCGGACTTCGGCGAGAAATTCTTCGCGGTGCTTCGCCATCTTCGCGATGAAAGCGCAAGGCACCCCCGTCTCCTCGTGCCGCGCGGCCCAAATGAGCAACTCCAACATCACCGGCGCCAGATCAATTCCTTTTCCGGTCAGGCGGTAGTTCACTCTTCGTCCATCCGTCTTGTCCGCCTCGGTGGCGATGATCCCCGCCGCTTCCAGCCTGTGCAGGCGCTCGGCCAGGATGTTGCTGGCAATGCCTTCGCCCGATTGCTGAAAGTGCTTGAAGGTCCGAAAGCCGCGCACCATCAGGTCGCGGATAATCAGCAGCGACCAGCGATCTCCAAACCGCTCGAGGGAAATGCTGACCGGGCAGCCGGACCGTGGTTTCGACTTAGGCTTGCCAGGCACGCCGAGCAGACTACCAATGTCGCTTGCAAAATGCAAGTCACTGCCGCACTTGGTGGGGATGAACGGTGAGGTGAGCTCTGAGGATTAGTTTAGACGAGAGAGGCTACAGAAAAAGTGAAACGGCACTAGAATCGAGCAGTCAGGAGACAGCATGACACGCATTTTGGGACTGCTGGGACTGGTGATCGCGCTGGCCATCGGATGGCTGCTGTATACCAGGCAAGCGCAAACGGCATCTTCGGCGGCGGGTGGGGCGACGCCGCGGGCGGCGATCGACGTGGCCGGCGTGCGCCAGGATCTGCTGGCCTTCGCCAGCGCCGAGAAACAGCAATTCGCGCTCGAGGGGAAATATCTGTCGCTGGATGAATTGCGGGCCAAGGCTACGTCGCTGCCGCCGGATCGGCGCGGGCCGTGGACTTATGCGGCGGAGGTAAGCGGGTCAAGTTTCCGGATCACCGCCACCTATTCCGGGCCGGAGCCAGCGGGCGCGCCCAAGAAGCTGAGTATCGGCGAGAACATGCAGATTGATACGCAATAGGCTTCGGGCACAAGGCGCATGGCACAAACAGCAAAGACGCCGCAGGCTCCAGGCACACTGCGGCAACAATCAAGCTAACAATTCGTCCATGGCGCGCTCGACGTGGATTTTTGTCGTGTCGAGAAACGGAATGGCGGCCTGATCGGCGACCTCGCGCAGAATTAATGGCAACTCCGTGCCCGCGAGAATGACTCCCTGGATTCGCTCACGCTTCTTCATCTCCTCCACGATGGCAAACAATCCGTCGCGCGTCGCCGGTAGAAAAACGTTCTCCAGCAACTCATGGATGTATTTGTCGTGAATGAAGGCCTGCGCTTCTTGGCTGGGAACCACCAGTTCAAGGCCGGCCCGCGAAAACACTTCGGGATAGAAACGCCCTTGCATAGTGAAGCCCGTACCCAGCAGAGCGAGCCTGGTCAGTCGCAATCGCTGCGCCGCTTGGCACGTGGCTTCGACAATGCTGATCAGCGGGATGGGGGAACGGCGCTGCACCGGGTCGAAAACGATGTGGGGCGTGTTGGCGGCGATCAGCGCGAAGTCGGCGCCGGCTCGCGCCAGGCGTTCGACAGCGACTGCCAGATAGTCCTCAAGCTCGGCGAGTTGGTTGGCATTCAGGAGCGCGATGCCGCGCTGAACGTCAAGGCTGTTGATGATGATGGCGGGAGAACTGCCGTCGGGCCGGCGCTGGCGGTAGGCTGCCAGCAGGAAGCGGTAGTACTCGATGGTGGATTCCGGCCCGAGGCCGCCGACGATGCCAAGCGTTTTCATGGTTGCAGGATTTTGATGTATTCAAACAGCGTCATGCCGAAGAAATCCGTTACCCGGCCGGAGCGGCGGTAGCCGTGCTTCTCGTAGAACTTCATGGCCCGTTGCAGCGGTTCGGTGGTGTCGAGGGTGATGCGGGCGCATTTATCCTGCAACTCGGCTTCGGCGGCGCGGAGCAATTGGTCGGCGATGCGATGTCCCTGCCAGTGTGGGAGCACCGCCATGCCGCGCAGGTGGCCTTCGTCGTCAGAAACGCGCTGGCAGGCGATGGTGCCGGCAATTTCGCCGGATTCGGTGACGGCCACGAACACCGACATGGAGCGCAGACGGTCGTTGAGCGTCTGCGAGTCGAGGACGGTGTCGCTGTAGGCGCCGCTGGTGTAGCTCCGGCGGTATGGCTCAAAGGCGGAAGCGAGGCAGGCGAGGATGCCGGCGGCGTCATTGGATGTGGCACGGCGAATCGAGAACCGCGGCGTCTGGTGCATCGGGTTGCCGCACACGCGAGGGCGCGTGTGCCACACATCGTCACTTATGCACGTGCGGGCTCTGCGCCGGATTGCCGCGCGCGCGGCCGGGCTTGGCCTTGGTCACCTTGACGTCGAAGGAGACCGGAACTTCGCCCGGCGGATAACAGGCGCGATTGTCGCAAGCCTGGTACTTGAGAGCACCCCGAACGCGATAGGTGCCGGACGGAGTGTTGCGCGACGGCCTGACCAGCGCCGAGACCACGAAGTCGCCGGTGTAGACGTTCAGCTTCTCGTTGGGCGAGAACGAAAAGCTCTTGTCCTGGCCCGCCGGATACGCGGTGTTGCCGACCACGATGTTGGTCGGTGGGCTGAGCTTGAGGACCGTGGGCAGCAGCAACTCGGAGGTCGGCTTGTTGGAGTTGATGTGGTAGCCGGAGGCGACGCGGAATGGCAGCTCGACCTGAGTGGATTTTCCGACGGCGACACTAACCGTGCCAACCGGGGCAGCGGTGACGCGCTGCGTGGCCTTGGGCTTGTTTTCGGCGAAAGGGTCGGCGGTCTGGGCGAAAACTGGAATGAAGGTCAGTAACAGCGCGGCGAAGAGAAACCGCAAGGTCCCTCGACTGGGCGTCGCGGCGACGCCTCGCTCGGGATGACACACGTGAGAAACCTTCGCTGGGCAAAACAGCTTCGCGGTCACGCGAACACACGGGCCGGAGACCCGTGCCACACTGCCGAGGGTGTTCATCAGCGCGCGGCTCCTGCCGTTAGCGATGGATTCTGCGCTACGGTTCCGCCCTGCTTGAGCGCGGCGCGGATATTGTCTTCCACTTCGCTATGGCTGACCAGGCCGAAGACGCGGGTGACGATTTTGCCGTCGCGTCCGATGTAGAACGTGGTGGGAAGCGCTTCAACGCCGCCGTAGGCATCGGCGATTTTGTCGTTGCCCAGCACCATGGTGTAGTTCACGCCCATTTCCTTGGCAAACTTAGCGATGGCGTCGCGGGGATTGCCCTCGTCCATGGCAACGCCGACGATCTGTAGCCCCTGCGGCCCGTACTGCTTCTGCAGGTCTACGAACCACGGGATCTCGATCTTGCACGGCGGGCACCAGGTTGCCCAGAAATTCAGCAGCACGGCTTTGCCGCGCAGGTCGGCCAGTTGAATGGTCTTGCCATCAACGCCGGTCAACTGGAAATCGGGCGCGTCCTTGCCCTTGATGGCGGTGTTGCTGCCGGAAAGGCGAGCGCCGGGCGGCTGCGGCCTGGTCAGGTGTTTGCCTGCAATCAGCATCCCGGCAATTACCAGGACGACTACGACGATCACGATTGCATCACGTCTCAAATCTCTACCTCGTTACAGAGCAAAGCGGTTCAGGAACGACAAATAGCCGGAGAGCACGGTGAAGCGCCCAGTCAGAACCAGGGCGCCGATAACGATGAGCAGAATTCCGCTGACCACTTCGACCGCGTGCAGGTGGCGGCGGAAACGCCCGTAGAAAGAGAGAAAGCGATCCACGCCGAGCGAGGTCAGCAGGAACGGTACGGCCAGCCCGGCGGAATATACGGCGAGCAATCCCATGCCCTTGGTGACAGTTTCTTCCGCGGCGGCCAGGGTGAGGATACCGGCGAGAATGGGACCAATGCAGGGCGTCCATCCAAAGGCGAAGGCAAATCCGACGAAGAATGCGCCCAGCGCCGAGCTGCCGCCTTTGACGTCGTGCAGACGCTTGTCAGCGTAGAGCGCCTTGATCTTCAGCAGGCCGGTGAGATGCAGGCCAAAAACGATGATGATGATGCCGGCAATCAAGGTCAGGTCGCGGCGAAAGCGCCCAACAAGCTGGCCCAAGGCGGTGGCGCCCGCACCCAGCATGATGAAGACGAGGCTGAAGCCGAGAATGAACGTGACCGAGTTCAGCATTACCGTGCGCAGTGGACGGCGCTCTTGCGCCATGGTGCCCACGCTGGTGCCGGAGATCAGGGAAACGTATCCCGGAACCAGGGGCAGCACGCACGGCGAGAGAAATGACAGCAGCCCGGCAATAAAGGCGGCCAACGGCAGAGGAGCGCCAGACATCGTGTCTTTATTCTACCTTTCCTGGACATTGGATGTGAGGGATGGAGGGGCGTTACAAAAGAGTGGCTAAACGGGGTTGAAGGTGCGTTCCGACGGCATCGTAGGTGCGAGCGGAGTAGGGGTAGGGGTCCTTCGACTCGGGCATGCGCCCTCGCTCAGAGTTTGTGACTTTTTCGATTTCGTGCAAATTGGAACGCTGAAAACAGCTTACGCGCGAAAAAGTCGCCAATTTTCAAAAAAGTCACAAACTCTCAGGATGACACCCATTTACAGATGACACCCATTTACATCAATTAGTCGGCGATGACGTTTTCGTTGTCGAAGAGCGCGGGCTGGATTTCCTCCACCGCGACGAAGTCGGTGGGGTATTCGCCGGTATAGCACGCGGTGCAGTAAGTGGTTTGCTCGCCTTCGCCGCAGGCTTTCTTCAGTCCATCGAGGGAAACGTAGGCGAGCGAGTCGGCGCCGATGAACTGGCGGATCTCCTCGACGCTCTTGTTGGCGGCGATCAACTGGCGCTTGGAGGGCGTGTCCACCCCGTAGTAGCAGGGCGAGATGGTGGGCGGGCAGGAGATGCGCATGTGAACTTCGGTGGCGCCGGCGTTGCGGATCATGCGGACGATCTTGCGGCTGGTGGTGCCGCGGACGATGGAGTCGTCAATCAGCACGACGCGCTGGCCGTCGAGCACGCTGCGCACCGGGTTGAGCTTGAGCTTGACGCCGAAATCGCGAACGCGCTGCTCGGGCTCGATGAACGTGCGGCCGACGTAATGGCTGCGGATGAGGCCGACGCGGAAGGGCAGCCCGCTTTCGGCGGCGTAGCCGATGGCGGCGGGCACGCCGGAGTCGGGCACGGCACAGACGATATCGGCATCCACCGGGGCTTCGCGCGCGAGCTGGCGTCCGAGCGATTCGCGGCTCTGGTTGACGGAGCGTCCGAAGACCACGCTATCGGGGCGCGAGAAATACACGTGTTCGAAAATGCACGCCGACTGCGCTGCCGCCGGAGCGTAGAAGCGCGACTGCATGCCGTCGGGCCCGACCATGACTAGTTCACCGGGCTTGACATCGCGCTCGAAGTTGGCGGCGACGAGGTCGAAGGCGGTGCTCTCGGAGGCGAAGGCGATGGCGTCGTTGACGCGGGTACCGGTGGCGGGAACGCGCCCCAGCGATAGGGGGCGGAAGCCGCGCGGATCGCGGGCGGCGAAGATGCGATCACGAGAGATGATGACGAGCGAAAAGGCGCCTTCAATGCGGCGGAGCGCGTCGGCGATGGCGTCGGGTAGCGTCTGCTCGCGCGAGTGCGCGATCAGGTGGACGATGACCTCGGTGTCGCTGGTGGTCTGGAAAATCGAACCGTCGGCTTCGAGGCGCGAGCGAATGTCGCCGGCGTTTACCAGGTTGCCGTTGTGCGCCACGGCAATCATGCCCTTATTGCAGTCCACGCGAATGGGCTGCGCGTTGAGCAGGGCGGAGTCGCCGGTAGTGGAGTAGCGGGTGTGGCCGATGGCGAGCGCGCCGGGCAATCCGGCGAGCACAGGGCCGGTGAAGATGTCGCCCACCAGGCCCATGGATTTGTGAACGCGAATCTGGGAGCCGTCAGAGGCGGCAATGCCGGCCGATTCCTGGCCGCGGTGCTGCAAGGCGTGCAGGCCGAGATAGGCGAGGGTCGAGGCCTCGGGATGGCCGTAGATGGCAACCACGCCACAGGCTTCGCGGAATTTGTCGAAAGCAGCCATTAGCTTTTAGCTTTTAGCTCTTAGCTCTTAGCCAGCCACGTTCACGTGACCGGCAATACAAGTCGGCTCGGGTATCTTGTCGCCGTCTTCTCGCATTCCCTGCAAGTGCAGCTCAATCGCCTCGCGAATCAGACGTTGCGTTTCCTTCAAGGTCTTTCCCGCAGCCACGCAACCCGGGAGATCAGGGACGTACGCGCTGTAGTTCTTCCACCCCTTCTCGAAAATTACCGCGTAGCGCATCTCTTGTGAGCTACTTTGCCCAAAACTTGTGTGTGCAGCGAAGCTCTTGAATGAAGAACTCCGCGTTTGTTTGCGTAGGCAGCTTCACTCCAGCCCGCTCCGCCATCTTGAAGAAACCTGGACCGCACCATCCTGTTTTCTGGTTGACTACGATTATAGAAAGCAAAGGACGCCCCTGCGGCCCGAGCCGCCACTCCACAAAGGATTCCCCTCACGAATTGCTTGTTCAACGCGTTCATCGATAGGTACTCGGTACTGAGGTACTCGGTACTGCTTTTCGTCAGCTCTTCCGCAAAATCTCCGGCGCCAGGCGCTCTTCGGTTTCGGTGTGGAGCGCGCTTTCCAAGGCGTGTTCCCACGCGTGTTTCAACTGCGACACCGGGGCGGACACGACGGCGCTGCCGTCCACAAAAATCTCCAGTTTTTCGGATTGCGTGACGCCGATCGGAAGCGCGGCCACGCCGTATTTTACCGCCACTTCTTCGATTCTCGGGACGTTTTCGCGGACGCAGGAGATCACGATCCGGCTGGCGTCTTCGCCGAAGAGCAGGTACTCGGGAAGCAGGTCTTCGCCTCCGAGGTCCTCAGTCCTTAACTCCACGCGCGCACCGATTTCGCGGGGGAAGCAGGATTCGGCGACGGTGACGCCGAGCCCGCCTTCGGAGCAGTCGTGCGCGCTCTCGATCAGCCCCAGTCCGACGATGTCAATGATGCAGTCCTGGAGCGCTTTCTCTTTTTCCAGTTCGATGGCGGGCGGGAATCCCCAGACCTGGCCGAAGACTTCTTTCGCGTACTCGGACGAGCCGAATTCGGCTTCGGCATCAACGGCGTCGCCGGGTTCGGAGCCGCGCAGCAGCACGATGGCGCGGTCTGCGTGGCGAAAATCGTGGGTCATGGCGCGGTCCACGTGCTCGATGAGGCCGACAATGCCAACCACTGGAGTGGGATAAACGCCTTCGCCGAGGGTCTCGTTATAGAAACTGACGTTGCCGCCGGTGATGGGCGTTTCCAGCTCTTCGCAGGCGCGAGTCATGCCGTCCACGACTTGCGAAAACTGCCACATGATGGCCGGCTTTTCCGGGTTGCCGAAGTTCAGGCAATTGGTAGCGCCGATGGGACGCGCACCGGCGCAGGCAACATTGCGCGCGGCTTCGGCGACGGCGTGCATGGCGCCCAGCTTGGGATCGAGCCAGCACCAGCGCCCGTTGCCGTCGAGCGCCATGGCCAGTCCGCGTTCGGTGCCTTTGACGCGCAGCACGCCGGCATCGCCGCCGGGACGCTGCGTGCCCACAAGCTGCACGTAGCTTTCGTACTGCTCGGTGATCCAGCGCGTGGAACAGATGTTCGGCGAGGCGAGCAGACGCTCGAAGTTGGAGGTCAGATCAGCTTCGTTGCCGAGCAGAATATCTTCGGGCTTCTCGCGCGGCACCGGAGCATCCCAGCGGGCGAGCGGGCGATGGTAGATGGGCGCTTCGTCGGTGAGCGCGTCGTTGGGAATCTCGGCGACCCGCTGGCCGTGATGCAGCACGCGCATTTTTCCGTCGTTGGTGACGCGCCCGACGGTAGCGGCGTCCAGTCCCCATTTTCGGAAGATGGCGAAAACTTCGTCCTCGCGGCCTTTGTCGGCCACCAGCAGCATGCGCTCCTGCGATTCGCTGAGCATGATTTCGTAAGGCGTCATGCCGGTTTCGCGCTGTGGAACCAGGTCGAGTTCGATTTCCAGGCCGACGTGACCGCGCGCACCCATCTCGCAGGTGGAGCAGGTCAGGCCGGCGGCGCCCATGTCCTGAATGCCGACGATGGCGCCGCTCTGCATGGCTTCGAGGCAGGCTTCCAGCAGCAGTTTTTCCAGGAACGGATCGCCGACCTGCACGTTGGGACGCTTCGCCTCGCTGGTTTCGCTGAACTCTTCGCTCGCCATGGTGGCGCCGTGGATGCCGTCGCGTCCGGTTTTAGATCCGACGTAAATGACCGGATTGCCTTCGCCCGAGGCGCGCGCGTAAAAGATCTGGTCGCGCCGGACCAGGCCGAGCGCAAACGCGTTGACCAGCGGATTCTGCGAGTAGCAGGGCTCGAACTTGGTTTCGCCGCCGAGGTTGGGCACGCCAAAGCAATTGCCGTAGCCCGCAATGCCGCTGACCACGCCTTCCAGAATGGAATGGTTGCGATGGACAGTCTTCAGATCGCGCTCGCCGGGTTCGGGTCGAATCGCTCCGAAGCGCAGCGAGTCCATCACGGCGACGGGCCGCGCGCCCATGGTGAAAATGTCGCGCAGGATGCCGCCAACACCGGTGGCCGCGCCCTGGAAGGGCTCGATGAATGAGGGATGATTGTGCGATTCGATCTTGAAAGCGCACGCCCAGCCGTCGCCGATGTCAATGATGCCCGCGTTTTCGCCCGGGCCTTGCACCACGCGGCGGCTGCGCGTAGGTAGTCGCTTGAGGTGGACGCGCGAAGACTTGTAGGAGCAGTGCTCGCTCCACATCACACTGAAGATGCCCAGTTCGGTGATGGTGGGCTCGCGGCCGAGGAGGTCGGTGATCTTCCGGTATTCTTCGGGCGAGAGATTGTGTTCGCGGACAACGTCGGGGGTGATCGCGGTTTCAACTGGCATCGGGGGAGCTCATTGTCATTTTCGCACGAAGCAAAGCGGCCATGGGCCGGCGAATTTTGGAACTGACGGATTGAAAGATTGACGTATTGAAGAATTTACGGATTGAAGAATTGCCGGATTACACCTTCAAGTAGGCCAGGCCGGAAATTCGTCAATTCTTCAATTCGACAATTCGTAAATCCGGGAAGCTTCAGCCCGTAATCAAACCCGCGGCCGCACAGCGGCATCGCAATCATCAGCGAACGAAAAACGTCCTGATACAACATCAGGGCTGCTCAGGGCAAACGTCAACCAACGTGCGCCCTGAGCCCCCTCCAGCGGGGTTTCCCCTGTCAGCCGCTCCGGTTGACACTCGCCCGACGCGGCGCATATTCTTTCCGCCATCTTTTCCCCCGGGGAAATTCCTTCATCGGCCAAGTCCGGCTTTTTCCAAAATCTAAACAGGAGATTCCAATGAACCGAAGTGTCACCAGGTCAGTCCTCGGCATTGCGCTCGTGATTTCGCTGCTGTGCCCGCTCATGGCACTGGCGCAGCAAGCGGCCAAGCCGTACCACGACGGTCCGGTGTGGGAAATCGCCTTCATCCGCATGAAGGCGGGCATGGGAGACCGCTACCTGAGGTATCTGGCCGACGAATGGAAACGCGAGCAAGAGGCGGCGAAGAAGGCCGGCTACATTCTTGACTACAAGGTCATCGAAACGGAACCGCACGGCCCGCAGGACTTCAACCTGATGCTGATGACGGAATTCAAGGATCTCTCCAGCATGGAGGCGAATGCCGAGAAGATGGAAGCCCTGGGTCAACAACTCGGCGGCGGACAGCCCAAGATCGAGAGCGGATATCAGGACCGCGCGAGCTATCGCGAGGTGCTAGCCGATCGGCTGGGGCGAGAGATCATCATGGCTCCAAAAGCGAAGTAAATGGCCCACCACGCAGGGATTGGCCCCGCCGACGCGCGGGGCCTGTTTGCCGGGCTTACACTGTAAAAGATGAAATCGGTGATCGTCGGCACGGCGGGTCATATTGATCATGGGAAAACTGCGCTCGTGAAAGCGCTGACCGGGATCGATGCCGACCGGCTGGAGGAAGAAAAGCGGCGCGGGATCACCATTGACATCGGGTTCGCGCACCTGGAGCTGGCGGCGGCGGGCGGCGAAATCTTGCGCCTGGGATTCGTCGACGTCCCCGGGCACGAGCGTTTCGTGCGCAACATGCTGGCCGGCGTGGGCGGCATTGACCTGGTGCTGCTGGTGGTGGCCGCCGACGAAGGCATCAAGCCGCAAACCCGTGAGCACTTTGACATTTGCCGCCTGCTTTCGATTCCGCGCGGCATCACTGTACTGACAAAATCCGATCTGGTGGATGACGAGTCGCTCAGCGTGGTCAAGCTCGAAGTGGAAGAGTACCTGAGCGGCTCGTTCCTCGACCCGATTCGCACACCCATTGTTCCTGTCAGCTCGAAAACCGGCGCCGGTCTGGAGGAGTTGAAACGCGCGCTGGTGCGGGTGGCCGGAGAAGCGAAGGCCAAGGACTCGACTTCGGTGCCGCGTCTGCCGATTGACCGCGTGTTCACCATGAAAGGCTTCGGTACGGTGATCACGGGCACACTGGTTTCCGGGGCAGTGAAGAAAGAAAGTGAACTGGAGGTCTTCCCCGGAGGACGGCGGGTGCGCGTGCGCGGCGTCCAGGTGCACGGCGCGGCGGCGGAGCAGGCCGTGGCCGGACAACGCACCGCGCTCAACCTGGCCGGCGCCGCCATCGACGACCTGGCGCGCGGCATGACCTTGATCCATCCCGGTGTGTTTCATACCACCACGCGGGCCAACGTGCTGCTCTCGCTGCTGCCCGGGGCGAAGCCGCTGCGCGACCGGGCGCGCGTCCACCTGCACGTATACACCACGGAGACGATCGCCGAAGTCGCGATGTTTGGCGGAAAGCCGCTGCCGCCGGGGCAATCGGGATTCGCGCAGTTGCGATTTCGCGATCCGGTGCTGGTGCTGCCTGGCGACCGCTTCATCATCCGGCAATTCTCGCCGGTGATCACCATCGGCGGAGGAACGGTCCTGGACGCCGCGCCGCCGCTGAAGGGCGTGCCCGCGGACCAGACCATCCGATTCCTGGAAACGGCCGCGCGCGGATCGCCGCCGGAGGTGCTGGCAGCACGAGTGGCGCGGCGCGGAACTCGCGGACTGCCGCTGGCGTCGGCGATGGCGGAAACCGGCTGGTGGCCGCTGAAGCGGGTGGAGGAGATCGCCGCCGCGTTGGCGAACGTACCCACATCTGCCAAAACCGGGCTGATGTGGGGCACCGACGCGGCTTCCGCCAATTCAGCGGTGATGAAGATCGGCGAGGTGCTGATTGCGGCCACCGCGTTTCAGCGTGCCCGCGACCAGGCGGCCGCGGCGGTGAACGCGTTTCATGCAGCCAATCCGCTGGCGCCCGGCATCGCCAAAGGCGAGCTGGCGGAGAAACTCGGACTGGAAGAGACGGTGTTCAACGCCGTGCTCAATGCGCTGGTGCGCGACAAAAAGCTGGAAACCTCGGCGGAAATCGTGCGCGCCGCCGGCCGCGGCGTGGTGATGAAGGACGAGGAGTCGGAGTCGAAGAAGATCATCGAGCAGGCCTTTGCCAGCGCGGGACTGAAAGTTCCCGCGCTCAAGGACGTGCTGGCCGGCGTGAAAGTGGACCGCGTGCGCGCGCAGAAGATTGTCACCCTGCTGCTGCGCGATCGCGTGCTGGTGAAGCTGTCCGATGAACTGGTGTTCCACCGCGACGCGCTCGAGCAGTTGCGCAAGCTGATGGCCGGGGCAAAGGCGCGTTCGCCCAAGATTGACGTGGCCAAGTTCAAAGACCTGACCGGCGTCTCGCGCAAGTACGCCATCCCGCTGTTGGAGTACCTCGATCGGGAGCGGGTGACTCGCAGAGTGGGCGATGAACGGGTGATTCTCTGATTTGTAATTTGCAATTTGTAATTTGCAATTTCACTCCTGCGCGCCCTGACCAATGCCGGCTCACCGGCCACACTAAAATTACAAATTACAAATTACCAATCACTGCTGTCCAAATTAGCCGAGCTCGAAGGCTAAGGATACCGGATTCATGGGTAAATCTCCTCGTCAGTGTCGGGTTGGAAAACGACACCTGCTGTCCAAGTCAGGAG
>Ga0326726_10001740_pt1 | contig 20245 bp, 16 predicted proteins | sample MHFenrmetagenome_2_FD_207603 | JGI IMG/M metagenome (GOLD analysis project Ga0326726, IMG submission 207603) | Lab enriched peat soil microbial communities from Michigan Hollow, Ithaca, NY, United States - MHF15MN | ecosystem: Environmental > Terrestrial > Soil > Wetlands > Peat | place: USA... | reverse complement strand
GCGCCACAACGGATGCGACGTGGCCGGCAGCAGAGTGCCGTTCGCAGCGAGCCCGATGGCGGTCGTCAGGCGTGAGGAGGGCAGAGGAATCGGAACGCGCACCATCAGCGACCCGAAGTCGAACAAGTCGCTGTGCTCTCCCATCCCGACGATCATGAAGTGGCGGTTGAACATGGTGAGCGTGCCGCGCAGCGTCGGCGACGGGTCGGCGGCGCGCTTGAGGTAGCTCGCCGACACGTCCACCGAGGAGCCCAGCACATCCCGACCCAGGGTGCCGGTGAACCCGATCAGCCGCCCCGGCATCGGCAGGGTGTCTCCCATCTGCGCCAGCGCCCAGAGCCGCAGCGCCTGACTGGTCTCCACGCTGAGGGCGCCGCGGAAGCCCAGCGGCAGCGAGGCTCTGAGGCCCGCCGACAGATCCGTGACCTGAAAGCCCCGGAACGCTTGCCACCCGGAGCCGTAGTCAACGTCGGCCATCAGCGAGAGGCTGAGTCCGCTCGACGCCGTCCAGTAGCTCTGCGCGGACACCCAGGTACGCCGACGCGCGCCGTCCTGCCACTCCGCCGCACCCCCGAGGGAGCTGGACAGCGTGGGGGTGGTGAACGCCCAGTATGCCCCGACGCGCCGCACCGACGCGGAGGGTGCCATCGTGAACAGGTCGGGCGCGAACCCGCCGACCAGTCCGAGCCGTTGGCTCGCGCTGGGCTGAACTTCGAGTCGTCCGCCGTCGATGTAGCCCAGTCCCGGCGCGTCAACCGGCACGAACCTTCCCAGCGAGAGGTTCCACCACGAACCGGGCGGGGCGACCCGGGCCTCGAGCCGGTACACCATCGTCTGGCTGTTCCCGCCGGGCACCGCTAGCGACGTCGAGGCGTTGCGCCACCGCGTGGTGGAGCGCGTGGTCAGCGTCAGCCAGGACGCGAGCGGCGCGGTCAGGGCTGCCGCGGCGCTCGTCTGGTAGCTGGTGATGGTCGCGGGGCCGCCGATCGAGTTCATGATCTGGTCGAGCTGAACGCTTCCCCGCCAGCGGGCCGCTCGCGGCGCCGCCGGCCGAGCTGGAGGCGGGGCGCTCGTGTCCGGGGCCGGCGCCTGGGCCGCGATCGCGGTGTCGCCCGTCGGCGGAGTTGCGACCGCCACCATCCGAGTGCGGACGAAAAAGCGCACGCGCTGCCCGACGGCCACCGTGGCGCCGGCCGGCATCAGCGTGGCGCTTGCCGTGCGCTGCGCCACGCTGATGATGACGGCCCGTGCGCTCACTCGCCCGTCAGGAGCCAGCACGTCGATCGTATCGCCGACGGACAGCCCGGCCGCGCGGCCGGCCGACAGGAACACCACCTCCTGCGTGCGATAGGTGACGCGAGCCGTGTCCTGCCTCGCGGCGCTGGTATCTTGCTGCGCCGCGGCGGGGCAGGGACGGAACGCAAGGAGCACGAGAAGAACCAGCGCGTGTCTCAGTCGGCGATCTCCAATGCAGGTCAGGGGCGAGGGCTCGGTCTGCTCCCGGCCCAATCCAGCCACTCGCTCAGCACGATGAGCGTCCACAGGGCCCGGGCGTGGTCGGCCCGGCGAGTCAGGTGTTCCTCGAAGAGCGCCAGCGGGCGCGTGCGCTCTATGCCTGCCACGGCGAGGCGGTCGGAGCGTAGCCGCTCCTCAGCCCACTGCCGCAGCGGTCCGCGCAGCCAGCGGCTGAGCGGGACCGAGAGTCCGCGCTTCCGCCGGTGCACGATGCCGCGAGGCAGGTACCGCAGGGCGTACCGCTTCAGAAACACCTTCGTCGTTACCCCGCGGACCCGCTCTCTTTCTGGGATCGCGGCGGCGAACTCCATCACCCCCAGATCCAGGAAGGGTGCCCGCAGCTCCAGCGCCGAGTTCATGCTGGCGCGGTCCGCCTTTGTGAGCAGGCCCTCCGCGAGGGACGTTTCGAGGTCGCGGCGCTGCACCGCGTCCAGCAGCGAGGCTGGAGCGTCGTCCAGCGACGCTGTGTCGGTCTCCGGCACTCCCAGCCGCGCCAGCAGCTCCGGCCCGAGATTCGACGTCCAGTCCGCGTGCCGCCGCAGCCCGTCCAGCTCCGCCGCCGCTACGAACTTCTTGAGGAGAAACGAGATACTGACCTTCTTGTCGCTCGGCGGCCACGCCCGTACGAGCCGCCCGAACAGTTCTTTGACACCACCAGGCAGTCGGGCGTAACGCTGGGCCAGCTGGGCGCCGAGGTAGGTGGGGTAGCCGCCGAACAGCTCGTCGCCCCCTTCACCCACCAGGGCGACCTTGACCTCGTCGGCGGCGCGCCGCGCCAGCATCGCGGTCGGCACCCACGCCGGATCGGCGAGCGGCTCTCCGGCGTGCGAGATGAGCTCGGCCAGCATCCGGGGGAACGCCTCGGGTCTCACCCAAACCGGCTCGCAGGGAATGCCGAGCTGACGGGCGATCTGGTCGGCGAAGCTTCCCTCGTCGAACGAGGCTTCCTGGAAGCGCAGGGTGAACGCCTTGAGGGGGTAGTCGGGCCGGACGCGCGAAGCGATGGCCGCGACGAGCGACGAGTCAATGCCGCCGCTGAGGAAGGCGCCGTAGCGCACGTCCACCTCGCTCTGCCGCCGGACGGCCTCCCGAAAGACGCGATCGAACTGCTCCGCATCCGGCGACTGCTTCGGCGTGGTGCAGATGGCCCAGCGCCAGTAGCGGCTGCGACGCACGCCGGCGCTGTCAATCGTCACCAGCTCCGCCGGGGCGACCTTCCGGACCTCGGCGAACGGCGACGTCGGCGCCGCGAAGTAGCCGAAGCGGAGAAAGCCGCGCAGCGCGGCGGGGTCGGCGGTCAACCGCTGCGCGGGCTCGGCGGCCAGCGCGGCGATCTCCGTGGCGAAGCGCACGCCGCGCTCGCCCACGGCGAAGAAGAGCGGACGCTCGCCCGCGCGGTCGCGGGCCAGCAGCAGCCTGGCCGAGCGCGGGTCCCAGACGGCGATTGCGAACGCACCGACCAGCCGCTCGAGGAAGCTCTCGCCCAGCTCGAGATAGAGGCCAGGGATGACGGCGATGTCGGTCTGGAGCGCTGTCGCGCGCCCGCGGGAGCGGAGCAGCTCGCGCAGCTCGACGTGGTTGTCTATCTCGCCGTTGCAGACGGCGACCACACCGGTGGCGGCGTCCACGAGCGGCTGCTGGCCGCCGGCGAGGCCCCGGATGGCGAGCCTCGTGGCGCCGAGCACGGCGGAGCCGCCGGCGTACGACCCGACGTCGTCCGGGCCGCGGTGCGCGAGCGCCAGCAGCATCGTGGCCACCTCGCGCTCCTGCCGCTCCCGCGCGTCGGCGGCGTGGTCGAACGAAACGCTGCCGCAGACCCCGCACATCTCAGTGGTCCCCGGACGGCGGCAGTAGAGCGCCCCACCAGCCGTCGGTCAGGGCGGTCACGGGTGCGGAGCGCGGCGCGGCGATCGAATCGAGGCGGTCGCGGCCCTTTGAGTCCGCGAGCAGGTAGACGGGCGTGCGGTGAGCGGCGAGCCAGATCCCCAGCGAGGCGAGCGGGACGATCCCGTCGGGCCACGGCGTCACGCGCTTGAGCAGGAAGACGATGTAGTTGCTCGTCGTCTCGCTGCCGTCACGCGTGATGACCGTGACGGTGCGCCGCAGGTAGAAGGGAAGGCCGTTGGGCAGGCACTGGAGGCAGGCCACCTCCGTCCCCGGCGGCAACGCGGGCAGCCGCTGGGCCAGCGACTGCGCCGAGCTCGCGTCGGCGTAGCTGCGGGCGGCTCCGAAGGCGATCGTGAGCAGCAACAGTGGCGGGAGCGCGAAGGCCGCACAGGCGATCGTCGGGCTGCGCCGCCAGGCCGCCACCGCGGCGGCGAGCGCGAGGATCCCGAGCGTCCACAGCAGCGGCCCGGTGGCCGGAGCGAGGCGCTGGAATTCGCCGCCCCGCACGTGCAGCAGGCCGGGCAGACCGCCCTCGACGGTGCCGGCCACGACGAGGAGCGCCGCGCCAAGCGCCGCGATCACCGCGAGGGCCGCCGCCCCGCGGATCACCAGCTGCCGCGCTCTTCCCCGCGGCTGCTCGAGCCCCAAGTCCAGCACTCGGGCGATCAGGACGCCCAGCGCGACGACCGCGGTCAGCACGTAGCCGGGCAGCTTCGACTCGGACACCGAGAAGAAGACCACTGCGACGAGCACCCATGAGATCAGGAGCCGGTCGGCGCGCGCCCAGCGGCCCCGGGAACGCCATGCGGCGACGAGGGATTCGGGGAGGAGGATGCTCCACGGGAAGAAGACGCCGGCGATGACCGGGGCGTAGTACCAGAACGGCGCGCTGCGGTGAAACTGCGGCGAGGTGAACCGGTGCAGCGACTCCTCGACGAGGCCGTAGTACGGGAAGTCGGGGCGCCGGTGGGCGACGCCGAAGAACCACGGCAGCACGATCGCGAAGAACAACAGGAGGTTGGCTGGCGCGAAGATCCTGAGAATCGCGCCGCGACTCCGGTTCAGGACGTGGAACGCGGCCAGGACCAGCGGTGGCAGGATGAAGCCGACGGGGCCCTTGACCAGGGTGGCGACCGCCGAGCACGCCGCGCCGAGCAGGTACCATCGCGTGCGGCGGGGGCCATCCGTCTCCTCGGCGCGGAACCCGGCGAGGATGGCGGCGGTCACGAAGAACGCCAGCGTCATGTCGAAGATCACGATCCGGGCGAAGGCGATCACGAGCGGGGTCGTGCCCACCACCAGCACCGTGAGCGCGGCGGCGCGCTCGCCGTAGGAGCGACGGGCGAACCCGTAGACGAGCGCGAGGACGCCCAGCGCGGCCACGGCGCCGGGGAGGCGAGCCGCCGTCTCGTTCTCGCCGAGCGCCGACATCGAAACGCCGACGAGCCGGAAGTACAACGCGGGCTTGTCCAGGTACGGGAGGCCGTCGTACGAGGGCACCAGCCATTCGCCCCGCGCGGCCATCTCGCGGGCGACTTCCGCGTTGCGCCCTTCGTCCGGCTGGATGAGGGGGAGGGTGCCGAGCCGCGCCAGGCAGCACACGGCGGCCGTCGCAACCGCCACCACGAGGAGGAGGCGGTGCCGCCGCATCACGCGGACGGGATGAAGGCCTCGACGGTGCTCGCGAACGTCCCCACGTCGATCGGCTTGGTCAGGTAGCCGGTGAAGCCCGCCGTGAGGGCCTTCTCCTCGTCGCCGCTCATCGCGTGCGCGGTCAGCGCCACCACGGGAGGCAGCTCGTCCTTGTAGGTGGCCTGCAGCTTCGCGAGGAGCTGGAATCCGTCCTCGCCGGGGAGCTGGATGTCGAGCAGCACGAGCTGCGGCGCCTCGGCGCGCATCGTGTCCAGCAGCGCATCGCCGCCGGGGAGTCCCACGATCTGGTGACCGCGGATCGCGAGCACCGCGCGGAAGAGCTTCATGTTGTCGGGGTTGTCCTCGACGATCAGGATTTTGGCCATGCGCTCCCGGTTCCCACGCGCCTCAGCACGGCGCGCATGCGGACGACCAGCGACGACGGTTGGATCGGCTTGGTCAGATAGTCTTCTGCGCCCAGCTCGATGCAGCGCGCCTCCGAGGCCGGGTCGTCGTGCGCGGTCACAACGATGACCGGCACCGAGCGTCCCGCGAGACGGCGGCGCAGCGCTTCCAGCACTCCGAAGCCGTCGAGCCGCGGCATGTCCATGTCGAGGAGCAGGATCGCGGGACTGAGCCGCTGAGCCTGATCGAGCGCCTCGAGGCCGTCGGCAGCCTCCGCCACCTCGAACCCCTGTGGCTTGAGGATCGTGGCGAACAGCGCGCGCATTGCCGGATCGTCGTCGGCGACGAGGACGACGGGGGCGGGTGTCGGCTCGGCGGCCTCGACCGGCGCCGCGGGAGCCGGAGTCGGTGCGACCGCCTCGGCGGCGGGTGCGGGCTCGCCCACGACGCGCACCAGCTCTTCGTACGTCGTCTCGCCCGCCCAGACGCGGCGGATGCCGGCCTGCCACACGGTACGCATGCCGTAGCGGCGCCCCGCCTGCGCCAGCTCGTCGGCCGCCGCGCCTGAGGCGATCAGCTCTGCGACGGGGCCGTCCACCGTCAACAGCTCCTGGAGGGCGAGACGCCCGCTGTAGCCGGTGAAGCCGCACTTGGCGCAGCCCTTCGCTTTGCGGATGGCGACGGGCCGCTCGAAGGCCTGCGGCGGCCGAGCCGCCTGCGGCAGCAGGCTCGCGTCCGCGCTCTCGGCGCACAGGGGACACAGACGCCGCACCATGCGTTGCGTGACCACGCCCTTGGTCGCCGTCGCGATGCGCGCCGGCTCGATGCCGAGGCTCACGAGGCGCGCCAGGGCCGATGAGAGGTCGTTGGTGCGCAGCGTCGTCAGAATCAGATGCCCGTCCAGCGCCGCCTGCCAGGCCGCCGCCGCCGTATCGCCGTCCCGGATCTCCCCCAGCAGGATCGCCCCCAGGTTCTCCCTGAGGGAGGAGCGCAGCGTCGCGCCGTACGTCACGCCCCGCTTCTCGTCCACCTCCGACTGCCGCACGCCCGGCATGTGATACGCGACCGGGTCCTCGACCGTGGCGACGTCCGCGCCGCCGGCGCGAATCCGCTCGAGCGCCGCATACAGCGTCACGATCTTGCCGCTCCCGCGCGGACCCACCGCCAGCACGATCCCTTCGCGGTGGGACAGCAGGCCCTCGAGCAGCGTCAGCTCGTCGGGCCAGAGTCCGAGCGAGGCGAGCGTCGGGACTGGAGCCGCCTGATCCACCAGCCGGACGGTCACCTGCTCGCCGTAGCGCGACACGGGCGCGCTCGCGACGAACAGATCCCACGGCTTGCCGTCTATGCGCGCCGTGGCGCGCCCATCCTGAGGGTGCAGCGGGTCCGCGATGTCGAGCCGGGCGAGGACCTTGAGGCGGCGCACCACCGAGCCGCCGGCGTTCCGCGGCACCCGCATGACCTCCTTCAGCACGCCGTCAATGCGGTACCGGATCACCAGGCCCTGCTCGGCGGGTTCGAAGTGCACGTCGCTGGCGCGCTCGCGCACGGCGTCCGCGATGGTCGCCTCCACCAGGCGCGCCGCCGGGGCATCCACCGCGGCGGCGGGGCCCGGCTTGGCCTCCGCAGCCGGCTCCACCGTGGCCGGGGTCGCGAGGCCGCCGACCAGCCGCTCGATCGAGCGCTCCGGGCGGTAGATCTCGTCGAGTCGCTTGAAGAGGACCTGCGGCGTGGCGTAGTGGAATTCGACCTGCCGGCCGGCGACGAACCCGAGCGACTGCTCGGCGTCGAGATCGAGCGGGTTCGCCGTTGCGATCTTGATGACGCGGTTCGACGCGCCCAGCGGGAGCGCCGCGTACTGGCGCGCCACGGCCTCGGGCACGAACTGCACCGCGGCGGGGTCGGCCGACGCGAAGTCGGCGACCGGCACGTGCGCCGCCCGGGCTGCCAGCGTGGCGACCAGCTCCGCAGAGACGAGGCCCTTGGTCACCACCGCGTCCGCCACCCATTCCGGCGCTTCCTTCCGCAGCGCCTCGAGCGCGGCGAGGGGGACGACGCGCTCGCGCTCCAGCGCCGCCAGCAGCCAGGAATCGCGCAGCGACTTCGGCACGGAAGCTGCGGTCGTCGGGCGCGGCACGGGGCGGGTTCCAGACGGCATTGTATCAAACAAGCGCGCTTTGTCTGCCGCGTCAAACGGAATTAGATTGCTCTGCTTGCATTCCCGGGCCATCGCTCGGGTATGGAGGAAGGGAAGTATGCCTCGACATGACCTCATCGTAGGCATCGCCGGCGCCGGTGGCGACGGCGTGGTGTCCGTCGGTGAGCTGCTGATTCAGGTGGCTGCCCGCGAAGGGCTGTTCGGGATGCTGGTCAAGGCCTTCGGCCCGCAGATCCGCGGCGGAGAGTCGTCCGTGCGCGTGCGGCTCTCGGCGCGGCCGGTGCTCGCCCAGGGCGACGACCTCGACCTGCTGATCGCGTTCAACTGGGCCGATTACGGCCGGTTCCGCACCGAGCTCGTACCCGATGAGCACACCCTGATCTTCGTGGATGAGATGGACCAGACGCCGCCGGAGGAGATTCCGCTCCCCGACCGGCTGAAGGCCGGCGTGACGCGGGTGGCGTTCGAGCAGCTGGCGATCGACAAGGGCGGCAGCGCGCTCGCCAAGAACATCGTGGCGGTGGGCGTGCTGGCGGGCGCGCTGAACCTGCCGCGCGACGCGTTCGCCCGCGCCATCGAGCGGAAGTTCGCGAAGAAGGGCGAGAAGGTCATCGGCGCGAACATCGCGGCGCTCGACGCCGGCGTGGAGGTGTCCACCGGGCACCGCTCGTCGGAGCAGCTGCGCGCCAAGGCGCCGGAGACCCTGATGGTCATATCCGGCAACGACGCCTTCGCGTTCGGTTCGCTCGTTGCCGGTTGCCGTTTCATGGCCGGCTATCCGATCACCCCGCAGTCGGAGGTGATGGAGTGGCTGGCGCGGGAGCTGCCGAAGTTCGGCGGCGTCATGGTGCAGCCCGAGGACGAGCTGGCCTCGATCTGCATGGCCATCGGCGCATCGTACGCGGGCGTCAAGGCGCTCACCGCGTCGTCCGGCCCCGGCATCGCGCTCAAGAGCGAAGCGATCGGCCTGGCGTCCATGGCCGAGGTCCCGCTGGTCGTGCTGAACGTGCAGCGCGTGGGACCGTCCACCGGCATCCCGACCAAGACCGAGCAGGCCGACCTGATGCAGGGCCTCTACGGCTCGCCCGGCGACGTCTCGAAGGTGGTGCTTGCCCCGACCGACGTGGCGGACTGCTTCAGCGTCGCGGTGGACGCATTCAACATCGCGGAGCAGTACCAGGTGCCGGTCATCGTCCTCTCCGATCAGGGGATCGGCCACCGCACCGACGCCATCCGGCCGTTCGACCTTTCCGCAGTGCGCACCGTGGAGCGGCGCCTCGCCACGGACGAGGAGCTGGCGCAGGTGGATCCGCACCACGGGTTCAAGCGCTACGCGCTGACGGCGGACGGGGTGAGCCCGATGACGATCCCGGGCCAGGCCCGCGGCAACTTCCTGATGTCGGGGCTGGAGCACAACGAGCTGGGCGCGCCGGTCTCCGGGCAGGCCGGGCATCAGACGATGAGCGACAAGCGGTTCCGGAAGCTGGCGGACGTGCCCGAGCGCTATGCGCACCTGACGCTCGTGGCCGGCGATCCCCACGCCGACATCGGCCTCCTGGCCTGGGGGGCGTCGAAGGGCGCGGTGCTCGAGGCCGTCGAGGTGCTCGGCGCGTCGGGCGTGCGGGCGCGGGCGGTGATTCCGCGGCTGTTGATGCCGTTCCCGGTCGCCCAGGTGGAGCGTGCGCTCGAGGGGCTCCGGGTGCTGCACGTGTTCGAGCTGTCGCACTCGGGCCAATTCTACACGTACTTGAAGGGCCAGTTGCGACCGGAGTTGGGGGCGCGGTTGGTGAGTCACGCGCGGGCGGGAGGTGCACCGCTCGGCGTCCAGGAGATCACGAAGCTCGTGGCGGCGTCGCGGCAGGCGGCGGCGGCCGACTAGGTGAGGGACATATGGCGCATCAGGCGGTGACGAAGCTCTCCGGGAAGGACTACAAGGCCGCGCTCCAGCCGGTGTGGTGTCCCGGCTGCGGGGACTTCGGCGTGGTGGCCGCGGTCTACCAGGCGCTGGCGAAGCTGAACCTGGATCCGGACCACACCGTGGTGGTGAGCGGTATCGGGTGCTCGTCGCGGCTGCCGGGATACGTGAACACCTATTCGTTCAACGCGATCCACGGCCGGGCGATCCCGATCGCGACGGGGATCAAGCTCGCCAACCCGGATCTGACGGTGGTGGTCGTGGGCGGGGACGGGGACGGCTTCGCCATCGGCACGAGCCATTTCGTGCACGCGGCGCGGCGGAACGTGGATCTCACCTACGTGTGCATGGACAACTCGATCTACGGGCTGACCAAGGGGCACGTGTCGCCGACCACGCCCTCGGGTGAAGTGACGAAGACCAGCCCGTACGGCAACTCCGAGGACCCGATGAACCCGGTGCTGATGGCCCTGGCCTGCGGCGCCACGTTCATCGCGCGGTCGTTCTCCTCCGAGGTCAAGACGTCGGTGGAGCTGGTTGCCGAAGCGATCGAGCACGATGGCTTCTCCTTCGTCCACATGATCTCGCCCTGCCCGGTGTTCCGCGGCCGCCAGCAGTTCGACTGGGTCAAGGAGCGGGTGCGCCAGGTGCCGCCGGGCTTCGACTTCACCAAGCGGGAGCAGGCGCGGGCCATCGCCTTCGAGGATCCGGCGGAGCAGATCACGCTCGGGCTGCTCTGGCGGGACACGCGCCCGAGCTACATCGAGCGCCAGAAGGGGCTCCGCGCGAAGGCCGCGGAGAAGGGCGTCCCGACCTACGAGGACATCCTCCACAGCTTCATTCCGGACTTCGGAGCCGTCAGCGCCGCGCGTTAGCGGATGATCGCCCGGGGCGAAGTCGTGGTCCCGGGGGACAAGTCGATCACCCACCGGGCGTTGATGGTGGCCGCGCTGTCCGACGGCCGCTGCGTGTTCACCTCGCCGCTGGCGGCCGGCGATACACGGACCACGGCCGCCGCGCTCCGCACCCTCGGCATCCAGGTGAGTCCCCTTTCCGCTGCGCGGGTCGCGGTGACGGGTGCGGGGATGAGGCCTTTCCGGCAACCGTCGCGCCCGGTCGCCTGCCGCAACTCGGGCACCACGGCCCGGCTGCTCCTCGGCCTGCTGGCCGGCCACGCCTTCGAGGCGAAGCTCACCGGGGACCGGAGCCTCAGCCGGCGGCCGATGGCTCGCGTCACGGAGCCGCTCCGGGCGATGGGAGCAGTGGTCACGGCCGCGGAGGGCGAACGGCTTCCGATGGTCATCCGCGGCGGCGCGCTCAAGCCGCTGGCATGGACGAGCCCGGTTGCGAGCGCGCAGGTCAAGACGTGCCTCTTCCTCGCCGGACTCACCGGGGGCGTGCGCGTCTCGGTGACCGAGCCGGTCACCTCGCGCGACCACAGCGAGCGGCTGCTGCGCCTGCTCGGTGCTCGCGTGGATGTCGAGGGCACGACGGTCACGCTGGATCCCCCCGAGCGTCTCCCGGCCTTCGACGGCGAGATCCCCGGGGACATCTCCTCGGCGGCGTACCTCATCGCGGCGGGCGTGCTGGCGGAATCGGGGGAAGTGACGATCCGGAACGTGGGGCTCAATCCCACGCGGGCGGGGTTCCTCCGGGCGCTGGAGCGGATGGGGGCGAAGGTGGAGGTCGTGGACCGCTGGATGAGCCTGGGCGAGCCGGCCGGGACGCTGGTGGCACGACCCGCACAGCTCTCGCCGGTCGTGGTTGAGCCGGAGGAGATCCCGAGCATGGTGGACGAGGTGCCGCTGCTCGCGTGCCTCGCGTCGCGCGCCGAGAAGGGGTGGACCTCGGTCTTCCGCGGCGTCGGCGAGCTGCGCGTCAAGGAGAGCGACCGTCTCGCGCTGGTTGCCTCCAACCTCTCCGCGCTCGGAGTCGCGGCGCACGTCGAGGGCGACACGCTGATGGTGGAAGGGAGCGATGCGCCGCCTCGCGGTCGCGTGGTCACCGCCGGCGACCACCGGCTCGCGATGGCGTTCGCCGTGCTGCGCACCGTCCCCGGGGCCGAAGTGGAGCTGGACGACACTCGCTGCGTCCAGATCTCCTATCCCCACTTCTTCCGGGACTATGGCCGGGTCGTCCACGCCGCATAGGCGTCCGGTCGTCGCCATTGACGGCCCGGCCGGCAGCGGCAAGAGCACGACCGCCCGCGCCGTCGCGGAGGCGCTTTCCTTCGTGCACCTGGACAGCGGCGCGCTGTACCGGGCGGTGACGCTGCTCGCGCTCGAGCTGCCGGACCCGCCCGGCGAGTGGCGCGCGGAGGTGCTCGTGGACCTGGCGCGCCTCAAGCGCGTGGCGATGGTCCTCGGCCGCGCTCCGGAGCAGGGCGTCGGCCACGGCGACGTCACGATCGAGGGCGTGGGCGCCGGAGAGCGGTTGCGGAGCGAGGCGGTCACCCGCGAGGTCTCCCGGGTCGCGGCGATGGCCCCGGTGCGCGACTTCGTGAACGGGATCCTCCGCGGACTGGGCGCCGAGGGGGGGGTCGTCCTCGACGGCCGCGACATCGGCACGGCCGTCTTCCCGGACGCGGAGGTGAAGGTCTTTCTGGTCGCGGACGCCGCCGAGCGGGCGCGCCGCCGCCTCCTCGAGCGCGGCCGCACGCCGGACGCCGGCGCGCTCCGCGCGGAGGCCGCGGCCCTGACCCGCCGCGACGAGCACGACAGCGGGCGCGACGTGGCGCCGCTGGCCCGGGCCCCGGACGCGGTGCTCCTCGATACGACCCGCCTCCGAATCGAGGAGCAGGTGCGGGCGGTCGTGGACCTGGTGCTCGAGCGGTTCCCGTCGCTTGACCCCACCCGCGCGAACGGCTAGCCTTCAAGGCTCGCGAGATCCGCCGCTGCGGGTCGGAAGGTTCCCTTTTCCGCGCTGAGAGACGCGCGCCGAGGTTGCAGTGTCTACGCTGACCCAGAACGAGGACGCCCCCCTGGAAGAGGCGGCGTCCGCCCCCCCTCCGCCGAACCCTCCTGTCACCAAGCTGAACGTTCGGCCGGACCTGTACGACGAGACCTATTCGCCGGAGCAGTACGCCCAGATGATGGAGATGTACGAGGGCACGCTCCAGCACATCGAGGAAGGCGAGATCGTGAAGTCGAGGGTGCTCCGCGTGACGGACAACGCGGTCATCCTCGACGTCGGGTTCAAGAGCGAGGGCGCCGTTCCGATCGAGGAGTTCAAGGACGCCAAGCTGCTCAAGGAAGGCGACGAGATCGAGGTCTTCCTCGAGAACCTCGAGGACAACGAGGGCGCCGTCGTCCTGTCGAAAAAGAAGGCCGACTTCATGCGGGTGTGGGAAAAGATCCGCGTCGCCTACGAGAGCGACGAGCCGGTCGAGGGAACGCTGGTCAAGAAGATCAAGGGCGGCGTCGTGGTGGACCTGATGGGCGTGGATGCGTTCCTGCCGGGATCCCAGATCGCGCTGCGCCGCGTGCCCAACATCGACGAGCTGCTCGGGCAGGCCTACCAGTTCAAGATCATCAAGCTCAACAAGCGGCGCCGCAACATCGTCGTGTCGCGCCGCGTGATCCTCGAGGCCGAGCGCGCCACCAAGCGCGAGAAGCTGATGAAGGAGCTGGAGGTCGCGCAGGTGCGGAAGGGCGTGGTGAAGAACATCACCGACTTCGGCGCCTTCATCGACCTCGGCGGCGTGGACGGCCTGCTCCATATCACCGACATGTCATACGGCCGCGTGTCGCACCCCAGCGAGATGGTCAAGTTCGGCCAGGAGCTCGAGGTCAAGATCCTCGACATCGACTGGGAGCGCGAGCGGATCTCCCTCGGTCTGAAGCAGCTGCAGCCGTATCCGTGGGCCAACGTGGCGGCCAAGTACCCGGTCGGCACGCGCGTCCAGGGCAAGGTCGTCTCGATCACCAACTACGGCGCGTTCATCGAGCTGGAGCCGGGGATCGAGGGGCTGGTGCACATCTCCGAGATGTCGTGGACCCGCAACGTCCGCCACCCGTCCAAGATCGTCTCCATCGGCGAGACCATCGAGGCGGTGGTCCTCAAGGTGGACGAGGCGGAGGAGAAGATCTCGCTCGGTATGAAGCAGACCGAGCAGGATCCGTGGATGGTGCTGCCGCTCAAGTATCCGGTGGGCACGCGGATCAGCGGGAAGGTCCGCAACCTGACCAGCTTCGGCGCGTTCGTCGAGATCGAGCCGGGTATCGACGGGCTGATCCACATCTCCGACATGTCGTGGACCAAGCGGGTGCAGCACCCGTCCGAGGTCGTCAAGAAGGGCGACACGGTCAACGTGGTCATCCTCAACATCGACGCCGACAACAAGCGGATCTCCCTCGGCCTGAAGCAGGCGGAGGAGGATCCCTGGCTCAAGATCGGCGAGACGTACCCGGTCGGCATGGAGCTCAAGGGCTGGGTCGTGCGACTGATGGACAAGGGCGTCGTGGTGGACGTCGGCAACGACATCGAAGGATTCGTGCCGATGAGCCAGCTCGGTGTGCCCGACATCCAGCAGCCTGGCGACGCGGTCAAGGAAGGGCAGGCGGTCGAGCTGAAGGTGCTCGAGGTGGATCCGATCCATCACCGCATCGTCCTGGCGGCCATCGGATTCCCGGACGAGCCGCTGCGGGAGATCAAGAAGCCGGTGATTGACATGGACGAGACGGCGGCGGACTCTGCACCCGAGGCGCCCGCCCCGCCGGTGGAGGCCGAGCCGCCGCAGGCGTAGGCCTGGCTCCGGCCCGAGCGGCGAAGACCACGACGACACGCCGGCGCGATCCGCGGCGTGTCGTCGTCTTGCGTCGGGGGCTCCGACAGCGCGGAACGGGGGAAAGACGATCGCCGGCGACGTCGTCCTGATCGAGTCGGTCGCAGCGGGCGGCGACGGGGTGGGCCACCTCGCCGACGGGATGACGGTCTTCGTCCCGCGGACCGCCCCGGGCGATCGCGTCGCCCTCTCGCGGGTGCACCGGCGGCGCCGGCACGCCCGGGCCGAGGTGGCCGAGCTGGTCGAGCCGGGTCCGGACCGGGTCGTTCCGCCGTGCCGCCACTTCACGCAGGACACGTGCGGCGGCTGCCAGTGGCAGCACCTCTCCGCCGAGGCGCAGCACCGCGCCAAGCGCCGGATGGTCGGCGACGCGCTTCGCCGGCTCGGCGGCCTGGCGGTCGAGGATCCCGAATTGACGCCGAGCCCGCGCCCTCTCGGGTACCGGGCGACCATCACGCTCACGGTCCGGTGGCGCTCGGCTGCTCCGGTGGTCGGGTTCCACCGCGCCACGGGCGAGGGCGAAGGGGCGGGGGAGGTCTTCGCCCTGGAGCGCTGCGAGATCGCCCGCGCGGAGGTCGGCGCGCTCTGGGCGGCGATCCGGCCCGGCATCGCCTCGCTCCCGACGGGCGAGGACGTGCGCCTCAAGCTCCGTGTGGCGCACGACGGCGGACTGCACGTGATCGTGCACGGCGGCGACCGGGCGTGGACTGCGGCGCAGCCCCTCGCGGACGCCGCCCTGCGGGCGGGATGCCCGGCCACGGTCTGGTGGCAGCCGCCGGGCGGGGCCGTGCGCCGGATGGCGGGCCCGGCGGCCGACCGCGCCAGCGCCGGCTTCGCGCAGGTGAATGAGGAGGTCGCCGGGGCGCTGCGGGCCGCCGTCCTGGACGCGGTGCCGGAGGGTGCGCGGCGAGTCCTCGACCTGTACGCCGGAACAGGCGAGGTCGCGCTCGCGCTGGCTCGACGCGGCTGCGCGGTCGCCTCGGTCGAGGCGGAGGATGCGGCGGTGCGGCTCGCCGAGGAGCGAGCAAGTGCCGAGGGACTGACGGTGAAGGCCGTGGCCGGGCGCGTCGAGCACCAGATCCACGGTCTCCTCCCGGCCGACGCGGTGGTGGTCAATCCGCCGCGGACGGGGCTGGCCCCGGAGGTATCCGCCGCCCTCGCCCGGCAGCCGCCCGCGGAGCTGGTCTACGTCTCGTGCGATCCGGCGACGCTGGCGCGCGACCTGAGACGGCTCCACGCCGAGCCGGCGCGGCTCGTTGTGCGCTGCTTCGACATGTTCCCGCAGACGAGCCACGTGGAGACACTGGCGGTGCTGCGCCGTTGACGCTCGCCGCCGGCCCGGCTACCTTGCATAGCTTCACTGGCATAGGCCTTTACGCGGGAACGACTTGGAGAGCATGAAGACGTACTCGGTTACGCCGAAAGACATCGAGCACCGCTGGTTCGTGGTGGATGCGACCAATGTGCCGCTGGGACGCCTCGCGTCGAAGGTCGCGCAGGTGATCCGGGGCAAGCACAAGCCCATCTTCTCGCCCCACCTCGACACTGGGGACTCGGTGATCGTGGTGAACGCGGCGAAGGTGCGGCTGACCGGCCGCAAGCTCGAGCAGAAGAGATACTTCAGCCATTCGGGCTACATGGGCCACGAGAAGTTCACGCCGCTCAAGAAGGTGATGGCGCAGCGGCCGGAGCGAGTGGTCGAGCGGGCGGTCTTCGGAATGCTGCCCAAGACCTCGCTGTCGAAACAAGTTCTGAGGCTGAAGCTGCGGGTGTACCCCGGGTCGGATCACCCGCACGCAGCGCAGCAGCCGACGCCGCTGGGGATGGCCGACGCCGCGCCCGGGAGGAAGGCATGACCATCGCCGACGTCCCGATGCGGTTCCACGCCGTGGGCCGGCGCAAGACCTCGGTCGCGCGCGTGTACCTGAAGCCCGGCTCCGGGAAGTGGGAAGTGAACGGGCGGACGCTGGGGGACTACTTCCCGCGGGCGTCGCTGGTGCAGCTGATCCAGCAGCCGTTCACCGTCACCGACACCCTCGGCGCCTTCGACGTGAAGGCGAACGTGAACGGGGGCGGCGTGACGGGCCAGGCGGGGGCGCTGCGGCTCGGCATCGCGCGGGCCCTGGTCACCGTGGACGAGCAGCACCGCCGCAAGCTCCGGGAGCAGGGACTGCTGACGCGCGATTCGCGCGCGGTGGAGCGGAAGAAGCCCGGCCAGCCCGGCGCGCGGAAGCGGTTCCAGTTCAGCAAGCGGTAGCCGTTGCAGGATATCCTTCACACCGCTGGATCCCGCCTGGGGTGTTCGCCGCTGGCGAATGCGGGCGGGAGGCGAAGGCGGTGGACGACGAACCCCACAACGCTGTGAGAGGGTGATGGCCTTTCCCGAGATTCAGGAACTGCTGGAAGCAGGCGTGCACTTCGGGCACCAGACGCGCCGCTGGAATCCGAAGATGCGGCGCTTCATCTTCGCCGAGCGCAACGGCATCTACATCATCGACCTCGAGAAGACGGTCCGGCAGCTGCGCCTCGCCCAGGATCTGATGCGTGAGGTGGTCGGTCGGGGCGAAGGGGTGCTGTTCGTCTGCACCAAGAAGCAGCTCAAGGCGATTCTCCAGGTGGACGCGGAGCGGTGCAGCGCCTACTTCGTGACCGAGCGCTGGCTCGGCGGGACGCTCACCAACTACGCGACCATCAAGAAGCAGATCCGGCGGCTGAAGGATCTCGAGCAGGGGCAGGAGGAGGGGAGCTTCGAGTTCTTCACCAAGAAGGAGCAGCTCCTGCTGGAGCGGGAGCGGGTGAAGCTCGAGCGGAACCTCTCGGGTCTGAAGAACATGGGCCGCCTGCCGGGGGCGCTCTTCGTGGTGGACGCGAAGAAGGAGCGCATCGCGGTGGCGGAGGCGAACAAGCTCGGGATCCCGGTGGTGGCCATCGTGGACACCAATGCGGATCCTGATATCATCACGGTGCCGATCGCGGGGAACGACGACGCGATCCGCTCCGTGTCGCTGATCAGCGGCGCGATTGCGGACGCGATCGCGGAGGCGCGGGCCCGGATGCCGGTGCGCGAGGAGGCCGACGAGGCCGAGTTCGCCGCGTATTCGACCGACGCCGGCGCGACCGAGGGGGGCGAGAGCGAGGCCGAGAAGCGCCGCCGCCGCCCGCGGCGGAAGCGGCGGCCGAAGCCCGAAGCGATCGTGGCGCGGATCAAGACCGAGGAGGGCGCGCCGCCGCCGCCTCCGGTGCCGACGGCCGCGGCCGAGGACGCGACGGCCTAACGCGCCGTCGCTGCTGCTCGTGGCGCCGCCGCCGTGCCCGGTCGGGCGGGCGGCGGTTTTTGCAGGTGAACCCTGGTGGAGACAATGGCTGATACGACGACGGGCATCAACGCGAAGGACGTGGCCGAGCTGCGCCGCCGCACGGGCGCCGGCATGATGGAATGCAAGAAGGCCCTGGCGGAGACCGGTGGGGACTTCGACAAGGCGACCGAGTGGCTGCGCGCCCACGGCGTCGCGCGCGCCGACAAGCGCGCCGACCGCGCCGCGAAGGAGGGCGTGGTGGAGTCCTACGTGCATCACGCCGGCAACCTCGGCGTGCTGCTCGAGCTCAACTGCGAGACCGATTTCGTCGCCCGCACCGACGACTTCCGCCTCCTGGCCAAGGACGTGGCGATGCACATCGCCGCGGCCGCGCCCCAGGCGGTGAGCGTGGACCAGCTCGACCCCGCCGCCATCGAGCGGGAGCGCCGCATCTTCACCGAGCAGGTCACGCAGGAGGGGAAGCCCGAGGCGGTCCGGGCCAAGATCGTCGAGGGGAAGCTGAAGAAGTTCTACAGCGAAGTGGTGCTCCTCGAGCAGCCGTTCGTGAAGGACGACAAGCGGACGGTGGGCGAGGTGGTGAAGGCGGTCTCCGGCAAGGTCGGCGAGAACGTCGTGGTCAAGCGCTTCGTGCGCTTCCAGCTCGGAGATTCGGTGTGAGCCTCAAGTACCGGCGGGCCGTCCTCAAGCTCTCGGGCGAGGCGCTCGCCGGAGAGAAGGGGTTCGGCATCGACCTCAAGGTTGTCGAGCGTCTGGCGGACGAGGTGAAAGCCGTCCGCGCCCTGCAGGCGGACGTCGGCCTGGTGATCGGCGGCGGCAACATCATCCGCGGCAGCACGGCCAGCCGGGAAGGGATGGACCGCGTCTCCGCCGATTACATGGGGATGCTGGCCACCGTCATCAACGCCCTGGCGGTGCAGGACGTCCTCGAGCGCAAGGGCGTGGACACCCGCGTCCTCACCGCCATCCGGATGGAGGCGCTGGCCGAGCCCTACATCCGGCGGCGCGCGATCCGGCACCTGGAGAAGGGCCGCGTCGTCATCTTCGCGGGCGGGACCGGGAACCCGTACTTTTCGACCGATACGGCGGCGGTGCTGCGCGCCCTGGAGATCGAGGCGCAGATCCTGCTCAAGGGCACCAATGTGGACGGCATCTACACGGCCGACCCCCGGAAGGACCCGAAGGCGCAGTTCATTCCGGAAGTGTCCTTCCAGGACGCGATCGTCCGGGGCCTCGGCGTGATGGACGCCAACGCCTTCGGGCTGTGCAAGGACAACGCGCTGCCGATCCAGGTGTTCAACATCAACCAGCCGGGTGCCGTCCTGCGCATCCTGCAGGGCGACCGCATCGGCTCACTGGTACGATGACCACCACGACACTGCCGGAAATCGTCAAGCAGGCGAAGGCCGCGATGGACAAGGCGATGGAGAACGTCCGGCGCGAGTTCGCCACCATCCGCAGCGGCAAGGCCACCACCTCGCTGCTCGACCTCGTCCGGGTGCAGGCGTACGGCGGGACCGAGATGCCCCTGAACCAGGTGGCCTCGGTCGCCGCACCGGAGCCGCGGCTCCTCACGGTGACCCCGTGGGACAAGTCGCTGATCCAGGCCATAGACAAGGGGCTGCGCGAGAGCGATCTCGGGCTCAACCCGGTCACCCAGGGCGGCGTGATCCGCGTGCCGCTCCCCCCGCTCACCGAAGAGCGGCGCCGGGAGCTGGTCAAGGTCGTGCACAAGCTGGCCGAAGAGGGCCGGGTGGCGGTGCGCCACGGACGGCACCAGTCCAAGGAGCAGCTCAAGAAGGTCGAGCACGTCTCCGAGGACGACCACCGGCGCGCCGACCACGACCTCCAGAAAGTCACCGACGACCACATCAAGCACATTGACGAGATGGTGAAGGCCAAGGAAGCGGAGATCATGGAAGTGTGAGCGAGCCCGACGCGCTGCTCGAGCGCCTCCGCTCCGGCGGGGAGGTCCCCCGGCACATCGCCGTGATCATGGACGGCAACGGCCGGTGGGCACAGGAACGCCACCTGCCGCGGCCGATCGGTCATCGTGAGGGGATGAAGGCGGTGCGCGAAGCGGTCGAGGGATGCATCGCCTCCGGCGTCGAAGTGCTCACGCTGTTCGCCTTCTCCGAGGAGAACTGGAACCGCCCGCCGATGGAGATCGGCGCGTTGATGGGCCTGCTGGAGGAGTACATCGCGCGGGAGACCGTCGAGCTCAGGGCCAACGGAGTGGAAGTGCACGTGCTCGGGGATCTGTCGCGCCTCCAGCCGCGGGCGCGCGAGGCGGTGGACCGGCTCCTGGCCGAGACGCGCGGCGGCACCAAGCTGCTGCTGAACCTCGCCATCTCGTACTCCAGCCGGGCGGAGATCGCCCGGGCGGCCCGGCGGCTGGCCGAGGACGTGCTGCAGGGCCGGCTCGCGCTGGAGGACGTGGACGAGGACGCGGTGAGCCTCCGGCTCCAGACGGCGGGACTCCCCGATCCCGACCTGCTGGTGCGCACCTCGGGCGAGCAGCGCATCTCGAACTTCCTCCTCTGGCAGCTGGCGTACACCGAGCTGTACATCACGCCGGTGCTCTGGCCGGACTTCACGCGCCGGCATCTGTTCGAAGCCATCCTCGACTACCAGGG
>Ga0326726_10001739_pt1 | contig 20247 bp, 14 predicted proteins | sample MHFenrmetagenome_2_FD_207603 | JGI IMG/M metagenome (GOLD analysis project Ga0326726, IMG submission 207603) | Lab enriched peat soil microbial communities from Michigan Hollow, Ithaca, NY, United States - MHF15MN | ecosystem: Environmental > Terrestrial > Soil > Wetlands > Peat | place: USA... | reverse complement strand
TTCATCATTGCTGCAAGACGCATGCCCCGGAGGGGGGGGACAAGAGATGCTCCGTTTTGTGAAGTTCCGGTACCCGGGCAAAAGAGAGCGACCACATGCTCTACCCGCCTTGATGCTCCCGGAAAATGTAGGATGACCGGAAGCGCATCCTGCCGGCGTCAGAGCCGGCGGGGGGTGGATGTGCTTCCGGTCTGTGATCTTTCAAGAAAGTTGCGCGGATCGAGTGGTCCTCGGTCAGATTAGAGAACGTATAGGTCAGCACGGCGCCGACGGAAACACCGTCTACCTCGACGTCGGCTATGGAGTAACCCCCTCGGGGCGTGATCGCGAACATTTTGCTCAAGCCATAGCCGATGGCCACCTTGGCGATAGGCGTTATGGACCCGCCATGCCCGGCCGAGGCGACGATAGTGAGGACCGACCTCATTCGCATCTGGTTGACTGTTTGACTGTTCCCTGAAACCATCATGTTGACAAACTCTGGAACGGGCTGTTCGCATCCGATGGCGCTAGATTGCACGACATGCCCGAATCGGCTCACGCCCCCCGCAGATGAGACCCACGAGGCCGTGCACCCCATTCAATCGCACGCCTGGGATCGTTGCCGTTACATGCCCGTCCTTCCCCGGAAATCTATGACCGGCCTGTCGTTGTGACAGGCTCATACAACCTACATCGCTGCGGCCTGTTTCGCGCTGAAGTGCATTTCCATGGCCTGATTTATAACGGAAAACGTGACCGGCTTGTAGTAGCAGACATGGGCACCCGCCTTCTCGAATTCATTCAACCTGGAGGAACCGGTCAGCCCGATCACCAAGGTGCGGGGAAATCGCTCTCTCACGGTCCTGCACAGCTCAAAGCCCGTCATCTCCGGCATGAAGCCGTCGGTGATGACGACGTCATAGGAATCTTTCTCCAGCAAATCCAAAGCCTTGAGGCCGTCCTCCGCTGTTACTGCATCGTGGCCCGCCCGGTCCATGAAGATCATCAGGATTTCCCTCATCCCCGGGTCATCGTCCGCAATCAATACTTTCATTCTTACCACCGCGCTTCCTTCCTCCCCGCCAGTTGCCATCTATAGAGCAAGGGCTGTACCAGAGCAGAAGGATTTGTTCAACACTTCGATATTGTTGGGCATAAATCGATTTCGCCTTGTGACGGGTACCGGGATTATGAGGGTAGAGTGGAGGGAATATCCTACAGGGACTTTCGGGAAAAATCGGGAATTGCAGCTAAAACATTGAAAAGAAGAGCTGAAGGGTATTTCCTTCAGCCCTGCCTGAAATCGAGCGGGTTGATATGATGTTTTTCCAGGAGCTCATAAAGATCGGCCCGGTATTTCCCCGCCAGCTTGGATGCCTGGCTGACATTGCCCTGGCTGATCTTCATGAGCTGGACGAGATAGTTTCTCTCAAAATCCTGCTTGGACTCCTTCAACGGTTTGAAGGCGTGCTCCCCCGGCTCCTGGCCGGGCAGGATAATCAATTCTTCCGAAATCATGTCTTCCGTTGACATGACCACGGCGCATTCGATCATGTTCTCGAGCTCCCTCACGTTTCCCGGCCAGGAATAAATCATGAGCTTCTGCAGGGCCGCTGAGGAAAGGCCCTTGACGGTTCTTTTGAGCTTTCCGGCCACCTTGTTCAGAAAGTGCTCTACGAGGATCGGGATGTCCTCCTTCCTGTCCCGCAGGGGGGGGACCTTGATCGGGACGACGTGGACGCGATAAAAGAGATCGCTGCGGAAGGTCCCCTTCTCGACTTCCTTTTCGATGTCCTTGTTCGAGGCCGAGATGATGCGGACATCGACCTTCACGGTTCTCTGGGCCCCCAGCGGGTAAAATTCCTTCTCCTCCAGCGCCTTGAGGAGTTTGCCCTGCATGGCCAGCGGGATCTCGGATATCTCGTCGAGGAAGATAATCCCTCTGTCGGCCTGGACGAAGAGCCCTTTCTTGTTTGCAAAGGCGCCCGTGAAGGCCCCCTTCTCGAACCCGAACAGCTCGCTTTCCAGGAGCGTGGCGGGGATGGCCGCACAGTTGATGGGAACAAAGGGCCTGTCCTTCCGTTCGCTCAGCTGATGCAGGGCTTTGGCCACGAGCCCTTTCCCCGTTCCGCTCTCGCCGCTGATGAAGACATTGGAATCCGTTTCCGCGGCCAGGGCCACCGCCTCGAAAACGCGCTTCATGGCTTCGCTGTGCCCGATGATGTTCTGTCCTTCGAAATCGGCCTTGAGCATGCTCCGGAGGCGCTTGACCTCCCGCGACAATTTCGATTTCTCGATGCCGTTGCGGATCTGGACGAGAAGCTCGCGGTTGTCGAAGGGCTTGGTCAGGTAGCTGTATGCCCCTTCCTTCATGGCCTCCACGGCGCTTTCGATCGTCCCGTAGGCCGTGAGGATGATGACCGGCAGGTCGGGGTCGACCTCGCGCAGGCTCTTCATCAGCTCGATGCCGTTTCCCCCGTCCAGCTTCAGGTCCAGCAGGGCGATGTCGAAGCTGCCTTCGGCGATCCGCTCCTTCGCTTCCCGGATCTCGGAGGCCGCCACGACGGCGTAATGCTCCGATTCGAGGCGCATCTGCAGCACCTTGAGAATGCTCACATCATCATCTACAACCAGGATCTTCTCCATCGGATATCCTTATTTGCGTGGCGGCATGGCCCGCCGTTTTTCTTCCAGGCTCCGGTCGATCTCCTTAATCTGCTCGATCTGCTTCTGCAGGGCTTCGATCTGCTTCTGCAGGCCCTCGACCTGCTTTTCGCAGGATTCGACCTGTCTCTTGAGGGCCGATGCCCCCTTGTCGCGGTTTGTCAGCTCGTCGATGAGGGAGATGATTGTCTCCGCCGCAGCCCGGTATTTGCTCTGGGGGAACTCGGTGATGAGCTGCCTCAGGGCATCGAGGGATTTCTCGTAATTTCTCTCCGGGAATTTGGGGTTGGCCAGGATGCAGCCGATCGCCAGGAGGGCCTCATCCGACGCCTCTGGGTACAGCAGGGGGATCTGCCTGTATTGAGCGAGCGCGGCCGAATAGTTCCCCTCGGCCAGATATTGATCCGCCTGCCAGTAGTCCGGCCTGGCCAGGAGTCCCTGAAAGCCGCTGCAGCCCGTGATGCCGATCCCGATCAGGACTGCACCGGCAATAAAAAGGTAAATGTACTTCCCTTGCCGACTTCGCTTTCGGCCCATACATGACCTCCATGGGCGTTGATGATGTGCTTCACGATGGCAAGCCCGAGCCCCGTTCCGCGAACGGCACCCTTGCCGCCATCGACGCGCCTGAATTTTTCGAATACCTCTTTCAATCCCGATTCGGGAATCCCCCGGCCCGTGTCGGAAACCGCCACCTCGATGACACCCGCATCCGGGCGATGCCTTGCGGCGATCCGGATTCGGCCTCCCTCCGGGGTGAATTTCAAGGCGTTGCTCAACAGGTTCTCGAGCACCACATCGATCTTCTCGGCGTCCATCCGCAGCGGCGGCAGATCCTGCGGGACCTGCATCTGCAGATCAATTTTCTTCCGCTGGGCGATGGGCGAGAACCGCTGCAGGTTCTTCTCCACGATCGGCGACAGGCCGGCTTCCTGGAGGGTGAGGGGCATCATTCCCGATTCCATCATGGAGAAATCGAGGAGACGGTTGACGGATCGGATCAGACGCTCGCACTCGTCCAGGATGAGTGTCTGGAGCTCCCTTTCCCGCTCCGGCACTGCGGCGAAGACACGCTCCTGAAGCATGCGCGACGCCTCCTTGATGGCGGTCAGCGGTGTGCGCAATTCGTGGGAAAGATGACCGATGTAATCGATCTTCATCTGGTCCAGTTCGCTGAGCCTGTCGCACATGGCATTGAATGCTACGGCCAGCTCCCGGATCTCCGGTGGCGACGGGATGTCGAGCGGGTCCCCGAAATCGCCGCGGGCAACGGCTTTCGTCTTTTCCCGAAGGCGGGAGATGGGGACGCTGACGGTACGCGTGTTGATCACGGAGATGACGATCACCATGATGACCGCCAGGAACAGCGAGATCATGATCGCGTCGGCGGTCCTGACGGAATTTGCCTCGATCTCCCTCAACTTCTCGTCGCGCTCATCGGAGGCAACCTTCGTGAATTCCCGCAGGTTCTGTCCGGCCTCCGAGACGATCCGGTCCTGCTCTGCCCGGTATTCGGCGAATTTCCCGGTCGGCACCTTGCTGACGCCCTTCCGCTCTGCCATGTTGTCAAACAGCATTTCGAATCGGATGTGCAGCACCCGGATGGTACCCAGCAGGGTCTGTTTTTTCTCCGTGTCGGCAAGCGATGCCAGTTCGTTGATCCTGCGGGCAAACTCAACCTGGAGGTCCTTGAACTGTTTCCGATAGCTCTCGTCCCGCGACACAAAATACTTTTCCTCTGCCGCGGTTGAGCTGTAGAGAACCTCCTGGCACTCTTCCGACAGGCGTATCATTCGGGCGTCGTGGGTCGTGACCGTCCGGATGATGCGATTGAGCTCACTGAGGTTCCAGATCGTATAAATGCCGGACAGGAGAACGACGACGATAATGAGAAGATAGCTGCCGATCAGCCGGAACAGAATGGAAAGGTTTGATGCCACCTTATTCCTTCCAGGTATCATTTCGACGGACCGCGCCATCGGGGTCATGCCCAACGACGCAGTCTCCAATAATTGTTATCAGAAAAAAAAGGTTTTTCCAACCTTTCTTCCCGCCGGGCCCGCGGCGTTTGCCGAACAGCGGAAACGCGCCCGAGCCGTGGAAAGGGCAAACGGGGCTGTACGGCCATGAGCGGGCCCGTTTTGCCCTTGACAAAGCGCCTGTTCTGATTCTTAATTTAAATATAACCACTGCCGTTTACGGGCTGCGTCCTTCAGATTTACACGGTCTCCGGTATCCGTCTCGCTCTTACACGCTCACCCCCCTTCCAGATAGGTTCCGGACTTGTTTTCCTTCAGGCTGTGCCCGTGAAACCCACACGATATGCATCACACCACGGTCCCCTGCAGGGCAGCCTTCCGGCAGAGGATCGGCCGGATCGAATGAAATCGAGAAATACAAAACATCAACCACCAGGGAAGGAGGATGAACCCATGAGAGCGACGTCGAAGATCCTGTTTGCGGCCCTGCTGATCGTGCTGGTATCGGGCTGTTGCGTCAAGTTTGAGGACGTAGCGCCCGGGACCCAGTACCCCGTCGGCCAGGCCTTCTACACGAGCGGGACGAATATCGCCGTCGAGCAGTTCCAGTGGGCAAACGGCACCTGGACGACAAACGGCTACGCAAAGATCGACAACAAGGGGTATGCCAAGGGGACCGGAAACGACATCAATGCCAACAACGTCAATCTGCGCTTCAAGTTCGACTACCCGCTGAAGAAGATCACGCTGAAGTTCGGCGAGCTGGGCGGCAACAACAACATGCTGGTGAACGGCGACTTTCGGAATGTGGGTAACCTGGTCTCCCTGAACGGGGCCACCGTGGGGGGCGTGAACGTAACCGTTAACGCCACGCAGCAGGGAAACAACTGGTACGGCATCATCGTTCTGGATGGGGCCATCAAGGAGTTCTCCATCGGGGGCCAGGAACTCTGGCTTGACGAGATCTGCCCGACGAAGTGACTCCGGCCTTGAACCGGCCCCGTCCTGATGCCCCGAAGCCATTCGGGAAGGAGGCAGGCCATGGAAGAGTTCCATCGTATCCTTGTCGTCAGCAGGATGACGAGACACTGCCGGAAAGCCCTCCACATGGGTGTATCGCTTGCCCATCAATACAACGCCGCACTTTCCGTGCTGCACGTCGTCGATAATCCCTTCAAGAAGGGATGGAATCTGCCCACGATTGCCTACGAGGAGGAATACAGGAAAGAACTGGTAAAAATCCAGTCGGAGCTGGAAGGCATCATCGGCCTGGAACGGGAAAAGGGAATGACGATCCGGGAGTTCGTCAAAGAGGGCGAGCCGAAAGAGGAAATCCTGAAGGCCATCCAGAACGAGAACGCTGACCTGGTGATCCTTCTTTCCCATGAGGAAGGCCGCCTCGAGCACTTCCTCTACGGGCGCGGAACCGACAGCATCATCCGCAAAATGCCCTGCTCGATCCTGTTGGTGAAAGAGTAGGGCGCAGGGGACACGCTGCCTCGCAGCAGTGAACAAGAGACAGTGGCTAGTGGCCAGTGAACGGCAAAGAAGTGTTACGTGTCAGGTGTTGAGCGAAAAAGTGAGAAAGCGACCGGCGACCAGTGGAAGAAACAAACACAAGCCCCTGAGGGAAGCACATCAGGGGCTTTCTTTTGTTGGAAGGCTCTGGTACACCGGCAACCGCGAGATATCTGTAACGCCTGTTCCCGGGCCATGCAGTACGGTCGGACGGAAAATCTGCCGCTGAATTGAGGAGCAGATGCAGCGGCAGTTTACATCGGTGAGGTGCCGGCAGTTCTGCGAATGGTGTCGAACAATTCCTCGGAATCGCAGCCTTTCAAGATATAACCCATGGCGCCGGCACGCATCATGTTCGCCATGAATCCGTCATCGGCATAAATGGAAAGCGCCAGGATCTTCATGCCGGGCATTTCGGCAAGGATCCGGCTGGTGGCTTCGGCACCGTCCATGCCCGGCATTTTGACATCCATGAGGACGATATCCGGGAGCAGCTCGCGGGTCAGTGCCACCGCTTTTGCACCGTCTTGCGCCTCCCCGACCACTTCCATGTCTGCCTGAAGGTTGATCACCGCCTTGAGCCCTTCGCGAAATCCCTGGTGGTCGTCTACGATCAGAACCCTGGTCTTCATGCTGTTTTCCATCCCTTGCCTAAGGTGGTTGTGATCAGTCAAATGTGGAAGGCAGGATGGCCGTCACCACCGTTCCGGCCCCCGGGGCGGATTCGATCCGGAGGCTTCCGTCTATGGCAATCAGCCGCTCCCGGATGCTGAACAGTCCAAATCCACCCTCGGCGGTGGGCGCCCCGAGCGCCTGGGGGTCAAACCCCACGCCGTCGTCCGTAACCTGCACCCGGAAATGTCCGTCTTCCATGGAGATCATGACTCGAGCATTCTGTGCCCGGCTGTGCTTCGCGACGTTGTTCAACAGCTCCCGAATCAACTGGTACAGAATCGCCTTCACATCGGGATCAAGGTGCTTGTATGCATCCGGTATGTCGCAACGGATCCGAACGGGGTGTCTCTCCATCAGCCGGTTGGCGAGCGCTTCGCAGGCGGCCTTCAGTCCCAGGTCGAAGAGAAGAGGATTGCCGATGTCGGTCATCAGGGCTCGCGTCTCCTGGATTGACTGCACGAGGAAGGCCTTGACCTCCTGCAGGGTCTGCTTATCCTTCTGATCGGATTGCATGCTTTGAAGCAGGTCGAGCCTCATCCGGGCTGCTGCCAGGGTCTGGGCGATATCGTCGTGGAGCACCCCTGCGATCCGCTTGCGCTCGCGCTCCTCTGACATGACAAGCTCCGAGGCAAGCTTGCGCAGTTCGTGGCGGCTCCGCTCGAGCTGCTCCGTGAGATTCTGCAGATCCATCGTGCGTTCCCGGACCCGCTTCTCCAGAGACTCGTTTGCCAGCTGGAGGGCTTCCTCGCTGAGCCGCAACTTCTCCTCGGCCCGTTTGCGCTCGGTGATGTCAAAAAAAGTGAAGATGACATGGGGCACATCGCCAATTTGAATCAGCTCCGCCGAGTGATTGCACAACCGTAATTCACCCGTCTTGGTGCGCAGCCAGTACTCCTGATTCATGCTCCTGCCCTCGGTACCCAGAGCTTGCAGGAGACGCTCCCGGTCCGCCGGATTCGCCCAGACGCCGAGGTCAGGTATCTTACGCCCGATGAACTCATCACTGCCATAACCCAGCACCTTCAACATGACTTCGTTTGCTTCAATGACGAGGCCATCGCTCAGACGACTCAGCCCGATACCGGCAGGGTTGGATTGAAACGTTTTGATGAATTTTTCCTCTGATTTTCTCAAAGCCTCCTCGGCCCGCTTGCGCTCCGTGATGTCGATTGACGTATTGGCCAGGAAAAGCGGTGTTCCTCTATCGGGGTCTTTAACGGTAAACGTTGTCGCGTACACATCGGTCAACCGGCCGGTTTTGAGGTTGCGGTACTGCAACTCCCCATTCCAGGAACCTTTCTCTTTCAGAGTGGGTAAGACCTCATGATTCACCTTGTCCTGAAGATGGTCGGGGATGACCTGGAGAATATGGGTTCGCAGAACCTCTTCTGGAGATAAGCCCACCATCTCCGCCCCGGCATCGTTGATAAAGATCATCTGTCCGTCGAGAGTCGCCACGTTGATCATTTCGCTCGAGTGTCGAACCACGGATGCCAGCTTCTGCAGTTCCTCCTCGGCCCGCTTGCGCTCGGTGATGTCCACCAGGACGTGGACCGCACCGCGCGCGCTGCCCTGCTTGTCCAGGAGGGGGGTTCCGTAGCCCAGCAGGTGGCGGAATGCACCATCGTCGAAGACGAGGCTGAACTCGAAGTCCTTCACGTGCTCGCCCCGGGCAGCCCGCTGGGCGGGCAGTTCGTCGACCCTCAGCTCGCGACCATCCTTCATCGCCCTGAAATGGCGGGGCTTGACTTCATCGGGCGCTGATAGCGAAGCCTCGGCGCCGCGCGGATGCCGCAGCAGTTCATCGGCCGCGAGGTTGCCCGTCATGTGTGTGGAATCAGGGTCATGGACGATGATAACAGGCGTTGGCACGGCCTCGAGCATGGTGGCCAACTCCTCCGCCCGCTCGCGTTCACGGCGCTCACTCTCGAGCAGCTCCTTTTCTTTCCGGAGCAATGCCTCCGCCATGTCGTCGAAGGCATGGGCCAGCTCCCCGAGTTCGCCGCCCTTCACGTGCCCGGAGACGTTCACGGCAGCGGGGCCGGCGGCCAGTTGCCGGGAGGCCTCCTTCAATTTCGTGATCGGGTCCACGATCATGCGCTTCCCGAGGAGCACAGCCAGGATCAATCCGACGGCAAACACCGACGCAAGCGCCGCAGTGTTCCTGAGCATCGCGGCGTTTGCTTTCGAAACGACCGAGGCCTCCGGTATGCTGGAGCGCACGTAAAGGTAGGGTTTCGCTTCTTGCGACAGGCGAAGTTTCCTGTAGGCTGTCAGGCGGACCTTGCCGTCATTGCCCACTGCTTCATACGTGCCTTCATCGGGTCCCTCCACCATCTTTGTGAAGAGGTCTTCCCGGATGTCGGGCTTTCCCACGAGCTGCTCGGAAAAAGCGTCCCGGCTGTTCCTGTGGAGGATGATCCCCCGGTGATCCAGCAGGCTGAATGAAGAGCCCTCCGGAAGATTGATCTTCTCGAACAGGGACTGGACGTGGTCAAGATTGAGGGAAACGGCGATCACGCTGGTCAGTTCATTCGAGGCGTCCGTAACCGGTTGAGCAAACGTAATAACCGGCCTTTTCCCTATCCTGCCAACGGAGAATTCACCGGACGAATAGGTCCCGGAACGGACGGCATCTTCAAAATACTTTCTGCCGGCTATTGAAAACGGTCCTTCGAAGGGTGTGCCCGCTGCCCAGACAAGGCCGAACTTGTCGCTGATGATTATGTTGGCATAGATAGGATTCTTTTTCAGAAGATCTGCAAGGAGGGCATTGGCTGCAGGGCCGTTCCGCGATTTCACTTCGGGGAGCAGGGCAAGTGTGGCCAGCAATTGCTGGACACCTGCAACGGCAGCCTGTTGCTCACCGGCAATGGCATTTACAAACTTAAGGCATTCGCTTTTGGCATCCTCTACGGCTTGATCGCGTGCAGCCACGCCCCAATGCAGGATCAAGGCGATGGACGGCAGGGCCAACAGGATGACCAGCAACAGCAGGTGGACCCGAACAGGCCATGACAGGATTTTGCGCATCATGCACCCTGATCCTCACTCAATCGATACCGCGACAAAAGCATCTGCAAAGACATTCGCATGGATCAATGGACAGTATCGGAGTTCGGTTGTTTCCGCTATGAGGGATATCCTTACTTTAGATAAGGGAAAGGAGTAGGTGAAGGCAATATCATATGAATCATCATCGATGGCAATCTTTTATCTTCTGCCAGAATCCGATTCTGACTGCTTTGGGAAGAAGTGAAGTTCCCCGCCCACAGGGCGGGGCTTCCCGGCAGGGAAAGAACCAAACATGATTGCGCACCCTAACCCCGCCTACAAGGCGGGGCCTGCGGGACGCGCCCCCGGTCATGGCTTTTCAACTTCTTGAGGCACACTAGGCTCATTCAATGAGAAAGCACAGCCAAGTCATCGTTTTTCAAGCGCAATTGCAACACGCGGGATCAGCCCTGCCGGATGGCAGGGCTTTTGCTTTGTATCAAGGAAATAGAAAGGGAAGGGTTCGGCGGTAGGCACAAGTCCCGCTTGCTTTTTTCATCCTTAATGCTTATTTTGGCTGCACGATGATTGACATGAATCCCGGAACTGCTTTTTCTCCGGTGTACCTGGAAGTTTTCTCCTCTGCTGGTCGCATCCTCGCTGTCCTTCTCGCGGTCTTTGCCCAGATATACCTGTTTGCCCGCATCCGTCATGCCGTGAGGTCATCGCGCCGCTCCGGGCGCTTCCAATCCCGGGCCGTCGGCTCAGCGGGTGCAGCCATTGTGCTTCTCTCTGCCCTCGGGGGATTTATCCTGGCCCGGCCCATCCCGTGGGTCGACCCGCCCGCCTTCGTTCAGGTCCTTTTCTTCTATCTGCCGGCAGTGTGGATTGTCGGGTCGCTTTGCTCGGTCCTGATTCTCCTGTTCTTCCGGGGTGCAGGCCATGTCGGGCGGAAGACAGCCCGAATCCGGCACGAATTGACGGGACAGTCGGTTGATCCCTACGTGGATGCCGGCCGCCGCCGCTTTCTGCAGGCCGGGGTAGGCGCACTTGCCGCGGCTCCGTTTGTCCTTTCCGGGTATGGCGCAGCCTATGCCGGAAGAACCTGGGAGGTGAAGGAGCTCACGTTGCCCTTCGGCCGGCCCCTGCGGGTGGTCCAGCTCACCGACATCCATGCGGGTCTCTTCATGACAAGGCCGGCTCTGATGCGCTATGCCGAGCAGGTCATCGCCCTTCAGCCGGACCTTTTCGTCCTCACGGGCGATTACATCACGAACTCCATCGCCTTTCTCCCGGAGTGCCTGGAGCAGATGGCCCGGGTCAACGCCCGGTACGGGACCTTCGCCACACTGGGCAACCACGACCACTGGTACGCAAGGCCCGGCGATCTGACAGCCCTCTTCCATCAATACCGAATCCCGCTTTTGCGAAACGCCAACCGGGTCATCGAGACCGCGGACGGTCCCTTCGCCGTTGCCGGAATCGATGACCTGAAAGCCGGGCATCCCGATCTGCAGGCCGCACTCAACGGTCTTGCTCCCGGAACCCCCACGATCCTGCTGTCCCACCGCCCGGAGATCTTTCCCGAGGCGGCCGAACGAGGAATTGCGCTGACCCTGGCCGGACACTATCACGGCGGGCAGATCAAGCTGAACCTGCCGAAAAGAGCCGTCAGCTTCGCCCACTTCCGGACGTCTTACCCGGAAGGGCTCTTTCGGCTCGACGACTCCTCGCTGTACGTAAGCAGCGGTATCGGCACATCGCTCACCCCGATCCGGCTCAATGCACGGCCGGAGGTGACCCTGCTGAACCTGACCTGAAAAACAAGTTGATAGGGTGATCAGTTGATAAGTTGACAGGGTGGTTACCCATGCGTAGCAGCTTGAGGCGGGGCTTTTTTATGAACAGTGAAGTCCATCCGGTCAGGCCGTTGCCCGTGCCGGAAAGGTTCAGTTCCTTTTCAGGAATGGCAGTGCAGCCCGCAGGAACTGGCCAAGCCCCCTGTCGGTCTTGCCGAAATGACCTGCCATCCAGTTGAGAATCCACTTCTGAAACTCACCGACGAGCTGGGGCGTTGGCCCCTTCTCCATGAACTCCTCCCGGAAGGCCGTGAAGTCCCTCATAAAGGCGCGGTGCTGGGCGACGTGCAACTTCTGGCCTTCGTAACCGCAGCCGTTCACGTTGAATCTCGTCATGTACTTTTCTTCCATCGAGAAGTGCGTAGTCACATACGTCTCCAGGTATGCGAACAGGTTAGCGAGGTCCCCATTCCCATTGCCTTTCTTGACGTGCTCGAAGAAGACATCCACATTCCTGTAGAGCTCCTTGTGCTGGTTGTCGATCTCTTCAACCCCGACGGAGAGTTCCGGTGTCCAGGTGATGCTCATGGTCTGACATTGCCTCGCTGAATCATATGGATGAAGCTGTCTTCTTCTCATTCCTATCGGTGGTTTCGGTCGATTTCTTAAATACGCGAACAGATGTCGGAGGCGGGGCTGTTTGCCTGGCAGGCAATGCGAAAACACTTGCCGGAGGCGCCCATTTGATCAAGAATGGAGATGGGACGAAGGCATGGAGCTTCATTCAGACGGTTACAGGGAGATGGGCTCATGGAAGACAAGCCGAAAACCGCAATTGCGATATCGAGGCAAATGGGCAGCGGCGGGACCTATATCGGTTACCTGGCGGCAAGGAGGCTCGGATTCCAGTACGTGGACCGGGAGATCCTGCGCGAGGCGTCCCGGCAGCTTGAAATCGATGTCGGGGTTCTGGAAGGCCTGGACCAGCGCTCTTCGGGCCTGGTCGAGAACCTCATCCGGGCCTTTACATTCGGGACGCCGGATGCGCACAGCGCACCGCTGCGGAAGCCGGTATACGAAAGGGATCTCTTCACCGTCGAGTGCCGGATTATGAACGAGATTGCCGATCGATACAACGCCGTCATCGTGGGGCGGGCAGGGTTTTACGCGCTGAGGGACCGGCCGCGGGTGATCCGCGTCTTTGTCCATGCGCCGCTGGCGTTCAGGGTCCGCCGCGTCATGAAGGTTCAGGGCCTGACCGATATCCGGGACGCCCGGACACTGGTCGAGGAGACGGACCGCAGGCGTGCGAAGTTCATCAGGGACATGACCGGCGCCGACTGGTCCGATGCTCTCAACTACCATCTTTGCATCGACGCCAGCGTCATCGACTTCGATTCGAGCGTGGCCATGATCACCGGGCTCGTCAGTCAGTACCCGTAGAGGTCTATTCCACCTTCTTCCAGGTCTTGTCCGGGTTGAAGAGCGTCATCGACGCGGCGCTCTGCGCCGTGTTTTTCCCCAGGTCCTTCTTGTAGACCACCCCTTCGTGACTCACGATAAAACTGTTGACCCCCGACAACCCGAATGAGGCGGGATAGGCCAGGAGGGCAAATCCGCCGATCATCTTTCCGTTGACGACGAAGTCATAGGCCCCGCCTGTGGCCGCTGCCCCCTGGGCCTTGAAAATCTTGTACAGGTAGCCGTGATAGGGTGCCGGCATGCCTGCCGACTGCCCGTATCCCTCCGCCCGGGCCCGGGCAACCAGGGGCCCCAACGGGCTCGGGCTCTCGCCCTGTGCCGCTTCCCAGTACAGGCCGTCTTTGCCGCCTTGCGTGCTTTCGAGCTTCTGAGCATACTCGGGCTGTCCCGTGCGGTCGCGCGCCTGGTCGGCAAAGTCCCGCTGTGCATCGACAATGGCCAGACACACCTGAATGGCGCTGAGCTCGTTTTCCCCGATCTCGCGGCTGAGGATCTCGTCGCGGCCGGCCCGGGTATCGAAGCGCCACCGATTGCCCATCTTCACGACCGGGATGGGGAAGGGCCAGTCATCGTTTCCGATGGTGAGAATGACTTTCCCTCCGGGGCCGGTCTCGAGCCGGTTCTTCTCGTCATAGGCCGTGACAAACTGCTCGCGGTGGTGCCGATCCTCGATCTCGTCGCCCGATGAGACGAGGGGCATGCTGCCGGGCCCGAACACGGCCATGAGCTCCTTCGTGTCGTTCTCACGAGTGGCCTTTACGAGTGCCTCCACGGCTGCCTGCGGTGATGGAAAGGTCTTCTGTTTCGGCGTCGCGGCAGCAGCCTCTCCCCCCATACACAGCATGGTCAAGGTCAGTGCGATCACGAAAGGCAGAAGGAGAAACCGCGGAAAAGAAGGGCTTGATCGCAAAGGGCATCGAATCATCGGATATCCTCCATTATGATCAGCCCGTTCATCGGTGACCGCCTCGCGAGCCGCCGAAGCCTCCGCCGACGGTTCCTCTCCCGGCGCCTCCGCCCGTCCCGCTGCCAACGCCCCCGCCCACGGCTCCCCTCCCGGCGCCGTCACTCGCTCCGCCGCGGATCATATCTCCGACTGTCCCGCCGCTCGATCTTGCAGCGTTCAGGCTTTCCCGGCCCCAGGTGCTCTGCCGTCGAACCTCGCTGCCGCGGCCGATGCCGTCGAACACCTGGCCTGACCGGCTTCTTTCCGTCGTGGTGCGGGCCACAGAACGGTCCGGGGGCTGACGACCGGCTGAAGAGCGGGAAACGGAGGCATCCGGACTGCCCGTTCGGGCGGCATCCGTTCTTCTCGTTGTGCCGGCAATGACCTCTGGTCTTCCGGCGGCACCCGCCCTTCCTGTCCCAGCTGCTGCGCTTGCCGGCCTGCCGGTCCTGGCACCCCGCTCGATCCAGTTTCCATCATACCCGCGGAAATTCCGCCTGTTCTCCACGGCTGCGCGGTTTGCCTGCTGGCCGAACCGCTCCCGGGTGACCTGGTCCCGATAGGCAACCCCTCCCCGATGGGCGGGGTTATGCGTCCAGGGTTGCGCCGCGACGGCCCCGCCGACGGCCCCGCTGCCGGAGCCGCCACGACTGCCTGCGAAGGCTGCGCCGACGGCCCCGCCATAACCGCCGCGGGCGTAGTAATACGGGTTCACATAGAATGCGCGGTTGTGCCATCCCCAGTACCCCCAGCTGCCCCAGTAGGCCCCCACGAAGAGGCCTGTGCCGAACCAGATGTACCCGGGGGCGAACGCCACGCCGGCAGGATAGGGATAGACGGCGTAAGGGGGATAGTACGGCCACCACCAGGGTCCGTAAATCCACAGGGGGTCATAGACAGGCACGTACATCACGGACGGGTTTGCAGGCTCAATCCGTATGATCTCTTTTTCGGCGATTACCTTTTGTTGTTCCGTGGACTTGAGGTTGCCCGCGTCAGACGCCCTTTTCCGGAGCTTCTGGACGGTGTCCATCACGTCGCCCTGCTGGGCGAGGAAGGCATCTCCCACCATCTGCGTCCAGTCCAGTTTCTGGCTCATCATCGAGAGCACATCGGGGAAGGGCACGAGTGCCTTTACGCTGGCATCCCATGGTTCTTTGCTCAGGGCTTTGTTCAACTCGTCGTCCTTGAGGTTCTTGTTCTGGTTTGCCCACCGGTCGGCCACGACGACTTCCAGGGGATAGGTTGAGGCGATGAAGATCTGCGCCAGAAGCGAGTCCGGGTACAGGGCGATGGGCGCCAGGATCTGGTCCAGCTGCTCCTGGGAAAATTTCTGCGCACCTGCCTTGGCGTCCGCCTTGCCAACCTGGGCAAAAACCGCCGGCGGCATTGCGATCAGCAGAATCATGCACCATGTGATTGTATTTATGAATCGTTTTTGCGTTTTCATATTCATCTCCCGCTCGGCATGACACTTGTTTCCTGCAATGTCGGCATCCCGCCCTGAAGTCCTGCAGGCACAAATACCCTTATGAAAATTATAACGCATCAGCGGCTCATCGGTTTACCGCCTCTTTCGGTCTTTTTTGCGCGCAGGGGGTCCGGGCAGACGTTAACGCTATTTGCTGTCGAATCGGTGAATGCCCGACCAGTCGAAGGGCGGCGGGTTTTCCAGGTAGAGTCTGCAGCGCTCATTCAATATCCCGGCGGGACGGTCTGCGGGATCCAGTTCCAGGATCTTTCCGTACCAGGCACGTGCCTCGTCCCAGCGTCTGGCGAGGTACAGATCGAGTGCCGTCGCGGCAAGCCCGGCGATTTCGCGCACTCGCTCGTCGGCGCCGCTCGTCTCGGCCATCAGCTCGTAGATCCTCACGCCTTTCGCGCTTCCCTTGACGGACACGAGGTCCAGGGGGCGCGCCACGAACTGCTCTTTGACCAGTTCGCGGGTGCTCTCCCCGATGATGATCCGGGTGCCGTAAACCTTGTTGAGGCCCTCGAAGCGGCTGGCACTGTTCACCGTCTCGCCGACAACCGTGTAGTTGAGCCGGGTGATGCTGCCCATGTTGCCGACGATGACCTCGCCCGTGTTGATGCCGATGCGCTGATGGAAGAGGGGCTTGCCCTCCCGGGCCCATTTGTCCTGGAGCTCCTTCAGATGCTCCTGGCAGTGAAGGGCCGAGCGGCAGGCCGTCACGGCGTGTTCCGGATTGGGCGCGGGGGCCCCCCAGAAGGCCATGATGCTGTCTCCGATGAACTTGTCGAGCGTGCCCGGGGGCTGCTCTCTCAGTGCGAGGCTCATCGCCTCGAAGTATTCGGCCAGCTGTTCGACGAGATCCTCCGGTGAAAGAAGCTCGGAGATCGTCGTGAAATCGGCGATATCGGAGAAGAAAATGGTGAGGGTCGCTTTCTGGCCGCCAAGCTCGGCCTCACCACCCGAAGCGAGGATCTCGCGTACCAGGTCGGCCGGCACATACTTCCTGAACGAGCGCAGGCCCCGCTTCATGTCGTGGGTGGCCAGCATGAGCTGATCCACCTCCCGGATCTGCGAACGCTCGAGGGGCCGGGGCTCCAGCTCGAACCGGCCGATCGCCTCAGAATCCAGGGCGATCCTGCGCAGGGGCTTCGCGACGAGCGCCGACACCCAGGCACTGACGATCACGATCAGGATGCAGAGCGCTGCCCCGAGCCCAAGCGTCTCCAGGTTGTTTCGCTCCACCGGCCCCATGATCTCCTCGTAGGGGATGACCTGGGCGACGATCCAGCCGGGCATGTCCTTGCCGGTGATCTTGCGATAGCTGCCGAAATACTCGGTGCCGCCTGCGGTATAGCGGAATGTCCAGAGATCCTGTCCGAGATAATCGACGTTTTTCTGGGACAGTCTTTCCATAAAACGGACGACCCGTTCATCGCTGAGGCTGCCGTGGGGCACAAAGTCATACTGGGTGCGCCCCCGCTCGTCTTTCGTGGCGCGCGTGAGGATTTCCGGGTTCGGGTGGGCGATGACGCGCAGCTCTCCTGCCGCGGTCTTCTCGACAATAAAAGCAAACCCCGCCTTGCCCACCGGGTTCGAGTCGAGAAAACGGGAGATGGCCGAGATGTCGAAATTGATCGTTGCTACTCCGAGAAGGTCACCCTTGCCGTCATGAATGGGTGCGGCATAGGTGATGCCCGGTACCGCCTCGGCACCGCTCCGGATCGTCCGCGCCTCCGTCCAGATGGGGTAGTCCCGGGCCGTGGTGTACCAGGCCGGCATCTGCCCCCCTTGCGTCAGCGTCAAATCCTTGCGGTCATAGGCCTTGCGCTGGTCAAAATCATCGGGCCAGAAATCGAGGATTTCGGCCTTGCCGGCTTTCTTGTCGAAGTGGGCCTCGCGAATGGAGATTCTCCCGTCCTGCAGGCGCTCGACGGACAGCATGACGCCGCTCTCGAAGGAGACGGAGATCAGCGTGAAGTAGGGCTCCTTTTCCAGCACCCGTTGCCAGGAACGGGCAAGCCAGGTAAACGTCTCGGGGCGGATCTTGACCTCCCGGAGCAGGGAGCGGTTCAGCTCGCTTTGCGCCTGTCCCCGGGAGAGGAGCTGCCCGACCCACAACTTGATGCGCAGGGACGTCTGGTCGAGCACCTGTTCGGTGAGGTTGTCGGCGTTGCGCTTGAGGTTGTAATAGGAAAGGCCGCCCACGAGGAGGATCGTGCCGATGAGCATGACCACGAGCAGCGTCGAGAGGGCCGTGCGGAAGGAGACGCGCGTCGTGGCCAATTTTTCTGCGAAGGGGTTTCTCATGTCCAGACCATGACTGGGAAATTGGGAAACTGGGTATTCGTTAATCGGGTTATTGGTTAATTAATTCGTGGCGCCTCGCGCCGTCCTGCCTTTCTTTCTCTTCACTCAGACACTTATGCACTCAGGCACTTCCTTCACTGTCTCAATGCGGCGATACGTATTGTAATACAGAATGTGCCCCAATGCTCTCATAAAAATGGGGGCCGGGAATCCCCCCTTCGTGGAGGGGCATAACGGTCACGAACAGGGACGGACATCAAACGCTGTGGCATGAAGATTGCTAGTATTTTCAATGTTTTGGCTTGCTCAAGAGAACGGATCCTTATCGTTTTCGCCCGGCCCGTGCGTCCTGATCCGACGATCACTGCCGAGATACAAACCGTGGCCCGATCCCGGAGCGGGATTGCCCTGAACAGGATGCTCTCAACGGAAAGACAAGCACAACAACTCCTGGACCCTTCTGGAAGCTGTCATGGGACAAAAAATAACACAACCTGAGCTGGAAGAGCGCATCCGGCAATTGGAACTCGAAGTCGACAGGCTCCGGCGGACTGAAACGGCCCTGCGGGGTAGCGAGGAGAAATATCGACTGCTCGTCGACAATGCCGAGTTTGCCGTCATTGTCACCTCTCTTGCCAGCGGGCAGATCCTGTTTCTCAATGAGCGTGCTGCCCTTCTGTTTGAGACCTCCGCAACCGAGATGGCCAGCCTTCGGGCGCGGGACTTCTGGGTCCATACGGAAGACAGGGACCGGTTTCTGGCCGACTTGTCAAGTCAGGGCCGATTGACCGGTTATGAATGCCAGCTCAAGGCCAGTGGCGGCTCGCTGCGCTGGGTGCACATCTCCGCCAACAGGATCGATTACGCAGGAGAGCCGGCCGCGTTTATCGTTTATAACGACATTACGGAGCGCAAGCGGGCGGAGCAGGAACTGCGCAAACATCACGAGGAGCTGAACGCCGCTTACCAGCAGCTCGTTGCCTACGACAGGGAAGTCCACCAGAACTACCAGGAGCTTGCGGCAAGCCAGCAGGCCCTGCGGCAAAGCGAAGAGAAGTACCGCGTGCTCACCGAAAACGCCTCCGATATCATCTGGTCCGTCGACATGGACTGGAACTTCACCTATGTCAGCCCCTCCGGAGAGAGGCTGCTCGGCCGGACGATGGAAGAGTGGAAATCGATTCGCCCTGAGGACATCCTGACCCCTGCTTCGCTCACCCAGGCCAGGAAGGCGCTGGAAGAGGAGTTGTCGCTCGAGGGAGCTCCGGGCATCGACCCCTCCCGCACCCGGACCTTCGAGAGCGAGCAATACCGCAAGGACGGATCGACCCTCTGGGTGGAAGTGACGGCGGGATTTCTGCGTGATCCCGAAGGGCGACCCAACGGTATCATGGGCGTCAGCAGGGACATCACCGCTCGCAGGAGGGCGGGGGAAGATCGCAACAGGCTCGAGGAGAGGCTCCGCCAGGCCCAGAAGATGGAAGCCATCGGCACCCTGGCCGGCGGGATCGCCCACGATTTCAACAACGTGCTGATGGCCATGATCGGCTACACGGAGCTCGCCAAGCGCGAGCCGTCCGGCGACGGGCGCGAAGAGCTGCTCAACCAGGTCCTGCTGGCCTGCGACCGGGCAAAAAACCTCGTCAACCAGATCCTCACCTTCAGCCGCATGCGCGAGCTGGAAAAGCAGCCCGTTCAGATCAATCCGATCGTCAAGGAAGGCCTCAAGCTGCTGAGGGCCTCCATCCCCTCGACCGTCGAGATCCGTCAGCGGATCGAGCGCAAACCCGCCGTCGTCATCGCCGATCCGACCCAGATCCATCAGATCCTGATGAATCTGTGCACCAACTCCGCGCAGGCCATGAGGGAAAAAGGCGGGGTGCTGGAAGTGGTGCTGTCCCTCGAGAAGATCGAAGCGGCGCAGAAATCACAGGCCCACGGCCTGGACGCGAGCCGGTATGCGAAGTTGACGGTCAGCGACACCGGTCATGGCATCGAGCCGGCCGTCCTGGAACGGGTCTTCGAGCCTTTCTTCACAACGAAAAGACAGGGGGAAGGAACGGGGCTGGGCCTGTCCGTCGTGTACGGGATCGTCAAGAGCTGCGGCGGCGCCATCGACATCTCCAGCGAACCCGGAAGGGGCACGACCGTCACAGTCTATCTGCCGTTGATCGAAGCCTACGGGGCGGCGCATCAGGTCGCGAAGGCGGAGATCCGGGGAGGCAGGGAGCGCATTCTGTTTGTCGACGATGAACCGCTCCTGATCGAGTTGGGGACAAGAATCCTATGTTCCCTGGGCTATGAGGTCACCGCGAGGACAAGCAGTATCGAGGCCCTTGAATTGTTCCGGGTGAGATACCGGGACTTCGACCTCGTGTTGACCGACATGACGATGCCGAACATGACGGGTGCCGATCTCGCAAGGGA
>Ga0326726_10001738_pt1 | contig 20251 bp, 15 predicted proteins | sample MHFenrmetagenome_2_FD_207603 | JGI IMG/M metagenome (GOLD analysis project Ga0326726, IMG submission 207603) | Lab enriched peat soil microbial communities from Michigan Hollow, Ithaca, NY, United States - MHF15MN | ecosystem: Environmental > Terrestrial > Soil > Wetlands > Peat | place: USA... | reverse complement strand
TGATGGACTTTGTCGGCTACGGAAGCGCTGACTGCCGAGAGGGGACGACGACGGCGCCTGCGCCGAGCAATACGACTTCGGATTTCCGTCTGGGCGATGGGAGCATCGACACAGACAGAAATGGCAGCGACTTCGTCACGGGGGCGCCGAATCCACGCAGGACGGCTCCCATCGTTGAACTCGGGCCATTGGTGTTGAGCACCGATCCGCGAATGAACGGCACGAACGCCCCGCGCGATTCATCGATCGCCGTCACCTTTACCGAGCCCGTCGACGTCGTCGGCTCGTGGTTTGACGTCACCTGCGCGAGCAGCGGTCAGCACAACAGCGCGACGTTTGCCGCGGACCTCCAGGGCCAGGTCCACTACATCACGCCGAACAACAATTTCCAGGCGGGCGAGCAGTGCACGGTCACGATCTTCAAAGACCAGATTCACGACACGGATCTGGACGACTTCGGGCCGAATACGGACACACTGCCTGCGAATTACGTCTGGTCATTCACTGTTTCAACCGGCACTGCGCCGCCTTATCCGCCGGGCGTGCATCTGACGATGGGCAACCCCAGCGGCGCCGGCAGTGGCGACCCGAATAACTACCTGATGGAGAAGCCCGAGTTCACGCTGTCGTACAACAGAGACCTCGGCCGTCCGAACTGGGTCAGCTGGCACCTGACCGACGAGTGGTTTGGCACCTTGGCGCGTGTGGACTCCTTCCGTCCCGACCCGGCAGTGCCCCCCGAATGGTATCGCGTGCAGTCATTCGATTTTGCCGGCAGCGGTTTCGATCGCGGGCACATGACTCCCAATGCGGACCGCGACAAGGAGACGTCGATTCCGATCAATCAGGCGACCTTCCTGATGTCGAACATGGTGGCGCAGGCTCCTGACAACAATCAGGGGCCCTGGGCAGAGTTCGAGGGTTACCTCAGGACCCTCGCGACGGCGCCAGAAACGAACGAGCTCTACATCGTGTCCGGTGGAGTGGGCGCCGGCGGTACGGGCAGCAACGGCGGTGTGACCACGACCCTTGCTGGCGGCCACGTGACGGTCCCGGAAAGGACCTGGAAGGTGGCCTTGGTGATTCCGAAGGGCGATGACGACATCTCGCGCGTCAGTTGCTCCTCTCGAACCATCGCCGTCGTCATGCCCAACGCACAGGGCATCAGGAACGATCCCTGGGAGAACTTCCTGACGAACGTCAATGCGGTCGAGACCTTGACCGGTTATCACCTCTTCTCCAATCTACCGCAGCAAATCCAGGCGTGCGTCAAGGCCGGCACGAACGGCAACAACCCACCGCTGGACACGATTGCTCCCAGCGTCTCGTGCGCGTCGCCCGATGGCGCGTGGCACACCGGCGACGTCGCGCTCGCATGCACGGCCAGCGACAGCGGCAGCGGATTGGCCAATGCTGGCGATGCGTCGTTCTCACTGGTCACGTCCGTCGCGCCCGGCACCGAGGACGCCAACGCGAGCACCAACAGCCGCGTCGTTTGCGATGTGGCGGGCAACTGCACCACGGCGGGGCCGATCGGCGGCAACAAGATCGACCGCAAAGGACCCGTCATCACCGTGACGAGACCGGCGAGCGGCGCGGTTTATCAGCAGTTCCAGTTGGTACAAGTGTCGTACGGCTGCGCGGATGGTGGCTCAGGTCCGTCCACGTGCAACGGAACGGTGCGCAATCTCAGTCTCCTCAACACGTCCACACTCGGTTCGAAGACCTTCGTGGTCAACGCCACCGACGCCCTGGGCAATGCGTCGAGCTCCACGGTGACCTATGAGGTGAGGCGAACCCTCACGACGGTGGGACCCGTCAAGGTCTGGATAGGCGTGAAGAACAGCGACGACGTCGGACTCCGATTGGATCTTCAGGCCGAACTGCTGGTCGACGGCATCGTGGCTGCATCCGGAACGCTCAACAACGTGAGCGCAGGCGGCAGCGGCTTCAACAATGCGATTCTGCAGTCGGTCAGCATGTCGCTGGCCTCGGGACCGCTGGACATCCCCGCTGATGCTGAAGTCGCGATGCGTGTGTCGGCGCGGCGCACGTGTTCCGGCGGCGGACACAATTCGGGTACGGCGCGCGCATGGTTCAATGGCTTGCCGATCGACAGCGGCCCGATGCGGGACGCGGGCAGCCGGCTTCAAGCCACGGTCGCCGGAATCGCGTGGCCGGTCTTCCTCCGGAACGGATTCGATCTCGCGCTGCTCCCTGGCATCAACAGGCAATCGGCTGATGCCGGCGTCAACAGCGGCGCGGCGTGCCCCGCGCGTCCATTCGTGTTGTTTGGAACGTGGGCCACGAATCTGCCGTAGCCGTGCGCTCAGCGGCGGCTGAGCCTCGTCGCGAACACGTCCAGCTTCTTCGCGATCACGCGGATCTGGAATTCGTTGGCCGGATGGCGATAGAAATTGTCGAAGTCGCGATCCGTCACGCCGCGCATCGCCACGAGGTTGCGTGCCAGACGGACCTTTGCGCCGAAGCTGCGCTCGTACTCGACGACGGTTTCGTCCTCGAATCGCTCGAGGTTGTCCTCGTCGTTCTGCCAGGTGGCCGCACGCGGGTGCGGTGGCGCGACGCGGTCGCGAGTGGCGGCAAACCCATCGATGCGGGAAGACAGATCGCGCAGGACGAAAATGAGGTCGGCCTTCTGCCGGGCCGCGCGATAGTCGAAGTCGCGCTCGGCGATCCATTCCCTCGTGCCCAACCAGCCAAAACCGATCGCCAGGAGCATGACGAACGCGAGGAGCCGTTCCTCGCGGCCGAACGACGCGCCTGACGTCGCGGCCCACCCGATCAGCTTCAGCGCGAGCGCCACGGCCGCAATCGTCGCGCATGACGACGCGACGGAAAATGCCGGCGGGTCAACGCGAAGAGCGACCAGCCCGCAGACGGCCGATGTCGCAACGGCCGCGCCGGCGGCCCACCAGCCACGTAATGGGCGAATAAGATCCGCAACAGACACGCGAAGAACTCCGAACGACATCGCCAGCATACTCCGGGTTACACTGCACTATCGCCCCGTGATATTCCGGATGATCCGCTCGGAACCGTGCGTTCCGCTGCTCGTCGCCGTCATCGGCGCGTGCATCGTCTCCGGCTGCCGCCGCGACGACCCGTCGCCGCAGGCTCCATCCACCCGACCCTCGACGACACCGGTGCGGGTGACCGGAACGGAAAAAATAGTCTGGGACCAGGCGGCGAACGACGCGACCCAGCTCGCCCGGTATCGCTACATCGTGTACATCGACGATGTGCCGGTCGACCTCGCCGGCGCGGTCTGCGGCAGCGCCTCATCGACCGGCGCGACATCGTTCCCCTGCAGCGCGGCACTTCCGAAGCTGTCGCCGGGATCGCACCGGCTGCAGCTTGCCGTGGAGGAAACCGACGGCAAGCGGCACCGCAGCCAGAAATCCGGGGCGCTCCTCCTCGACGTCGCACCTCCGGATAAATCGCCGTAACGGTTGAGCTCTTTACGGCTCAGTCTGACGCGCGGTCGCGTGTCGGCTACACTGGACTACCTCGACCATGCGACCCCGCACACAGCATCGTCGGCTCAGCGCACGGATGCTCTGCCTCGTGGTCGTGCTGTTTTCACCAGCGTGCGGTGGAGACGGTTCGTCGCCGCCCTCGGCGCCGTCCACCGGTTCGCCGTCTTCGCCGCCTTCCGGATCCCCCGTCACGGTGACCGGCACTGAGAAAATCGGATGGGACCAGCCGGCGAACAGCGCGGGCGACCTCGCGCACTACCAGTACCTCGGCTACGTTGACGATGTTCCGCAGGTGCTCACGAACGCGGCCTGCACCACCACCTCGGCGGCCGGCGCGTTTCCGTGCACCGCGAGTCTGCCGAAGATGACGGTCGGATTGCACCGGCTCGAGCTGGCAGCGCAGCAGATCGACGGCACACAGGTGATCAGCCCGCGATCACCCTCGCTTCAACTCAACGTCGTCGCATCCAGGACCTCCACGGTCGTCACCCAGCTTCCACGTAACTTCGCGACCTACGACGGCCTCCAGCTCGTCGTCGACACGCTGGCGACGGGACTGCCGGCGCCGTCGTCGCTCGCGGTGGCTCCTGATGGCCGGGTGTTCATCGCGGGCCGCGATGGCAACATCTCCGTGTGGCAGAACGGAACGGTGCTCGCGGCTCCCGCGCTCCAATTGAGTGATGTGGCGCGGACGAGCGATGTCGGGCTGATCAGCCTGTCGCTGGATCCTGAGTTCCGTTCGAACGGGCTCGCGTTCGTCGCCTACGCGGCGGGCGATGCGGGCGGCGGATTCGCGTACCGCGTGCTGCGCCTGCACGATGCCAACGGTGTGTTCGGTCAGGCGGCGGCGATCCTCGAGGAGCGAGCCCCGTCGGCTCCCCTCCATTCGCCTCGTATCCGAGTCGCCGCGGATCACACGGTCTATGTCACGCTGCCGGCCAACGATCAATCAGCGGCCGAAAGCTACGCGTCGTATGCGGGAAAGATGCTCCGGATCACCGCAAACGGGACGACGCCGCGCGACAATCCGGGCGCGACGCCGGTCATCCTGTCCGGCCAGGCTGTCGCCGGAGGCTTCGACTGGCATCCGGCGACCGGACATCTGTGGCTGGCCGGACGCGACTGGCCGGGCCGCGATTTCATCATGGACTTCGTGCAGGGACCGCGCAGCGCCGCGACGTTCGAGTCCCCCGTCGATCCCTCGGGCGCGGCGTTCTACGCGCAGCGCCGGATCGCCGGCTTCGCGAACGACCTGTTCATCGGCGCGCTGAACGGACGGCACCTGCGTCGCGTGCATTTCAGCCAGTCCGACCCCAGCCACATCGAGATCACCGAACATCTGTTCGACGGGCAGTACGGCCGAATCAGCGACGTCGCCGTCGGACCCGACGGCGCAATCTATTTCTGCACGAGCAACGCAGGCACGACGTCCGCGGGGGCCGGCGACGATCGGCTGCTCAGGGTGACGAATGGCTCTTGACGCGGCTCCTTGAAATCCGCAAGGGTAATGGCTCCCGGTGAGCGACAGCAACCTCAGCACCACCATTCCCCCGCTGATGGCCGCTGTGGAACAGGGCGATCAATCCGCGGTGGAGCCGCTCTTCGCCGCGTTGTACAACGAACTCCACCGGCTCGCCAGGCGCGAGCTGTCACGGCAGGGCGCGCCGATCAGCGTGAGTGCGACGACGCTGCTCCATGAGGCGTACCTCAATATGGCGGGTCCCGGCGGATCGAACGCATCGTTTCCCGATCGCGCCCGGTTCATGGGGTACGCGTCGCGGGTGATGCGCGGCCTCATCATCGATCACGCGCGGAACCGGCAGGCTGCCAAACGCGGCGGTCAGTTCGAAATCACCTCGCTGCGCACCGACATCATCGACAGCCTGGTCGAGGAAGAGGTGCGCGAGCTGGCGAGCATCGGCGCCGCCGTCGACGAGCTTGCGGCAGCAGATTCCGTTCTCGCCGAGGTCGTCGACCTGAAGTTCTTCTGCGGTTTTTCGTTCGCCGAGATTGCGGCCATGCGTGGCACATCGGAGCGAACAATCCAGCGCCAGTGGGAAAAGGCGCGCATCTACCTCCGACGGACGCTCAGGAATCCGTCGATCTGAAGCCGTGGCCTCACTCGATCCCGATCGCTGGCGGACACTGAGCCCGTATCTCGATCGGGCGCTCGACTTCACCGACGCCAGCGACCGCGAGGCGTGGCTGGCTTCATTGCGCACGCACGAGCCGCTCATCGTCGAGGAGCTGCTGGTGTTGCTTGCGGAACATCACGCGGCCGCCAGCGAAGGCTATCTCGAGCACCATGCGCCCGTTCTGCCGGGACGGGAACGTCAGCCGGCGACTCTCGCCGGCCAGATGATTGGCGCCTACACGCTGATCGCGCCCATCGGTGAGGGCGGCATGGGCGCGGTCTGGCTCGCCGAGCGCAGCGACGGCCGGTTCGAGCGACACGCGGCGATCAAGTTTCTGAGCATCGCACTCGGCCAGCGCGGCGCGGACCGGTTCACACGCGAGGGCGCGATCCTCGGGCGGTTGGCTCACCCGCACATCGCGCAGCTCGCCGACGCCGGCGTCGCTCCCGGTGGTCAGCCGTATCTCATCCTCGAACATGTGGACGGCGAGCACATCGATCGATACTGCGCCACGCGGGCGCTCGACACCGGCGCCCGCATCCGGCTGTTTCTCGACGTCCTCGACGCCGTCGCGTTCGCGCATGCGAATCTGATCGTCCACCGCGATCTCAAACCCTCGAACGTTCTGGTCAACAGAAGCGGCCAGGTCAAGCTGCTCGACTTCGGTATCGCCAAGCTGATCGAAGAGGAAGGATCGGCCACGGACGCGACGCTGCTGACGCGCGAAGGCGGCGCGGCGCTGACACCGGCCTACGCCGCGCCGGAACAAATCACCGGCGATCCCATTACCACCGCGACGGACGTGTACGCGCTTGGCGTCCTGCTGTACGTCCTGATCACCGGCGAACATCCGGCAGGCGCGAACCCGATGTCGGCTGCCGACATGGTGAAGGCCGTCGTCGAGACCGCGCCGAAGCGTCTTCCGGATGGCGACCTCGGCACGATCCTCGGCAAGGCGCTCAAGAAACAGCCGTGGGAGCGATACGCGTCGGTGACCGCGCTTGCGGACGATCTCCGCCGGTACCTGAATCACGAACCGATCAGCGCGAGGCCGGACACGCTGGCGTACCGCGCGTCCAAGTTCGTGAGGCGTCATCGCGTGAGCGTCGCGGCGGCCGCCTCGGCACTCGTCGGCCTGTCGATCGCTCTGTACGCCGTCAACCGTGAGCGCGCGATCGCGCAGCGGCGTTTCACGGAAGTCCGGCAGCTCGCGGCGAAGCTGTTCGACGTGGACGTCCGGGTCCGCCGCCTGCAGGGCAGCTCGACCACGCGACAGTTCATCGTGGACACCTCGCTCGAATACCTGGGTCGGCTCACAGCTGATGCGGGAAGCGACCCGGACCTCGCGCTGGATGTAGGCACAGCCTACATGCGCGTCGCACGAGTGGAAGGCGTTCCCATTTCACCAAGCCTCGGTCAGACCGATCAGGCCGAGCAGCATCTACGGATGGCTGAAACCTTCATCACTCGAGTGCTGTCGTCGCAACCTGGCAATCGCACCGCGCAGCTTCGGTCGGCGCAGATCGCGCACGACCAGATGATCGTGGCCGGCCAGAAGCGGCAGTTGGACGAGGCGTTCAGGCTTGGACAGATAGCCGGTCGGCGGCTCGAGCGCTATCTGAGCACGGGCGACATTCCAGCCGATGAGGCTGAGCAGGTGATCATCACCTACATGAACGTCGCCTTCCGCTACTTCCTGAACGGGCGCTACGAGGATGCGATACGCATAACGCGCAAGACCATCGACATCGCGAATGCCACCAACCATCCGGATCAGGTCGGGTCCGCACTGACGGTGGTTGCCCGGGCGGAGCTGGCGCGCGGGCAGCTCGATGAAGCGCTTGCCGCCGCCCACGAAGCGTCACAACGGCTCGAACGGTTCGCCGACACCACCGTCACCAGGAAGATCCAATATGCGCTGGCGTTGATTCGGGAGGCCGAGATTCTGGCGGCCCCGGACCGCGTCAACCTCGGCCGGCCGGCAGACGCAATCCCTCTTCTGCAGAGGGCGTTCGAGATGACCGACGATGTGGCCGCGCGCGATCCCGGCGAGAGCAGCAGCCGGCTGCAGCTTCCGCTTTCGGGGAGTCTTCTGGCGGCACTCGTGCGGGAGTCAGACCCCGCGCGCGCGCTGGCGATCTGCGACCGCGTCCTGTTGCGCGCCGGCGAGGTGAAGAACAACACGCTCGCGCGGCTGGCCGAAGTCGCCGCTCTGGCGGATTCGAGCTATCCGCTCCGGGCCCTGCACCGCGACGCCGAGGCCCGCGCCCGGCTGGACGCGGCATTCGCCAGGCTGGCCGAGCTGAAACAGTATCCGGGTGCGCCGCTCACGCTTCACTCCGAGGCACTCGACGCGTTATCGGCGCGGGCCGACGACGAGGCCGCGCGAGGCGACATCGCTCACGCGATCGACACGTATCAAAAGCTTCTCACGCAGGTGCTCGCCACCGGGCCGAAGTTCGAGACCGACCTGGCAGATGCGACCGACGTCTCGCGCCTTTATGCCGCGCTTGCGCGTCTGGAGCGGCGCGCCGGTCGGGCCACCGACGCCAACGCCCTTGACGAGCGGCGGACCCGAATCTGGCGGCAGTGGGAAAAGGCTCTGCCCGGCAACCCTTTCATCGCCCGTCAAATCGCCGGCATCAGCGCGCCTTCCCGATAGCCTGTCGTCTTCCGCCCGCCTTTTCCGATCTTCTCAAATAGGGGCGATCCCGCCCTCGGCCACACAGGTGAAGGAGTACGGCATGAAGCGGACCACTGCCGGCGTCGGAGTTCTCGTCGTCTTGACCGGACTGGCTGCGGTCCGACACACCGTGGCTGACGAGCCCCGATCCAATCAACTCACATTCAGCGACAAGGAAGGCGTGCAGCGGACAATCACCACGGCGGAGTCGTTCGACTTCGACAACCCGTTCTTCCAGGATCTGGGGACGAACGGACGCACCTGCTTCACTTGCCATCAGCCGGACCAGGCGTGGACGGTGACGCCGTCGAAGATCAAGGAACGATTCGAGACCACGCGCGGGCTCGATCCGATCTTCCGGAACAACGACGGCTCGAACTGTGAAGGCGCGGACATCTCGACGGCCGGCAAGCGCCGCAGCGCGTTCAGTCTGCTGCTCAATAAAGGTCTCATTCGGGTCGGCCTGGATGTGCCGGCGAACGCCGAGTTCACGATCGAATTCGTCGACGATCCGTATCGTTGCGGCACACCGGTGTCCAAGGGCTCGATGTACCGCCGGCCGCTGCCGTCGACGAACCTCGGATTCCTGAGCACGGTGATGTGGGACGGCCGCGAAACCGTCAAGGGTCAGGCGATCAGCGCCGATCTGGAAACTCAGGCGAACGACGCCACGACAGGCCACGCGCAGGGCGCGCCGATCTCGCTGACTCAGGCGAAGGAGATCGTGAAGTTCGAGCTCGGGCTGTTCACGGCGCAGACGCACGATCGCGATGCGGGCAGCCTGCGCGCGGACGGCGCGCTCGGCGGACCGATGGCGTTGTCGAAACAGCCGTTCTGCATCGGTATCAACGACCCGCTCGATCTTCTTCCCGTCATGCCGGGTGCCTGCGCCACGTCGTCCGGCGGGTTGAATCCCGAGGTGTTCACCATCTTCAGCGCGTGGCAGGACGAGTCGCCGGAGCGCCGCTCGATCGCGAGAGGCGAGGCGCTGTTCAACACGCGGACGTTCGCGATCGACAACGTCGGCGGCCTGAACGGCGGCGGAGACGATCCGATCAAGGGTTCGTTCAACGGCACGTGCACGGTGTGCCACGACACGCCGAACTCCGGCAACCACTCGATTTCGATGCCGCTGAACATCGGGCTTACCGACGCCTCGAGACGGACGCCGGATCTTCCGCTCTTCCACCTGCGGAACAAGACCACGATGGACACGGTGACCACGACCGACCCGGGCCGCGCGATGGTGACGGGAAAGTGGAGTGACATCGGGAAGTTCAAGGGGCCGATCCTTCGCGCGCTCGCGGCCCGCGCCCCGTACTTCCACAACGGGTCGGCCTCGACACTCGAAGAAGCGGTCGACTTCTACGACACGCGGTTCAACATCGGGCTGACGAAGCGGGAGAAAGCGGACCTCGTGGCATTTCTGAACGCGCTGTAGGAAGGGTGGTGGGGCTAGCTGGACTCGAACCAGCGACCTTTTGCTTCGTAGGCAAACGCTCTATCCAACTGAGCTATAGCCCCCAACCTTGGGAGTATAGCGTATCGCGTTTCGGCGCCGGCAATCCGCGCAGGGGGCCATTTGGCGCACGGTACAATGTCGCGGCATGCCTCCGAGGACAGACCTCGAACACAAAGGTTCGTCGCCGAAGAGCATCGGCTGCTTCGTCGTCACCGTCAGCGACACGCGCACGGAGGACACTGACACCGGCGGCCGGGCCATCGTCGAGCTCCTGACCGCCGCCGGCCATCGCATCGTCGGACGCTCGCTCGTGCGGGACGATCCCGAGCAGCTGCGCGATGCGATCGGCCGCCAGCTCGCGAATCCCGACGTCCAGGCCATCATCACGACCGGCGGCACCGGTATCACGTCGCGCGACTGCACGTTTGAGACGGTCAGCAGCATGCTGTGGAAACGTCTCGAGGGCTTCGGCGAGCTGTTCCGGATGCTCAGTTACGAACAGATCGGCTCGAGTGCAATGATGAGCCGCGCGCTCGCCGGCAGCGTCGCCGGGCGCATCATCGTGTCGCTCCCGGGATCCGAGGCCGCCGTCCGCCTGGCGCTCGAGAAGCTGCTCGTTCCAGAACTCGGACATCTGGTGCGGGAAGCGACGCGATAATGCGTCCGTTCGCGTCGACCATTTCCTTCGACGAAGCGCGCCGGCGACTCGACGCCGCGGTCGTGCCGATCGCGCGCACCGAGCGCGTCGCACTCGGTGCCGCACCAGGTCGCGTGGCAGCCGAGGACCTTTCGTCGTCAATCGATGTCCCGCCGTTTTCGCGGTCGGCGATGGATGGCTACGCCGTGATCGCCGCCGATACGTCCCGGGCGTCGGCCGGCTCCCCCGTCCGCCTCCGGATTGTCGATCGCCTCTACACCGGCCAGGCGCCGGCGACCGCGATCGGCAGCGGCGCGTGCGCCGAGATCGCGACCGGGGCTCCGCTGCCTGCGGGCGCCGACGCGGTCGTGATGGTGGAGCAGACCACGCGGGACGGGCACGACGGCGTGCTCATCGCGGCCGCGGCGACCGAAGGGCAGAACATCGGCCGCCAGGGCGGAGACATCCGCGCCGGGACGACTGTGGTCCGTCGAGGCGAGCTGCTGAACCCCGGTCGCATCGGCGCGATCGCCGCGATCGGACGGCAGGACGTCCAGGTGTACGCGCGGCCCCGCGTCGCCGTTCTGTCGACGGGCAACGAAGTCGTCGAGCCCGGCGGCCTGCTCGGTCCCGGCCAGATCTTCGACGTCAACCGGTTCACGCTGAGTGCGATCGTCGAATCGAATGGCGGCATCGCCGACGCCAGGCCTCCGGTGGAGGACAGCGTCGCCTCGCTTGGCGGCGCGCTCGACGGCTGTTCGGGGGCGGACATCATCGTGTTCTCCGGAGGCAGCTCCGTGGGCGAGCGCGATCTGATCGTCGATCTCGTCGCCGCGAAGGGCGAGATGATCTTTCACGGCATCGCCGTGAAGCCAGGCAAACCGACGGCGTTCGCCCGAATCGGCGCGGGCCGCACGCCGTTTTTCGGCATGCCCGGCAATCCGACGTCCTGTCTGTCGAACGCTTACGTGCTGCTCGTCCCCTTCCTGCGCGCCTTCGCGCGTCTGCCGGAAGCGGCGAACCGCACGGTCACCGTCCCGCTCGGACGACGAATCGTGTCGCAGGCCGGCCGGCTGCAGTTCTACACCGTGACGCTCGCCAGGGGCGCGGCTATGCCGGCGTTCAAGGGATCCGGCGAGATCACCAGCCTGTCGCACGCCGATGGGTACATCCAGATTCCGGCGGATCAGAGCGTCGTCGAGGAAGGACAGCAGGTGGAGGTCACGCTCTTTTGATTCCTACCGCCTCCCAATCCGCCTTTCATACTCCAGCTCGAGAACGTCAGCCGTGTGAAGGTCGAAGGCGGGCGCCGTGCGCTTGTATGCGCCGCGGAACTCGGTGTGACAGCGATAACAGACGGTCACTTCCTTCAGTCGTCCATAGATCACGAGATCGATCAACGTGGCGGCCGCCAGGATCGAGTAGGCGATCAGGTCGCGCTTGAACCAGTAGAAACCGGCGCTGATCACCGCGCCAATCGCGACGATCGTGAGCCCGAGCTTCGGGTTGAAGTCCTTGCGAATGTAGAAATCCGCGCCGTTGCACACGGGGCACTGATCGACGACCTCGTCGGCCCGCACGGCTGCGGACAGCGATAGAGGTATATCGCGGCCACAGCCGCCGCACTTGATGGTGTCGGGAGCGTCAGGCCGGGAGGCGTTGACCGGGAGAGCTGCATCACACTTGGGACATCTTGCAGTAACAGTCATGCGGTGGAATTGGTGATCTGGTGATCTGATCACCCAGTCGTGTATGTTTCGTCTAGTTCCCGGCGAAGAAGGACGGCAGCGGCATATCGCTCATGGTGTGCAGACCGGGCGACGCGGCCAGAACCTTCGGAACCGAGTTGACGACCAGCGCGGCGGTCGCCGCGTCGCCGTGGATGCCGCCCGCGACTTTCACCGACAGCCGCGGTGAGCCTTCGATCTCGATGGCGTCGTACGTCTCGGGCGCGCCCAGATAGGCCTCCATGTAGAGGCGGATCACCGGCTCCTTTTTCCTGTAACCGATGCCCTCCTGGACGATGCCGCACACGTAGCCCGGATCGACGGCGAGGTACTCGCTCGAAATCGTCACCTGCGCGATCTTCGCGTCCACTTTGTCGCTGATGCGGTCGAGCGTCCAGCCGAGCGCATCCGCGATCATCGCGATCGACTCGGTGAATCCGACATGCTTGATGCTGCCGTCCGCCACGCGCTTCTGAAACTGCTCCGTCGTCAGGCCCGCGCCGATCTTCTGTTGAAACGGCAGCCGGCGATTGCGCGCGTCCTGGATGCGGCTGACGCTCACACGATCCACTCGCCGGCAGCTGGCCGTCAGCGCAATCGGCAGCGTGTCCATGATGAAACCCGGATTCACGCCGGTGCTGAGCACCGCGACCCTGGCCTTCTTCGCCCACGCGTCGATCTGACGCGCCTGCCGCACGTGGGTGTAACTCGGGTACGCCAGCTCTTCGCTCGTGGAGACGATCGGCACCTTCGCCTTGAGGATGGTTTCGATCTGGGGCATGACCGCCTTGACCGTCGAGCTCGTGCACAACACGACGACATGCGGTTTGAGCCTTTTCAGCGCCTTCGCCGCGTCGGCCTCGACCTTGACGCCGATTCTGCCCTTCAGCCCGGCGACATCGCCGACGTCGCGTCCCACTTTGGCGGGGTCGATATCGATGCCGCCGACGATCTTGAAGCCGGGACGTTCGGCAATCTCCTGCGCGACCGTGGCGCCGATCGGGCCCAGTCCGAAATGCACGACACGAATGCTTGGCATGCGCGGATTATAGCGCGACGTCGCGCACATCAGCCCAACCTTCCGATGTAGGATTTTGACGGATTCATCGATGCGACTTCGCCACTTCGCGATGACGGCTCTTCTGTCGCTCACGGCGGCGGCATCTCGCGCCGAGGTGACCGGCACGATCAATCCACCGCTCTCACCCCGTAACGCGAGCTACATCATCGACGCCAGGCTCGACCCGGCGAACCGCACCATCACCGGCTCCGAAGTCATCCTCTGGCGCAACATCACGACGAAGCCCGCGAACGAGCTGCAGTTCCATCTGTACTGGAACGCGTGGCGGGATGATCGCTCGACGTGGCTGCGCGAAGCGACGCTGGGATCGCGGCGCGTCGTTCCGACCGTGAGGCCCGACGAGCGCGCACGCATCGACGTCACCGTGCTCGGCGTTCGCGGAAACGCCCGCGCGGACCTGACGACCGTGATGCGCTTCATCGCGCCCGACGATGGCAACGCCGACGACAGGACCGTGCTGGCCGCGCGCCTGCCCCAGCCGGTCGCCCCCGGTGCGTCGATCACGATCGAGCTGTCGTGGACCGCGCACGTGCCGCGAACGTTCGCGCGGACCGGCGTCATCGGCAATTACTTCTTCGTCGCGCAGTGGTTTCCCAAACTCGGCGTGCTGCAGGATACCGGATGGAACTGCCATCAGTTTCACAACGGCACCGAGTTTTTCTCCGACTACGGCTCGTACGACGTGCGGATGACCGTGCCGACGGGATGGATCCTCGGCGCGACCGGCGTCGAGCGTGAACGCCACGACAACGACAACCGGACGACCACGCACCGCTACCACCAGGACGACGTCCACGATTTCGTGTGGACGACGAGCCCCGACTACGTCGAGCGCCGCGAGCGCTTCGAGCATCCGACGCTGCCGCCGGTCGACATGCGCCTGCTCATTCAGCCTGAGCACGCACGGCAGGCGGCCCGCCATTTCGAAGCGACGCGCGCAGCGCTCAAGTACTACGGCGAGTGGTACGGCGCCTACCCCTACGGCCACATCACGATCATCGATCCCGCGTACCGGAGCGGAGCCGGCGGCATGGAATACCCGACGCTCTTCACGGCCGGCACGCGACTGTTTGCCCCGGAACACGTCGAAGATCCTGAAGACGTCACGGTTCACGAAGCCGGCCACCAGTTCTGGTACGGCATCGTCGGCAACAACGAGTTCGAAGACGCGTGGATGGACGAGGGCTTCAACACGTTTTCGGAGGCGCGGGTCATGGGCACGTGGGGCGCTCCGACCTATTTCAGCCAGCGCTATTTCGGCGGCTTCGTTCCCTATGTCTTCAAGGACATCGTCCTGGATCGTGAAACCGACTGGAACCGGTTTGCGGGGTACCGCCGGGCCGCGAAGAACGACGTTCAGTCGACGCCCAGCTTCCGGTACTACGCGGCCAGCAGCGGCGTCCCCACGTACAACAAGACCGCGCTGTGGCTGAACACGATGGAGCGCTGGCTCGGGTGGCCGACGCTTCAGCGGATCATGTCCACGCATTTCTCGCGGTGGAAGTTCAAGCACCCGAAGCCGCAGGACTTCTTCGACATCGCGAACGAAGTATCGGGACGGGACCTCAGCGGCTACTTCGACCAGGTCTATCGGAGCTCGAACGCGTTTGACTACGGCATCCAGGATCTTCGCAGTGACAAGGACGGCGACAAGTACCGGACGCTGGTCGTCGTGCGCCGGTACGGCGAGGCCACCTTTCCAGTGGACGTCCGCGTCACATTCACCGAGGGCAAGCAGGTGACCGAACACTGGGACGGCAAGGACCGGTGGCATCTCTATACGTACAACTGGCCCCAGCGGGCCGTGACTGCCCAGACCGACCCGGATCATGTCCTGCTGCTCGACGTCAACCTGACGAACAACTCGAAGGCGCTGACACCGCTCGACGGGTTTGGACCGAAGGCCGCAACGAAATGGTCGCTCAAGTGGATGGTGTGGCTGCAGGACTGCCTGCTGACGTGGAGCGTGTTCGTATGACCACGGTCACCGCTGTGCAAGCGTGGCGCGACGGCGTCCGTCGCGTCGCCCGCGCGCCGGCGATCGTCATCGGCGTCTGGCTGATCACGACGCTCGTCAGCGTGCCGCTCGCGCTGGCCATTCGCGTCGAGCTGATGAACCATCTCGGCGCCAGTATGGCCGCCGCGACAGCGGCGCAGGGCGTGAACTACGAGTGGATGCAGGAGTTTGCCGACCAGGCGACGGGACTCGGCGTGACGTTTCGACCGACGATCATCGGGTTTGCTGCCGTGCTCGACAACCTGAGCGCGTTCATGGACGCGGTCTCGCGCCCGGTCGTCGTCATCGGCGCGGCGGCCACCTACCTCGTCCTGTGGTTGTTTCTGGCTGGCGGCATCATCGACCGGTACGCACGCGATCGGGCGACGGGCGCGCATGGATTCTTTTCGGCGTCGGGCGGATTCTTTTTCAGATTCGTCCGGCTCGCCGTGGTGATGGCTGTGGTGTACGGGTCGCTGTTCGGCTTCCTGCACCCATGGATGTTCGATCAGCTCTACCCGCGGCTCATCCGCAACGTCAACGTCGAACGAACGGCGTTCATGATTCGCGCGAGCCTGTATGTCGGTTTTGGTCTGCTGCTGGCCGCGGCTAACGTGATCTTCGACTACGCGAAGGTGCGCGCCGTCGTGGAAGACAGGCGGAGCGCGCTGGGCGCGGTGGCCGCGGCCCTGCATTTCGTCCGCCGGAACGCCGACGCGGCGATCGGCGTGTATGCGCTCAACGTCGTGCTGTTCGGCTTCACGCTGGCTGTCTATGCGGTGCTTGCGCCGCGCGCGGGCGGTACCGGCTGGATGATGTGGGTGGGTTTCGCGATCGGGCAGATGTACGTGCTCCTGCGTCTGTGCGTGAAGCTGATCTTCTGGGCTTCGGAGACATCACTGTTTCAGAGCCGCCTGGCCCACGCCGGGTACATCGCCGCGCCCGCACCGGCATGGCCCGACTCGCCAACCGCCGAAGCACTGCGGCCGAACCCAACCCCTAACCCCTAGCCCCTGACCTCTAACCCTACAACCCGTGGCCAGAGCAGAATCGATTGCCCGCTGGATGCGCCAGCAGATGACCGCCGCGGGAGCGCGCGGACTCGTCGTCGGGTTGAGCGGTAGCCTCGATTCAGCGGTCGTCGCGCGGCTTGCACAGCTGGCGGCCCCCTCGGCGGTCATCGCGGCCTTGCTGCCCTGTCACAGCGATCCCACGGACGAAGGTGACGCCGCGGCCGTGGCTTCTCATTTCTCGATGACGACTGTCCGTATCGATCTGTCTTCCGCCTGCGACCAGCTGGTGGCCGGCTCGCAAGCCGCCATGAAGACGCTTCCTGGGCCCGTCCAGAAGTCGCTGGCGTCCGCCGATCGACGTCCGATTGCCAACATCAAGCCACGCCTCAGGATGGCCGCGTTGTACTTTCTGGCCAACAGCCTCAACTACCTTGTCGCAGGCACGAGCAGCCGCGCGGCGATCGCGGCGGGGCGCTTCACCAAGCACGGCGACGGCGGCGTCGATATCCTGCCGCTTGGCCGCCTGCTGAGACGTGACGTCCGTTCGCTCGCGCGCGACCTCGGCGTGCCGGCGCAGATCCTCGGTCGCGTGCCGAGCTCCGATAAAGACGAGCTCGGCTTCAGCGACGACGAGCTCGATCGGTATCTGGACGAAGGACCGGAGTCCGTCGCGCCCGCAACGGCGTTGAAGATCGAACGGCTGATCCGATCGGCGGAGCACAAGTCACAGCTTCCGCCGATGCCGGAAGAATAGGTACTCGGTACTCGGTACTAGGTACTTGGTACTAGGATCAAGGCCCGCACGGCGTCGACGATGTGGCTTGCGGAGATGCCGTAGCGATCGAGCAGTTCCTCCGGCTTGCCGCTGTGCGGAATCTCGCGGACGGCCAGGCGACGGACGGTCAGCCCTGCGTCGGCAACCGCGTCGGCGACCGCATCGCCGATGCCACCGGCTTCATAGTGATCCTCGACGGTGATCAGGCGGCGGCCTGTCGCGCGGCCGGCGGCAATCAGGCCGGCGCGATCGACCGGCGCCACCGAGTACAAGTCAATCACTCGAATCGGTGTCCCGGACGCTTTGAGCGTGTCGTGCGCCTTGAGCGCCTCGAACACGGTGACGCCGGCCGCAACCACAGTCGCGACATCGGCGGCGCTTTCGCGGAGCACCTTCAACCCGCCGATGGTGAACGGCTCGTCGCTCGTGTAGATGACAGGCGTCTTCGGCCGGCTGGTACGGATGTACGCCGGGCCCGGATGATAGGCGGCAAGCGCAACCAGCCGTTCGGTGCTGACGGCGTCGCATGGATACAGCACGGCGATGTTGGGCTGGGCGCGGCACATCGCGAGATCCTCGAGCGCCATCTGGGACGGCCCGTCCTCGCCGATCGACACCCCCGCGTGCGAGCCGGCCATCTTGATGCCGACGTTGCTGATGGCAGCCATGCGGATGAAGTCGGCCGCGCGCGACAGGAAGCACGCGAACGTCGAGGGGAACGGAATGGCGCCGCGCGCCGCCAGGCCCATGGCCGCGCCGATCATCACCTGTTCGGCGATGAAGTTCTGATAGAACCGATCCGGAAACGCCTTCTCGAACTTGTCGCTGAACGTCGAGTTCTTGACGTCGGCGTCGAGCACGACGACGCGCGGATCGGCTTCGCCGAGCTTGACGAGCGCCGCGCCATACGCCTCGCGCGTGGCGATCTCTTCGCCGAGCCTGTACTGGGGGGCCGCCGGCGATTTCGGCGTGTCCACGGCCCGGGGCCGCGGCGCCGGCTTCGGAATCTGCTGCGTGAGATTCACGCCTGGCGGCGCGGGCACGAACTGCCGCTCGAGTTCGGCGAGTGCGCGATCCAGTTCCTCGCCTTTCTTGAATGCGCGGCCGTGCCAGCCGTCCTTGCCTTCGACGAAGGAGACGCCCTTGCCCTTGATGGTCCGCGCCAGGATCATCGTCGGCTGGCCCTTGGTGCGCCGCGCTTCGGCGTACGCATCGAGGATGGCCTCGAGATCATGGCCGTCGATCACGAGGGCGTGCCAGCCGAACGCGCGCCAGCGGCGTGCCAGCGCCTCCATGTCGTGGCCCCACATCGTCGCGCGGCTCTGGCCGAGCCCGTTGACATCCGTAATGCCACACAGCGAGTCGAGGCCGTCCACGGCAGCGACGTCGGCTGCTTCCCAGACCGATCCTTCGGCCGTCTCGCCGTCGCCGAGCATGACGTACGTCCGATAGTCGGCCTTGATGCGCCTGGCGTTGAGCGCGGTGCCGACGGCCGCGCACACACCCTGGCCCAACGAGCCGGTGGCGACGTCGACGAACGGCAGCCGGGGCGTCGGATGTCCTTCGAGATCCGAATCGATCTTTCTCAGGTTCATCAACTCGGCGCGATCGAACGCACCCGCCTCCGCCCAGAGCGCGTACAGGATCGGCGCGGCGTGCCCTTTCGACAGCACGAACCGGTCGGCGTCGATGTTGTGCGGGTCTTTGGGATCGAACCGCATCTCCGCGAAGAACAGTGCCGCCAGCAAGTCGGCGGCCGAACAGCACGTCGTCGGATGTCCGTTGCCGGCCTCGGATGTCGACTTCACCGAGTCGATCCGGAGCCGTGTGGCGACGTTTCTGAGTGCGGGGATCAGCGCAGAGCGGTCTAGAGCCATGAGATCGCCGATTGTAGATTGCGGGATTGCGGAATTCAAAGCACGGATTGAAGTTCGGCGGCGGCCAGACCGTAGACGGCGCCAGCCAGACCATGTCCCGGCGCATCGGCGGCCAGCGCGTGGAGGATCCGCGCGGCATCGTCATCGTAGTCGGCGCCCGGTGCAATGACCGCGGCCTCGCGATACTCGGCGGAGCGGTGAAGGGCCGCCAGCCGGGACAGCACCGCCGCCGCTTCGCAGTTGAGCGCGAATGGCTGTTGTGCCGCAGGGCCTGTCTTCCGGTCGACGAAGGCGCCACGTTCGTCGTCCCACATCGTGCGACGCGCGGCCTGCACCAGCTCTTCCGCGAGCATCGAATAGGGCAGCCGGCCAGTGCCTTGATGAGCGGTCACCAGCGCCGAGGCAACAGCGATCTGATCGGTCAGTTTTTCGGAGACCCCGTACCCCGGCTGATACGCGGCGCCGACGATCCGTTCCAGTTCGTCGATCGCGGATTGGGTCAGGTCGGCGCTCGACACGAGCCGCGTCGCCCGAAGACAGGCATCGACTCCGGTGGCAGCAACGTCGAGCGGCTGCTGATCGCGTCCCCAGGTCGATCGCAGGTGAAGCACGAGCACGGCGGCGGCCGGCGGCAGTCGATCGTCGCCGGACATCGCGGCCGCTTCCACAAGCAGGAACAGCCAGCGCGGCTGTTCGTCGAGGGGAGCGGACGGCGCCAGCTCGAGCGCGCGCGCGACCGCGGGCTCGATGGCGTCACGGATGTCGTCGCGTCCGGTGGCGGCGTACGCGCGGAGCAGGAATCGCAGCGCCGCCGATGTCGGCGCTTCGCCGCGCGCCAACGCGTCGAGCACGGCGACGGTCACCTCTTCCACCGCGCCGCGGATCACATCGTCGCGCAAGACCGGCAATTATAATGAGGACATTGGCTCACACGATCACTCTCATCCCAGGTGATGGCATCGGGCCGGAAGTCACTGATGCAGTCGTTCGGATCCTCGCCGCCGCCAGGGTCGCGATCGAATGGGAACCTCAGGATGCCGGCGTCGTGGCGGTGGAGCAAGGCCGCGCGCCGCTTCCGCCGGAGCTGATCGAGTCGATCCGCCGCAACGCGGTTGCGCTCAAGGGCCCGGTCACCACTCCGGTGGGCGAAGGGTTCACGAGCGTGAACGTCGGTCTCCGGAAGGGGCTCGACCTCTACGCCAATCTGCGTCCCGTGTGGAACCTGCCGGGCGTGCCGTCGCGTTTCGGGAACGTCGACCTCGTCATCGTCCGCGAGAACACCGAGGATCTCTACGCCGGCCTGGAACACCAGATCGTGCCCGGCGTCGTCGAGAGCCTGAAGATCATTACGGAGAAGGCGTCGACGCG
>Ga0326726_10001737_pt1 | contig 20256 bp, 18 predicted proteins | sample MHFenrmetagenome_2_FD_207603 | JGI IMG/M metagenome (GOLD analysis project Ga0326726, IMG submission 207603) | Lab enriched peat soil microbial communities from Michigan Hollow, Ithaca, NY, United States - MHF15MN | ecosystem: Environmental > Terrestrial > Soil > Wetlands > Peat | place: USA... | reverse complement strand
AAGGCCACGGTGACCAATCCGGCGGTGACCGGCGTCCCGGGCACCTGCGGCATCTACACTGGCCCGGTGGGCAACAGCCCGAACGCGGCGGTGGTGCAGGAAGGCGCCCCAGGCTGCTGGTAAGCCTCGCAGGATGACAAGCGGCGGGCGATCCACAGGGATCGTCCGCCGCGTTGTCTTTCCCGGTTGGTTCCCAGCCGCTCCCAGCCCAGCCAAGGCTCCGGTCCTGATATTCTGCTTGTAACATGTTGTTGAACTGAATCTTACGTGTCACTTGCTCAGTCTATGCCGATGATCGACCCACAATCCTGGCTTGGGCGTGGTACGAGGTGTGCTTCAAGGTCATGGGCCGGAGGGCCGTACCTCAAGCAACGTCTGATGACTAGTGGGATAAGTTCCGCTTCGGCAACGGCTTGTTGGCTTTACCTAAAGCAACTTGGCAGCTTGACAAAACCCGGGGTGGCGTGTAGCGTAGCCATCCTACTCCCAGTTCCAAGAACCGACACGGTCTGGATGCCTTTATGGGCCTTTTCAGCCGGAAGAAGACCACTGTGGCCCTGGACATCGGGTCAGGCCTGATCAAGCTCGTCGCCATCACCCATGGCGCCGGAGATCCGGTCCTGACCAAAGTGGCCTACACCAGTGTGGTTGACGACGCGATCGTCGAAGGCGAAATCATGGACCCCGGCATCGTGGCCGATGCCATCAAGGGCCTGCTCGCCTCCGCCGGACTCAAGCCACGGCAGGTTGTGATCGCGGTCGGCGGGCGCGACGTGATCATCAAGAAGATCCAGATGGACCGGATGAAGGAAGCGGACGCCCGCGAGGTGATCCGCTGGGAGGCCGAGCAGCACGTGCCGTTCGATATGGAGAACGTGGAACTCGATTTCCAGATCCTGGACCCCGACGGGGAGGGGCTCCAGATGACGGTTCTGCTGGTGGCGGCCAAGCGCGAGCTGGTGGAGAACAAGGTGTCCCTCCTCGCGGAGGCCGGGCTCACCCCTGCCGTTATCGACGTGGACGCCTTTGCCCTGCACAACGCCTTCGAGGTCAACTACCCCAACGAGATGCGCGGGGTGGTCGGGCTGGTGAACATCGGCCACGAAATGACCAACATCAACATCCTGGAGGACGGAATCCCCGTCCTGACCCGCGACCTGCCGGTCGGGACCCGGCGCTTCCGGGAGGACATCCAGCGGGAGCGGGGGCTTTCGGCCGAGGAAGCCGATCAGCTGCTGCAGGGCTTCGAGCGCAACGAGATCCTGGACCCCTTCCTGGAGACCCGCGGTGAGGAGCTGGCGGTGGGTATCGAGCGCGCCGCGGCCTTCCTGCAGTCGGCCAGCCGGTCCGCCAGCGGGATCTCCCGGCTGTGGCTGACCGGTGGTGGGGGTCGCATTCCGGGTCTCAACAAGGTGCTTGGGGACCGGCTGCGCCTGCCGGTCGAGCTGGCCAATCCGCTCGCCCGCCTGCAGGTCGCCGAGGGCGTCTTCTCGACCATGAACATGGACGAGATCTCACCCCTGCTGATGCTGCCGATCGGTCTGGCGCTCCGTACCGCCGCGTGAGCCCGAAGCCCGGAGTCCGCCACCCATGATGATCACCGTCAATCTTCGCCCTGGTCAGAAGCGCAAGGCCGCCGGCGGCGGGTTCACCGGCGTCGGCGAACGGGCCAAGGGCCTCTTCGCCAAGGTCAAGGATCCCTTCCTGGTCGGCTCGGTCGCGCTGTGCCTCGCGGTCGCCGGCTTCCTGGGAGTGTCCTTCGTGGCCGCCAACGCCAAGCTCAACGACCTGGGGCCCCGGTTGGAAACGGCTCGCGACGAGTACAAGCGGTTCGACGGCCTGCTCCGGCAGAAGCGCCGGGCCGAGATGATCCGCGACTCGCTGCTGGCCCAGATCTCCACCATCCGCGGCGTGGATGGCAACCGATATGTCTGGCCGCACGTGCTGGATGAGGTGGCCAAGGCGTTGCCGCCGTACACCTGGCTCACCACCCTGGCCGCGCAGGTGACGCCGGCCGCGGTAGCCGACACGGCCGACACCACGACCCGGCCAATCACCTTCCGCCTCGAAGGCCGGACAATGGACCTCCAGGCGTACACCAGGTTCCTGCGCCAGCTCGAAGCTTCGCCTTGGGTCACGGACGTGACTCCACTCGAGGCCAAGACCATCGTGGAAAAGGAACGGCCGGTGACTCAGTTCACCATTCAGGCGGCGTTCCAGCGCGCGGACTCGGCGTACATCCGCACCGTGCCCCTCAGCCAGTCGGTGAGGTAGCTATGGCCGGCATCTCGCAGGAACGCCAGGTCCCGCTGCTCCTCGGCCTCATCGCCATCGTGGTGGGGTACCTGGGCTACAGCGGAACCGGTCTCGATACCCTGGGTCTCCGCGGTCTCACTCAGACCCGCGACAGCATCACGGCACGGCAGAAGACGCTTGACTCGCTGGTGCTGCTGACGGACAGCGCCAAGAAGCTGCTGGCGCAGGGCAGCGTGGAGGATCTGCGCCGCCGGCTGGAAGGCTACCGCTCGAGCCTCGAGCTCATGCGGCGGCTGGTGCCGGACCGGAACGAGGTTGCGAACCTCATGGACGAAATCTCAACCCGAGCCAAGATCCGGGGTGTACAGGTCGCCCAGTTCCAGCCACTACCGCCCGAGCCGGGTCCCGCCCCGTTCCAGACCTACAAGTACCAGTACTCGGTGATCGGTCGGTTCGACCAGCTGGGGGAATTCCTCTCGGACGTGGCCAGTCTCCAGCGCATCATCGTGCCGGTAGACCTGACTTTGGGCGTGGCCGACCCGACCCGCGCGAAGGCCTTGGGTGACAGCTCGGGGGCGCTGCTGGAGGCCCGGTTCCAGGTGCGTACCTTCGTGAAGACCTCGAGTCCGGAGGGACAGTCCAGTGGCACTTAAGGCGCTCGCCCGGACGGCCCTGCTCGGGCTGATCCTCGGCCTGGCCGCCTGTGGCGGCAAGAAAGCGGCAGACGAGCCCCCGACGGTAGACCTCGCTGCCGTCCGGGCTCGGCGCGATAGCGCCCGCCGAGCGGCTGCGGCAGACTCGCTGGCCCGGGCCCATTTCACCAGTTGCTCCGACTCGGTGCTCGCCGTGCTGACCAAGACGCCCGCCGGCAAGAAGAAGGTGGCGTCCGCGCCGGCGGGCATGATCCAGCCCGAGGTATTGCAGGCCTGCGGCAAGCCGCCGGCCCAGCCGGCGGGCGCCACTCCGGTGGCCGCAGCCGGCAGGCCGGACAGCGGCGCCCGGACAGCGCCGGCCACGGCCAAGCAGGATACGGCGAAGGTTCCGGCCGCGAGGCCCGTGGCCAGCGCGCCGGTGGAAGCCTCCAAGCCCACGGCAGCGCCTGCCGGTCCGGCGCAGGCGCCGGCCAAGCCGGCGCTGACCCCGCAACAGCGGCAGGTCATGCGGGCGGACTCGATCCGTCAGGCCAAGGAGCGCGCGAAGCAGGACTCGCTGGCGCAGCTGGCCACCCGCGCGCGGGAGGACTCGCTCCGCCGCGCCAAGTCGGACAGCACCCGGGCTGATTCGATGAAGCTGGCCCGGGAGACCGAAGTGGTGCGCGAGACGTTCACCTACGCCGGCGGCGCCCGCGATCCCTTCGCCTCGCTCATCACCGAGGACAAGCTGGGGCCGGAGTTCTCCGACCTGCTCCTGGTCGGGGTGTATCTGGATCTGCGGCGGGCCAACAACAGTGTCGCGATTCTGCGGGACAAGACCAGCCAGAAGCGGTACAAGATGCGGGTGGGTGACCGGCTCGGTCGCCTGAAGGTGGCACAGATCCGGCAGACAGACGTGGTCTTCACGGTCGAGGACATCGGATTCGAGCGGCAGGAGACCCTGTCGCTTCGCAAGAGGGAGGCGGAGACCCAATGACGCGCAAGTTCCTGTTCGTTTCCTCGCCGGCGCTCGGGCTTTGCCTCGGCGCCGCAGCGCTCCTCGCGGCCCAGCCCGCCCGGGCTGCTGATCCGCCCGCCGGCGCCGAGGTGACAGCGGTGAGCGTCGTTCCCACACCGGGTCACGCGGAAATCGTCATCGCCTTCCAGGGCTCGACCGTCGACGTGCGGGACTTCGTCCTGCGCGAGCCCGACCGGCTGGTTATCGACGTCGTCGGCGCCACGCTGCAGAAGAGCGGGGCGGCGTACGACGGGATTGCGCGCGGCGGCATCCGCGATATCCGCTACTCCCAGTTCCGGCCCGACGTGGTCCGGGTCGCGATCTACCTCGACGGCGCGCGGGACTATCGCCTGGAGAAGAGCGGCGACGCCATCCGGGTGCGGTTCGGCGCCGACGACAGCTTCCTTGCCTGGTCCAGCGCAGCGCCCGCGGACCTGCAGCCGCCGACAACGGCGGCCCGTCGGGCCCCGGAAGTGGAGCTCCCGGCCGAGCCTGCCCCCCCCACGCTGGCGGCTCAGCAGCCCGCGGCGCGGATCACCGTGACCTGGGACAAGGCCAATATCGGCGACGTGGTGGCCGGCTTCGCCGCCTTCTCCGGCCGGACGATCGTGCTGGGCAAGGACGTGAAGGGTGAGGTAACCGCGGAGATCAAGAACCAGCCCTGGACCGAGGCGTTTGCGGCGGTGCTGGCCACCCAGGGGCTGCAGGCGATCGAGCTGCCCGGCGGCATCATCCGGGTGGACTCGCCCGCGACTCTGGCGGCGCTCGACTCCACCGAGCCCCTGACCACCCGGATGATCCCGGTGAACTATGCCAGCGCGAGCCAGCTGATCAATAGCGTCAAGTCCATCGTTTCCAAGCGGGGCGCGGTGGTGGCGGACACCACCACCAACTCACTGATCGTGACCGAGACCCGCAGCAAGATCGGAGACGTGCAGGAGTTCGTGAAGAACCTGGATATACGCACTCCGCAGGTCTCCATCCAATCCAAGATCATCTTCGTGGACCGGACCAACCTCGAGGCCCTGGGGCTGCAGTATGACTTCGGCGGCAAGGACCTGGCGAGCGGCAATCCGTTCTTCAACAAGCTGGTGGGCCGGATCGACCCCGCCACGGGAGACGTGTTCGACAAGAACGCCGTGACCCTCGCCGGCGACGGCGTCGCGGCGATCGCCAACGCGGACGCCGTCATCACCGGGCCAGCCCTCAATCTGCTGTGGACCACCACCATCGGTGGGTTCTCATTCAGCAGCTTCCTGCAGGCGCTGCAGCAGCTGACCCTCGCCGACGTCCAGGCCGAGCCCTCGATCACGACGGTGGACAATCGCGAGGCGATCATCAAGGTGGGCGAGGACATCCCGGTGCGTATCATCGACTTCAGCGCGTCGGGGACTGGAACCACGCTGCCGAAGGCGACGGTGCAGTTCAAGGAGACCGGTATCTCGCTCAAGGTGACGCCGCACGTCACCAACAACCGGCAGATCATGCTCCAGATCGAGGCCGAGCGCTCCAATCTCCGGACCCTGGCCGCTGCCGACCTGGGGTTCACGATCCAGAAGCAGAACGCCAAGAACCAGCTGCTGGTCAACGACGGCGAGACCGCGGTGATCGGCGGGCTGACCGTGACCACCGTGACCAAGACCAGGTCCGGCATTCCCCTGCTGGTCAACCTCCCGATCGTGGGCAAGCTGTTCGGCTTCAACAACGATCAGGAGGAGCGCCAGGACCTGATCATCCTGGTAACGCCCAGGATCATCGACGACGCCTCCGGCGACTGACCGGCGGCCCGTCCTCGCTTAAGCCGCGAGCCCGACCGCCGGTCGGGCTTCGTGTTTCCGGCCAGGTCGAAGGGCTATGGGCTACGGGGCTATGAGCTATCAGCCTCAGCTCATAGCTCTTAGCTTTCAGACAGGAACCCCGGGCCGCGTGGCCCGTAGCCCATAGCGCGAGCTGACAGACCATACCCCCGATGCCCCTGCGTTTCCTCACCGCCGGCGAATCTCACGGCAAGGCCCTGGTGGTCATCGTCGAGGGCCTCCCCGCCGGGCTGCCGGTGTCGGCGGAATGGGTGGACCGGGATCTGGGACGGCGGATGATGGGCTACGGGCGGGGCGCCCGGATGAAGATCGAACGAGACCGGATCGAGTGGATATCCGGCGTGCGTGCGGGGGAAACCCTGGGCTCACCGGTGGGGATGCTGATCCACAACCGGGATTGGAGCAACTGGGAAGACATCATGGCGGCCGAAGGGATCCCCGGCGAAGAGCGACGCCGGCGGCTCAACCGTCCCCGGCCGGGACATGCCGACCTGGTGGGTGTGCTCAAGTACGACCGCAGCGACGCCCGCGACATCCTGGAGCGCGCCAGCGCGCGTGAAACGGCGGCGCGGGTGGCGGCCGGTGCGCTGGCCAGGCGGCTGCTGGATGAGTTCGGGGTAGACATCGGCAGCCACGTTGTGTCCCTTGGCGGCATCGAGGCCCATGCTCCAGCCGCCGACCTCCCGCTGCCCCTCAATCCGGCTGCGGACCGTTCCGAAGTCCGGGCGCTGGACCCGGAGGTGGATGCCGCCATGATCGCGCGGATCGACCAGGCCCGGAAGGACGGGGACACGCTGGGTGGCGAGTGCGAGGTGGTCGTGCGCGGGCTGCCCGCCGGCCTCGGGAGTCACGTCCACTGGGACCGGAAGCTGGACGGCCGGCTGGCCGGCGCGCTTATGTCGATTCCGGCCGTCAAGGCGGTGGAGATCGGCATGGGGTTCGAGGCCGCGCGGCGGCCCGGCTCGGAGGTCCATGATCCCATCGATGCGGCCGCTACCCCCGGCGAGCCCGCGCCCCCGCCCAGCCTGCACGGCGGCTATGTCCGGCGCAGCAACAACGCCGGGGGGTTGGAAGGCGGAATCACTACCGGCGCGCCGCTGGTCCTCCGTGTCGGGATGAAGCCGATCGCCACGCTGATGTCGCCGTTGCCGACGATCGACTTGCGGACCGGGCTCCCGGCCAAGGCGCAGGCCGAACGCTCCGACATTACCGCCGTACCGGCGATGGGTGTGATCGCGGAGGCGCTGACCGCGCTGGTGCTGGCGGAGGCGTGGCTGGAGAAATTTGGCGGCGACTCCCTGGCGGAGACCCGGCGGAACTTCGAGGGCTATCTGGCCCGTCTGCGGGAGCGGTGGACCGAGCTGGCTCCGCCGGGCGCAGTAACGGTGGAGGGTCAATGAAACGGCACATCGTGCTGATCGGTCTGCCGGGGGCGGGGAAGAGCACGGTCGGCAAGCTGGTGGCCGAACGGCTCGGCAGCCACGTGGTGGACATCGATTCGCTGATCGTGCGGAAGATGCAGATGCCGGTGAACCGGATCTTCGCCGAGCACGGCGAAGCCAAATTCCGCGCCCTCGAGCTCGAGACAATGCGGCAGGCGGTCTCCGGCGAGCCCGCGATCATTACGCCGGGCGGCGGCTGGGCGGCACAGCCCGGCGCCCTCGAGGAGGTCCAGGCCACTTGCTACCTGGTCTATCTTCGTACCATGGCGGTGACTGCCGCCAAGCGTTCTGCGGATGGCGGACGCCCGCTCCTGATGGGGGAGGATCCGGTGGAGAAGATGCGGCAACTGCTCAAGGAGCGCGACGCATTCTATTGCCGGGCGCACAGCGAGGTGAAGGCGGACGTCAAATCTCCTTCCGCACTGGCCGATGAGGTGGTTCAACTCGCCCGTGCCAACGCTGGATGGTGAGCGAGTCAAGTAGTTGGGGTGCAGCAACTTGGATTGCTTCGCCTTGCCAACGTACCCCGCAAGGCGTTTTCTTGTGGGCATCCGGGGTTGTGCCCGGGATGACCCACGGCAGGTAAACTCGAGCGCATGGCAACGACCAAGAAACCCAAAGCTCCGGCAAAGCGTGTTCCCGGCCCTCGCGAAGCGAAGACCGTGAAGGCGGCCACCAGGCCAGAGGTCAAACCAGTGGCCGTGGCCACGGCACCGGCCCGGAAGAAGCGCGCCCCGCGGGTCACCAGCGGCGATGGAGACGAAGGTGGAGTGGGGAGCGGGGCCGCCCTGGTAGTGGTGGAGTCGCCGACCAAGGCCAAGAGCATCGGTAAGTACCTCGGCCGTGGCTACGATGTGAAGGCCACCATTGGCCATGTCCGCGACCTCCCGACCAGGAAACTCGGCGTGGACGTGGACAACGGCTTCCGGCCGGAATACGTCACCATCAAAGGCAAGACCCAGACCCTGGCCGACCTGAAGAAGGCGGCCAGGCGCGCGAGTGCGGTATACCTGGCGACCGACCCGGACCGGGAGGGCGAGGCGATCGCGTGGCACGTGGCGGACCAGCTGGAGACCAAGGCGCCGCTGCACCGCGTGCTGTTTCATGAGATCACCAAGGAGGCGGTGAAGGAGGCGATGGCCAAGCCCGGCGTCATTGACGACCGGCTGGTGAACGCGCAGCAGGCCCGCCGCATCCTGGACCGGCTGGTGGGCTACAAGGCCAGCCCCATCCTGTGGCAGAGCATCAAGACCGGCCTCTCGGCCGGCCGGGTGCAGACCGTGGCGCTTCGGCTGATCGTGGAGCGTGAGCGGGAGATCCGCGCCTTCAAGCCGGTGGAGTACTGGAGCATCGCGGCGGAGTGCGCCAAGGGTGGCCAGCCGTTCACGGCCGAGCTCAAGAAGATCGACGGGCACAATCCCGAGCTGTCCAATGAAGCCGCCGCGACCGCGGTGGTGAACGACGTGCAGAAGCTGTCGTTCGTCGTCACCAAGGTCGAGAAGCGGAACCGCAAGAAGCGCCCGGGGGCGCCGTTCACCACCAGTACGCTGCAGCAGGAGGCCGCGAAGAAGCTGGGCTTCTCCGCCCGCCGGACCATGCGCGCCGCCCAGGACCTGTACGAGGGCATGGAGATCGGCGAGGACGCCCCGGCCGGCCTGATCACCTACATGCGGACCGACTCGGTCCGGGTATCGGAGGCGGCGATCGAGAACGTCCGGTCGTTCATCGCGAAGAACTACGCCAAGACCTATCTCCCGGACACGCCGAACCAGTACAGCTCCAAGGCGGCGCGGGTGCAGGATGCCCACGAGGCCATCCGGCCCACCGACGTCCGGCGCCGGCCGGAAGACATGCAGAAGTACCTCGAGCCGGACCAGTACCGCCTGTACCAACTCATCTGGCAGCGGTTCGTCGCCTCGCAGATGAACCCGGCGGTCTACGACATGACGATCGTGGACTTCGACCTGGGCAAGTACCTGTTCCGGGTCTCCGGCTCGGTGCTCCTGTTCGACGGCTACCACGTGGTCTATACCGAGGGGCGCGAGGCCGAGGAAGGGAAGTCGGTCGAGGATCTGGCGCCGATCCCGCCGCTCGAGGTGGGCGACCGGGTGGAGGTGCGTGCCATCATCCCGAGCCAGCACTTCACCGAGCCGCCCCCCCGGTTCTCCGAGGCGAGCCTGGTGAAGGAGCTGGAGCGCCTCGGGATCGGGCGGCCGTCTACCTACGCCCAGATCATCAGCACGCTCACGGCGCGGGAGTACGTGAAGCTGGAACAGCGCCGGTTCACCCCCACCGAGCTGGGAGAAACCGTCGAGCGGATCATGGTCGACAGCTTCCCGTCGATCTTCAACGTGGAGTTCACCTCGGGGATGGAGCTCGAGCTGGACAAGATCGAAGAGGGGGAGCTGGCCTGGCAGAAGGTGCTGTCGGACTTCTACGACCCGTTCAGCAAGGCGCTGTCGGCGGTGAATCTCGGCGCGATCGTGGCCGAGGCGCACGGCCTCAAGCCGGAGGAGCTGGAGAAGGAGCGCTGTCCCAAGTGCGGCGCCAAGGTGGAGCTCCGCACCGGGCGGTTCGGGCCGTACTTCGCCTGCGTGAACTACAAGCAGACCTGCGACTACGTGAAGTCGCTCAAGAAGGCGAAGGCCCCGGACCGGCCGACCGACGAGAAGTGCCAGCTGTGCGGCGCACCGATGGTGATCAAGACCGGGCGGTTCGGCGAATTCCTGGCCTGCACCCGCTACCCCGAATGCAAGGGCACCCGCTCCATTCCGCTCGGGATGAAGTGCCCCAAGTGTGATGTCGGCGACCTCGCCGAACGCCGGACCAAGCGCGGCAAGTCCTTCTGGGGTTGTGTGCGCTACCCGGCGTGCGATTTCTCCACCTGGAACCGGCCCATGCCGGACACCTGTCCCAACTGCGGCTGGGTGGGCATGGAGAAGAAGTTCAGCAAGGCCGATGGTGAGACCCGAACCTGCCTCAAGTGCCAGCACCGGATCGTGGTGATGGACGCGGAGGAGGCGGCCGCGACGTGAGCTCGGCTTCCCGCGCGCCGGCGGTCACGGTGGTCGGCGGGGGGCTGGCAGGCTCGGAAGCGGCCTGGGCCCTGGCACAGCGGGGGGTGCCCGTGGTGCTCCGGGAGATGCGCCCGGTCGTCCGCACTGCCGCGCACCAGACGGACCAGTTGGCCGAGCTGGTTTGCAGCAATTCCTTCAAGTCCACCGACCCCACCAACGCCCATGGTCTGCTCAAGGCCGAGCTGCGCGCGCTCGGGAGCCTGCTGTTGGCCGTGGCCGACGAGGCCAGGGTTCCCGCGGGGGCGGCGCTGGCGGTGGACCGGGCAGTCTTTTCTCACCGCGTGCACGAACAATTAACGGCCCACCCCCTGATTGCGGTCGCGCGCGGCGAGGTCACCGAGGTTCCCTCGCCTGGTATTGTCGCCACCGGCCCGTTGACATCGCCTGCATTGGCGAACGCGATCATCACCCGTATTGGGCGAGGGGGCTCGGGTGTGCTGGCGGCTGCTGGCCAAGCCCCGCCAACCCCAGCAGCCGCCAGCGCACCCTCGCCCGTCAGGACCGCAACAAGCTTGCAAGGCGCAGTGGCGGTTTCGTCGCCTCCCACCGCTGCTCTGGCCTTCTACGACGCCATTGCCCCCATCGTCAGCCACGAGTCGCTGGACCACTCGCGGCTCTACGCCCTCTCCCGCTACGGCAAGGGCGACGGGGACGACTACCTCAACGCGCCGATGAACCGCGAGGAGTACGAGACGTTCATCGCGGCGCTCACCGCCGCCGACCAGTTCACAGCTCACGAGTTCGACCAGGTGCCCTACTTCGAGGGCTGCCTGCCGGTGGAAGAGATGGCGCGGCGTGGGCCCCAGACGCTGCGCTTCGGGCCGATGAAGCCGGTTGGACTGCCTGACCCGAGAACCGGCCGCGAGCCCTGGGCGGTAGTGCAGCTCCGCCGGGAGGACAAGGCGGGACAGATGTGGAACCTGGTCGGCTTCCAGACCCGCCTCCGGATTCCGGAGCAGAAGCGCGTGTTCGGCACGATCCCCGGACTCGAAGGAGCGGAGTTCCTGCGCTACGGCAGCATCCATCGCAACAGCTACATCAACAGCCCCGCGTTTCTCGGTCCGGGCCTCACGGCGCGGGACGACGACACCCTGTTCTTCGCTGGCCAGCTTACGGGGGTGGAGGGCTACACCGAGTCACTCGGCACGGGCCTGCTGGCGGGGATCAACCTCGCGCGGCGGCTGGCGGGGAAACCGGTGACCGTCCCGCCGCCGACCACGATGCTGGGAGCGCTGTACCGCTATCTTCGAGAGGCCGAACCCACGCGGTTCCAGCCGATGAATGCGAACTGGGGGCTGGTGGCCCCGCTGGGCGGACCGGCGGACGGGCGGACGGGTGGACGGAGAGGGAAGGATGCGAAGAAGCAGCTCCTGCTGGGGCGGGCCCAGGCCGAGTTCGCCGAGTGGCTGAGATCCGTGAGCGAATGACAGGCACGGTCCGCCGGTCCGCCGGTCCGCCCGCCCGCCCCGAGGTCGCCGCCTTCCTGGAGCACCTTGAGAAGGAGCGCCAGGTCTCGGGTCATACCGTCAAGGCTTATCGCCGCGACCTGGAGGCGTTCACCGAGTTCCTCGACCGTCACACCGGGGCGGACTGGGACTTCGGCCGGGTGGACCGGCTGGGAATCCGTGGCTTTCTCGGCGAGATGCAGCGGCGCGGACTCTCCAAGCGGTCCATGGCACGGGCGCTCTCCGCGGTCCGCTCGTTGTATCGCTTCCTGCAGGCTCACCATGGCCTCGAACGCTCTCCGGTCCGCGCCGCCAAGGCCCCGCGGCCGGAGCGGCATCTGCCGGGGTACCTCGACCGCGACCGCACCGAGGCACTCTTCGCCGGGGCCGAAGGCCGGGCCGCCGGCGGGGATGCCGCAGCGGTTAGGGATCTGGCGATCCTCGAGCTGTTCTACTCAAGCGGGCTCCGGCTGTCCGAGCTCACCGGGCTCAACCTGCTCGATCTGGATCTGCTGAGCGACCAGGTAAAGGTGCGGGGCAAGGGACGCAAGGAACGGCTGGTGCCGCTCGGATCCCGCGCCAGCCGGGCTCTGAGACATTACCTCGAGCTGCGTGAGACGGACGCCGCCGTTCCTGGTGCGGACCGCCGGGCGGTGTTCCTGGGCCGGCGGGGCCGGCGGCTCACGCCGCGTACCGTGCAGCGGATCGTGCATCGCGCGCTCGATACGGTCGGAGGGAATGCGCTCCGCACCCATTCGCTCCGCCACACTTTCGCCACCCATCTGCTGGATGCCGGGGCAGATCTTCGCGCGGTGCAGGAGCTGCTCGGCCACGCCAGTCTCAGCACGACCCAGATCTACACCCACACCAGCGTGGAGCGGCTCAAGAAGGTGTATCAGCAGGCGCATCCAAGAGCGTAGGCGCCAGGCGTAGGCGCGCACGGCTGTGCGCGCCTACCGGTCGCGCCTACGCCCGCGGATGCGCCGCAAACCGGGATCGATCGACATGGCATCATACCACGGCACAACCATCCTGGCCGTCCGCAAGAATGGTCGCGTCGCCCTTGGCGGCGACGGTCAGGTCAGCATCGGTGACACCATAGTGAAGGCCAACGCCAGTAAGGTGCGCACCCTCAAGGGGGGAAAGGTGCTGGCCGGGTTCGCCGGGTCCGTGGCGGATGCCATCACGCTGTACGAGAAATTCGAGGAGAAGCTGGAACGCCATCCCGGCAATCTGGGCCGGGCCGCGGTGGAGCTCGCCAAGGACTGGCGCAGCGACCGGGTGCTCCGCCGGCTGGAGGCGCTGCTGGTGGTGAGCGACGTGGAACACACCTACCTGCTCTCCGGGGGTGGAGAGCTGATCGAGCCCGATGACGGGATCCTCGCGGTCGGCTCCGGCGGCAACTACGCCCTCGCCGCGGCGCGGGCACTGGCTTCGCTCCCCGACCTGTCGGCCCGAGACATCGTGCAGCGCTCGCTGGAGATCGCGGCGGAAATCTGCGTGTTTACCAACCGGAACCTCACGATTCTGGAGTTGTAGGCTCGTCAGGCGTCAGGCGTCAGGCGTCAGGCGTCAGGCGTGAGCCGCCTCGTCCGCGAAGCCCCCAGATCTGTGCATCCAACGCTGTGCATCCGCGCGCGTGCGGTCGTCGGAAAGACCAGCGGCGATCCAGGCCCACTCGCTCTCCTGTTCTCATCCTGTTGCTCGTTCTCGCCTGCTCCGGACCCCGCACAGAGGCGCCCGCGGCGTCGGCTGAGCATGAGGTCCTCACCCCGGGTCTATGCGGCCCATGGGAGCGAACCGACTCCACGGATCTGGCCGCCTGTCAAAGGGCCCTGCTCCGGGATCCACCCTCCGGATTGGACAGCTTGTTCCCGGGCGACTGCGGCTACTACCAGACCACCTCCCTCGACTCGCTTCGCGCCTGCCTCCTCAGGATTGACTCGACTGCCTCGGCCTGTCCGGTCGTCCACGCATTCCGGCTCCGCCAGGCCGACGGCGTCCTGCGCGCCGCGGAGTGGCGCCGCTGCGGGTCCCAGGGGGGTGCCTTCTCGGGCGACAGCATCGTCTGGCCGCTTCACTTCCTGCTGCTCCGGCGCGACACAGCGCCGACCAGTCCGCCGATCTTTGCCTTCTCCAATGCGGTGGAGCCCGGTTCCGCGGGGCTGGACACCGTGCTCGCCATCGACTTCGATGGCGACCACACCGACGAGCTCTTCTATCTCAACCGGATCTGCGGTACAGGCGCCGCGTTCGAGTCCTGCGCCCTGGCCGTCACCGTGGGCAGGCTGCGGTGCTGGAGCGGCCCGGATTTCACCGTTCCGCCGGGGGTGCTTCAGAAGAGCGAGACGCTGTTCAAGGGGTGGATCCCGGTCGCAGGCGGACCGGGGAAGGGAGAACGGGCGGGTGTCCTCACCCTGGCCCCCGGAGGCGGTCTCTGGTACTTCACCCCGGTCTACCGGGAGGGAGATCCGAACTGCTGCTCCAGCGCCGGCGCCAGCCTCTGGCTAGAGGCCCGTCCAGGGGCCGGGCGGTTCGCCACCGGGCCGCTGCTCCTGGCCCGGGAGGACAGCACCGGCGCCATCCTCGGCATCGACACCATCCGTCGCTGACCCCGCACTATCCGGACGTTCGCCCAGCTCGCCGGGTTAGATTCCCCCTCCAGAAAGCAGCAGGGTATCGATGACCTGAACCTTGGGAGGCCCTACGGCTCCCTGGGCGTCGCCCCAGGCGCTGTAAACCCCTCTCAGGAATGGATTGCATGACCAGTTCTGAACCGGAGCTGAAAGTTCCGGAGCCGCAACCGGAGCAGCCGCCCCCACCGCCGCCCTGGCTGGAGGAGCTTCCGCCGCGCCAAATCGTGGCGGAGCTGGACCGCTATATCGTCGGTCAGGAACAGGCCAAACGCGCGGTGGCTATCGCGATCCGGAACCGGTGGCGCCGGGCTCAGACGCCCGACGAGATCCGCGATGAGATCACCCCGTACAACATCATCCTCATCGGCCCCACGGGAGTAGGCAAGACCGAGGTGGCCCGCCGGCTGGCGCGGCTGGCGGGCGCGCCCTTCGTGAAGGTGGAGGCGTCGAAGTTCACCGAGGTCGGTTACGTCGGGCGGGACGCCGAATCGATGGTGCGCGAGCTGGTAGACTCCGCGATCAGCATGGTCCGCGCCGAGCGGGAGGACGAGGTCTATCCCACCGCCGAGCAGCGGGCCGAGGAGCGGCTGCTCGACATCCTGCTGCCTCCGCCCACCCCGCTCCGGATGGAGCGCGTGGCGGAGCCGGGAGAGAAGGGCGACCGGCCGGGGATCTTCGTGGTTGCTCCGGGGGGGCAGGCCCGGCAGGAGCCGTTGCCTCCCGCGGAGGAGGAGCGGCGGTCACGCTCGCGCGAGAAACTGCGCCAGATGCTGCGCGACGGGAAGCTGGATGAGCGGGAGGTGGAGATCGAAGTGACCCCGCAGGGCTACCCGATGCTGGAGATGATCCAGCCGCCGCAGGGCATGGAAGGCGAACAGATCAACTTCATGGAGATGCTGCAGGACATGATGCCGCGCCGGAAGAAGCGCCGCACCGTCCGCATCCCCGAGGCCCGCCGGATCCTGGTGGACGAGGAGCTCAAGAAGCTGGTCGACATGGACGACGTGGTGAATGATGCCCTCGACCGGGTGGAGAACCACGGGATCCTCTTCATCGACGAGATCGACAAGATCGCGGGCGAGCGGGGGACAGCCGTGGGTCCCGACGTCTCGCGCGAGGGAGTGCAGCGGGACCTGTTGCCGATCGTGGAGGGGTCCACGGTCCAGACCCGGTACGGCTACGTCCGGACCGATCACATCCTGTTCATCGCCGCAGGCGCGTTCCACGTGTCGAAGCCTTCGGATCTGATTCCCGAGCTGCAGGGGCGATTCCCCATCCGGGTGGAGCTCTCCCCGCTCACCGAGGGTGACTTTGTCCGGATCATGACCGAGCCGGAGAACGCCCTCACCCGGCAGTACAAGGCCCTGGTCGCGGCGGAAGGTGCGGATCTCGAATTCACCGAGGACGGGATCGCGGAGGTCGCGCGGGTAGCGTGGCTCGCCAACGACCGGATGGAGAACATCGGGGCCCGGCGGCTGCACACCGTCATGAGCACGCTGATGGACGAGGTGCTGTTCGAACTGCCCAACTACCCCGACAAGAAGATCGTGTTTGACCGGGCAGCGGTGCGCAGCCGGCTGGAGAAGATCGTTGATGACGACGATCTCCGGCGTTACATCCTCTGATCTCGCGGCCGCGCTCGCGGCCGCCCGTGGCGCCGCCCTGGCAGCGGGCGCTCTGCTCCGCCCCGAGGCCGGCCGGACCCATCGGACATCGGTCAAGGGAGATGGCTCGCCGGTCACCGGTCTGGACCTGGAAGCGGACCGCATCATCCAGAGCCATCTCCGCAGCGCCTTTCCCGGTGACCGGGTCCTCAGCGAGGAATCGCCCGATCTCGTGCCGGAGCCGGGCGGCCGTCTCTGGCTGGTGGATCCACTCGATGGGACGCGGGACTTCGCCGCCGGTTCCTCCGAATTCGCCATTCACATCGCGCTGCTGGTTGCGGGCCGGCCAGTGGTGGCCGTGGTCCACCAGCCTGCGACCGGCCTCCTGTTCGACGCGGTCGCCGGCGCTGGCGCGTTCCGGCAGGATGGGGCGCGTCGGCAATCGATCTCGGTATCGGGCGGTTCCACGCTGGATGAATTCCGGGTCGGGGTGAGTCGTCGCGCCCCGGGAGAGCGGCTCTCCCGGCTGCTCGCGGAGGTGCCGCTTGGCCGGCACGCGGTGCCCCAAGGCGCTTCCCTGAAGCTGACGGCAGTGGCCGCCGGGGAGCTCGACGCGACGCTCTGCCTGCACGACCGGGAGAAGACCTGGGATTCCTGCGCCCCGGGCCTGGTCATTACCGAGGCCGGCGGGCGAATCACGGACGTCGATGGGCGACCGCTGCTCTACGGCGGTCCCGACCCGGTGCATCATCGCGGAATCGTATCCTCCAACGGACGTTGTCATGAGGCTCTCTGTGCCCTCGCCCGGCGGTACTGGCCGGCCGCCTGAATCTCCGGTGGTGCTGGTAGACGGGATCGACGGCAGCGGCAAGACCACTTTCGCGGAGCGGCTGGTCCACACCATGCGCACCGGAGGCGCCCCCGTGGCCCTGGTGCACGTGGACGACTTCCGCTCTTCGGTGAGCTGGGATGATCCGAGTGGAGAGGCCGAGGTCTACTGGAGCGGCTACTTCGACCTGGCAGCCCTGCAGGCGGAGGTAGATCTCATCGCGGCGGCGGGAACAACGGTTGTGCTGGAGGGGGTCTTCACCTTGCGGCTCCCGGCCTTCGGCGCGAGCCCCCTGATCTATCTCGAGGTCGACTTCGAGGAGGCCGCCCGCCGCATCCTGATCCGCGACACCGCCCGGGGCCGCACCCGCGAGGATGTGCTTCACCGGATCGAGGCCCGGTACTTTCCGGCCCAGCGCCGCTACCGGGCGGACTACTCCCCCTGTGACCGGGCCGCGACCGTGGTCGACACCACCGATCCGGTCGCGATGCGCGTGGTGCGCAGTGACTGGGCGCGGCTTCCACTCGCCGTCGCTGCGGCGACCCGCCGCATGCTGGGGCTCGAAAGGTGAGTGAGAAGTGAGAAGTGAGAAGTGAGGAGGGGTGGTGAGGCAGAGTTACCTTGCTGGAGGCAAGATTCTCACTCCTCACTCCTCACTCCTCACGCCTCACTTCTCACTCCTCACTGCCTTGCTTGTTCTCTGTCGCCCGTCCCTCCGCCAACCACCGCCCCCACCCGCCGACCAGCGCCCGGCTCTTGACCCACCCCGCCCGCTGAAGCTCTCGCGCCACCCGGGCGCTTGTGGCTTCGTCGTATCAGGCGCAATACGCCACCAGCCACTCATGCCTGGGCAGCGCCAGCGCGGCCGCGCTCGAGACGGGCCGGTCCGGCGAAATCCGCGTCGCGCCTCGCGCCATCGACTCGTCGGCCGCCCACGCGTCCGCGGTACGCACGTCCAGCAGCCGGAGCGGCGCGCCCTCCGCCAGGAGCGCGTCCACCTCGTCGGGAGTGATCACCAGAAGATCATGGACCAAGATGCACCTCGGTCTGGAAACGCGGGTCACCGCATCAGCGTGAAGGTATCCGGAGCAGGACGACAATCCAGCCGAGTCCCAGCGCGCTCAGCGTCACCTTGCCGGCGATGTGCGGCATGAAGAAGACGACCGTGGATCCGATGGAGAAGGCGATCATGCCGATGGCGAGCAGCTTGTACCTGAGGGCGATGGAGCGATGCTCACGCCAGTTGCGGATGAGTGGGCCGAAGGTGCGGGAGTTGAGCAGCCAGTTGTAGAACCGGACCGATCCCCGCGCGTAGCAGGCCGCGGCCAGCAGCAGGAACGGGGTCGTGGGGAGCAGGGGAAGGAAGACACCGAGGACCGCGAGACCGATACTGAGATGGCCGGCGGCGAGGAACCAGAGTCGGGCGACTCCGTTGCTGGCCAGGCGCACTTCCTCACTGTAGTCGTGCGGGTCCTGCGAACCGCTCATTCCAAAGTTCCTTTGTCGGATTTCGTAATCTGGCGACCCTCCACTTCCCTCGCCAGCCCCGCACTTGCTCGCTCAGGGTGGGTCCACTAGACTGAGCAGCCTGCCAAAATGGCTGAGCCTCGCTCCCCACCGCTCGAATGCCCAAGCGCGACCTCCTGTCCATCTCTGATCTCAGTCCGGCCGAGCTGACCCGGGCGCTGGACCTCGCGGGCCGGATGAAGCGGGGGGAATACCGGGATCGCCCACTCGAGGGCAAGACGTTGGCGATGATCTTCGGGAAGAGCTCCACCCGGACCCGGGTGTCCTTCGAAGTGGGGGCGTATCAGCTGGGCGGTCACGCCCTCTTCCTCTCTTCCGGGGAGCTGCAGCTGGGCCGAGGCGAACCCAGCCGAGATACGGCGCGAGCCCTGTCGGGGTACGTCGACGGGATCATGATCCGGACCTACACCCACGCCGAGGTGGAGGAGCTGGCCCGGTTCGCCAGCGTGCCGGTGATCAACGGACTGACCGACCTGCAGCACCCCTGTCAGGTGCTGGCCGATGTGCTGACGATGCGGGAGGAGTTCGGCGGCTGGGCGGGCAAGGTGGTGGCCTGGGTCGGAGACGGGAACAACGTCGCCAACAGCTGGATCGACGCGGCCGGGACGCTTGGCTTCGAGCTCCGGCTGGCCTGCCCCGAGGGCTACGAGCCGAACCGCGCCCTGTTCGAGCGAAACGCGGCCCGCACCCGGATCACGATCACGGAACTTCCGGAAGAGGCGGTTGCCGGGGCTCACGTGGTCACGACCGATGTGTGGGCCTCCATGGGGCACGAGGGTGAACAGGCGGGGCGTCGGGAGGCGTTCCGCGGATACGAGGTGGACGAGGAGCTGATGGCTCTGGCCGACCCGGCGGCGATTTTCCTGCACTGTCTTCCGGCCCACCGCGGGGAAGAAGTCACCGAGGGGGTGCTGGAAGGCCGGCAGTCCCGGGTGTGGATCGAAGCCCAGAACCGACTGCACATCCAGAAGGCGTTGATGGCGATGCTAGTGACGTGAGACGTGAGACGTGAGACGTGAGACGTGAGACGCGAGACGTGAGACGTGAGACGTGAGACATGAGACGTGAGACGTGAGACGTGAGACGTGAGACGTGAGACGTGAGACGTGAGACGTGAGACGTGAGACGTGAGACGTGAATGTACGGGACCAGTTGAATCGCGCCGCAATGCGCATCACCGACGTCTCACCTCTTACGTCTCACGAATCTCGGCCTCTCCAAACCTGGAAAGAAAACGCGATGACGACGCAAGCCGCGCTCAAGCGCACTCCGCTGTTCGACGTCCACCGCGCGCTCGGTGCCAAGCTGGTCCCCTTCGCCGGCTGGGAGATGCCGGTGCAGTATCCCGGCGGCATCCTGGCCGAGCACCGATCGGTTCGTGAGGGGGTGGGCATCTTCGATGTCTGCCACATGGGCGAATTCGAGGTGACCGGTCCCGATCGTAACGCCTTCGTCCAGCGGATCACCTCCAACGACGTGGGTGCGCTGGAGCCGGGCCAGGTGCAGTACTCCGCCCTGCTGCACGAGAACGGCGGCATCGTGGACGACTGCACCGTCTACCGGTTCGAGGACAAGGTGATGCTGGTGGTAAACGCCGCCAACATCGACAAGGACTGGGCCCACGTGGTGGAGCAGAAGCGCGGCGCCAACGTGCGGCTCAGGAACATCTCGGACGAGGTGGGGCTGCTCGCGCTGCAGGGCCCCGGGTCGGAAGCCCTGCTGCAGACCCAGACCGACACCATCCTCCGGGACATCCGGTACTACCACTTCGCCACTGGCAAGGTGGCGGGGCTGGGGTGCTTCATCTCCCGCACCGGTTACACCGGCGAGGATGGCTTCGAGCTGTACTGCCGCCTGCCGGACACCCAGAAACTGTGGCAGGCTCTGACCGGGCCCGGCAAGGCCCAGCCGATCGGCCTCGGCGCCCGCGATACCCTGCGGCTGGAGGTGTGCTACCCGCTGTACGGAAACGA
>Ga0326726_10001736_pt1 | contig 20258 bp, 16 predicted proteins | sample MHFenrmetagenome_2_FD_207603 | JGI IMG/M metagenome (GOLD analysis project Ga0326726, IMG submission 207603) | Lab enriched peat soil microbial communities from Michigan Hollow, Ithaca, NY, United States - MHF15MN | ecosystem: Environmental > Terrestrial > Soil > Wetlands > Peat | place: USA... | reverse complement strand
CCTCTCGGCGGCGCGAGTGTCCACTATTGGCAGGCCATCGCGAACCGCTTCGGACTTGACCTCACCGTGGTGAACGACGTCGTCGATCCGACGTTCCGCTTTATGACCATGGATTGGGACGGCCGCATCCGCATGGACCCGTCGTCCCCCTACGCCATGCGCAAGCTGATCGGCCTGAAGGACCGCTTCGACGTCGCGTTCGCCTGCGACACCGACGCCGACCGCCACGGCATCGTGACCCGGAGCTCGGGCCTCCTGCCCCCGAATCACTACCTCTCCGCGGCTGTCGATTATCTTTTCCGCCATCGGCCCGCCTGGGGTCCCGCGACGGCCATCGGCAAAACCCTCGTCACCAGCCGGATGATCGACCGGGTCGCGGCGAAGCTCGGGCGCAGGCTTTTCGAAACGCCGGTCGGCTTCAAATGGTTCGTCGCCGGCCTGCTCGACGGTTCGCTGGGCTTTGCCGGGGAAGAAAGCGCCGGGGCGTCCTTTCTCAGGCTGGACGGGACCGTCTGGACGACGGACAAGGACGGCATCGCCCCGGCCCTTCTCTCGGCCGAAATCACGGCCCGTTTGGGACGCGATCCCGGCCAGGTTTACACGGAGCTCACAGGGGAGTTCGGCGAATCCGTCTATGACCGTATTGACGCGCCTGCAACGGCGGAACAGAGAAAAGCCCTGGCGGAGCTCTCGGCGGACCAGTTGCGGATGTCGAGCCTCGCCGGCGAAAAAATCGAAGCCGTGTTGGCGAGGGCCCCCGGGAACGGAGCGCCCATCGGGGGCATCAAGGTGACCGCGGCGAGCGGCTGGTTCGCCGCCCGGCCCTCAGGGACCGAGAATATCTACAAGATCTACGCCGAAAGCTTCCGCGGAGAGGGTCATCTCCGCCGCATCATCCGTGAGGCTCAAGCCATCGTCGATCGCGCCTTGGCGGCCGCGGCCTGACCGGCCTTTTATTAAGTAGAAGGGGGAGCCCATGAAAGGGACACGGCACGTCGGGAGCCCGATTCACACATTTTTTCCGAGCGAGGTCAAGGGCTTCGACAAGCTCGCCGAGCTGGCCCTGGACATGCACTGGTACTGGAACCATTCAGCCGATGAGATCTGGAGCCGGCTCGATCCCGAGCTTTGGGAAATGACCTATAATCCGTGGGTCGTCCTTCAAACGGTTTCGCGCCACAGGCTCCGCCGGGCGCTGGCCGATCCCGCTTTCCACCGTCGGGTATCCGACCTCCTGCGGGCGCGGCGCCGGGAGATGGAGTCTCCCGCCTGGTTTCAGCGGAAGCATTCCCGTTCGCCCCTAACCTCGGTCGCCTACTTCAGTATGGAGTTCATGCTGAGCGAGGCCCTTCCGATCTATTCGGGCGGCTTGGGCAACGTGGCCGGCGACCAGCTCAAGACCGCGGGCGAGCTCGGCCTGCCGGTCATCGGCGTCGGACTCCTGTACCAACAGGGCTATTTCCGCCAGGTGATCAACAACGAGGGGGCCCAGGAGGCCTTTTTCCCCTACAACGATCCCTGGGAGTTGCCTGTGACCCCAGTGCGCGCGGCGGGCGGGGAATGGCTGCGCGTTGAGCTTGCGCTCCCCGGCTACTCCGTCTGGCTGCGCGTTTGGCAGGTCCAGGCCGGCCGGGTCAAGCTCTATCTCCTGGACAGCAACGACCCGGCCAACCTGCCGGCCCACCGGGGGATCACCTCCGAGCTCTACGGCGGCGGGGCCGAACTGCGGCTGAATCAGGAGCTGGTTCTCGGCATCGGCGGATGGCGGCTCCTCCAAGCTCTCGGCATCAAACCGGAAGTCTGCCACTTGAACGAAGGGCACGCCGCTTTGGCGGCTTTGGACCGGGCCCGGGTTTTCATGGGCGAGGCGGGGCGTCCCTTCGACGCCGCCCTGGCGGCCACGCGGGCCGGCAACATCTTTACGACTCACACTCCGGTGGGGGCCGGCTTCGACCGTTTTTCACCGGCCCTCGTCACCCAATACCTCGGCCGATACGCCACGGAGGTGCTCGGCATCACAACCCGAGACCTTCTCGGCCTGGGCCGCCTGAATCCCGACGATGCCGAGGAACCCTTCAACATGGCCTATCTGGCCATCCGCGGGAGCGGGTCCGTCAACGGCGTAAGCCGGCTCCATGGCCAGGTGAGCCGGCGCCTCTTCCAGGCCCTGTTCCCGCGCTGGCCGGAAGCCGATGTCCCCGTCGGTCACGTGACCAATGGGGTTCACATGGCAACCTGGGACTCGCCGGAGGCCGACGAACTATGGACAAAAAAATGCACGAAGAGGCGCTGGCTCGAGCAGACGGAAGTCCTCGAAGCGAAAATAACCCGGGTCTCCGACGCCGATCTTTGGCGGCTTCGCGCCGATTGCCGCAGATCCCTCGTGTCCTACGTCCGCCAGCGGCTGTCGCGCCAGGTCGAAATGTCCGGCGGACTTCCCGGGGAGGTCGAAGAGGCCGCGTCGGTCCTCAATCCCGACGCCCTGACGCTCGGTTTCGCCCGGCGCTTCGCCGGCTACAAGCGGCCCAACCTCCTCCTTCATGATCCCGGAAGGCTGCTGCGCCTCCTGGGCGATCCGGCCCGGCCCGTACAGCTCATCATCGCCGGCAAGGCCCATCCGGCCGACCTCGAGGGACAGGCTATGATTCGGGAGTGGACGCGATTCATCCGCACGAACCGGGGGCAAAAAAACGTGATCTTCCTCAGCGATTACGACATGCTTTTGACCGGGCGTCTCGTTCAGGGCGTGGATGTCTGGATCAATACGCCCCGGCGCCCCTGGGAGGCCTGCGGCACGAGCGGGATGAAGGTGCTCGTCAATGGGGGCTTGAATCTTTCGGAACTGGACGGCTGGTGGGCGGAAGCCTACGAGCCGGACCTGGGCTGGGCCCTGGGGGACGGCAGGGAGCACGGTGAAGATCCGGGCTGGGACGCCTCCGAGGCTGAGGCCCTTTATGCCCTGCTCGAGGACGAGGTGATCCCAGAGTTCTATAACCGGGATGCGGCCGGGATAGCCTCGGCCTGGGTCGCCCGGATCCGCAACAGCATGGCCCGTTTGACTCCCCGATTTTCCGCCAACCGCGCGGTCCGCCAGTACACGGAGGAATACTATCTCCCGGCCGCCGCCGAATTCCGGAGGCGCACCGCCCGCAATGGCGCCTTGGGCGCCAGGATCGCCGCGTGGCGGGATGACCTCGACCGCGGTTGGGCGGGCCTGAGGCTAGGGGACGTTCGGGCCGCGCAAGACGGAGGGCTCCTCCTCGTCGAGGCCCAGGTCCACCTCGGCAGCCTCCGCCCCGAATGGATCGGCGTCGAACTCTACGCCGACGGGGCCGATGGAAAGGAGCCGGCGCGGCAGGCGATGCAGCGCGGGGCCCGGCTGGCGGCGGAGAACGGTTTCTCCTTCACCGCCCGCGTGCCCGCAACGCGTCCGCCGTCCGACTACACCGTCCGGGTTTTCCCCCGGTTCCCCGGGGTTCATGTGCCTCTCGAGGCCTGCCAGATTCTCTGGCAGCGTTGATGCGGCCCGGACGAGACGCCGGATAACGCGCGCCGTCCCCCGGATTTCTTGACCGCTCCCGGCCGGCGGCCTATAATGCCTCCTTCGAACCGCCTGATGGAAGCGTGGCACATGAGCAAGATCTGCAGCCCGGATGAGCTTCGGGACCTCGCGAAATCCGGCCAGGGCGTTTTCGTCCTTTTCTATGCGTCCTGGTGCCCGTTTTCCCAGGCCTTCCTGCCGGTCTACGAGAAGCATGCGGCCGGCCGGGAGCGGGAATTTATCCGCGTCGTCCTCGACGGCAACGAAGACCTCTTTGAGGAGCACGGAATCGAGGTCTACCCCACGGTGCTGTTCTTCAAGGATGGCGCGGTCGCCCGGCGGCTCGACGGGAAGCACTTTTCCGGTCTCAAGGAGAAACAGCTGACCGCGCTCATCGCGTCGTGCGGATTCCCCTCCGGAATCTGATCCTGCGGCAACGCGCCGGCCGCCGCTTCGCGACTCCCCGGTGCGGGTCCGGGGCTCAGGCCTCCTCGACGACCTTCCAGCCGATCGCCTCGGCCAGCGCGTAGACCGGCTCCTTGAGATCGCCGTAAAACGTGACCCGGTGCCAGCCCCATTTATCCCACATGGTGAATAGTTTCTCGAAATCCCCGAGCGGCTCGGCGATGAGCTTTGTCCGGCAGGCCCGGTCGCTCGGGTCGTTGCCGACAGCCTTGCCGCGATGGAAGAGGATTTCCTTGCGCTCCTCGGAAATCTCGACCGTCGTCGTCATATAGCCCGTCGGCATGAGCGAGCGGACTGAGGCCCCCTGCCTGTCCTCGGAATGGGTCAGAATCTCGAACGGGTTGGCGGGGCCGCGCGGTCCGAAGACCCGGTTCGAGGCCACGCAATGGGCGTAGATGATATGACGCTCCGAACTGTCGATGACGGGGTCGGAGATCATGCCCGGCCGGCCCTTGGTCATGATCCCGAACACGGTCATGGCCGCCGCCGAAGGAACGTCGCATTCGCAGCCGCCCACGAGGCCTTCGTTGTTCAGCTCGTGGAAGCCCAGGCAGGGATAGGCGTGGATGTGGTTGCCGTAAAAACCCCCCAGGCAATTGACCGTGATCCCATGGGCCCCGTGCTTCTTGAGGACGGCCTTCATGCCGATGTACATCGCCGCCGAGTTGACCAGCTCGTCGCGGCCCACGTCCTGGACCGCGACGGCGGTCTTCGACCAGCGGTCGGCGATGGACCGCGCCTCGTCCTTGTCCGCGTCGGCCCAGGCCTGGTTGACGTCCGCGAACGGGATTTGCATGACGGGAACGCCCATGACGCTGACCGTGGGGCCCGACTTGTCGTCGCGGACGGCCAGGAGCTTCGCGTCTTTCATCAGCTGGACCGTTTCGGCCGTCGGCAGGGTCTCAAGCCTGTCGGCTTTGCCGGTGACGTCCCAGGGGCCGGGTGTCCGCCATTTGCGGACCTGGGCCGTCGCGGCGGCGAAATCGAATCCCGCGTCCCGCGCTCCTGTCTGCTCGAAACAGCGGACGGCGTCGATCAGGTCCTCGCTTTTCGAAGACGAGACGAAACCCACATTGCGCGCTCCCGAGCGGAGGAAGGCCGCCGTGTAGACGAGGAAACCTCCGCTTCCGGCATACGGAAAATCGGCGTAGAGCACAGGTTTGCCGGCCGCGGCCACGGTCTGGACGACCTGGTTCCAGCAGTTCATCTGAAAAACGAGGTATCCGTCGACCGGCGAGACCATGTCCTCATCGACGGCCTTTTGGGCCTGGGCGGGCCCCGTAGCCAGAGTCGGAATAAAGGTGATTCCGGGGAAGCGCCCGGCCAGTTCGGTATTGGTCCGTTCCATGACCGGCCGGAAATCGAAACCCTTGTTCGGCCAGTCCGGTCTGTCCTGGACAGGGGCGTGGAGCGCGTAGAGCGTCCGGATCCTGATCTTGCCGTTCGCTCCCGGGGCGGGACGCGCCGCCGTCAGCCAGGACGGCGCCGCTATCAGGCCAGCCGCTCCGGCGCAGGCCGCGCAGCCTCCCAGGAACCGACGCCGTGTCATCCCGTGCGCGGCACAGCCTGTCAGCGGGGGGTTCTGCCGGTGATCGGATCTATGCACGTGACCTCCTTCGGGCGGCTCCCGGCCGCTCTTATTCCCCTGAAGATATCGCCGGGGGGGCCGGTTGTCAAGCCGGGTGACGCCTTGGGCGCCGGGGGCAACACCCCCGTTTCGCCGCCCGTATGAGTTTGCCGGAAAAAAGTGTAAAGTGGTTGAATGACTCCAAGAATAAACGGAGGGGTGATATGAAACGAACGGGTTCTCTGATCCTCCTGCTGATCGCCCTGGGGGCGGCGGCGTTCGGCCAGGCGCCGCCGGCCGCGGAGAAGGAAATCAAGGCTGTCCTCGACCTTCAGCAGGCCGCCTGGAACCGGGGCGACATCGACGGCTTCATGGCCTTCTACTGGAAGTCGGCGGACCTGACTTTTCAGTCGGCAAACAAGCGGACGTACGGCTGGAGCGAGGTCCTTGCCCGTTACAAGAAGACCTACCCCTCCGGAAAAATGGGCAAGCTCGAATTTGCCGACCTCGCGGTCCGCATCCTTTCTCCGGATTCGGCCTTCGTCCTCGGCCGGTTCAAGCTCGACCTCGACGGTGCGCTGAAAGAGGGGGTTTTTACCCTGATCGTCAGGCGCACCCCCGAGGGCTGGCGGATCGTCCACGACCATACCTCCTCTTGATAATCCGGGGCATTTGAGGAATAATCAGGGCCGGCTCATGCGGCCCGATGTCTGTCTGTTTCACAAGCGAGGTTTGATGTGAAGACGTCCGCTTTCCGCACGTTTTTGTCCCTGCTGGCCGTGACCGTCCTCCTCGGCCAGGCCTGCGCCCCGGCGCCCTCGACCCTGCCCGCGCCGCGCCGGCCGCTGTGGTTCGGCTTCCACGTGATGGTCGAGAGCCCGGCCGACGCCGCGGGGCTCATCTCCGAAATCCCCGCCCTGGCCAAATTTGGCGTCAACCTGATCGTCGCCGAGGTCGATTACAACTACGAGTACGTTTCCCACCCGGAGCTCCGGACCGAAAATTCGATTTCCCGGGAGACGGTCAAGAGAATCGTCGGCCTCTGCCGGCAGTACAAGATCAGGCTCGTCCCGGAGTTCCAAAGCTTGGGGCACCAGTCTTGGTCGTCCAAGACCTACCCCCTGCTCGTCAAGTACCCCCAGTTCGATGAATCGCCGGGTAAATATCCAGGGAATAAGGGCAAGGACGAGTCGGGCTTCGACTTCTACTGCCGGAGCTGGTGTCCCCTTCACCCGGACCTCAACTCCATCATCTTCGCCCTCTACGATGAACTCATCGACGCTTTCGAGGCCGACGCCCTTCATGTCGGGATGGACGAAGTCTTCATCATCGGCGACGATGCCTGCCCCAGGTGCCGGGGCCAGGCCCCGGCGCGGCTCTTCGCCAAAGCGGTCAACGACGCTTACGGCCACATCGTGAAAACCCGCGGCAAGGAGATGATGATGTGGGGCGACCGGTTCCTGGACGGGGCGGAGACCGGATACGGACTGTGGGAAGCGTCCAAGAACGCGACCTATCCGGCCATCGACCTCGTCCCGAAAGACATCATCATCTGCGATTGGCATTATGAGCGGGCCTACGAGGACATGAGGACATACGGGTTTCCGTCCGTGCCGCTCTTCCTGGAGAAGGGCTTCCGGGTCCTGCCGACGAGCTACCGGGACCCTAAGGCCGTCAGGAGCCTGATCGATTATTCCTGGACTTACACGTCGGACCGGATGCTCGGGCACCTCTGCACGGTCTGGAGGGGCCTCAAAGAGGGTCAGAGCGCCAGGCTTCCGGCCCTCAAGGCCGCCTCCAAACGGCTGACTCGGCTCATGCCCCCGGTCCGATAGAAAGGACGCGTGGACGACGTGACGACGGCCGGCCACCCCGGCCCCGAACCCGCCGCAAACGCCGGGATGGCGCATCCGAACGGGGAACGCCCGCTCTCCGGCCTGGCCGATAAGTCCCGCTTGCGGGCCCTCGGGATCGACGGCTCATCTCCCCGCCGCCGGCGTCTCCGCGCTTTCCTCATCATCGTCGAGGTGATCTTCGTCCTTGCCCTGCTCGCCATCTGGGTGACCTCGGCGGCGGTGCGGCATAGCAAGAGTCTCTGGGTCCTATTCTTTTATTGTTTTCCGTCGCAGTTCGTCCTGGCCGCCGTTCCACACGAGCCGGTCATTCTCTATTTCGGCAAGTTTTATCCGGCCTGGACGGCGGCGCTCGTGGCGACGGCCGGCACCCTCATCACGGAGATCATCAACTACTCGATTTTCAAGGTCCTGGCCGACCTCAAAACCTTCCAGCGGATCTACGCCAGCCGCCTCATCGTGCGGCTGGTCGCGCTCTTCCGCAAGGCGCCTTTTCCCACGCTTTGGGTCGCGGGGCTGACGCCCGTGCCGTTCTATCCGTTCCGCTTTCTGGTCGTGCTGGCCCGCTATCCTCTGCCGCTTTACGCCCTGGCCGTCCTTCTCTCCCGCTTTCCCAGGTTTTATATCCTGGCCCTCATCGGCAACAAATTCCATATTCCGGATGGACTGATCATCGGCCTGTTCCTCGTTCTGCTGGCCCTGGCCGTTGTCCCTCTGCTTCATGATTCCCTGAAAGCCAGATCCAAATCTGTGCTAGAATCGGGTCGGGCGAAAGGAAGGCCTCCGGCATGACAGCAGATCACAAAGCGGAACGCGTCATCCAAACGCTGACGGGTCCGTGGGAAAAACGCGTCCTGCCCAGGATGGCCCGGGCCCTGCCCCCGTGGGTGAACTCCGACCATCTCACGGTCCTGGGGATCTTTGCCGGTTTCGTCATCTTCACCGGCTTCATGCTCCTCCGGTCCTCGCGGTGGTGGATCATGCTGAGCAACGCCGGGTTCGTCCTCCACTGGTGGGCCGACAGCCTCGACGGAACCCTGGCCCGCGTCCGCCACCGCGAGCGCGAGAAGTTCGGCTATTTCGTCGACCACGTCTGCGACGCCTTCACGGTCACCCTCATATCGGTCGGGCTGGCCCTCTCGCCGCTCGTCCACCTGGGGGTCGGCCTGTCGGTCGCCATGGGCTATCTCCTGATGAACGTCTATGCCCACATCGAGGCCTACGTCGACCACGTCTTCAAGATCTCGTACGGGCGCCTGGGTCCGACCGAGCTGCGCATCGTCTACATGGCCGTCACCACCATCGGGGCCTTCTGGAACCCGGTCCTCTTCAGGGCTTTCGGATATGGATTCACGGTCGCCGACGTGCTGGCGTTCGCCGCCGGCGCCGGGCTGATGACCGTTTTCGTCGTGCTGTCCATCCGGACGGCGATCCGGCTCGACCGCCAGGACCGGGCGAACTGGACGGCCTGAATTCTCCTCGGAGGTACCATCATGCGTCGCACCGCCTGGACTTGTGCTTTCGTCGTCTTGTTCATTGGAGGGTCATCGATCGGGCCGGGGGGCACGGGAAGCTTTGCCGCCGTTCGCGAAACTCCGCCCCAGGCCGCCGGGACCCATCCTTTTTCCATCCACGACATGCTCGCCATGGACCGGATTTCGGATTCGCGGGTATCCCCCGACGGCCGCTGGGTCATATTCAACCTCCGGACAACCGACCTCGAGGCGAACCGGGGCCGGACGGACGTCTGGCTCGTCGGCACGGACGGCCAGAACCTCCGCCGGCTGACCTCGCACCCGGCCGCCGATTTCAACGCCCGCTGGACCCCCGACGGGAAAAGCGTCGTCTTCCTGTCGACACGCTCCGGGTCGTCCCAGGTCTGGCGCATCCGTCTCGACGGGGGAGAGGCTCAGCAGATTACGAATTTCCCGCTCGACGTCGGGGCGCTCCTCGTTTCGCCGGACGGGAAGAGCCTGGCCGTCGCCATGGAGGTGTTCCCCGGCCGGACCGTCGAAGAGACCGCCGGAAAGATCGCGGCCGCGGAGAAACGGAAGGCCACGGGGCGCTTGTATGACAGGCTTTTCATCCGTCATTGGGACACCTGGAGCGACGGGCGCCGCTCGCACCTTTTCGTGCTGCCGTCGGCGGGGGGGGATGCGAAAGACCTCATGCCGGCCCTGGACGCCGACACCCCGGGAAAGCCCTTCGGCGGACCGGAGGACATCGCCTTCACGCCCGATGGAAAGGGCCTCGTATTCACGGCCAAGGACGCCGGCCGGGAAGAGGCCTGGTCGACGAACTACGATCTCTTCTATGTTCCGGTCGACGGGTCCCGGCCGCCGCGGAACCTGACGGCGGCCAATAGGGCCTGGGATGCGACCCCCGTTTTTTCCCCTGACGGAAAAACTCTGGCCTACCTGGCCATGTCACGCCCGGGATACGAAGCCGACCGCTTTCGAATCGTTCTGATGCCCTGGCCCCCGGGACAGGACAAGGGGCGGGTCCTGACGGAAGCCTGGGATTATTCGGTCGCGTCCATGGGCTGGTCGCGCGACGGGACGAAAATCCTGGTCACGGCCCCGGACAGGGGCCAGACGGCGCTCTTTGCCGTCGACCTCGCGACCGGCAAGGCCGCGACGATCGTTGGCCAGGGGACGCTGGCGGGGTTCGAATCCGCCGGGGACCGGATCATTTTCGAGAGAAACACGCTCCAGTCGCCGACGGAGATCTTTTCCGTCGCGAACGACGGGAGCGACGAGAAAGCGATCACCCGGACAAACGCCGCGAAAATCGCCGCCACCCGCCTGGGCGACTTCGAACCCTTCACCTTCGCCGGTTGGAACAACGAAACCGTTCACGGCATCGTCGTCAAGCCCGTAGACTTCAACCCGGCCAGGAAATACCCCGTGGCCTTCATGATCCACGGCGGGCCGCAGGGCTCTTTCGGCAACGACTTCCATTACCGCTGGAACCCACAGGCCTATGCCGGGGCGGGATACGCCGCCGTCATGGTCGACTTCCACGGCTCGACCGGCTACGGCCAGGCGTTCTGCGATGCCATCCGCGGCGACTGGGGCGGCAAGCCGCTCGAGGATTTGAAGAAGGGCTTGGCCGCGGCCCTGAAGAAATACCCCTGGATGGACGCGGAAAAGGTGGGGGCCTTGGGCGCCTCCTACGGCGGCTATATGATCAACTGGATCGCCGGCAACTGGCCCGACGGCTTCAAGTGCCTGGTCAGCCACGACGGCAACCTGGACGAACGGGCGGCCTACTTCGACACCGAGGAGCTCTGGTTCCCGGAATGGGACCACCAGGGAACGCCCTGGGACAACCCGGAGGGCTACGAGAAACACAACCCGGTGAACTTCGTCAAGAACTGGAAAACGCCCATGCTCATCGTCCACAGCGGCCAGGATTTCCGGGTCGTGGACACGCAAGGGATTTCGAGCTTCAACGCCCTGCAGAGACGCGGCATCCCGAGCAAGTTCCTGTACTTTCCGGACGAGAATCACTGGATCCTCAAGCCGGCGAACTCCATCCTTTGGCACGAAACGGTGATCGCCTGGCTCGATCAGTGGCTCAAATGAAAGATTGAGTAGGTCCGTGGAGTTTCAGTCCGGCGGCACGCCGAGCGTCGTGACGGAGCTGGGGATCTCCGACCCGGCGCTGTAGAGGTGCCGGATGAGGGTCAGGATCGTCTGGGAGATATCGTGGAGGAACTCCACGCCGATCTCGTACACACCGTCAGCCTCATTTTCCCTCGTCCACTTGACCTCGCCGTCCACCTGGATGGACTGACAGGTCCTGGCCAGTTCGATGACGATCCGGATGACGGTGCCCACGGCGAACGGCCTGTCCGTGAACAATCTCGTTCCCCCGAGGGACAAATCATACGTATAGGCATTGGCGCTCAGGCTGGATGTGGGACCGTCGCCGGTGCCGAAGGACCTGATGACGACGGTGTTTCGTTCCTCGATCCGCTTTTCCTTGCGCATGTTCATGCCGTGATCTCCCAAGGCTATTCTTGGCAGGCTCCTATTTTCCCGGAGGGGGCAACCCCCGTCAATCGCCTCTAAGGGTGATTCGGGGGATGAGCCGGCCCGCTTTATAAGACGACTTTCTTTTTCCCCCACCTGAGTTTCATGGTCAGGACCCGGTCCGTGGAGAAGATCCTGGCGGCGATAAAAACGAGCACGAGAAAGACGACGGCCATATAGAGGATCCCGTAGAGGACCGCCGAATAATGGCCCAGCATGATGTTCGGCGTGGCCATAAAAGGATGGGAGAAGGGGATGGCCATGATCAGGAGCTTGGCCGGCAGCGGCATAGTCTGGAAGTCCACGAAGAACGACAAGAGATAGGGGATGAGGATCATGAGCATGATGGGCATGATCAGGGTCTGGGCGCTCCGGAGGTCCTCGGCCAGGACGCCCAGGATCATGGCCATGGCCAGGCCGCAGAGGATGGCGAAGAACATGGCGACCCCGAGCAGGACGTAGCCCCGGCCGGCCAGGGTCAGACCGAGCTCCTTGATGACCGCGCCGGCCGCGGCGCCGGCCCGGATCCCGCCCGTCATGCCGCCCATGAACGACCTCATTCCGATCATGTAGATGCCGGCCGATAGCAGTCCCACGATGCCGGCCGCTAGCATCTTGGTCGTGACGACGGACGTCCGCCGGATGGGCACGGTCAGCAGGGTTTCCAGCGTCTTGTTCTGCTTCTCCATGGCCACCGCGGAGATGACCATCTGAGCGGAAGACATGATGATCACGAACAGGATGATGGGGATGAGGAAGGACTGGGACCAGACCAGTCCCGAGATGGTCGAGGCCGAGCCCTCCGCCATCTTGTCCTTGACGATGACATAGTCCTTGCTCTTGATCGGGGTCTTGAGGATGTCCGCCGGGACATCGGGGACCTTCTTCTTGAGGATGTCGTTCGAGAGATAGTTGTTGGTCGCGCCGATGACGGCCCGGAGGATCTCGGATTTCCTCATGCCGCCGATGGAAAAGCTCCGCAGGAAGGTGAAAGTCGAGATCTCCTTGGGCTCGAGGCGGTCGACCGAGGCCCCGAAGCCCTCGGGGATGACTATGAGGAGATAGGTATCGCCCTGCTTAGCCGCTTGGACGGCCGCTTCGGGGTCCTTGGCCGGGCTCCATTCGACCTTGAAGCTGGCCGCCTTCAAGCCCGCCGCGAGCCCCTTGGAGAGGGTCGACTGGTCCAGGTCCAGGACCGAGATCGTCTGCGTCGCCTCGGCCCTCTTCATTTCCGACTTGGCCATGTTGCCGACGAAATAGAAAATGAGCACCGTCATCAGCAGAGAGGTCACGAGCTGCTTGTTGACGAGGTCCCGGATCTCTTTGACGAGAAGGTTCGTGAACTTGTTCATCTGACGGCGCTCCTGAAGACGACCTCGAGGTTCGGCGCCTGGTATTTATCCTTGAGCCCTCCGGAGGTCCCCGCGTCGAGGATCCGCCCCTTGTCGATGAGGGCCACGCGGTCGGACAGGAACTCGATCTCCAGCATGTTATGGGAGGAGAGGAGGACCGAGATCCCCTCCTTGGCGAATCGCTTGATAATCTCCCGGACCTCGAGCGAGTTGATGACGTCCAGGCCCGACGTAGGCTCGTCCAGGACGGCCATGGCGGGCTTGGTCATGAGGGCCCGGCCGAGAAGGAGCTTGCGGACCATGCCTTTGCTGTAGGTCCCCACCTTGTCTTTCAGGGCGCTCCCCAGCTCGGCGATGGCCTCGCCCCTCCGGACGATTTCGTCGGCCTTCTCCCCGTCGCCCGCGTAGAAGTTGGCCATGAACCGGAGATAGTCCAACCCCTTCATGTTTCGATAGGCGCCGGCTTCCTCCGGCAGGTAGCTGATATTCTCGCGGATTTTCTCCGGCTCCTTTTTCAAGTCGTGCCCGAGAAACGTCACCTTCCCGCCCGAGATCGTGAGGAGCGTCGCGACGATCCGGAGCGTCGTCGTCTTGCCCGCACCATTCGGACCGATGAGGGCGAAGATCTCACCCTCCTGGACCTCGAAATCGATCCCTGAGAGGGCTTCTTTCGTGCCGTAGGATTTCTTGAGTCCCTCGACCTTCAAAACTGTGGTCATTCCGGCCTCCTTAATCCGCACATCTTATCATATGGTCCGCCGCTAGTCACCTCCCCCGCAGCGGCGAACCGCCGCCGGAGCAGGACACCGTCGCGTGCCCTTTGGATGCGGCGTTCCCGCCCGCGTTCAGAGGCGCGCCGCCCGGAGGGACTACTTTGTCTGTTTGGTCGCCAGCGGCTTCCCCGTTTTGTCGAAAAACTCTCTCTGCAGCTCGGGCCCGACCTTGTCGGCCTTGACCGAGCGGATCATCTCGACGAGGAGCCCGGACTCGAGATTGAGGGCCAGCTCGCCCAGTTCCTTGTTTCCGAAGCTCCCGTCCCCCCGGTAATGGTTGGGCTGGCCGGCGTACCACCAGATCCCCGCGTAGGCGTGCTTCAAGCCGGAGAGACGCATCATGTCTTCGCCGCTTTCAAGGTTGGCCCTGTCGAGATGGACGAGGTCCGGCCGGTGGGCCAGCATGGTGGAGGTCTCCTCCTCGCCGGCGTGGCCGTCGATCTTCGTCTTGCGGAGTTTTTTGAGCTGCTCCTCCATGGCCTGGTCGTCGGACGGGGTGAAGAGATAGACGATGTAATCCTTCTTGGCGGCCAGCTGGACCTGGCAGAAGTACTGGAGGAACTGGTCGTTGCCGCCGTGGCCGTTGACGATGATGATCTTCTTGATGCCGTTGCGGGCGAGCTCGTCGCACGTCTCCTGGAGGAGGTCGATCATGATATGCGTGCTGTAAGCAATCGTGCCCGGCTGGTGCTTGGCCTCGAAGATCTGTCCGAAGTAATATTCCGGGAAGACGATCGTGTATTCCTTCCTAGCGGCGCGCAACGAGACCTCGCGGCAGTCGAGAAGATCCGTGCCCAGGGGGAGATGGGGGCCGTGCTTTTCCAAGATGCCCACGGGAATGACGCACGTCGACTGGGACCGGGCCACGGCCTGGATGAAGTCCGGAGCCGTGAGCTCTTCGTATCGGACGGGGAGGTCCCCGGCCGGTTTCCCGCCGGCCTGGCCCAGCAGCATGCCGCTGACGGCCAGAAGCAGGCCTCCGAAGCCCAAGACGACGATCGTCGATTTCGGGATTTTCATGACATCCACCTCCTTGGGAGTTGCCGGGTCATCCGTTCGGGCGCCCGGCGCTCGGTTCCCATGATATATATTCCCGGAAACAGGCGGAGTCAATCCCGTTCGAAGCGAGCGGGGCCGGGGTCAGAAGATCAGCCGGGCCTGATAAAAGAAACTCAGCTCCCTGTAGTGGTCGCTGACGCCGGGGAGACGGCCGGTCCGGCTGATGCCTTCGGCGGCCAGGCCGAGTTCGAGCGGCGTGCCGCTCAGGCGGTACCCGAACGTGATGCGCCAAGCCAAGCGGGTGTCGTGGAGCTTGAAATCGTCGGTCACGAGCCCCTTGTACTGATAGCGGTCCTGGCCCTGGATTGAATTATAGAACTGCCAGCTCACTTCCCCCCGGAACCGCCATTGCCGCCAGTCCACGGCCGCGTCGGAGGCCAGCGTCATCCCCAGGGCATAATAGTATCCCCAGTTGAGAAGCGTCGTTTTGACCCCGCTCGTGTCGTGACTTTGCGTGAACAGATTGTAGGCCAGGGCGTTGACCAGGGCGAAATCCCCGTACGCCGCCGATGTCCAGCGCAGGTGGAAGCGCGTCCCGAACCGGCTAACCGCAAACACCGCGCCCAGCGGGCTGATCACCGACAGTTTGTCCGTGAACGCGGTCGGCGTGGGCCGGAAGAAACGGGAATCTCCGGCTGCCGCCGACCCCCCCTCCGGGACCTCATTATTGCTGTCATACCAGGCCACGGACCTTTTTTTAAGCACCTCGAAGGCCGTGCCGTAACCGAGAGAGATGATGTTCCCATGGAGTCCTCCGCCCGCGTCGGAGGCGATGGCGGACGAGGTCCCTCCGAAGAGGACGGCCGAGGTCCGGATCCGGAATTCTTCCAGGCCGGCCGAGCTGAAGCTCAGGTCGATCGCGGCCCGGCTCGACATCGTGTCCCACAGGAACCGCCGCTCACGGCTTTCCCCGCCGGCGCCGGGAGATGCGTCCGTTTCCATGTCGAACCCCAGATTGAATTGGCGGTAGACCGGCCCGGACACGTCCGCCGCGGTCGTCCCGCTTGGGGAAATCTTGTCCTCCTTCAAGCCGGCGTAAATATTGAAGCGATGCCAGCCGGGCTCCGGGGCGCTGTTCGCCGCCGGCCCGCCGCGGCGGTCGAACCAGTTGTTGGCCGTCAGGAAGGGATTGAACACGAAACCGGCCAAGACGTTCACGAGGCCCTTCTTGTGGCTGAAATATGAAGACACCTGATACAGGGGCTCCCCGATGGCCGGCCCGCCGAACGTGGTGAATACCATATCATTGATGGAAATGAGCTCCCGCCACTCGGTCAGGGTTTCCCAAACGGCGGACGTGACGAAGGAAAAGAGGGTGGAGACCCCGCTGTCGAGCCCGTTGGCCCGCGCCATGGTGTAGTAACCAGCGCCCGCGCCGGCGTGGGACCAGTTGAACCAGAACGCGTTGGAGTCCATTTTGGGGGATTGCGCGGTGAAGAATTTCTGGCCGAAGGTGGCCCACGTGAACTGCCAGTCGGCGGTGAACTTGTTGTACGCCCCCCAATAGTCGATCGTCGAAGCGGTCAGGAGGACCGTTTCCTCGATCAGGGCGCGCCAGGTTTTGGGGCGGCGGGGGACGGCCTCGCCGGTGGGCGGGGCGGTCCCGGCCCGGACTGCCGCGGGGCCATCCGGGGAGGGACTGGGCGACCCGGAGGCGAAACCAGGGCGTAGACTCATCGCCGCCAGGCCGAGTGCCAGGATGAAATTCTTCATAGAACGGCTCCGGCCGCCCATCTCGGAGTGGCGATATCGCTCGGACGCTTATTTCTTCCCGGACAGGGGAAATGAGTAGCCCAGAGATATCACGACCGCGCCCGTCCGGCTTTTCCCGCTCGTTTCGATGTCTTTCTGGATGACCGTCAGGCCCAGCTGGAAGTGGGCTTCCAGGATGAGGTCGCCCGGCCCGAGCGGATACATCAGCCCGCCGCCTCCGGTCAACCCGATGTTCGTGCTCTTGAGGCTGTCCCTGACGTTGGTGTTGGCTCCGAGGTCGACCTCCAGCGGTTGGGTGTCCGGCGGAATGATGATGGGCATGGTCCCCCCCTCATCCAGGTAAAGGGCGCTCGTGCCCTCCGTAACGGCGCGGGCCCTGATGAGGATCCCGACATAGGGCCCCGCGTTGACAAAATAGCGGAGCTTTGTCCCGAAGGTCAGGCGTGCTATGACCGGCACCTCGAGATAGTCCAGGATGGTCTCGTTCCGGAAATTGGCGTAAAGGATTGTCCCCGGGGGAATGGGCAGCCCGGGCGGAAGGTCCATCGTGATCGGCTGGAGGCCTGCTCTCTTTCCGCCCTGGGATGTGTAGTTGAGCTCGGCGACGAGTGAGAAATGAGAGTCGAGCTTGGTTTCCATGAAAATGCCGAAGAACGGCCCCTGACGCGATGTGAAATTCCGGCTGAAAATGTCGGTTTGATTCCCACGGATGTCCGGGATGCTGAGCCCGCCATGCGCCCCGAGCTTGACCTCGCCATAGCCGGCCGCTCCCGCCGCCACGAGAAGTCCCAGGAAGACCACCAGAGCTCGGATTGGCATTCGCTTCATGTCGACCCCCTTTCTTCCAGAACTGAATACAAAGATATCAAGATCGCCCGTGTTGTCAAGGGCCGGGGGATTGGCCCCTCCGCGCGCCCCGTTTTCAACAGCAGGTCGGCAGGCTCATCTGCCCCCCAGGCAAACGGCGAAAAGGTACCAGGCCGCGTGGGGCAGCCATTGCTCCGCCCATCGCCAGTCATCGTCCTTCCCGGTTACGGCGTAGTGAAGGCCGAAATCGATGTCCTCCTCGTTCACATAGCCGGCCGTGACACCGTTGCAGATCCCGCCGGGCGCGTTCGTGTATTCGTAGGAGTCGAAGAACATGTAGGCGATGTTGTTCCGGCCCTTGCCATGGAGCATGCAGGCGTCGAACGGGTTGAGCCCCAGGATCCAATTCAGCTGATTCCGGCCGAAAGCCTGCAATCCGGCCTGGAAGGCCGCGTCACCGGCGAAATGCCGGGCCGCCAGCCTGGCCGCGGCGGCCAGCGAACCCAGCCGGGCGTTCTCGCCCTGCCACCAGGGCGCGGTTTCGGTGTCGTGGGGGAAGAAGAAGCTCGTTCGCCGGACGCCGGTCTTGCTCTGGACGAGCTGACGGCCGTAGCCGAAAGGATTGGTGACCTCTCCGGTCACCCCGAGTTCGAAGGTCAGCGATCTTTTCACGGCGAGGACGACTTTGGCCTGCGCCGCGGGGTCGGCGATCCCGCAGTACTCGAGCAGGGTGATGACGGGCAGGCCGGCGTCCACGGGGTGGAAGAACGGTCGGTCGCCGTCGTCGGCTCGCCAATAATCATTCCAGGCGCCCCGGGACGTCAACCGGGCCATCAGGTTCGCGGCGCGTTTGTCCGCGGCGGACTTGTACGCGGGATTCTTCGTGGCCCGGAAGAGCTCGGTGGCCGCCGTCAGGGCGCAGGTGTCGTCGATGATATTTTCCCGGCCGTCATTGGTGTACCGGAGGTTGTTTCTCTCGAGGAAGGCGAAGGCGTCCTCGGCGGCCTTGAGGTAGTCGGCGCTCGAAAAGTCTCCCGATACGCCGGCCGTCGACGCCATGGCCAGGGCGGCGATGCACAAGCCGGCCCCCTCTCTGAAGGCGGCTTCGTAGGCCGCGTCGCCCTTGATCTTTTCCTTCCCGTAGTCCCGGAACTTGTCCTTGGTCTCGGCGGTCAGGATGATATGCCGCTCCGCCTTGGGTGAGATCAGGCGGTCTTCCGGCTTCTTCTCCGGCCCGCGACCCGAGACCGTGATGTAGAAAGAGCCGGACGGATTTTTGATCCGGACCAGATAGTCGGCCCCGAACAGGGCTTCGTCGAGGAGCCTCTTCCGGTATTGCTTGAAAAAGGGCTCGTTCCGCAGGTCGATCTCCCTCAGGGACTGGAAAAGACTCCAGGCGGTCAGGGAGATCTGCTGGGGATTGAAGTAAGTGGAGAAGGAGAGGTGGGAGAGATGTTTCCCGTAATCCCCGGTCGCGTCGAACCAGCCGCCGTGGACGTCGACCGTTCCTTCCTTGCCCTCGAATTTCATGGCCCTGTCCGCCTTGTCCCAAGGGCCGGACGACCGCTGGCCTTTGAAGTAATAGATGACGTCGGACAAGGTGTTTCTCTCGAGGACGTTCTTCAGGACGGAAACGGGGTGGGAGCGGAACATCCCTTTGGAGGAAACACATTCGATGATGTACGACCCTTCCCGGTCGACGCTGCTCCAGTCGATCGTCCAAAAGTCCCAGTCCTTCCATTTTCGGACGGGGCCGGCGTGCCACGGGACACCTGACAGGACTTTTTCCCCGGTCGAGGAGTTGACGACTGTGAACCGGCTGAAGACGTCTCCCCCATGGCCCTCAATCACGGCCAGCTTGGGCCCGGCGGGCTCATACCCGACATGGTTGGTCAAAATCTTCGCTTCCTCGGCGACGGCGCCGTGCGAAGCCAGGAAAGCCAGGAGAGCTAAAGGAAGGATTGCGCTCTTTTTCATTTTCCCGGTTGCCTCCTCGCGAAATAGTCACGACATCGATTAATCTACTTTCAACCAGGCAGCGAACGCAAGCCCTCCGGGCCGGCCACGGGGAGAGGTCGCGAAGAAGGGCCGAGAGATTTGTGAAAAGTCAGAGCACGAGGCCCAGGGCGACGATGATCAAGAGAACGATGAGAATGAGAAGGGTTTTCATGGCCGTTTGGAGCTCCTTTCCCGGCTCGGGGCAGGACCTAGAGGTCCCTCTTTTTATAAAAATAGCATGACAGTCTGAAGGAGAGGAAAAGAAGGAGCAGGAATCCCGCCCCGGTTCCCAGGCAGGCCGCAGGATTTTGTGGCAGGAGGGCCGCCGGCCCGGCCGGCGGAGGTGCCAGAATCGGGGCCAGGAGCGAAAACGCTGCCCCGAGACAGACGGCACCCGCCGCGAAAATCCACAAACTTTTCCAGAATCCGAAACGGAAATAGAGAGGGAGGAACGCCGCGCTGGCGAGAAGCGAGGCCGCGAGGAACGCCAGGGCCCCTCTCACCGAGAGAAGCGGGACGAGATGAGCGGCCGTCGACTTGAGAGCGATAACAAGAAGGGCGGCGGCTCCTAGATTGAGAACCAGGCCGGCCAACACGGCGAACCCCCAGGACAGATAGCGACCGGCGACCACGCCCGCCCGCCTTCCGGGCAGCGCCGCAAAAAGCGGGTCGGTCTTGTAGCGGTCATCGATGGCCATCGGGACCGCGGCCAGGATGAACGTCAGGCCGAGGCCGGCCGCCAGGAAGCCTCCGGGGCTTTCGAAGAAGACCAGCATGAACGCGCCGAAAGAAGAAACCGTGGGGGCCCAAAACACTCTCGTCATCCGGAGGTCCTTCCTGAGATGATTTAACATCGGCGCCCTCATCTCCGCCCCCGCGTCGTTCCCCTGTCTTCCTGCCCCAGGAAGAAAACAATCTCGTCGAGCCGGGCCCGTTCGATGACCGCGCCCCGGCCGGCCAGCCGGTGCCGGATCTCCTCCTTGTTGGAAGCCAGCGCCGTGAACCCGTAGGGATTGCGGCTGATGCCGGTGAAGAGCGGCCGGACGTCCTCCGTCAGGAGCTCCGGAGCTCCTTTGACGATCGCCCAGTTCTC
>Ga0326726_10001735_pt1 | contig 20268 bp, 9 predicted proteins | sample MHFenrmetagenome_2_FD_207603 | JGI IMG/M metagenome (GOLD analysis project Ga0326726, IMG submission 207603) | Lab enriched peat soil microbial communities from Michigan Hollow, Ithaca, NY, United States - MHF15MN | ecosystem: Environmental > Terrestrial > Soil > Wetlands > Peat | place: USA... | reverse complement strand
AAACCAGCTTTTCGATTCAAAGGTTTTTAGCCTTTCAAATTCTTTTAATTATTCACTTAACAAAAAACGATTCGACATGATGAAAAAAATAACTGCTTCACCTTACAGAAAGATGAGACTCCTTCTTATATTGCCTGTATTTGCATTTGTTTTTTATGCATTTGCAAGGCCTGAATATCATTATGCAACAGCTTCTGTATCGCAGATAAACCCTGCTTTGACCTCTGAGACACTCCAGAAAGAGGCAAAAGGAATTGTGGTAAATGACGAAGGAACGCCTCTTCAGGGTGTCACAATTGTTGTTGCAAAGTCATTATCCAGTGTAATAACTGATGCCAGGGGAAGATTTGCAATCAACAGGATACCCGATGGCTCTTCTCTCATATTTTCGTTCAGGGGATATAAAACATACACATTACCGCCGCTTATTGCTTCGAATTCAGCTCTATATGTTAAGCTTGTGAAAGATCCTGATTACAGGGAACAGGCAGAAATAAGAATCAGAAATACTGATGGATCAGAGGCAAAACCACTTATTGTTGTTGACGGTGTAATAAAAGAAAAGAAAGAAATTGATCCAAACACTATCCTTTCAATGAACATTCTGAAAGACAAGGCATCTACAGATAAATATGGTGATAAAGGCAAGGATGGTGTTATCGAAATAACAACAAAACAGGAACCTTTACAAAGTCCTGCAAACCAAAAGACAGTAAAAGGAATAGTCACTGATGCAGAAGGGCAGCCTATCGAGAAAGTCGCAATAAATACAACCGGAACAGCAGGAAACGTTTTCGCGGCCGAAACAAGTAAGGATGGACGTTTTGAATTATTTTATGTTCAGGCAGATGCTTCCCTTATGTTCTTCTGCAGGGGATATAAACCAATTACTCTCAAACCTGATTTCAGTAAAGAGATGAGTGTTAAATTGGAAAAAGATCCTGAATATAAGGCCCCTGCTACAGCTCAAAGACCAAATCCGCTTGTTGTAATTGATGGTGCCATTTCTGAAAAAAGTTACAGGGATGTATTTAAAGATCTCGGTTATGATTTAGGGCCAGTCAAATTATTATCCGGGAAAGAGGCAACGGAAAAATATGGAGAAAAAGGAGCCAATGGCGTTTATGAAATAATGACAAGGACAAAAGCTATTGCAATGGGTATTAAGTCGCCTCTGCCAAGACTTGGACCAAATGATTATCCGACTTTTCAGAACCAGGGGTTTGGTCAATTTAATTATTGGGTCGCGAATCAGGTCAAATATCCTCAGGAAGCCCAGGCAAAAAAGCTTGAGGGATGGATACAGATAAACTTCACTGTTGAACTGGATGGAACTCTCAGCAATATTAAACCTGCGGTTAATAGCAATCCTGTTCTGAACGAGGAGGTAATGAGGGTGATCAGGACTTCACCAAAATGGGATCGTCCGAAGAATCCTGAAGTCGAGGATCCATATCCTTCTAATGTTAATATAGGATTTAGATTGCCGGATCAGATAATTAAAGAACCTCCATTCGTTGTGGTCGAGGAGATGCCCATGTATCCGGGTGGAGAAATCGCATTGCTTAATTTCATTGCAGAAAACACCCAATATCCTGAGGCTGCAAAAGCTGATACAATTCAGGGCAAAGTTATAGTCAGATTCATAGTCAATACTGAAGGCAATACGGAAGGGATCACAGTTCTTAAAGGTGTCCATCCGCTGCTTGATGCTGAAGCCGTACGAGTGGTTAAGCTATTATCAGGATTCAAACCGGGGATGCAGGGAGGAAAAGCTGTAAACGTATGGTACATGGTTCCGATTAATTTCGGTCTGCCGTACACAAAGAAAAAATGAGTTTGATGTTGTTATATTGGTAAACTTATGACCCCCTCTGCCCGCCAGTTGGCGGGCATCTCCCCCAAAGGGTGAGAAAATACTTGTTATATTTAGCAGATTTTTCCCCCCACTGGGGGGAATTAAAAAGGAGGTTTAATCTTCATCAGATTCCGTCGTCAGGAAAGCTGCCCTCACCGACGGCGGGCACGGTGAATCCAGTCCTTTGACCGCTCTCCAGATCACTTCATTGAAATCGAAGTCATTAACTCTGTCCTCAACACTGAAATCAAATGTTTCACTCAGGGCCTGCCATTTATTCTCAGCAAGGTTCTTATCATTAAGGTCGACCTGGCATGGCCTTGCATTGAATGGCAGATGATCAGGGGTGTTATTAAAGCATCTCCATAGCGTATTGGAAGCCGCATCATACTGAGTCATTGGAGGCAGGCCGAGAATAAGCTCCATGGTACGTAATAACGATGTTGTTGTATATGCAGTGTGATCGACAAAACCCTGCTTGATGTAGCCACCGGCAATGTAAGCTGTACTGCGGTGTGCATCCACATGATCAGGACCATTTTGAGCATCATCCTCAACTATAAGGATCAAGCTCTCTTTCCATAAAGGGCTATGGCTCAGGTAATCAACAAACATACCGACTGCCAGATCATTATCTGCAGTATGGGCAAACGGAGTAGGTTTGTTCAAGCTTAATCCTTCAGTATGATCATTTATAAACCTGATGCTGCTGAATGCCGGTACGGCATTTTTAGCCAGAAGTGAATCAAAATCATGCCTCCATTGCCTGAATCTTATCGTATCCCGGACAGATTGAACCCAGTAGGTAAAGGTTTTGCAGTAATTGTTTTTCAACACCTGAAGAGTTGGACCGTTTTCATCAACAAATTCACCATAGGTACGATATGTAACACCATGCTTTTTGCATTGATCCCATAGGAAGATTTTGCTGTTTGCAATTTCCCTGGCTCCTTCTGCAGGATATGTTCCCCCCCTGCCTCCGTAGCTTGTGGGCCAGTTCTTTTCAAGATAATCCGTAGCATAAGCGCCCATTGACCAGTTATGGCCATCGGCACTTACTTCACCGTTGACATAGAAATTATCGAGCAGGACAAACTCCTTTACAATCGCATGCTGATTTGGTGTTATTTTTTCACCAAACAGGACAAGATCAGGATCACCATTTCCTTCAGGGATGTCTCCGAGGACCTGGTCGTAAGTCCTGTTTTCCTTTATTATATAAAAGACATGTTTTATGGGAGAAGGGTCACCAACCTTATTCGGAACCGGATTTCCTTCCGGACTTTCTGAAACAAGTTCCTTATCCTTTGTATAGGGGGTGTTTGCATAAACAGCTTTCGAATAAATACCCATCTGCTTTTCATCAGGAATATTAATAATGCCTAATGTGCCTTTAAAAAGGCCTCCGATATACTGAACTTTGATTTTATGCTCCGCACCGCCTTCCTGGTAAACAACCTCTTCGCCTCTTCTTGATGGATTCGGGCCATATGGATTGGCGAGGGATGTCATCCCCTTACCGTTGCTGACCAGTAATTTATTCTTCACAACCCTTACACAAGTCGGATACCAACCGGTTGGAATAAAGCCTTTTCCCTTGCTTCTTCCCGGTACAGATACATCAAATACTGCAAGACAATTATTATCAGCATTTGCAATATAAAGCGTTTTTTCATTACTGCTCAGGGCAACACTGTTGGTTGTTGAACCGCTTGGAGCGTCAGGATAAAGGGCAGTGTTAAGAGTTTCGATAACTTTCCTCTGCTTTGTGTCAATTACAGATATATTATTGTCATTGGCATTGGCTACGTACAAATAGAGACCGTTAGCAGTAATACACATATCGTTAGGATTATCTCCGACAGGTATCGTACCCGTTATTATTTGCTTATAGGTATCAAATAGTACAACTTTATCACAGCCCCAGCAGGTAGCATAAAGTGTCTTACGATCAGGTGAAAGGAGGCAGGTATACCCTTCGCCTCCCAGCTCAGTCTGTGAAACAATGCTTTTCGTGATCAGATCAATTGCATAAAGGGAATTATTCTCTTTTGTAACAACATAAAGTATTTTCTTCTTATCATCGAGAGCAATTCCGGCAATGGATATTTTCTCGGGCCACGGTTTTCCCAGTTTTATTGTATCAGAATTGATAAGCTCATTCTTCCTGATCCCATACTTTATTATAAAATTGTCGTTTCCGCCTGAAGCGTAAAGGGTCTTCCCGTCATCCGAAAATGTAAGCCCGAGCCACGATTTCCCGATTATTACCGAATCAGTAATTACACCTTTTTCAATGTCTATCAGCTGGATAGTCTGGGTACTGTAGCCGTTATTGGTGACAGCTGCCAGCTTTTTGTCACGGGTTACTGCAATGTTAAGAGGAAGGTCTCCAAGGGGCAGGATCTTACCAGCAGGAGTAAGCTGCCATCCGTTAGGAAGTAAAACGCGACGTGAGCTTAATTCATCAGGTGTCTGAGCCTGGATTTGAAGTATAAGGGCTATCACGGCTAAGAGAAGGAAAGCTTTTTTCATCTGGAGAATTTTTATAATTGAACAGGATCATTTTATACATTGTTTTCCCCCTTGTGGGGAATTAAAAAAGAGGTGCTATCTGAATTTATTATACCTGGTTTTAAGAACCTTCAGGGCATTTTTCCGTATCCCAATCTTCACATCACCGCAAATTGTCACTGGTTCACCATCGATATGAAACCTTGTTTCGTCAGTGCTGATGGTTACCTCTTTTTCAGTTTTCAGATGAGTATAATATCTTGATTTATTAAGCTTTTTTGTAAAAAGACGATAAATGAAGATAGGTGCCAGAATTTTCGGGAATGGCTTTATCATTACAATATCCAGCATTCCATCGTTGGGAACTGCATTGGGCGCGATGAAAGCATTATTCCCGAATTGCCTTGTATTGGCAGTTGTAAGTACAAAAAAATCTTCAGAAATAGTTTTTTCTCCGGGTATTTTAATCTCAGCATGAAAAGGTCGAAGCCTGATAAAATTCAAAATTGTAACTCCGACATACGACCAGAATCCACGCGTTTTAAGCTTGTCGAAAGAGTGGGCAACAAAGCTGTCGAGTCCGACTCCTGCAACATTCAGGCATAGATCATTATTTATATTAATAACATCGATGTCAAAACATTCGTTTTTCTCAATATCTTTCAGTAGCAATCGGATGTTTGGCCTGAATCCCAGTTCTTTTGCAAAGCCGTTTCCCGATCCTATCGGCAGTACACCCAGACGCTTGCAGGTTCCGACCAGCTGATTTGCAACCGTATTGACAGTTCCGTCGCCCCCGGCAGCCACAAAGACCTCATATTTATCAAAATTTTGCCTGATCATGGTCCCCGATTCGTCAATGCTCAGAGACTTATAGTAGGCGAGCTCATCCCTGCGCCGCTGAAGCTCTTTAGATATGATAAATTTTACAGGTGGGATACCTGCATAAGGATTCAGGATAAAGAGAGCTTTGTTAGTTTCAGAACCAGGCATGATGTAAATTATAGCGTCTTGTCAGGGTAAATTTAATAAAAATTGGTTACCAAGACGGTATCAACCCCCTAAATCCCTGCCTGCCGCCTGCCTGCCGGCAGGCAGGGCAGGCAGGGATTTGGGGGGTTGATCTGCCAAGGACTTTGGAGGATCGTGGGGTTGATAGGGTGAGAACTATAGGGTGTTGAGGGTGAATGTTCTTAGGATGGGGAGTATCTCTCTGTGCAGGTTCTTCTTTTTGGTCTTTATCTTTTTTTAATTATCACAGAAATGAGATAAAAAGATATTTCCGGTTTATTCTTTTTTTGTAGTACTTTGGATTTTGTTTTCTTTAGGACAAATTCAGGAACTCGACTGTCATATTTAATAGAATCAGATCATGGCAGAATCAAAGTTTTATCATTTTTCCTCGTCAGGCTTGTTTTACGGGGTTGAATCACTGGCAGAAGCAGTTACAGCCTTAAGGGAAGGGGGTTTCATATGGCTCAACTATTACAAGCCTGAAAGGCAGGACCTGAATGTTCTTGTTGACCTTATCGGAATACATCCCTTATCGGTGGAAGACTGCTTTGATGAAAAACAGGTTCCGAAAATTGAACATTTCCAGAACAACACATTTATCCTTTTCAATGCAGTCTGTTATCAAAACCAAACCCTTTACACTGACGAGGTTAATCTTTTCATAGGTAAGAATTTTCTGATAACGGTAAGCGGACATAATTCTGATGACAGGAGACCATTAAAGAATATTGAAGAAATAATTGAGGGGGACACGATAACTGCAAAAACCAGTCCTGCAATGCTGATGCACAAAGTGCTTGACTTTATTGTTGATCAGAAATACACATCCTTTGACACAATGGAGGATGAACTTGATGAGGCTGAAGATTTTCTTATTGACCACGTTTCGGAATTTCAACCGGTGAAGCTTTTACATTTAAGAAGGAATCTGGTAATGCTAAGAAAAAGTCTATACCATGAACGGGAGATCCTTGTTAAAATAAACAGGCTTGATTGTCCTTTCATACCTGAAAAGGCTGTAATAGCTTACCGTGATATTTATGACCACCTTGCCAAATTTTTTGAACTTACCGAAACCTACCGCGAAATTGAAACCAGCTTAATGGAGTTATATACCTCTCTGCTCAATAACAAAATGACGCAGATGTCGAATGAAACCAATGCATCTGTTAAAAGATTAACACTGATCACCACTGTATTCATGCCTCTGACTTTAATCGCAAGTATCGGTGGAATGTCGGAATGGACGATGATGACCGGTGGGGAGGGAAACTGGAAAGCCGCATATACATTTTTAATAATCGGGATGATAATTGTGGGTGTGATAAATCTGTTCCTGATAAAAGGCCTCGAAAAGGGGATCTTTTCACGTAAAGATAAAAAGCCTCCTGAAGACTAATCTTTCTCAGACATTTCATTATAGATCATTGTTATCTCCTCTCTATATTCTTCCGGAGCATCAAGCTGGCCCCATCCAGCATAATACTGCCATAATCCGTCATATGCCGAATCGTGATATGACCTGATCAAATGGGGAATATTCCTTTCCTTCAAGAGCCCGTCAAGAAGATTTGCTTCGATCCCGTTGTTTAAAATCAGAATTTTTACAGTTTTACTCATTGGGGATACTTAATTATTTAACCGCAAAGCACACAAAGTAATCGTAAAGGACGCAAAGATAAAGAATTACTGATTAGCTCTTTGCGAACTTAGCGACAATTCTTGGCGACCTTTGCTGTTTATTGATTTAATTTTCAGTAAACTTGTTTTTATTAAGGAATGGCCGCTTTCCGACTGTATTGTAAGATTCAGTTTTGCTTTTCGTGATGCCCCTTTCTCAAACGAAATATATACTGGTACCTCTTGGGCTTCTCCGGGTTCAAGAGAAATGAGTTCATTTAACAAAAGTGCAGAGCATCCTGTCCCTTCGCTCTTAACCGACAAACGGTAAATATCACTGTTCAGCCAACGTGATGTATTTTGATGATGCAAAGCAGGATCTTTTGCTGATGGTTCACCGGTGTTTGCAACAGTGAAGAAAACATATCCGGTTTTGCCATTTATTTTTCTGAACAGGGGAGGAGTGACATTAACATCTCTTTTTTGCAGATCTGATCCATCGAGTGATCTGACTCCGATTTTATACGAAATGATCCCGTTCTCATTTCTAATAGCATCAATTATATAGAAGTGAAGACGATTAGCTGTATCTTCCCACTCAAACTGGCTGCCGGAATTCAGACCAGCATGGAAAAGGGCATCGTTCAGCTGCCTGTAATCAGCTATAGTTCTCTTCACCTTTTGTCCGTCAGGTTTGATATAGTCGACCATATCAATATCTTCCGGATGGGCATCAATAACCCAGTTGAAGCAGTTAAATCCGTTTGGCCCCCCGTTGCGGCTCTCCTTATCTTTATTCTTTGCGAGAAGTACCCCGTTATCAGGGCAAAAGGAGTCATAACCAATCCTCTGTACAACTTCAATGGAATAATAATCAAAATTTGGGATCCCCTGCGAAAGTGGATTAGTTGCGGGATCATCTGCAGGAGTTCTGTCATGTGGGTCGGCTCCATCGAGCCTGACAATGATCCCCGCGAAAGAGCCAGGTAATGGTTCTACTGCCCTGGCTGTAACTGAGGCTACAACCGGACCAGACTTTGCCAGATCTTCACGGCTCAGGGAAAGAACCTGGTTTTTTGTTATAAAGCCGTTTACCATCCTGTTCCTGAGCATTAATCCTGCCGGCATTCCCGCTCCCATATTTGCCGGAACAACCCAACGCATATGAGGGCCTCCCGGACCATTGAAAGAACCACGGTCCATCATATCCCATGGTCCTGAACCTACACGCCTGTAAGGTTCAACATAGGGATTGTTATTGTTGTCCCCGATGTCGAATGCATAATGGCCAAGCTCGTGTGTAATTGTACCCGAGTTTTCACCCTGCCTTATTGATGACAAGCCCCATTGCATCTGTCCTGCTTTCCAGGAGGTCCATGGGACATAACGTGTAGGGATCCACCTGGGCTTTGAGGTATCAGGGTTCCCCCATTCTGCCATGATATCATCTCTTGATAAGAATTTCATTTCGCCGAACTCCTGCCAGACACCAGTCTCATCATAGCCTGCATAGATCCTCAGGATTGCATCATACTTGTCTTTTAAATCACCGGCATCTGCTTTCCATAGTGCATCAATGTCTGGTTCCATCCGGCTTTTTGCCCTGCTTCCGTCAGGAGTTGAATTATTCTGGTTATATTCATTAAGACCATATTCCCAGAGGTTTTTTGGCATCCTGTACGGGCCGTAAGGATCGAGAGCAGTTATTCCGAATTTTCCGCGTGACTGTTCCATCCAGTATCCATTTATAGTCTGTCCATGGTTTATCGCGGAAGGCTTTAACCAGAAATCTGAATAAAACTCAGGTACGGCTTCCCTTCTTACCGGGTCGGTCTGAGGATTTCCAAAGAGATCTGAATTTTTAGGCTGGGTTATGACAAACGGCTGATCGGGAAAATCAACTGCAACAAGGGCCATGCGGAACTTACGTTCAGGGACAAGAGTAGGATCAGCCCAATTTTTCCCTGGTATGGGGTGATAATCTTCCCATGTCATATTGTCCTGATCCTGAAAAAGCTGAGGGTCAATTGGCCTGGGAGGAGAAGCCAAGTCATAACCGGATTTTATTATATGGTCTGAGTTATATTGAATTTGCTGAGGCTGGCAAATCGGGCTGAAAACCAAAAAAAAGATTGCAAAAAAAATCCTTTTCATTTCCATTCATTTATTCTTTTACGAATTAAAGTAAATATTCTGAGAAGTATCTGCTATAACCAGCGATATCTGAGGGAAATGAAGGGGAATGTCCCGCTGATTACATAGATTAACGCTGATTAAAAAGAATTGAATTTAACATTTTGAATTCATGCTCAAAGTTCGGTGTGAAAATATTCTTATCCAGATTTTTTCTGATCTCCTCCATTGACCAGAACCTTCCGTCATCAATTTCATCTTTGTTGATAACAGGATCGTTTTCAGAAAGCCCCTTAAAAGAATAGACGAGCTCTTTTTCCCGGGGTGATTCCCATATATATTTCTTTATCAATATACAGGTGAATTCGATCGGGCCGAGTTCTTCCATGGTTTCTCTTTTCAATGCTTCGCCTGGACTCTCCCCGGGACTCATATGTCCACCGACTGAAGTATCCCAGTAACCGGGAAGAAGATCCTTTGTCATGGCACGTTTCTGCAAAAACAAATCTCCCTCGCTGTTAAAGAGATGCATATGGACGACAGGATGCAGGAGCCTGCTTTTACCATCATGACACACACTGCGGGTTGCCCGGGAAATCTCATTGCCCTCTTCGTCCACGATGGGGAATAATTCATCTAAGTCGGAATAATTCATAATATAATATTAAATGAACACTTTATCGTGTTTCCATCTTCATCCACAATTGTGAGAACATGGTTCCCGGGACCTGCAAGGATCTCTGTCTGATGAATGAATTTTGTTGTCCCGATATAATTTTCATCCAGGTGCCAGAAGATCTTTTTTGAAGGATTCCTGTGAACCACTTCTGAAATTACCCTTGTAAGCTCTCCGGTATGATCGCGGGGGATAAAGATCTTTATTCCCTGTGTCGGATAAATAAATTCCATAACCGGCAGTCTTTTGCCTGTCGTACAACCGCTTGCAAAAGGAGGGAGTGGCTTGTATTCAGGATGTTTCTGCCTGTAGAAATATTCCATTGCAGGGGGAAGGACAAACCAGGATTCATTTATAATTTCTGAAGCAGGTACACAATCTGCGGTGACCTGTTTTGTGCGTGTTTTATCAAGATGAATTATGCTATGGTACGGACAGGCATCGCTCCTCAGTCCGTTGATGCACGCTGTTATTTCCTCTGTTACAGGACAGTCGGGTCCTGCCCTGTAACCGCTCTGACTGCAGACCCTGACAGTGGTCATCTCTTCATAGGGAGGAGTGAACCACGGGACAGGATTCATGATACCAACGATTTCAAATAAGATTGGGGCAGCAGCTGAAATGCCTGTCAATCCCGGCCTTCCTTCACCATCTGCATTTCCTGCCCATACGCCTATTACATAGCCAGGTGTTGTCCCCACAGCCCAGGCATCCCTGAATCCGAAACTGGTCCCTGTTTTCCAGGCTATTTCGGGGGCCGAAGCGAAATACTGCCATCCGGTTTCAGTCTCCGGACGGTTAACTTTTCGCAGTGCCTCATAAGTGAGCCAGATTGATCCTGCTGAAAGCGGAGGATTTACATCCACTGAGGACTTCTCTGATTGAATGTCATTTATGAGAATTACGGGCGGATGATAATCTTTTCTAATATATTTCTTTTCATTGTTATATCTTCCAAGAACCCTGGAAAGCGAAGCATAAACACCTGTCAGTTCCCACAATGATGTTTCACCTCCTCCCAGGATCAGGGAGAGGCCATAATAATCAGCCTTTTTGTTGAAAGTTGTGAACCCCGTGTTATTTAGCAATTCAAGAAATCGCTCCGGAGTATATTTCTGAAGCATGCCGACAGCAGGGATATTTAGCGACTGAGAAAGAGCGTATCCTGCCGGGACTGCACCACTGAAACTCTGATCGAAATTTTTTGGCGCAAAGCCCGGAAATCGTGTCGGAATATCTGATACCAGAGTGTTGGGCAGGATTTCTCCTGATTCCTGCATTCCGGCATAAAGAAGTGGTTTAAGAATGCTTCCTGTACTTCTCAGTGACCTTATAATATCGACATCTTCTCCGTGTTCTGATAACCCTTCATTGGAGCAGTTGCCAACATAAGCCAGCACTTCTCCTGTCGGAACATTAACAATGATAGCTGCCGAGTTGAAAATAAAATTTCCTGCAAGCTCTTTTTGATGAGAATTTATTATATCAGCTGTTCTTTCCTGAAGGATGGGATCAATTGTCGTCCTGATTATTTCTCCCCTGTTCTTCATATAAAACATATCAGTGAGATGAGGTACTTTTGAAGGCAGGGATTTTGGTTCTCCCGGGAGCGACTCATCAAGTGAAAGAACAAGGGTTAACGAATCAATATACTTTCTTTTAAAGAGTTCCCTGAGCAGTTCATTACGCCTGTTTTTAAGTGTTTCCTGGTTTTTACCCGGATAAACAAGAGAGGGAGAATTCGGAAGGACAGCAAGAGCCGCAGCTTCAGCCCAGGTAATATCTGACGGTGTTTTTCCGGTATATCGCCAGGCAGCGGCGTCAAGCCCCACAATGTTCCTTCCGAAGGGTGCATTCGCGGCATAGATCCTGAGGATCTCCTTTTTCGACCTGAAAATCTCAAGTTTAACAGCCTGAAGCATTTCAATTATCTTCTCAACATAAGAGCGTGGCCTGTTACCCCTTGAAAGCCTGGCAACCTGCATCGTGATAGTGCTTCCTCCTCTGAGAATTTCCTTTGCATTTATATTGTCCCTGAAGGCTCTCACAAGTGCAATGGGATTTATTCCGGGATGAAAAAAGAAATACCTGTCCTCGAATGTCAGTAACGCCTTTTTAAATTTTTCCGGCACCTGTTCTGATGAAGGAAACCTCCATTGCCCATCATCAGCTATTCTTGCCCCCAGAAGGGTTCCATCGCGAGCTTCCACAACCGTTGAGAGAGGAGCTTTGAACCTGGGCATTGGAGAAACCAAAACCGGGATAATAATTACCCCGGTTATAATTAACAGTATTTTAAGCTTTTTATTCAATTCACTGACCAGTAACAATTACTCTGTTTCCGGGAACTCTTGAATAGCAGTTTTCGGTGTACATTGCTTCACACCATATTGATGGCTGCCAGAATTCCCCCTTATATGCTGCGTTCAGGATCAGTACGAATGTTTTTGTCTCACCCTGGTTAAGACTGAAATATGTATTAACCCTGTCATCCCTGATATCGCGGTAGTCATAAGCGCTCTCCCTGATTCCATAGTTAGCCTCAAACAACCGTGTATTCTGAATCTCCCATCCTGAGGGGACCATCTGCGTAAGTGCAATATTATCAACGCGGCTGAAGGTCGAATTTGTAACCTTTGCCACCATCATAAAGTCGGTACCCTGAACAAGATTCTTATAGTCGACAGGCTTCATCTCGGTATTCATGTAGTCGATTTTCATCCTTAATCCCTTATCCGAAACAGATAAGTCAGAAACCAGAGGTACTCCCTTTCTGACAAGGTTAAAATACAATGATTTGTCTGAGGTGTTCTCGGCAACAAGAGAATTCGTTCCCTTTTTCACATTCAGGTTTTTTATCAGGATTTTCTTTGGTTCAACGCTTTGTTCAGATCTTTCGCCATTGCAGGTTACAATGAATTTTGCCTGGCCTGTATTATCCGGTGGTACCATTTCTGCAAATTTCAAATAGGAGAAAAGTCCCCAGGCGAGCGACTGGGTACTGTACCAGTTTTCAGTATTGAGTTCATCGCAGATAGCTTTCAGCAAAGGAAGAGCTTCTTCTTCCTTTTTAAGAATTGAAAGAGTGTATAGGATTATTGCCTTGTCGCGCATCAGGCTGCCGTAATAATAACCGGAATATTCATTTTCTGTTTCAAGATTTCTCATGTCCAGAAGATCTCCGGCAACTTCAGGTCTTCCGGCAGTGGCAAATGCCGCAGCCAGAAACCATCTGGAAAGCTGCGGAATGTCGGAAGATTCGCGAAGCCTGTTCATTGCGCCTTTTTCGGGTTCTCCTGCAAGTGCAAGTGTGAAAAGCCGGTATGCCTGGTCATTTGCCGATTGTCTGAATTTTGGATCAAAACGCCACTCCTGTGATGTTCTTTTCTGATAACTGATCCATTTCCGTTTGAAATCCGACGGGATACTATATCCTTTTCGTTCTGCTTCCGTCATGAAATGGCCGGCATAGGAAGTGATCCAGTTATCAGGCTGATAGTTTCCCGGCCAGAGTGCTATTCCTCCGCTGTTCATTTGCCGTGTGATAATCCTGGTGATTGTTTCCCTGATATTTGCTGAAGCAGTTTCTGCAGTTTTGGTATCATTAACGGAAAGATCCTTAAGCCATAGCTGAGGGAAAGCTGCCGATATGATCTGTTCAGTGCATCCGTGAGGATAATCAAGGAGATATCCAAGACGTTTTTCGAGGTTAACCGACGGCAGGAGAGAAGCTTCAAGCGTTGCAGCATCAGAACCTTCAATCCCGAAAGGAACAAATGACGTTTCCCATTTTTCTCCAGGTTTCAATAGTTTGAGTTCCGCCCTTGTTTCAGGAGGATTAGGACTCCGAACATCCAGTTCAATATTATAAATGGCTGTCTCTCCGCCGCCCGATGCAGTCAGTTTGATCTTTGCAACGCCTGTCCTGTCGCCAGCGGTGAAAGAAAAATCAAGATCTTTTTCCCCTGTTCCGGAAACAGGAACGGTCTTAACTTTTTCAGCAAATGTCACAAGATCATTTCCTTCAGCGATCAGGTCAACGCTACTGATTTTTTCCTTCTGGATGAACAGGGTCACCGGAAGGGCAACTTTTTCTCCGGGACTCACCACCCTCGGAGCTGTTGCCAGGATCATGAGAGGATCTATCACCGTAACACTTTTTTCAGCAAACCCGAACGCTCTGTCGCTTCCTGCAATTACCATGGATCTTAACGAACCGGTGTACTGAGGCATTTCAATTGTATGGGTTGCCGTCTTTCCGGGCCCCAGGGTAAATGGTCCGAGAAATCTGACCACAGGAATAAAGCGCTGGGCTTTATTTGCCGCCCTGTCAATAACAGCTTCATCACCTCCGATGGCAAAAATTCTTTCAAGTGTTCCGCCAAATGCTCCTAATACCATGTCATAAAGATCCCAGGTCTGGACACCCAGTGCTTCCCTTGCATAGAAATATTTCCATGGATCAGGGGTTTTGAATGCTGTAACATTTAGCAATCCTTCATCAACAACAGCCAGCGTATAGGTCATCGGCTTCCTCTTCGCTTCGCTGACTTTTATCTCAAATTTCTGCTGTGACCTTATCTGATCGGGCATTGAGATTTTGGGATCCAAACGGGTATCGGGATCTTCTACCATTACCGGAATAATTCCGTAAAGCCGCATCGGCATGTCATTGATTGTCTGGGCATGCGGCTGGATTACAGTCACATAAGCATAGATATTCGGAGCCATTTCAGGCCTTGCCTTGAAGCTAACAACACTATTTCCCTTTGTGCTGATCGCACGTATCTCTTCAAGAACCGATGTTGAATTTTCAAGAGTTACAATTATCCTTGAATTTTCCGGAGCCGGGAAGCTAAGTTTCACTTCGTCGCCCGGATTATATCTTTCTTTATCGGTATTTATCGCAAGAAGAGTTGCTCCTTCCGTATTTCCTTTCATTCCATATTCATATGGCCAGTCAACGAGGATTATTTTTCCTGTCGAATGACCATCAGGCGATGATACCCTTATCAGGTACCTGCCCCATTCATTTTTCCCGATATTGAACGAAAATGAACTTTCCCCGCCCGATGTCCGGATCTTTTTAGAGATGACAGGTTTATACGAATTGTTTGAAATGAATTCTGCAAGATCCTCCTGGTCAGATTCCCACCACCATCTGTATGAGATCTTATAAATAGTAACCTCGGCTTCAGAATTGACAGGATTGCCTTGCGGATCAACAGTGACGATATTTACTTTATTTTCTTTATCAGTAAATAACATTCTCTCTTTAACTTTTAATCCGGGCAGTTCAATTCCAACAAAAACCTGAAAAGGAGCATATTTGTATACCGACTGGGTTATACTCTCGTCGCCTCCTTTCTCGGCGACTTTTGCAGTGAAGACTGCATTAAGCATACCCGGAGCTTTGATCTCTTCACCCGGATTAAAAATCACATCCGCTTCTCCGTTTTCGTCAACCGACCCTTCAAACATTTTTGAAGTCTCTGAATAAAACTTTAATGCAGGATCATCAAAATTGTACTGACGATATTTTGCAAATTCTGTTTTTACTGGCTTCAGGATATATTCGACCGATGACTTAAGATTACCGGCAGTAGCACCGTTGAGCCATTTGACCTTTAGTTTTCCTTTTGAGGTAACTCCTGATCCTCCGAGGATTTCACCCGGAAAATTCAGATCAATTTTCAATCTGTTTGGTTTGATGGCCTCAACCCTGACCCTCTTTGTAAACAGGGCTCCTCCTATCCTAAACTGAGCCTTATAATCACCAGTCACTGCATCAGGCGCAGTAGCAGTTTTGAAAACCAGCAGATTTTTACCTCCTGATTTCTGCACCTGATTATCGACCTTTTGTTCCATAGGATTTATCAGTTCGAAGATTACCGGATGGTCAGCAGGGATTGCATTGTTCATGTTTTTTAAAAAGACTGAAAGATAAATTGAATCACCAGGGCGCCAGACATCTCTTTCACCATAGATAAATGCTTTGATCCCTTTTTCCGGCTGAATTCCCGATACATCAAAAGAGCTAAGGGAGAGAGATGATCCATCATTTATCTTGAGATAGTTGCGATCCTTATCTTTTTTTGTAACTATCAGAAAAGGTTTTCTTTCGCAGGCAAGGTTGACTGATCCATTTTGGTCGGTATTCCCTGAGGTTATTTCCTGAAGCTGGAAATCATATACGGTGACAACTACCTCGCTTAAAGGCAATGCCGTCAGGAGATCATTTACAATAACATGAAGGTTGTTATCCGAACCTCTTTTTGCGACGATCCCGAAATTTGAAGCAAGTATATTCCTGGTTACCTTCCTGTCGGGATTGAAATAGGCAGCTTTGCACGGATTGTCGCGGTCACGCCAGTTAAAACCAAACGAATAGTAAATATAATCATCACTTTCGGAATAATAGTTCTCAGGATCATCCCAGGCTTCCTGGTTCGTTTCTTCAGCCAGCTTTAGCATCTCTTCAAATTTCCGCATATCTTCATTATCGGAGCAGGGATAGAGGGAATATGAAGGTCTCATCGAGAGTTCCACTCTGTACAGTATTCCTGGCTCAACATCAATATATTCAGAAAGATCGATAGTATGAAGATTCCATCCTGATGAATTCTTACCTGAGGGATTTACAAGATCAACTTTCCCGGAATAAATCGGTTGGCCGAACCTTTTTACGGAATAGCCGGTATTTATTTCGTTTTCCTGAAGGAAATATGGAAGATTGTTTTCAAAGATCCTGACGATTTTAAGATCGACAGCTTTAAGATTAGCCGCTTTAAAAGGGAAAATAAGATTCTGTGATGCCGGGAGGATGACGCCGTTGCCGATAAGTTCAATGGCGGGAAAAACAGGAGAAAAATCAAGCTCTGTTCTGAAAGATGAAGAGAGAGATACTCCTTTTTTATTCTTTAATGAAGTTTCAACATTCAGTTCTGCCTTACCTTCAGGTCTGGAAGCAGGGAAGATGCTTACAATATTTGAATTAATGCTTAAAGACATCTTATTTGCAGGGGAGAGCCAAATAAGCCCTTCTGTCTCCTGGGCGGCATCGACCGGATCAGAGAAAATGATATCAATATTCTGATTTTCTCCCTGGCCTATAATTAAATCGATAACAGAAAATTCGCCGGATCGAGGGATATTAACCGATGCTATGCCTTTCTGTTTTACTTTTGCCTGTGTCCCGTCCCATGAGAGTTCGAGTTTCTGGGATTTGTCGGATCTGAAAATATCCAGAACACTGAATTTATGAATAAGTTCGTCGGAATGGTCCCACATTATAACCATCTTCTTTCGTCCCAGTTTAGCCTGCAGATATGCTTCAACTTCTTCGGAGGCAATATAATCTGAAGCTGTGATCTGACCATGCAGGGAATATTTATCTCCTTCCTCAGAGCTTTCAAGAGCCCCGGTAGTGACAATGAAATCTTTCTTTATTGTCTTAAACCGTATGGGAAAGATTTTCAGTGATTCTTTGACTCTGGTCAGCCGGTCAAGATTAAGTTTGCCCGAGTAAACAGTTCCAGGATCAAGGGTTTTAGCTGGCTTGAATGTAAGAGTTACATCATCGGTCCATTCTGTCCTGCCCCTGATAACCGGTTCGAACATGAACAGGCCTGATGGGGTCTGCCTGTTTGCCTTTGCAGCAAATTCAGGAGTGAACCGTATTTCTATCTGTGAATTGACTGATACGATCCCCGAGGTATATCCTGTGATGTATTCACTGAATCCCTTATCGATGGGAACAATCACTTCAGAAAGATCCTTTGGTTTCTTAAGAGACAGTTTAACAGGAGGTTTCTCCGTTCTTCCGCAGGAAGAAACCAATATTGCGAATAATGCCGGAAGAAAAAGACTGGTTAATTTCATTGGATCATTTTGATGAAGTTAAAAATTAAAATTACGAAAAAGTAACACCCCCAACCCCCGAAAGGAGGCTAATTGTCTTTGAAGAATTATACGGGCTAAAGCCCGGAACTATATTTGTCTGCTAACCACGGCTTTAAAGCCGTGGCTAGAGGATACCCCCCAAGAGGGACTTTAGTCCTTATATTTTTTCACAACAGTATCCTGTTTCCCAGTTGTCTTGAAATTGAACCCAGCGCTGTACTTAAGGCGTTGTATCTTTTCTGCAGTGCCAGTATCTGATCTTTATCGCCGCCTTTAACAGCCTCTTCAAGCAGAGTCATGATCTCCTTTCTGGCTGCAATTATCTTATCACTTTTAAATTTCAGGACAGCGTCCGGAACTATCTCCCGGAGTTTCATTTCTTCTGTCTCCACGAATGTTTGCTTGTTCTTCCAGATCAGACTCAGCTCATGGGAATCAGATAAAAGATCAGCTGAAAGTCTCGAAATCTCAGGATCTTCGTGCTTAACAAAATGCTTATCGCCGGGGAAAAGACCCTGTTCCGAATAGAACCTGAAATCAGCGAAGATCTTTGCACAAATCCTGTCATCGAAGGAGAGATCGTCTGATGTTATTTCATTAACAATGTAATCAGAAACAGCAATTATTTCTTCCTTGCCATCTTCACTTCTGACTCTTCGGTCAAGTTCATTGCTTCCATATTTAAGAAGCAGCCGGATTATCTCTCTCTCGGAATAGGATGAGACAGTTTTGTACTGCACGGATTTTATTGGCTGTACAGGAGGCACAGGCAGATCCTCCGGACCCGGATACTTATTCCTTTCCTGGAAGGACTTTTGCTGCCTAAGCTTATTAACTTCATGATAGAGAACAGGTTCAGAGACCTCCAGGACAATGCTGCACTCTTTAATGTAAACAGTCCGTGTTATGGCTTCGGGTATTACTGCAATCGATTTTACCACATCCTTTATCAGGTTAGCCTTCATTGTCGGATCATTATTGGATTCCGAAAGCAGAAGCTGGGTTTTAAACCTGATGAAGTCGGTCTCTTTTTCCCTTATATATTTTGTGAACTCCTCGTTGCTGACTTTTTTTGAAAATGAATCAGGATCTTCACCATCCGGGAGAAGAACTATCTTTACGTTCATTCCCTCTTCCAGAACAAGGTCGATCCCCCTTACAGATGCTTTGATTCCTGCAGGGTCACCGTCATAAAGAATAGTTATGTTCTGGGTAAATCTTTTAATAAGCCTTACCTGTTCCTGGGTAAGTGAAGTTCCGGAGGAAGCTACGACGTTTTCAATGTTTGCCTCATGAAGGGACATTACATCAGTGTAACCTTCAACAAGATAGCACTTGTCTTCCTGGGTTATTGCCTTGCGTGCCTGGTAAATGCCATAAACGATCCTGCTTTTATGGTAGATCTCCGATTCAGGAGAATTAAGGTATTTAGCACTTTTTGGATCGGCTTTAAGGATTCTTCCGCCAAATCCGAGAACCTGTCCTGAAAGGGAATGTATCGGAAACATTACCCTGCTGCTGAACCTGTCGAAGATACGTTCTTCGTGCTGGATGGTAAGACCAGTTTTTACAAGAAGATCCTGTCTGTAGCCATCTTCAAGGGCTTTTTTCGAAAAGGAATCACGCTGTTCAAAGCTGTAACCGACCTCAAATTTTTTAAGAGTATTCTGCCTGAAGCCTCTTTCTTTGAAATAAGCAAGTCCGACCGTCATCCCTTCATCCGACTGAAAAAGGTTCTCGGTGAACTGACGTGCAGCATAGGTGGTTATAACCAGGAGGCTTTCCCGTTCATTCTGTTTCTCAATTTCCTCAAGGCTACGTTCTTTTTCGACAACATCGATATGATACTTTTTAGCCAGATATTTCAGTGCTTCCGGATAGGTCAGATGCTCATGTTCCATAATAAAGTTAACCGTATTCCCGACCTTTCCACAGCCGAAGCACTTGAATATTTCTTTTGATGGTGAAACGGTAAATGAAGGTGTCTTCTCATTATGGAAAGGGCACAATCCCAGGTAGTTTACACCTCTCTTCTTTAAAGGAACAAATTCCTGGATAACGTCAACTATCTGGGCTGCATCAAGGATCCTGTCTATCGTCTGGCGATCAATCATAGGTCAAAGATATCAGGAAAATGAGGAAACGGCAGCACTATTTGGAATTATATATTAACACAGTAAGGGTTGCTTCGCCACGCTGCGCGTGGCTCGCAATGACGGTATATGTCAGGCAGATTGGTATCCGGGACATAGGGTTGCTTCGCCACGCTGTGCGTGGCTCGCAATGACGGTGGATGTCAGGCAGATTGGTATCCGGGACATAGGGTTGCTTCGCCACGCTGCGCGTGGCTCGCAATGACGGTGTATGTCAGGCAGATTGGTATCCGGGACATAGGGTTGCTTCGCCACGCTGTGCGTGGCTCGCAATGACGGTGGATGCAAGGTTGATTGGTAATCGGGACATAGGGTTGCTTCGCCACGCTGCGCGTGGCTCGCAATGACGGTGGATGTCAGGCAGATTGGTATCCGGGACAAAGGGTTGCGTCGCCACG
>Ga0326726_10001734_pt1 | contig 20272 bp, 19 predicted proteins | sample MHFenrmetagenome_2_FD_207603 | JGI IMG/M metagenome (GOLD analysis project Ga0326726, IMG submission 207603) | Lab enriched peat soil microbial communities from Michigan Hollow, Ithaca, NY, United States - MHF15MN | ecosystem: Environmental > Terrestrial > Soil > Wetlands > Peat | place: USA... | reverse complement strand
AATCCAATCTCTACCGCTCCTGGGGCATGGACGTGATCGGCATGACCAACCTGCAGGAGGCGAAGCTAGCGCGCGAGGCCGAGATTTGCTACGCCACCCTCGCCATGGTTACCGATTATGACTGCTGGCATCCGGCGCACGACTCGGTCACTGTGGACCAGGTCGTCGCCGTGCTGCTGAAGAACGCGGCCAATGCCTGCAACGTGGTGCGCCAGGCGGTGAAGTTGATGCCGAAGGAGCGCAAGTGCAAGTGCGGCTCGGCGCTGGCCACTGCCATCATGACCGAGGCCAAGCTGGTTCCGGCGGCGACGCGCGCCCGGCTCAAGCTGCTGCTGGACAAATATCTCGACAAGGAAGCGGGAGCCTGAATGTCAATCCTGGTCGTGGGCTCGGTGGCGTTCGACACCATCCAGAGTCCGTTCGGCAAAGTGGAAAAAATTCTCGGCGGTTCGGCGACCTATTTCGCGCTGGCCGCCAGTTACTTCGCCGAAGTGCGGGTGGTCGCCGTGGTAGGCGACGATTTCGGGCCGCAGCACGAGCAGGTGTTGCGCAACCGCGGTATCTGCCTGGAAGGCCTGCAGCGCGCGACAGGCAAAACCTTTCACTGGGGCGGCGAGTACGGCGCGAACGTCAACGAGGCCAAAACCCATTTCACCGACCTCAACGTCTTCGAGAAATTCCAGCCAAAGCTTCCTCGCGAATACCTCGACTCTGATTTCCTCTTCCTCGCCAACATCGATCCCGTGTTGCAGGCGCAGGTGCGGCGCGAGATGACGCATGCGCGGCTGGTCGGCGGCGACACCATGAATTTCTGGATCAACGGCAAACGCGACGAGTTGCTGCAAACACTCAAGCTCATGGACCTGCTGCTGATCAACGACACGGAAGCGAAGATGCTCGGCCGGGAACCGAACCTGCTGCGCGCCGCCAATAAGGTGATGGCGATGGGCCCGAAGGCGCTGGTGATCAAGCACGGCGAGTACGGCGCGACCATTTTCTTCGGCGACCGCATGTTCGGCCTCGGTCATCACCCGTTTCGCGCGCCCGCCCTCCCGCTGGATGAAGTGCGCGACCCCACCGGCGCGGGCGATTCCTTCGCCGGCGGCTTCATGGGCTACATCGCGTCGCAAGGCGAGTTGAACCGCGAGGTGCTCAAGCGCGCCATGTTTTACGGCGGCGTGATGGGCTCCTTCGCCGTCGAACGCTTCGGGCCGGAGCGGCTGCAGAACCTCACCCGCGCCGAGATCGAAGAGCGCTTCGCCGTCTTCCGCGAACTGACGCACCTGGACTGATCGGGTGATCGGGTGATCGGGCGATCTGGTGATCTTTTCCGGTCCGATGAACCGACCACCCGATCACGCGATTCTCCGTGTCTCCGTGTCTCCGTGGTGAAGTTCATCTAAGCTGGTGCGATGGCGATTGCGCCCGAAAACTGGAGTGTGCGCCGCGAGCGCGCCCAACGCCTGCGCGAACGCGGTGTCGGCATCGGCGACGTGCAGGTGCTGGCACTGGCACTCATCGCGCTCTCCGTGGCCGCCGTCGGGCATTACTACACGTGGGGACAGATCCTGCTCTCCGGCGACGCGGTCGCCCACATCAACATCGCGCGCCGTGTCTTCGACTCGCGCACCCCCGGCTTGCTGCAACTCGGCACCGTGTGGCTGCCGCTGCAACACCTGCTCACCATCCCGTTCATCATCTCCGACGCCGGCTGGAGCAGCGGCATCGGTGGCGCTATCCCGTCCATGGCGGCGTTCGTCCTTGGGGCGGTCGGCATGTTCCGCCTGGTGCGCTCCGGGCTGGCATGGATTGGCGCTGAAGACCCCCCGGCTCGCCTGGCGGCATGGATCGCGGCTGCGATCTTTGCGGCCAATCCGAACCTGATCTACCTGCAGACTACCGCGCTCAACGAGCCGCTCAGCCTGGCGCTGCTGATCTGGGCGACGGCGTTTTTCACCGACTTCGCGCAATTTGCGCTGCACGGCGAAGATCAGGAAGCGGCGCGTCACCTGCAGTGGTCGGGCTGGCTGCTGATGTGCGACATGCTGGTGCGTTACGACGGATGGTTTTACGGCGCTGCCTTCCTGGTCGCGGCGGTAATTGCGGTCGTGGCGGCGTCGCGTGCGCGCCTGCGGCCCAGGCTCTTGGGAAATCTAGGACGAGCGCTGCTCGCCTTCGTCCTGATCAACGCCCTCGCGCCCGCGCTCTGGTTCGCGTACAACGCGTATGTCTGGGGAAATCCGCTGGAGTTCGCCACCGGCCCGTACTCGGCGAAGGCGATTGAGCGGCATTCGCGCCGCGCCGGCGATCCGCATTATCCCGGCTGGCACAGTCCCTACGTCGCCGCCCAGCATTTTGTGCGCAGTGCGACTTTGACTCTCGGGGAGTCGCGCCGCGATCGGCTATCCGCTTCTTCTCACTACGAGCGCATCTGGATACTGCTGGCCCTCGGTGGCACTCTGCTGTTGCTGGTGCGGGCGCGTGGATTGCTGCCCTGCCTGCTGCTCGGGCTGCCGTTGCCGTTTTATGCCATCTCCATCGCCTGGGGCGCGGTTCCCCTGTTCATCCCGCAGTGGTGGCCGTTCTCCTATTACAACACCCGCTACGGCCTGCAACTTCTGCCGGCGGTGGCGGCGTTCGTGGCCGTCGTCGTGTATTTCGCGATCATCCAAGATCGTTCGCCGGTGTGGCGCGTGGCGGTCGCGCTGGCCGTGTGCGGATTTGTAGCCGCCAGCTACGCCTCGGTGTGGCGCAACGTTCCGATCTGCCTGCGGGAAATCCGCGCCAATGGTGGCGCGCGCTATGCCCTGGACAGCCGCCTGGGATTTCTGCTGGAGAAACTGCCCCAGTCAGCCACCTTGCTGGTGTATCTCGGCGATCATGCGGGAGCGCTGCCACGCGCTGCCTTCCCGCTGAAGCGCACCATCAATGAGGGTAATTATAAGTTTTGGGATGCCGCCATGCTCGCGCCCGCGGCCCATGTCGACTTCGTCATTGCCGGCCTAGGCGATCCGGTGGCGCAGGCGGTGGCACAGCATCCGGAGAACCTGGATTTGCTGATCGTGGTGCAGGCTGCGGGCCAGCCCCCGGTAAAGGTTTACCGGGCCAGACATTGAAATTAGAATCCAGACACATGGGCGAATTCTGGCAGCACTACGGCCCGCACTCCCCGGAGGCGATGATCCTGGCGCACAGCATCGTGCGCCTCATCCTGGCAGCCTTTCTCGGCGGACTGATCGGACTGGAGCGCGAGTTCAAGCGCAAGCCGGCCGGCTTGCGCACCAATATGTTCATCTGTTTCGGCTCGGCCATGTTCACCATCCTTTCAGTGCAACTGGCCAGCGAGTTCACCGGCGACCACACCCGCATTGCCGCCCAGATCATTCCTGGCATCGGTTTCATTGGCGCCGGCTCCATCCTGCACTCGCGCGGATCGGTGAGCGGCCTGACCACCGCCGCCACCTTGTTCGTGGTCGCCGGCGTCGGCATGGCCACCGGCGGCGGCCTGTATCTGACGGCCATCTTCGCCACCATGGTGATCCTGGTCGCCCTCAACCTCCTGGGATGGATGGAAGAGCGCTTCAGCCTCAAGCTGCTGATGATGACCTACGAAGTTGTCGGCGCCAGTGCCGAGGATCTGGTCAGCGCCGTCAACCAGGTGCTGAAGGACGAGCACCGCATCATGCAGACCGTCCAGGTGGGGCGCAGTAACAGCCACTTCCGCGTGCAATTCAAGATTGACGCCACCCAGAAGGAACACGACGCGCTCCTCCGCAAGCTGCGCCAGATGCCCGTCGCCCATCGCGTCGAGTGCCTGGGGAAAGAGGAGCTGGAGTAAGACGGTCTTTGATCGTCGGTTATCGGTGTTCGGTCGCGTACACTCTGGGCTTCATTCCCACGCAAGCAAACCGCAAAGCTTTCTGTAAAATACGAGTAGCCGATAACCGGCAACCGAGAACCGACAACCTATGGCGATAACGCCCTTCGTCAAAGCTCACGCCTGCGGCAACGATTTCCTGCTGGTCGAGGGCAAGTATTCGCCCAAAGACTTCAAGTCCTTCGCCATCCGAATCTGCGACCGCCATCACGGCATCGGCGCCGACGGCTTGGAGTGGGTATTTCCCGATCCCAAGGCCGACGCGCGCGCCCGCCTGTTCAACGCCGACGGCTCGGAGGCGGAAATCTCCGGCAATGGCACGCGCTGCGTTGCCGCCTTCCTGGTTTCCAAGCACAAGCAGGACAAGCTCACCATCCGCACCGGCGCCGGCATCAAAACCTGCACTCTCATCCGCAACGAAGGCCGCATCTTCGAATTCGATACCGCCATGGGAGAGCCGCAAGTCGGCGAACCGTTCGCCATCAAAATGGCGTTTGGCGAACAGGTTGGCCTTCCGGTTTCCATGGGCAACCCGCATTTCGTGCTCTTCGTCGACGATTTTGCTCCCGGATGGCAGGCCGAGGCGAGCGAGATCGAACACCATCACGACTTCAAGTTCGGCACGAATGTTGAGCTGGTACGCGCTGTAAATAAAGGAGAAATCGAGATCAGAATTTTCGAGCGCGGGGTCGGAGAGACGCGCTCCTCCGGCACCGGCTCCTGCGCCGCGGCGGTGGCCGCCATCGCCAGTGGCCGCGCGCAATCGCCGGTCACGGTGAAAGCTCCCGGAGGCGTGCAGATCGTGCGCTGGGAGGGCGAAGTCTTCCTTACCGGCCCGGCGGAAATCGTGTCTAAAGGCGAGTTCTTCACCGGTTGATGTTGTCGGGTGGCGCGGCCGCCCTGGCCCGCGACGGTGGCGGCGCCGGGCAGGCGCACGGTGTCGGAGGCGCCACATCTAAGAGCTAATAGCCAAGAGCTGCTTTCAGAACGGAATATCCTCATCCGTAATCTGCGTGCTCGCCGCCGGCTCCGATTCGGGCGTCCGCTGATCCATGCCCCCAGCCGACGGTCCTCGCGACCGCCCTCCACCTTCGCCGCCCTCGCCGCCGCCTCGTCCGCCCAGCAGCACCAGGTCATTGACCACGATGTCGGTGCGATATTTCTTCTGCCCGGTTTCCTTGTCGTCCCAAGAGTCCGTCTTCAGCCGGCCCTCGATATAAACCTGGCTGCCTTTCTTGCAGTATTCGCCGACCACCTCTGCCGTGCGTTGCCACGCCACGATGCTGTGCCATTCGGTGCGATCCTGCCAGTTGCCGTCCTTGTCCTTAAACCGCTCGTTCGTCGCCAGGCTGAACTTGGCTACCGGCGTGCCGCTTGGGGTGTATTTCACCTCGGGATCCTTGCCGAGGTGTCCGACCAAAATGACCTTGTTTACGCTCTTTGGCATGACGAGCTCCTTCTCCTGCCGGCACTTAATGGTGTCGTGATTTTCAGCGGTCGGGCCGGTTCAGGCAGAACGACTTAGGATGACAAAAACAGCCCACTATACCAGATTCGCCGACTCCTGCCGCCAATCCCCGCCTTGTCACAAAAGTGCCTGTAAGTTGCTGAAAAACCTTAGTCGCCTCGCTCCGCTCGCCTCGCAACTCCGCCGCTTGACCACGATTTTCTCCCGTTCGGCAAATTCCATTGTTCGTTCCCCATTCCTATCCGGAGAATAGTCGCCGCCGCAGTGTTGCCTTTGTGAGGATGGCAACCAGCAATTCAGGCACGCCCCTGCCCGGGGCCCAGGTGAGGACATGAGTACTTCGACGCAAATCCCTGTCAGCGGTCAAGGTTTGGTGCAGATTTCGTCTTTGGAAGACATGATCCGCGAGCGCGTCTCCGAGGAGCGCGCCCGCCTCGAGAAGGAAGCCGGGATGGTCCACAAGCCGGTGCATCACTTCCACAAGCCCATCGAGCGCGGCTTCACCAAGGAACAGCGCCCCAACACCACGCTTCTGTTCGGCGGCCTCACCTGGAAGCACGAAAAACTCGTCCATGGCGCCTTGGAAGGCCTCGGCTACCGCACGGAGGTCGTTCCCGTTCCCGACGTCAAAGCCTTCCAGCTTGGCAAGGAGTACGGCAACAACGGCCAGTGCAATCCCACTTACTTCACCGTCGGCAATCTGGTCCAGTACCTGCAAAAGCTGGAGGAATCCGGCGTCAAGCGCCAGGACCTGCTCGACCACTACATCTTCCTCACCGCCGGCGCCTGCGGCCCCTGCCGCTTCGGCATGTACGAAGCCGAGTACCGCCTCGCCCTGCGCAATGCCGGCTTCGACGGCTTTCGCGTCATGCTCTTCCAGCAGTCCGGCGGCCTGAACCAGAGCGAAGCCGAAGCCGGCCTCTGCATGAATCTGGATTTCTTCCTCAACCTCCTCAACGCCATGAATATGGGCGACGTGATCAACGAAGTCGCGCACCAGATTCGCCCCTTCGAGGTCAACGCCGGCGAAACCGACGCCATCCTCGACGAATGCGTTGATTACATGCACGAGGTCTTGAAGAAGAAATCTCCCTGGTCCATCGAGAGCGCGCTCGGCAAGCTCGGCAGCAAGATCCCGATGAAGGACACGGTCGAGTACGTCGGCAAGTTCCTCAACCAGCTTTACAGCGACGATTACACCGTGGCGCTCAACCACGTCCGCGACCGTTTCAACTCCATCAAGGTTGATCGCCTGAAGGTGAAGCCGATCGTCAAAATCACCGGCGAATTCTGGGCGCAGACCACCGAGGGCGACGGCAACTTCAACATGTTCCCGTTCTTGGTTCGCGAAGGCGCGCAGATCATCGTCGAGCCGGTCGGCACATGGATCATGTACATGATCCACCAGGTGGTGCAGAAAATTCGCGACACCAAGGGCCTGGAAGATGGCGCGGTCATGCCGCCCATGTGGCGTCTGGACAAGCAAGCCAAGATCGAGATGAACTACCGCAACAAGCTGGCCAAGCTGAAAGCGGCCGAGGTCATTTTCTCCCGCGAGTACCACAAGATCATCGATGCCCTCGGCGGCACCGCTCACCGGCTCGTCAACCAGTACGAGCTGCAGCGCCTCGGCCATCCGTATTACAACTCGCGCGCCGGCGGCGGCGAAGGTCACCTGGAAGTGGCCAAGAACATTTACTACTCCAACAAAGAGCTCTGCCACATGGTGCTCTCGCTGAAGCCGTTCGGCTGCATGCCTTCCACCCAATCCGACGGCGCGCAGTCTGCCGTCGTCGCCCATTACAAGGACATGATCTTCCTGCCCATCGAAACCTCGGGCGAAGGCGAGATCAACGCCCACAGCCGCGTCCAGATGGCTCTCGGTGAGGCCAAGGCGAAAGCGAAGATCGAGATGAAGGACGTGCTGGAAAAGCTGGGCAAGACCGCCGACGAACTCCACGCCTTCGTGGCGGCGCATCCGGAGATGTCGGACGCCCTGTACAAGGTGCCGAAGTACAAAGGCGTGATCGGCACTGCGCCGAACTTCGCCGTCCACGTCGCCGAGAAAATGGGCGCCAGCGTTCCGTACCACCAGGAGAATCATTAACCACAAAGGACACGAAGGCGCCCCAAGGCCTTCGTGACCCTTTGTGCCCTTCGTGGTTAATCGGTTTTCAGGAGAGCAAATGCCGGGACTCACCGATAAAGCTGATCCGAACAAGCGGTACGACCTCCTCTGGATGGGCGTCGACGTTGGTTCCACCACCGTCAAGGTCGTCGTCATTGACGGCGACACCGACCAGATCCTGTGGGCGGATTATCAGCGCCACGAAACCAAGCAGCCCGAGAAGGCGATCGAGATGCTCAAGGCCATCTCCGCCGATTTCCCGAACACGCCGGTAGAAAATTTCCGCGCGTTCATTACGGGATCGGGCGGCTCCGGGATCGCCAAGCACATTGGCGCCAAGTTCGTGCAGGAAGTGAATGCGGTTTCCTTGGCTGTGGAGAAGATGTATCCGCAATGCGGCTCGGTCATCGAGCTTGGCGGCCAGGACGCCAAGATCATCATCTTTAAGGAAGACCCGGAGACCGGCAAAAAGAAGAAGCTGCCCTCCATGAACGACAAGTGCGCCGGCGGCACCGGCGCCGTCATCGACAAAATTAATGCCAAGCTCCGCATTCCCTCCGAGCAGCTATGCGAGATGGGATACAAGGGCTTGAAGTTGCATCCGGTGGCCGGCAAGTGCGGCGTCTTCGCCGAAACCGACATCAACGGCCTGCAGAAGCAGGGCGTCCCTCCCGACGAACTCATGGCCTCGCTGTTCGAGTCCATCGTTCAGCAGAATCTTTCCGTGCTGACGCGCGGCAACACCCTGCGCCCGGTTGTCCTCCTGCTCGGCGGCCCCAATTGCTACATCAAGGGCATGCGCGATTGCTGGAAAGTAAACATTCCCAAGATTTGGGAAGAGCGCAATTACCCGCTGCCCGAGGGCGCCAATCCCGAAGACCTGATCACCACCCCCGATAACGCCCAGTATTTTGCCTGCATCGGCGCCGTCGAGTACGGCAAGTCGGAAGACCCTGGCATCGGCGTTTATACCGGCTACGACAAGCTGGAGTGGTACATCACCGAAGGCCGCGTCCAGGAGAAAGCGAAGAAGGGCGGCGCTCAGGCGCTGGCCAAATCGCCGGAAGAACTCGACGACTTCAAGCAACGCTACACCAAAAAGAAATTCATTCCCGCGACCTTCCAACCCGGCCAAGTGGTCGAAGGCTACCTCGGCATCGACGGCGGCTCCACGTCTACCAAGGCCGTGCTGGTCGACAAGGACCGCAACGTGCTCTGCAAGACCTACCAGCTCTCGCGCGGCAATCCGATCGAGGACACACAGGAAGTTGTCGCCAAAGTAGCCAAGCAAGTCAGCGATCAAGGGGCAATACTTAAAGTGTTAGGTGTAGGCACAACCGGCTACGCCAAAGACATTCTGAAAGACGCCGTCGGCGCCGATGTCGCCCTAGTCGAGACCGTCGCCCACACCCAGGCCGCGCTCCAATTCTATCCCGACGCGGACGTCATTTGCGACGTCGGCGGCCAGGACATCAAGATCATCATCCTCAAAGACGGCCGCGTGAAGGACTTCAAGCTCAACACCCAGTGCTCCGCCGGCAACGGCTATTTTCTCCAGGGCACCTGCGAAAGCTTCGGCTTCAAGGTCGAAGAATTTGCCGACATCGCCTTCAACGCCAAGGGCTACCCGCAATTCGGCTACGGCTGCGCCGTCTTCATGCAGTCCGACATCGTCGATTTCCAGCGCCAGGGATGGAAGCCGGAAGAGATCATGGCCGGCCTCTGCAACGTGCTGCCCAAGAACATCTGGCTCTACGTCTCGCAGATTCCGAACCTCTCCGCCATCGGGCGCAGGTTCATTCTCCAGGGCGGCACGCAGCACAACCTCGCCGCCGTCAAGTCGCAGGTGGACTTCATCGAGTCGCGCTTCAAGGGCAAGGAGATCAAGCCCGACGTTATCGTCCACCAGCACTGCGGTGAAGCCGGCGCCATCGGTTGCGCCTTCGAAGCCGTGCGCCTGTGGGAAAACGGCAAGCAAACCACCTTCATCGGGCTCGACCAGGTGGCTTCCATCACTTTCACCACCACGCGCAACGAAGCCACGCGCTGCTACTTCTGCAAGAACAAGTGCTTGCGCACCTTCATTGACGTCAAGACCGCCGTCCCCAACCCCAACTACAAGCCGCCGGTGAAAACCAAAGTCCCGCTCGCCGACGGCGCGCAGCGCCTCATCATTGCCACCTGCGAAAAGGGAACCGTCGAGAACGTCGAAGAGATGCGCGTCATCAAGGGCGATATCGACGCCATCAAGAAAGAGAACCCCAACCTGGTCGAGATCGCGGCCAAGGCGGCATTCAAGAGCTACGAACCGCCCTCGGTCGCCGATCCACTGCCGAAATTCCAGTTCACCGCCGCCCAGAAAAAACGCGCCGAGCTGATGAAGAAGCGCGCCGAGTTGAAGATCGGCATGCCCAAGGCGCTGAACATGTACTCCTGCGGCCCGTTTTTCACCGCCTACTTCGAATCGCTTGGGCTGAAGGCGGAGAACCTCATCTGGTCCGAGTACACCAGCGAGCAGCTCTACAAAGAAGGCGCCAAGCGCGGTGCCATTGATCCGTGCTTCCCGTCCAAGGTCGGCATCCCGCACGTCCACAACCTGCTCTACGCCATCCACCCCAAAAAGCAGCTCGACGTCATCTTCTTCCCCATGATCGACTCGCTGCCCACTTTCCTGGTAGCCACGCAGAGCGCGCGCGCCTGCCCCACGGTAACGGCGACTCCAGCGTCAGTCAAAGCTGCCTTCACCAAAGAATCCGATCTGTTCACCGAGAAGGGCGTCATCTGGAAAGACACGCTCATCGAGCTGCACGATCTCAAGCTCGCGCACCGCCAGATGTACGACGACTGGAAAGACATCCTCGGTCTCAGCGAGGAAGAAAACTACCGCGCCGTCGAGCAGGGCTTCAAAGCCATGCTGAAGTTCGACAACGACATCATGCGCGGCGCCGCCCGCGAGGTCCTCAAGAAGCTCGAGCGCGAGGACAAGCTCGGCATCGTCCTCCTCGGCCGCCCGTATCACAACGATCCCGGCATCAACCACGAGATCCTGGAAGAATTCCAGAAGCTCGGCTACCCGGTCTTCTCCCAGGACTCGCTCCCACTGGACGACGAGATCATCTGGAAGCTCTTCGGCGACGAGGTCAAAGCCGGCGTCATCACCCACCCGCTCGACGTCTCCGACGCCTGGAAGAACTCCTACTCCGAGAACACCACGCGCAAGGTCTGGGCAGCGAAGTACATCGCGCGCCATCCCAACCTGGTCGCGCTGGAGCTCTCCAGCTTCAAGTGCGGTCACGATGCGCCCATTTACACCGTGATCGAAGAAGTGGTCGAGCACTCCGGCACGCCCTACTTCTGCTTCAAGGACATTGACGAAAACAAGCCCACCGGCTCCATTAAAATCCGCGTCGAGACCATCGGCTACTTCCTCAAGCGCTACCGCGAAGACATGGTGCGCAATAATCAAAAACTGAAGACGGTCGACGAGCAGCTCCGCGAATTCGAGCAGCGTTTGCGCCACGAACTGCGCCTGGCGGCGAGCGTCGCCTCCAAACCCGTATGCTGCGGCACGGAAGAATCCGTGCCCGACAATCTGGTTTCCATCGCCGGCGCCCCGCAGCCGCGGCAGGACCTGATCGAGATGGCCGGAGACTGAGACTGAGGCCATGCGGTGCGGCACGCGACACTCGAGAAGGGGAGAAGACACTCGAGAAGGGGAGAAGTTTGAGATGGCGTCATCCTGAGTTCCGCGGCCGGGTTTGCCGCGGACTCAGGATCTATGCATTTCCGATTCCACGATATTTCTGCAACGCTCGCTGCTTCTCCGCAATCTCAACTACCGGCCGCTAACTCCTGACTACTAACTCCCAACTACTGACCGAGGAGGACACCATGCCCACCACCAAGACTCACTACATCCCCACCGGCTACCACACCGCCACGCCCTACCTGATCATGCGCAACGCCGCCAAGGCGCTCGACTGGTACAAAGAAGTCTTCGGCGCCGTCGAAGAGATGCGTTTCCCCATGCCTGACGGAAAAATCGGCCACGCCGAAATCAAGATCGGCGACTCCCACATCATGCTCGCCGACGAATTTCCGGAGATGAACGCCGTCAGTCCTGAAACCATCGGCGGCACCGCCTCCGCCATCATGATCTACGTCCCCGACGTGGAGTCCGTCTTCCACAAGGCCGTCGCCATGGGCGCCAAGGTCAAGGAAGAGCTGAAAGACAAGTTCTACGGCGACCGCAATGGGACCATCAACGATCCCTTCGGCCACCAGTGGACGGTCGCCACTCACATCGAAGACGTCACCCCGGAAGAAATGCAGCGCCGCATGGCCTCGCAAGAGAAGCAATAGTCGCGCTTCAAGTGGCGGGATGATCCTGAGGGACAGCAGTCGAGTGTTGTGGGCCCCGGCGCCCTCGCCGGGGCAGCCCCTGCTGCGACCCGACATAACGGGGCGGCTGCCGCCCTCGGCAGCCGCGAACCTCTGTCGTAACCTGCGCGTCCCCATGTAAAATACTCGAAGAGTCCGAGGAACGCACGGATGGCGATGGAATCCGACAAGGTGATGTTCGAGATCTACCGCGAAGCCGCCTACACCGGCAAATACCGCGTCGTGTACTACACCGAGCTCAACGAAAACAACAAGGAGTGGGAGATCAATCGCGCCCTCTCCGGTGAGCATTTCTACGACGGCTTCATCAAGAACTACCGTAAGGACGAGGCCAAGGACATCGTGGACTCCATCCTCCGGCGCCTCAACGACGGTGAAAAGCTGACCTCCGAGGACGTCGAAAGCGCCCTCAGCGAATTCATCGCCGCGGGATGAGTACCTGAGTACCCCGGTACCTGAGTACCCAGTACCTGAGATCATCCCGACATGTTCGTACTTAGGTACTTAGGTACTGAGGTACTGCGGTACTGAGGTTACTGAGGTACTGCGGTACTGAGGTACTGAGGTACTGAGCTACTATTGAATTACTGAGAAACGAAAACATGTCCACTCAACCGCAACCCGCACCCGGCATGGTCCCCGACGAGCTCAAGCAGGAGCCCCGTTCCAAGGGCCTCACCACCGCCCGCAAAAAAAAGCCCAAAGAGCTGGCCGTCATCACCGAATGCTGCACCGGATGCGCCGGCTCGCCCGCCTGCGTCGAGTACTGCCCGGTGGAAGACTGCATGTTCTGGGTCCCCGACGAAGACCATCCCCCCTTCGGCCGCATTCAGGTGGACCCGCTGCTCTGCATCGGCTGCAAGAAGTGCATCAGCAAGGGCCCCGACGGCTGTTTCCTCGACGGCTGTCCCTGGGACGCCATCGTCATGGTGGACACCCCCGAGGTCGAAAAAGAAGTGGGCGTCATGCCCTACTAGCGCTGCGTGTCGCCGAAACAGCCCGCTCACGCAATAACTGCTTGATAAACTTTTCGTGATCAAAGGCAGGCCTCACTCGGGTCCGCCACGCTAGCGGCAAGACAGCGCGCCACGCTCAGTGACCACCCGCGTTGGGCTGGAGGAGACAGAGATCAAAGAGGCTGTGAGATGAGCATTATCAACCGGATATTTGAGAAGAAGCGCGTGATTGGCCTAGAGATATTCCACGGCCCTACCGGGGTAGCTGCAGAGTTTGCAGCCCAAGGCAAAAAAAATGCTGGTGTTCACCGACGCAGGCGATCTGGATAAACTAGTGGCAAGTGCCGACAGGGATTTGAACCTGGACGGTGAACTCGTCGCATTTTACAAGACGCGCATTCACGACGACCATGTGGTGTTGAATGACCGATACTTAACTGATGCTGAATGGGCAAGCTTTCTTTGCGAGAAATTTAGTGGGAAGAAATGGAAATATTGTCGCTATCAGGGCATTGCAACACAATATATTGCGGTTGTCGTATTCGGCTAGTACGAACGGGAGAACCCCCGGCTCTGCCGGGCAGGCAGTAGAAGTTTGACAGACCCTGCAGTCCATAGCGGAAACTCCCAAACGTGAGCCGCTAAGCAAATAAGAAGGAGTTTCAACTTCAGGTGTCCTGCACGCAACTGGCTGATTTATCTGAAGGGGGAGGGGTAGGGTAGCTACGGATACGACATCAAATTTGTCATCGCTACCCGCTTTGAACGCCGTGCTGAATGGCACCAGCGCCGTTTTGATCGCTTCGGCGCGCAATTCCATTCGCCGCGGAAACATTGCCCGGCATCGCGCCTTGATGATTTCTGCTGTCGTCACATCTTCGCTTTTCTTCGCCTCTTACGTTTACTATCACGCGCATGTTGGCAGCGTTCCGTTTCAGGGACAAGGTCTCGCGCGCCTCATCTATTTCGCCATCCTGATCACGCACACCATCCTTGCTGCCACCGTTCCGCCGCTGGTCATCATCGCGCTTACGCTCGGCCTTCGCCGCCGCGACCAGCGCCATAAGGCGATCGCGCGCTGGACCTACCCGATCTGGCTGTATGTCTCCATCACCGGCGTTGTGATCTACTTGATGCTGTATCACCTGTTCCGCGCGTGATCATGCCTGTCGTGAAGCTCAAGATCGATGTCAGCGGCACCGTTGGCGATGAAGCTTGGCGCGGTTTGCGCCAGTTCGAAGAGAAGCAGGCTGCGTTCTTCGGTCCCGAGTTTGGTTCCAGCGGAGCTTGCCGCCACGCTGCGCACGCGCCCCACGCCAAAGGTGAATGGATCGGCGCGGAAGTGTTGGTCGCCACCAGCTTGCTCGCGCAATACGCGATGTCCCACTATCTAGAGCAGGAGCGCGTGCTCGACGTGGATATCGAAGAATGAGGAATTCGTGACTTCACCCACTCCCATCGTCAAAGACCCCAACTTCCAGCGCCCGCGCATGTCGATGCGCTCGCGCTTCCTGTTCTTCGTGGTCGCGTGGGCGATCGTTCTCCTGCCCTTTCTCTTCTGGCGCAGCACATGGTTTGGACGCGCGCTCACCGACCGCGAGCTCGACCAGTACATTCACGATCAGCAGAAGCCTCGCCGCGTTCAGCACGCGCTGGTGCAACTCGGCGAGCGCATGGCGAAGCACGATGCGACCGTGTCGCGCTGGTATTCGGACGTGATTCGCCTCGCGGCGAGTCCTGTGGACGAGATCCGCAACACCGACGCTTGGATCATGGGCCAGGACAACACGCGCGCTGATTTTCACCAGGCTTTGCTGCCGATGCTGCATGATCCCTCACCGATGGTTCGGGGCAATGCTGCGCTCTCGCTCGTCCGCTTTGGCGACGCCAGCGGACGCCCGCAATTGGTCGAGATGCTCCAACCCGCGAAGGTCGCGGCCGCGCAATCAGGACGCGTGATGGACTTGGGGAAACCTGGAACCGCGATCCGCCAGAACGGCACCATTGCCAAGCTGGACGTGAACGGAACAACCGTGGAAGTGCGCTCGCCCATCGCTGGACGAATCCGTTCCTACGCGTTTGCGCGCGGCGCGCGGGTCCAGACTGGAACGGAACTGGCCACGATGGATCCTGCGCCCGATCAGGTCTGGGAAGCGCTGCGCGCGCTCTATCTTGTGGGCGCGAAGGATGACTTGTCGGCAATTCAGCCGTACAAGCAGAGCCTTGCGGATTTTCCTGACCGCGTGCGCGAGCAGGCAGTCCTGACGGAGAAGGCAATCCTGGAACGCGAGCGAAAGCAGTAATTAGGCTGCAGGCTTCGTGGTACGGCGATTGGCGATCACAAAGGCGACGACGAACATCACCAGCGAGAATCCGACCAGCACCAGCAGCGAAGTGCTCACGGCGAAGGTTGCGCCGGCAGGGAAGAGCAGCGCGCGCAGCGCTTCCGTTCCATAGGTCAGCGGATTGACGCGCATCAGCAGGCGAATCCAGCCGGAAGCTCCAGTCAGCGGAAACAGCGCCCCCGAGAGCAGCCACAGCGGAATCAGGAACAGGTTGATCACGGCGTGAAAGCCTTGCGAGGAATCCATCGGCCACGCAATGGCAAAGCCCAGCGCGGTCAGCGCGAACGAAGTGAGAAACACCGCCAGAACGATGAGGCCGAACTGCGCCAGCCCGATATGAATGCCGAGCGCCGGCGCGAAGCACAGGAAGACCAGTCCCTGGATTGCGGCCAGCGTCGTTCCGCCCAGGACTTTGCCCAGCACGATTACCGAGCGATGCACCGGCGCAACCAGCACGGAGAGCAGAAAGCCTTCTTTGCGGTCCTCGATCACCGACATCATGGTGAAGATGGAGGTGAAGAGCACGATCATAATAAGCGCGCCGGGAAAGAAGTAGTCCAGGTAATGCTCGTTTCCGGCGCCGCTGCCGCCGCGGAATGAGGTTCCGAATCCCGAGCCGATGACAATCCAGAACAGAACTGGCGAAGCGATCACGCCCACCACGCGCGAGCGCTGGCGGTAGAAGCGGACGATCTCGCGCCACCACAGCGAGAGCGCCGGAATCAGCGAGCCCACCGAAGTCGGGACGATGGTTGGCGAAATGGTTTGCGTGCGTGAAGCCATTGTCGTTGGTCGTTAGTCGTTGGTCGTTCGCAAATCAGTTGCCGCCCTGAACAGCGGCCTGTCCCTCTTACGGTTGGTCTTCGGTCCAGAAGCGATGGCCTGTGCGGTGGATGAAGACGTCTTCCAACGTCGGCTTGCTCACGGATATAGATTGGATCTCGCCGGGAAACGCTTCCACAACATCGGTGACGAAGCGATGACCGCTTTCGCGCTCCAGGCGCACCTTTCCGGCGATCACCGCCGCTGTGAGCCGGTATCGTTCGCTGATGCGCCGCGCCAGCGACTCCGGATCGGCGGCTTCCAGCAGAATCACGTCGCCGCCGATCTCGTGCTTCAGTTCCGCGGGCGTTCCCAGCGCCACCAGCTTGCCTTCGCTCAGGATGGCGAGGCGATCGCAGTGCTCGGCCTCTTCCATCAGGTGCGTGGTGACGATGACGGTCACGCGCTCCTGCTCGCGCAGAATCTGCAGGTACTGCCAGAGATCGCGGCGCGCGCCCGGATCGAGGCCAGTTGTCGGCTCATCGAGCAGAAGAACTGACGGATGATGGAGAAGGCCCTTGGCCAGCTCCAGCCGCCGCTGCATGCCGCCGGAAAAGGTCTCGGCGCGATCGTGGGCGCGATCGGCCAATCCCACGCGCCCAAGCATCTCGGCGATGCGCGCCTTCAGCGGCGCTCCGCTCAATCCGTAGAGATGGCCAACATGGCGCAGGTTTTCGGCCGCGCTGAGCTTGACATCAATGCTCCGCGCCTGGAAGACGACCCCGATGTGACGGCGCAATCCGTTCGGATCTCGGGCAGCGTCGTGGCCCATGATCATGGCGCTTCCGCCGGAAGGAAGCATGAGCGTGGACAGGATGCGGAAGAGCGTGGTTTTGCCGCTGCCGTTGGGGCCGAGCAGGCCGAAGATCTCCGCCGGACGCACGTCGAACGTGACGCCATCGAGCGCAGGACGCCCGTCGTAAAGGTGGCGCAGGTTTTCCACCTGGATGACAGGCGCGGCGGTGATTTGTGGACTGAGTTGGGCAGACACGGCCACAAGCCATTCTACAGGCTTCGGGCTTCAGGCGTCAGGCTCCAGGCAATCGGAAAGACGACGCCGCGGCGGATGCCATCCTCACGTCCACAAAATCACCGTCGTGAATTGGGACCTGCTGCTTCAGGCAGCCTTGCGAGTGTCTGCGACTTCCGTCGCCCTGCCTCGCTCGGCAATCAGCTTGTAAATGGAGAGCGTCGCCGCCGCTCCCAGGATGACGAGACCCATGCTGCTCAAGTCGAATCCGTCGCTTGGGCCCGCAAGGCCGCGCAAGTAGCCGCCCGCGATGCCGCCGACGAGGCCGACCACGACGCTGGCCAGCCAGCCCTGGGAGCGTTCATACCACACGACCGACTTGGCGAAGCCGCCGACCAGCCCACCGAGTACCGCCCAAAAGAACAACGCTGCTGCCATACCATCCTCCATATATCGTAATACGATATACTTAATATCTTAGCACGATAAAAGCGGCTCGTCAAGGTGTCACCGGGATTTCTGCGTTCGTTAAACGCTTGAATTCGTGGAGGATGGACGCTCGCGTTGAGGAATGCATCAACTTAATGTTTGAGCCGGAGCAACTTCTTTCGCGCCGTCCCTAACGGGACTCCGTCGTTCTTGATGATCCGCACCCAGGGCTGGCGCCCTGGGCTACCAGCGTTCGCCCCTTCGGGGCTGGTTTAGCGGGCGTTGAGCGATTGAAGATTGCAGAATGAAGATTGCAGATTGAAATGCCTGTCGCCGGTATCGGTGCTGTCGTTGGCGCTGGGGTCCCTCGACTCGGATGCGGCAACCCCGCGCCAAAAGCGGCGCTGGTTGTGTGCCGCATCCTCGCTCAGGGTGACAGGCGTTTAGATTGGCTTCGGCTGAAGGTCCACTCCAGAACCGCGAGGAAGATCAGGAAACAGAGGGCGAAGATGACTTCGAACACCCAGTCGGCAGGGCCGCTGTGGCCGAGCGATTCGATGCCTGTCCTGGCTTCGAACCAACCCCAGAAGGGCGCGGTAAGAAATGCCAGAAAAAAGGCGGAGATCAACGCCAGCGCGGCGGAGCCGACAACGACGAGAACGTGTTGGAGGGCGCGGCGGAGCTTCATGCTGGGAGCATAGCACCGCCTGGTTGAAGTGCCAGCGAACAGCGGCGTGAGTCAGCACCGCAGGGGTCCCTTCGACTTCGCTCAGGGCGGGCTCTTCGACTCGGGCGTTCGCCCCTTCGCTTCGCTCAGGGCAGGCTCTCGCGCAGGATGACATCACTTTAAATTTGCGGAATGGATGAAATCAGCGGGCGTTCAACATCATGAGGGCGAACAGCAGCGGCAGGTAGAAGACGGTGGCGAGCAGGAGCTGGCGAGCGCGGCGCTTGGAATGGCCGGAACTGAGAGGCTGCTTGAACGCGGCGAGACGAACGCCGAACCAGAGGAAGACGGCGCCCATCGCGATGGCGCCGACGAGATAGATGAGGCCGGACATGTGCAGCAGCGTGGGCGCGAAGCTGGCCGGCAGAAGCGCGATGGAGTAGAGAACGATTTCGCGAGAAGTCGCTTTGCCGGTGGCTTCCACCACGGGCAACATGCGGATATTGGCCCTCTGGTAGTCCTCGCGATAGAGCCAGGCGATGGAATAGAAGTGCGGAAACTGCCAGAAGAAAACGATGGCGAACAGGATGAGGCCTTCGATCTCGATGCGGCCGCGTACGGCGGCGAAGCCGAGCAGCGGCGGCATGGCCCCGGGAAACGCGCCGACGAAGGTACACACGGGCGAAACGCGCTTCAGCGGAGTGTAAGCCGCGAGATAGACGATGGCGGTGGAGAGCGCGAGGCATCCGGTCAGCAGGTTGCAGAACAGCGCCAGATACAGAGCGCCGCCAAAGACCAGCACGCCCGAAACGGTGGCGGCGTGCGCCAACCCCATGCGTTTGGATGGCAGGGGGCGGTGAGCGGTGCGGCGCATGAGGGCGTCAACGTCGCGCTCGAAGACCTCATTCAGCGCGGCGGAACCGGCGGCGATGAGTGAGATTCCAATGAGCGCGTGCAGCACCGGCCATGAGAGTTGCGCGACGCCCGCGTGCGGTGCGGCGAAGAAGGCGCCGGCCCAGGCGCTAAGGACGATGAGCGAGGTGACGCGCAGCTTGATGAGCTCGGAGTAGTCGCGGAGGACGGAAGCAATCCCCACCCTTCGCCAAACCCGGGCGAAAGGGTGGGCCACCCCCAAAACAGGGCTAGGGTCGGCGACCCCGTCTTGTGACAGATCAGAGCGGATTGGAGGCGTCGCCGTGCTCATACGGCCACCGGCTTGGCGGCGTGCGCGGGAACATGCTCGGCGGTCGGGATGGCGACGTGGCGCCAGGCCTGGATAGCCAATACGACGGTGGTAGCCAGCAATAGCGCGCCAATGGCGACGTGCGACACGGTGGTTATAACCATGGACATCCCGGGCTGCACGGCGTCACGGCCCCACTCGACGCGGGTGAGCCAGGCGCTGAAGCCGAGCGCGAGCTGCACCATGAGCAGGGTGAGCAGCATAAGAGCCGGACGACGGAGCTGTTGAACTTGCGAATATTCGCTGAGCACGCGCACGACGGTCCACAACAGAACGAAAGTCACCACGGCAGCACTGATGATGTGCGGCAGCAATTTGATGCCGTGATGCCGGAAGGCGGCTCCGAGAATAAGCTGTCCGTAGACACAGGCGACGGCGAGGGTGGTCAGGATCGGCAAACTCGGGCGCTTGGTGGGAAGCTGCATGCGCGGTTCCTGCACCCAGGTGCGTCCGGTGAAAAGCCAGAGGGCGACCACGAGGCAAAAGAACGTCTGGCCGAGGGTGGCGTGGGCGGCAGAGATGCTGGGGGGCAAGTACTGCAAAACGGTGATGCCGCCGAGGATGCCTTGGGCGATGACGGTACCAAGCGCGGCCCAAGCCAGTTTGCGTATCCAGGGACGGCGGTCCACCTGCGAGGTCCACACCGCGAGGATGATGGTGAGGAAGCCGATGAATTCGGCGACCATGCGATGGGTGTGCTCGAAGCGCACGCCGCCGACCATAGGCGGAATGCGATAAAGCGACCCGAACGAGGTGGGCCAGTCGGGGACGGAAAGGCCGGCGTCGTTGCTGGTGACCAAGGCGCCGGCGATGATGAGCAGAAAAGTACAAAAAGCGACGAAGGTCGCGAAGAAGTGGTGAGCCTTGTTGTACGGCGTGGTTAGAGAATGCATTTGGTTATCGGTTGTCGGTTATCGGTTGTCGGTTCCCCGGCTCCGGTGAACGATGTTTTGTCGTAGCGAAAAC
>Ga0326726_10001733_pt1 | contig 20277 bp, 17 predicted proteins | sample MHFenrmetagenome_2_FD_207603 | JGI IMG/M metagenome (GOLD analysis project Ga0326726, IMG submission 207603) | Lab enriched peat soil microbial communities from Michigan Hollow, Ithaca, NY, United States - MHF15MN | ecosystem: Environmental > Terrestrial > Soil > Wetlands > Peat | place: USA... | reverse complement strand
CACAAACGTGACTGCCCTTCCGCTCTTGCCCGCCCTGCCTGTTCTTCCGATGCGGTGGACGTAATATTCCACATCCTGGGGAACGTCATAGTTGATGATCATGTCGACATCTTCCACATCAATACCCCGTGCTGCGACATCGGTTGCGACAAGGATCTCGATCGAGCCTTTCCGGAACCCACCCATCACCCTGTCACGCTGTGACTGTTTCATGTCGCCATGGAGTTCCTCGGCACGGTAGCCCCGTGCCTTTATCTTACCGGCGAGTTCTTCTGCCCTTCGTTTGGTGTTACAGAAGATAATTGACAGGTGCGGGTCGGCGATATCAATCAGCCGGCAGAGTACATCGAGTTTTTCACGTTCCTTGACTTCAATATACGATTGTTCGATCTTGGGGACGATCAGATCAGCATACTCAACTTTGACAAACTCGGGTTTATTCATGAACCGTCGGGAAATATCGATGATTGGCTGCGGCAGAGTCGCTGAGAAGAGAAGGGTCTGGCGTTTCTGTGGGATTTTCTTTAAGATCAGTTCAATATCGTCCCGGAATCCCATGTCAAGCATCTGATCTGCTTCATCAAGGACAACCGTTGCCACTTCATCGAGGGAGAGCGTGCGGCGTCTGAGATGGTCCATCACCCGTCCTGGTGTGCCAATCACGATATTTACGCCGGAATGAAGCGCTCTCAACTGGCGGTCGATCGGCTGCCCGCCATAGACCGGAAGCACGGTGATTCGCGGGAGATGGGAAAGGAGTTCAGAGAACTCCTCAGCAATCTGGATGGCAAGTTCACGCGTCGGGCAGAGTACAATTGCCTGGACAGTCCTGTGGGATGCATCAATCTTCTCGATTATTGGAATGCCGAATGCGGCGGTCTTACCTGTACCTGTTTGTGCCTGGGCTGTCACATCACGCCCGGCCTGAATGAGAGGGATAGCGAGTGCCTGGATGGGTGTGGGCTCTTCAAAGCCCATATCTTCTATTGCTTTACCGATTTCACGCGAGAGGTGAAAATCGGAAAATTGCATACGAGTATTCATATCGCAACACCATTTGCTGTGAGGGTTCTTAAGATCGTGCTTTCAGACAGACATGCTATTACCTGAGAGGAGGTATCCTGCGGTTTTTTTATCTGTTCAAGAGAGAATGGAATAATAAAAAGGTGAGAGAAATGAAGGTTGTTGCATTCAACGGAAGTGCACGCATGGATGGGAATACAGCGATTCTTGTCAATGCAGTGTTCGGGGAACTGGAAAAAGCGGGCATAACAACCGAGCTTGTACAGCTGGCAGGAAAGAAGATCCGTGGTTGTACTGCGTGTGGAAAATGCTTTGAGAAGCAGGACAACCGGTGCGCGGTCAAAGGGGATATCGCTAACGACTGTATCGAAAAGATGCTGGATGCTGACGGGATCATCCTTGCATCGCCGACATATTTTGCTGATGTCTCATCGGAAATGAAGGCCCTCATAGACCGGTCAGGATTTGTGGCCAAGGCAAACCAGGATATGTTCAAGCGAAAAGTGGGTGCTGCCGTTGTCGCCGTGAGAAGATGTGGTGCAATTCACGCATTTGACACTATCAACCACTTTTTTTTTATTAACCAGATGGTGGTTCCGGGTTCGTCCTACTGGAACATCGGTATCGGGCTTGCGCCGGGTGATGTGAATGGTGACGACGAAGGAATTATGACGATGAAGACACTTGGCACCAATATGTCATGGCTGATGAAAAAAATCCAGGAGTAGTTATTTTTTCAGATGTCAATGGTCAGATCGTCATTTGCTATAACCAGACCCGGGCATGCTTTCTCAAACTGTTTTTGTACTTCGCTTCGATCGTCAAGAGTCCTGTACACTTCTGCGCCAAAATGCATGAGTGCGAGACGCTTCGCATGCGCTTCTTGTGCAATGTGGATTGCATTTTCAGGATTGAGATGCGGCCAGCCCGGACTTTCCTGCCCCGGCTTCAATCCACATTCAGTAATGAGAAGATCCGCATCACGGGCAAGCGTGATAGCGTTCATGCAGACACCTGTATCGGTACAGTAGGTGATTACCTTACCGTCCAGGGTCAGCCGGTACCCATAACAGGGTGCCGGATGTACGAGCGGGAGGCACTCAACCGGGAACGGGATGGTATGCTTCCCCTCTCCGAGTTCCACAATACTGACGGGATACGGAAGTTGTGCGAACGGGACCGTAAAAGGCTCTGCAACAAAGGTATTCAGGATGGCTGCAGTCCCGATCTGCCCGAAGATCTTCAAACCTTTCGGGAATCTGAATTTGACCAGCGTGTGAAGTCCCGTAATATGGTCAATATGAAAATGGCTGATAAACAGGTATGCCGGCTTGTCCTGGGAGATATAGTGATCCGCTTTTGCGATACCATTTCCGGCATCAAGGATGATGTCATACTCTTTTGTCTCGATCAGGACCGAGCAGGTATTGCCGGTCACAGTATCATACCAGCCATTCGTTCCCAGGAAGGTGACCTTCATGATTACCGGGTTGTCGTTGGTAACCAAAAAGGTTCAGATACTCCTGATTCCTGTTCCAACCTCTGACGGAAAATTGTACATTTTTTATTATGGTATGTAGAACGTGACGCTCCCTCTCACAGCCAGTGCACTCAAAACGATAATGAAGTATTACTTTTTGTGGAGTTTTAGCATCAGGAAACCCAAGTGACGGGGATGAAACCTCCGTGAGCGTTCAGGTTTTTGAATATTTTTACGTGGCCAGATAACTCTTCTCGCTTTTACCATGTCTGTAAGTTCCGGCGATCGGTTTTCTTTATTCATATATCTGATTCCCAACTCTTTTTGTCGGACTGCAACCTTCTAAATAGATCTACCCCGAATCCCAATGCAAACAAAACGGTGTGAATATGGTTCGTGTTGGTGTCCACGTTTCAATTGCAGGTTCGCTGGATCTCGCCGTTGATCGCGCAAAGGAGACCGGGTGCGATGTGTTCCAGATGTTCTCGCGCAATCCACGGGGTTGGGGATACAAGCCGCTATCTGATCACGATTGTGATACTTACCAGGCAAAGATCAAGGCTACCGGAATAATTCCCGTTGACCACATGCCCTATCTCCCGAATCTGGCCTCACCCAAACCGGAAATTTACGAAAAGTCGATCGCAGCTCTCACTGCTGAACTTGACCGGTGCGGACGTCTTGGCATCCCGTATCTTATTACCCATCTCGGACATCACCTTGGTGACGGGATTGCCGGAGGAAGGGCCAGGGTCATCAGCGCGATTAATACCGCACTTGGTGAATCAGATACCACTGTTATGCTGCTTCTTGAGAATACGGCAGGAGAGAAGAACAGTGTCGGCAGCAGTTTCGAGCACATCCGGGGAATCCTTGACGGGATTGAAGATCACCGCCGTACCGGTATATGTTTTGACACCTGTCACGCGTTTGCTGCGGGATATGAGCTGCGAACAGAAACGGGTGTCGAAGATACACTTGCACAGTTCGACGATCAGATTGGCATCAGCAATCTCAAAATCATCCATCTGAATGACACAAAAGGCGACCGTGGAAGCGGGCTGGACCGGCATGAACATATCGGTATGGGATTCATAGGCGAAAACGGGTTCCGGAACCTTCTTCACCATCCAGTCTTTTCAGCACTTCCGCTTATTTGTGAAACGCCGGTAGATGAGCGACGAAATGATGTCGGGAATATCGCAAAAGTGCGCGAGCTTGCGGGATAACATATCCGGATTTGTTCATAGCTGCCCGACTTGAGCTATTCAATGCAAAATCTACAAATACACTCAACGAATTTTGGTTCGGCAGAAATTGTACAATAACACGCGAGCGCTCGCAGGTGTTTCACTTCCGATTCTTCGGCTGCCTTCAAAATGCGACAACTCCACAAAAAGGTTAAATGTCATCGTCGGATAAGGGCTGGGGCGGCATGAGGGATAGGTACAGTCCCCTCTGCTATCTTACCGGTTTTTGTATTTCCTATCATAGGAATGGAATTCTCCTGAGCCGGATTTGAGGTAATTGCATAAAAAATGTACGGAATTGCGTGATACAATGCACTCTTATGTTTACCGCTTTTCCGCAGGGGAAAAATGTACTACAAGGTGTTAACGTAAATCTTTTTAAAACAACTAAAAAAAGTTCATTTATTTCACGTGCGCTTATTATCCTCTACACACAATAGATCTGGCAGTGAAGGCAACATTTGACGGCAACGTAGTGCGTTTGGGGAAAGATGGGCGCGTTCTCTATGAACAAAGCGGCTACGGACGCTTGGATCAGGGTGGGGTGAAACTTTCAAATCAGGAGGCGCTGTACCTCCTCCACCGTCAGAAGATCGATGTTGCCGGGTATACGTTCAACACATTGTTTTCTGAGTTTGCTGACCAGGCCAATTTCCTGCGCAGTTTTCTGGTATACCGTGACCTGCGCGAGCGGGGATATGTTGTGCAGGCCGGACCGCACGATTTCCGGGTGTTCAAACGCGGTGAAAAACCAGGTACCGGAGAGTCGCTCTATCATGTTCGGGTCCTTTCCGAACGCGATCCGATCCGGTTTGTTAAACTCATTGAAGAGGTTGTTGCCTCAAGAAACATGCGCAAGCAGTATATTCTCGCTGTTGTCGATGATGAGGATGAGCTGACCTATTATGAGATCAAACTCCAGAAACTGGCAGAACCTGGTAATTATTCACCGGAGGTATCCTCTCATGAAGCGTTACTGGTAGGAAAATCCGCGATGGTGCTGGTGCCGGTCCATTCGGATCTCGAACAGTCAGGATTTGGCAAACGGCTTGACGCAGAACGTTTACTGCTTGCACCTGCAGAAATACTTTACCTGATGGGGATAGGAAAAATTGTCCTCAAAAAAGGGAATATCCTCGTAAGGACTGGTGAATATTTTGCACTTGCCCGCGAGACGGATGGAGAACTTGCCGAGAAGGATAAGGTATATACTGAACTCAGGGGGCACAATTTCACTCCACGGACAGGTTACAAGTTTGGTCATCATTTCCGGGTCTATTGTGGGAAAAATGTTCATTCCGACATGCTGGTGCATGCAGTCGAAAAAGAGGCGTCTCTCCCTATGAGTGTGATTTCGCGATCAGTACGGATGGCACACAGTGTAAAAAAGAAGATGTTGTTTGGCGCCGTACATACTACCGGAATTCAGTTTGTTGAATTTGGACGAATCAAACTATGAGTGCTCACCATGCAAGAACCCCAGATTAATCCCTGGTCAAACAACCAATCCGTTGATGTTGAGAAATTATTCTCCGATTTTGGCATAGAGCCTATCGGACCAATAATGCCCGATCTCCCCAATGTCCCGTATTTTATGAGGAGAGGTATAGTTGTCGGGCACCGGGACTACCGCCCGATCGCCAGTGCTATCCGGAACTGTACGCCCTTTCATATCCTCACCGGGTTCATGCCGAGCGGCCACCCGCATCTCGGTCACCTGATGGTTATGAAGGAGGTGGTCTGGCATGTGCTACAGGGTGGCAATGGTTACGTGACCATTGCTGACCGTGAGGCGCATGCAGTACGGGGTATGTCATGGGAAAAGTGCAGGGAGTTCGGGAAAGAGTACCTTGCCTGCCTGTATGCACTCGGTTTTGAGGGACAGACCTATTTCCAGAGTAAAAATGACCGGTTGAAAGATCTTGCCTTTGAAGCGGCAACCAAGGTGAATTTCTCAGAGCTGATGGCAATTTATGGGTTCTCACCCGAGACTGATCTCGCCCACGCCGACAGTGTGATCACGCAGGTTGCAGATATCCTGTACCCTCAGATCGATCGTGAACCGGCCCCTACTGTTGTACCGGTAGGTATTGACCAGGACCCGCATATACGGCTTACACGCGGTGTTGCCCACAAACTCCGCATGTTCACGGTCGAAGAGCGGCATGGCTACATAAGCGTCCGGTCAAAGAACGCACCTGAGAAAGCACTTAACGCGGTAAAAGCAGCATTCCCGAATGCAAAGAAGTACGAGGGGCATGTAGATATCAGAGGCGCACAATGCTCAGATGTCAATGCAAAGGTCCGCCAGATAGAACGTTCCCACGGGGGTTTTGCCTTCTACACACCTTCGTCCACCTACCATATTTTCATGCCGGGACTTACCGGGGGTAAGATGTCCAGCAGTATCCCAGAAAGCATCATATCGTTTTATGAGCCGGAAGCCACGGTAAGAAAGAAGGTTATCAGCGGAATTACAGGCGGTAGGATGACGCTTGAGGAACAGAAGCGTCTTGGCGGCGAACCAGACAGATGTTCCCTGTACCTGCTCAATCTTTTCCATATGGTGACGGAGGATGCAGAGCTAGAGGAGATACGGAAAAAATGTGTATCGGGTGAGATCATGTGCGGCAACTGCAAGAAGGAGACAGCGGAACGTGTGGTTGCATTTCTGAAAGACTTCAAGGAGAAAATGGACTCAGCGGCAGATAAGATTGAGGTTTAAGATGGCGGAACTGACCCAGAACGAGAAACGGTTGCTTGCGGAGCTGGTAAAAGAACACAAAGCAGATGCCCAGCATCTTGCCACACTGCTGGATACAACACCGGAATCCGTAGTACAATGGGCACATCTTTTAGAGGACAAGGGACTGGTCAGTCTCGAGCGGAATGTCGATAAATCCTTTGTTTATACGGATGAAGGAAAAGAATATCTCAACAACGGACTTCCCGAGACACAACTCCTGAAATTTTGCCGGAATGATACCCCGTTGGTTGAACTCCAGAAACATGCAGCATTCAGGATAGGTTTCGGGCAGCTGCGCAAAAAAGGGCTCATAAGCGTAAACAATGGTGTGGTATCAAAGACGGGTGGTGCTTCGACCATCGAGGATGAAATAGCACTGAAAACCCCGTCTTCTGGCGGGCGGCGTACAAAGGATCTCATCAAACGCGGAATCCTGCAGGAAACGGAATTCGTCCGAAATAGTATTGCAATAAAACCCGAAGGGATGGCACTGGCAAAGCAGGGCCTTGATATGCGCGAAGAGATCGGGACACTTACCCGCGATCAGATCCTTTCCGGCGCATGGAAGACGTTAAACCTTCGCAGGTATGATGTGGCAAAGCTACCCAAGAAGGTGTATCCCGGCAAGATTCATCCTTACCAGCGGATCATCGCCGAGATGCGGGAGATCCTCCTCGAGATGGGGTTTGAGGAGCTCTACGGAGGCATCGTCCAGCAGTCGTTCTGGAACTTCGATGCACTTTTCCAGCCCCAGGACCACCCTGCCCGCGAGATGCAGGACACTTTCTACCTCCGCGAGACCCTCCCGCTCCCGCCAGGATATGAGAAGGTGAAGGCCATGCACGAGTCCGGAGGCGAGACCTCCTCGACCGGATGGGGGGGGATCTGGACGGAGGAGAAGGCAGAGCAGTGCGTGCTTCGGACCCACACTACGAGTGTATCGATACAGCACCTGGCAAAGAACCCGAACCCCCCTGTCAAGGCCTTCTGTATCGGCAGGGTTTACCGGCGCGAGACGATCGACACAACCCATCTTGCCGAGTTTGAGCAGCTCGAAGGAATCGTGATGGACGAGGGTGTCACCTTCGGGAACCTGCTCGGGATCCTCCGGGAGTTTTATCACCGGATGGGTTTTGAGGGCGTGCGGTTCAAGCCTTCCTACTACCCGTATACCGAGCCGAGTCTCGATGCCGAAGTGTATGTCGAGGGCATCGGGTGGATCGAGATGGGTGGTGCCGGCGTGTTCCGCGAGGAGGTAACCGCCCCGCTTGGGATCAACTATCATGTCCTTGCCTGGGGTCTTGGTGTGAGCCGGATAGCAATGCTCCGTCTCGGACTGAAAGATCTCCGCTACCTGCACCGGAGCGATGTGGCGTTCCTGCGGGAGACCCCTGCCCTGCGCTCTACAAAGGGAGGTATCTGAAATGGCCATCATCACCCTCCCTTATAAATATCTCGAGCGGCTCACCCGGACTGATAAGAAGACGATACTCGACAAGGTCGCCCTCATCGGATCGGACGTGGAACGAATTGAGGAGGATCATGCGGACGTGGAATTCTTCCCGGACCGCCCCGACCTCTTCTCCCCCGAAGGCGTCGCCCGGGCCATGCGGGGATTCCTCGGGATCGAGACCGGGCTGCCAGTGTACCATGCCAAGCCCTCCGGGATCTCTTTCACGGTTGATCCGAATCTTGCAAATATCCGCCCCGTGCTGGGTGCAGCAGTCATCCGTGGGGTTACGTTTGATGACGAATCTATCCAGAGTATCATGTCTCTGCAGGAGTCACTTCACTGGGCTGTCGGCAGGGGAAGGAGCAAAGTGGCTATTGGTATCCATGACCTTGACTCGGTCAGACCACCGTTCCGGTACATTGCATCGCCGCGGAGCAGGAAGTTCATCCCGCTCGATTACACCGAAGAGATGACGATGGATGAGATCCTTGAGAAACACCCTAAGGGCAGGGATTACGCGAAAATTGTCAGGGACTTCCCGCTTTTCCCGTTAATCGTTGATAAGGATGACCATGTCCTCTCGTTCCCTCCGATCATCAATGGCGAACGGACGAGGGTGACCATCGATACGAAGAATATCCTTCTCGATACAACAGGAACCGATAAACGGGCGGTCGGCATTGCCGTCAATATCATCTGCACGGCAATGGCAGAGGCAGGCGCAAAGATCGAAAGCATCGGCATTGACGGGGTCCAGACCCCGACCCTGTCTCCCTCAGAGCGGATCGTGAACGTGAAAGAGTGCTTACAACTGCTCGGCATAGAGCTGACGGCCATTCAGATGGCGGAGTTGCTCAAACGAATGCGGTTCGGTGCCGAGCCTGAAGGGGCTTTACGGGTAAAGGTACAGGTGCCCTGCTACCGGGCTGATATCATGCATGACTGGGATATCTTCGAGGATGTGGCAATTGCGTACGGGTATGACAAAATTATGGACCCCCCGCCGGCTACCTTTACGGTAGGAAAACCGCACCCGGTGCAGGTTTATGCCGCTCTGGCCCGCGAGGCGTTTTGCGGGCTTGGGTACCTCGAAGTGATGCCGTTCACTCTTACAAGTGAGGATATCCTGTACAAAAAGATGCAGCGGCCTGAGCGGGAGGGGGTTCTCCATGTCATGCACCCGATCAGTATCGAAAATACCGTTGTCAGGACCGATCTTCTTCCTCTGCTGCTTGAATTCCTGACCTTGAACCGCCACCGCGAACTCCCGCAACGCCTGTTCACGGTAGGCGACATAGTGGACTCCTGTCAAACATACCAGCAGTCAGCAGGCGTCAGCATCCACCCGGATGCAGATTTCTCGGAAGCCTATGCAGCTGCCGATGCCGTCCTTCACGAGCTTTCGATAATCTATACCGTGAAGGAATCAGAAGACCCGGCATTCATCGGAGGACGCCGGGCCGACATTATGGTTAATGGAAACAAGATCGGTGTATCTGGTGAGATCCATCCCGCAGTGCTGAACGCGTTTGAGCTGGAGCATCCTGTAGCAGCGTTTGAGCTTGATCTCAGAGCCGTACCGGGATACCCCGACCTTTAAGATACACTTTTATATCCTTAACCGTGAACTCCCCATAGTGAAAGACGCTTGCCGCCAGGCACGCATCCGCTTTTCCTTTTGTAAAGCCATCATAGAAATGTTCCAGTGTGCCCACACCGCCACTCGCGATGACCGGAATTCCTGCAGCATCAGAAATGGCAGATGTTATGGCAATATCAAAACCGTTCCTGGTGCCATCGGTCTCCATACTTGTAAGCAGGATTTCACCAGCGCCGCGTTCCTCGGCTTCCCGGGCCCATGCAACAGCATCGATACCGGTTGGTTTGCTGCCCCCGTAGATAACAACTTCATACCAACATGTCGATCCATCTTCAAGAATAACGGGAATAGCTTTGTTATTATCAGAAAAATTCCGCCGGACATCCATTGCTACAACGATGCACTGCGTACCGAACGCCTCGGCTCCTCTTGTGATGAGCGAGGGATCGTGTACAGCACTCGTATTGACACTCACCTTATCGGCACCTGCCCGGAGGATCTGCTGAATATCATCAAGGGACTTGAGACCTCCCCCGACAGTGAGCGGCAGGAAGAGCTCGTCTGCAGCTCGTTGAATGAGCTCAATGATGATCCCCCGCTTCTCCTTGGAGGCGGTTATATCCAGGAATACCACTTCGTCTGCACCCTGCTCGTTGTACCGCTCAGCAAGCTCCACCGGGTCCCCGGCATCGCGAAGCCCGAGGAAGTTAGTGCCTTTCACCACCCTGCCACCCTTGAGATCGAGACAGGGGATGATTCGTCGCGTCAACACCATTGGATACACCTTGAGCGGCAGATACTATCTACATTTCCCACCCTGTTTGCTACCCGGTGTTTTTATGTAACTTGCCGTGCCTATTCATAGGTTAGTCAGTTACCGGGCGGCTGGTTTTAAAGCCCCCACCGATGAGGATGTTCATGAGCTCAGGAAAGCTGAAGATCGAATGGGCTGCGCAGTACATGCCAGTTCTTGCCACCATAAAAAAACAGTTTGAGAAGGAGAAACCGTTTGCCGGTATGACGATTGGCATGGCACTCCATGTTGAGGCCAAGACCGCAAACCTGGTCTCTGCACTCGCTGCCGGGGGGGCTGAGGTGTTCATCACCGGATGCAACCCGCTTTCCACACAGGATGATGTTGCCGAAGCCCTTAACGAAGTCAAGAACGTCCACTGCTTTGCGAAACGTGGATGCTCGGTCGACGAATACTATGCCGCGATCGATCGGGTGCTTGATGCCAGGCCGGTCATCACCATCGATGACGGGATGGACCTTATCCATTACATCCACACAAAACGCCGAGACCTCATCAGGAAGGTGATCGGTGGCTGCGAAGAGACCACGACTGGTATCCATCGCCTGCGGGCGATGGCCGCTGAAGGTAAGCTCGAATTCCCGGTTATCGCCGTGAACGACACCCCCATGAAGCGGTTCTTCGACAATGTCCATGGTACCGGGGAGAGTGCGCTCTCATCAATAATGATCACGACGAACACCCTCATCGCCGGGAAATACTTCGTGGTCGCCGGTTATGGCTTCTGCGGGAGGGGGCTTGCGAAGAAAGCTCACGGGCTCGGCGCAAAAATCATCGTCACCGAGATTGATCCAAGGCGAGCTCTCGAGGCCCACATGGATGGGTTCATGGTCATGTCCATGAACGAGGCAGCAGCACTAGGGGACATCTTCGTCACCACAACCGGTAACATTGCAGTTATTGCCGCCAGCCACTTCAGGAAACTGAAAAACGGCGCCATCCTCGCGAATGCCGGTCACTTCAATGTAGAGATCGACATCGAATGGCTCCACAAGAACGCCGATAAGGTCATCCAGCGAGACGGCATTGAGTCGTTCATCATCAAAGGAAAAGCTGTTCATGTCCTTGCTGAGGGCCGGCTTGTCAACCTCGCCACCCCAAAAGGCATGGGGCATCCCATCGAGGTCATGGACTTAAGTTTCGCCCTTCAGGCTCTCTGCACCCTCCACATCGCAAAGAACGGCAAGAAAATGAAGGGCGGTGTGTACGATGTCCCTCAGGAGATCGATGAACAGGTTGCTAACATGAAACTTTCATCACTCGGGCTCTGCATTGATCTGATGACAAATGAGCAGAAGAAATATCTTTGCAGCTGGGACACCGGGACATGAGGACTCTTTTTTTTTTAAAAGAAAGATTATAGGGGCCCCGTAACCCTGGATGGGGTTCACCTTCGGCGGCTTAGTTGGTTGTTCCCTTTACGTTTTTAGCTCAAATTGAAATTCGGGAAATGGGAATGCCGGCATCCCTACGAGCTTATATCATACTATGACAATGCAATAGCAAAAAGTGTTAACACACATTTTTGAATCCTGATTTGAAAAAAATTCTGGCAAAATATCAAAGCTGTTTTTAGAATAATCCAGAATTTTACCCTTCCCGCGCTGCGTACAGGTACTCCTGTGCATACCCGCAATATTCCCCAAAATGCTGCCGGGCAAAGCGGCGGACTGCATCATATTCCCGACCTGTTAAATGAGAACTGGCACTCAAATCCGGGAGATAGTTCTGTTGCATTATCCGCCGAATCCAGACATCGACCGGGAACGCTTCATATTTCTCGAAGGCAAAAAGAAGAATGCAGTCAGCTGCCTTGGGTCCTACACCTTTAAGTTTCATCAGTTCACGTCGTGCATCCTCATATGGCAGTGCAGTAATGGTATCCTCCCACTGTTTGACATCGGTGATCTCACAGGAAGTATCAAAAACATAAGGAGTGCGATAGCCCAGTTTGCAGTCCGGGAGGATATGCTCCCCGCATGAGATTAGCGAGGGTTCAGGGAACGAATAATATGTATTCCCCTCGAATTCGATCTTTTTGCCAAACTGCTGAGCGATGGAAGCAATTCTGCGCCGGATCGTCGGGATATTGGAATTCGTCGAGCAAATATAAGAAACAAGGCACTCCCATTTCGGCTGACGGACCAGGCGCAGTCCAGTGCATTGACTGATTGCGGTATGGATACAAGGATCGCGGTCAATGGATGACACGATAGGGAGGAGATCCACATCAAGTGAAAAATAGTGGGTTATAAAAGATGCCGGCGCGCCCTCAAAAGTAAGGCGCAGACCTGCTTGTCGTATCCTGATAACACGCTCACCGATGACACCATACCACCATCCATTAGCAGTGCGATTCCACCGGAATACCTGGCCACAGGTAAGCGTCTGATCGAGTGAAAACTGCTTGTTACGAGCTAGAGTTATACTTGGCATATTTCTCGCTATGGATAAAAGATCTGTTGTTCAAACCATATATGGTATATCGGGAAGTCAAAGTCAGCAGGATTATGATAACGTATCCGGAGCATACTGGAATATATTCCCTAGAATATACCTGGGAAAAAATAAGTTACTTTCGCATCGGAACGAATAGCCTTTTAATATATAAATCAATAGTTCTTTTCATGGAATTAACGCAAACGCTTAAAGCATTTATTGAAGAGGGACAGGATTGGGAACGTAAAAACACGTCGGTAAAAGGTGTTTCCATAATCAGACTCCCGGCGACAAAGAACCGGGCAGCCTCACTTGCCATCGATATCAATCCGATAGGTGAACATGGTCTGCCCATGAAGAAAAAAGGTGTCATGATTATGAATGCCGTGGAACTTGCCGCATTCAGGGCAGCTTTCACGAATGAAAAAGTTGATAGCCTCATCAAAGCTCTTGAAGATGTCCTCCCCGAGCGTAAAGCAGCAGCAAAAACTTCAAAGACAGATATTGTCCAGATATAATCAGGACAATTACCGCTGACTTCCGGGGAAAAAGGAGGGATTTTTATAAAAAAAAAGTGGGTTATATACGTAGTCCTGATCATTGGTCTTGCAGTAACCGCAGGCTGTCTTGGCTCGAAAACCCCTCCTGTGTCACGTCCCCTTGCACCGGCTGTACTGGTTGATTACTACAGGACCGGGGGCTTTGCCGGATTTGATGACCGCCTCGTTATTTTCGATAATGGTGTAGCTGTAGTTTCGGGTAAGATTGTCAATCAGGAGGTTGAAATAAACCAGACAGATATCGACAGGATTGTTACCCTTTTCAATCAGTCAACATTCTCGACGCTTGACAGGGATTATTCGGCTCGCCCCGGCGGTGTTGATTTAATAAAATACACCATCAGTTACCATAACAAGACGGTGAGCGTCGAGGACACAGCGATACCATCCTCATTGCAACCGGTTATCGATGAATTGAACCGGATCCTGACCATGACCGCCAGTGTAAAACAACCATCCGGTCAGGCTGTAAATATGCCCAGGTAAAAAAAACCCGGGATTTTTTCACATTTTACCTCACAGGATTCATTGTCAGTTATTATCATTTTTTTAAGACCGGTAACTCCTGGACCTTACCTCTCAATTCTTCAAGATCATGTTTTTAAAACGCTGTTGTACTCAGGAGGAAATAATCACATCCGTCCTTGCCTCCCAGAATAGTGAAACATCACATGAATCGATTCGGTTAAACCCGAACCATGAAAATCATCCCTCTATAGGAAGGACCCTCACCTGTGGCCTCTCCGAGCCACGGCGGGCGCGGAGTTTTTTTTGGATTTTAGTCACCTATCCATGAATGCCCGGTCGGGGGCGGCATGCATCATTACCGATGGACAGAGTGGTCATAATCTCCGGATCATAGCTGAATTCAACGATTTTCATAGGAAATATTTATTTTATGAATCCTGATCGAGAGACGCAGTCTTTGCCCATTTTGAAAAAAAAGGCTGCATAAAACGGATTTTCTTGCTTACCAGTTTCCGAAATGGGATTGGTTTTCCCAGCGTAAAGACAGGTGTTACCGGAAGAGGCAGGCATCCAACGTCAGGCAATAATGGGTATTGAGGGAGTTGCATCCACATAATAAACAAAAAAATGAATTATTTTTTTTCATACAGGCATGACTGAATATCGTGCCCAAGTTTTCCGATTGCATCTGCCCGGCACCGCTGGCAATGACGCATTTGTTTGACGTATTTTCCACATTCATCCTGCATTTTACGCTTCATCTCCGGTGTCGGCGGTATTATATCGGCAAACTTGTATTGTGCAATAAGAGGGATGACGTTGAAGGTATACACACCCATTTCGCCAACTTTCTTTGCAATCTCCGGGATATGATCTTCGTTGATGCCCGGAATATAGACCGTATTGATTTTCACAATCATATGTCGTTTTACTGCCTCTTCTATGCCTTTTAACTGCTTGGAGAGGAGAAGTTTTGCCCCTTCGATCCCGGTATAGCGCTTACCTTTATAATCGATAAACTGATAGATCTTGGCGCCTATCTCCGGGTCAATGGCGTTCAGGGTTACGGTAATATTGCCTACATCGTATTTCTGAAGCAGATCGATCTTTTCCGGGAGTAAAAGTCCGTTTGTACTGATGCACTTTATGACATTGGGATACTGCTCGTGAAGACGGCGGAGCGTTTCAAAGGTCTCTTCATTTGCAAGAGGCTCACCCGGACCGGCGATCCCGACGACCTTGATATAATCATATTTATCCACGACTTTTTTGACCATGTCCATGGATTCATCAGGATTGAGCACTCTTGTTGTGACCCCAGGGCGACTCTCGTTCACACAGTCAAAGTCGCGGATACAGTAGTTGCACTGGATATTGCATTTGGGTGCTACCGGAATATGACACCGCCCAAATGTGTGGCATGCCTTTTCGGAAAAACAGGGATGTTCCTGAATCTTGCGCATCTGCGCCGGGTCCCACTGGACTTTCTTACCAGCGACATCTGCAACTCTCACTTCATCTGACATATTCAACACCACTACTGCGTTGTGAATGTATAAATAAAGTGCAATCGTGATAGAGCGCCCACTTCTGCTCTTGGTTCCTGCCCACACAGGGAGGCACATCGCTGTCTGCAGTCTTGGCCTGAATAAATCGGAGAAGAGTCCTGATATTTTGGGATCGTGTTTATAAGCAATTGTATAATGTTTACAGGACAATTGGGTACAAGAGCATTATGAAGAAATCTGAAAAAATCAAGGGAAAAGAAGCAGCAGCCGCCCGTAAAAAAAAGCAGGCTTAGTACGGAATCATCGCGGCAGCGGGAATCATTCTTGTTGGTCTCTTCGGGTTTGTGATGTTCAACCCGTTTGTCGCTAAGTCTGGCGACACCGTGGATGTATTTTATACCGGGACATTGGATAATGGCACCGTTTTTGACACAAACGTGAACACCACCCCGTTAACATTTACCGTAGGAAAAGGGATGGTTATTCCCGGTTTCGAAGAGGCGGTGATCGGGATGGCAGTGAATGAGGTAAAAACCGTCTGGATTCCCCCCGAAAAAGCCTATGGATCCTATAACAGTTCACTTATCCAAACCCTGAACAGATCAGCATTTCCTGCAGACACCACGTCATTTGTAGGACAGTTCTATTCTATCAGGAGAGAACCGCGGATGGAGAAGAAAGGCTGGTAAGAATCATCAATGTTACTCCGTCAACTATCACTCTGGATGGGAATCATGAACTGGCGGGACAGAACCTGACATTTTCTCTAAGTCTTGTGTCAATCAACGGAAAATAACTATTTTGGAGCTTTGGAGAAACGTTAAATAAAACCAGAACGCTCAACAAGAATTTTTCTCCTGCCACATTGTGCTCCCTCACAGATTCGATAATTCCGGGATGTACGCATGTGGCATTACGGCTGAAGGCTTGATCGTATCTCAAATAAGCCCTTAAAACGCTCCTTTTGGCAAACGGACGAAGGTGTTTTTTGGCTCAGTAAAAAAAGTGTCCACGCTTACAAAGAATACGGATTAAAACGATTATTTTCCTTATTGGGCTGATTTTCAGGGATTTTGACCCTGCAATTTAGCGGGCTTACAGCAGCCCCTTTTTTGGCGGGCAGGGTAGCACGGTCAAAGGGAAAAGAACACCTGTTTTCGGGATCGATCATTCCTGCCCGGGACTCCGGGTGACCTGACCTCCGCTCAGCTCATTTCTCCGTCGGAGACCATCTTCCAGGATGGGGGTCATGGCCCTCATTTAGTGCCATATTTACGGAATTCCAGCACATACATTTCTGAAAACCGCACATCGTGCTCCGTTTGGCTGGATTCGGCATAAATTGGGCTCAGAAAAATGCGCTAACAGACGCTTTTGGATGGCCGATCGCTTGACGGATGGACCGAAGTAGGTGGAAAGTGAAAGGAAGGGCTGTTTTGGGGGCCGGAGGGATGAATTCTCTCGTCGTATGTCGACGTTAAATATGGAGGTAGCTAATATGGGGGACCCCCCCACTTACAACGGCTTGCACCTCCGGCTCGCCACCACCACTCGATAGGAGCCGTACGCCAAATGGGAGAGGAATATTGGCGGACGACCACGATGCCAGGTTTGGAGCCGAAGGCACATCCGGCGGGTTTAGAAAACCCGGGAGAAAAAAGGGAATGCTATAAAAACAGGAGATCGAACCGGGGAATACCACAATGTAATATCGTCGAAAGGTCTTGGTCACTTATAAAATACCGGACGATTTTACTCGCATTTCCAACTTTCATCAGCCACCAACTTAAGAATATCAAAATCACGCATCATTGTCGCCTTGCTAAGTGCTTGTGCCCGGCTCAGCATCCTTTCCTGAATAAAATCATATTCGCATAGAATTTTGGAATTCCGGAGCAATGTTGCTCTTATCGGATGGTGTCGATATATGACACTTTCCTGTCCTCTGAAATACCATTTTATTCTCTGGAATGTGAGCCAGTCAAGTTTCATGGCCAAGGTAGAGTGGAACCTGAATTTGTCGGCAGAATCCAGATCATATTTTCGTAATGAGCAATACGGGGAAAGTGCCTGGGATAGCTGATATCGGAATTGTTTCAGGTTCTTATCAGGAGTAATAGTGACAAAAATAACCTTCGAATCATCAAAAAATCCGTAACTTCCCACCTCATATTTTGGAATCTCCTTTTGATTCGTACATATTCTTGTGAAATCTGCGACGAGTTTTCTTTCATTATGGGTCGAAAAAGGCCCGGCCAGAGTGATATGCGGGATAACTCGTTTGTCCCCAAGATTAAATTTCTCCTGTAAATGATTGCTTAAATTGTGAATTTGATGCTTCACTGAACCCATCAGGCGGACATCTATCAAAAAGCGAGTCATTCTTCCTCACACCTTAGTACACCTGCCAATCCGCAACCTCATGGCAATATTTCCGGTAATCCTTCAAAAGTAAATGCAATAAATTATGTTTTGCATTTTCGATACGAAATAATTTGAGGTGTTCATGTGAGGGAGATCGACATCGCAGCCCTGCCACCTCACGCTCAGTCGCAGCCGCACGTTCAAATAGGAACGAATATTGTGGACAATCGTGGTTCCCGGCAATAGATGAGGACTAATTATTTCGCTATAGAACCTTTCAGATGGTAATAATGAAGCATATTTTCGAAATCTTTTTTTTTTAAAAACAGATTGAGAATACCATGGGCCCGGCCGGATTCGAACCGGCGACCTCCGCCGTGTAAGGGCGACGTCATAACCGACTAGACCACGAGCCCGGTCTCTTACTAATGTTTCCCTGCACCCTATTAACATTGTTGCTGTCCTCCACATGACGTGCCCGGATCTTTGCATAAAGTATGATATTGGGAACATGAATCACGACGGCGGAAAAAACCAGAAAAAAGAGTGAATTTGTTATTCTTTCTTGAGTTTGATATCGATGGCATATTTTTCTGCATTCCTGTCAGCCATGGCCTGGATCGTGGCGATCTCAGCATCCTGGCGTTTTGGCTTGAACAGGTGGCGGAATCGTTTCTGGGTCTTGAGATATTCTTCAACCGGTTTGCGGACGATCTTTTTTACTTTTACTACTTTACCATCGACCATTTCATAACTGACCCAGAGCCCTGTCTCTATTGCCAGTTTTGCAATAGCTATCGTCTGCTCACCCTCAAAGCCCCAGCCGGTACAGCAGGGTGCATGAACCTGGACATAGCACGGACCGATCGTATTGATCGCCTTCTCAACCTTCTGCATGAGATCAGCGGGATAGGCAATTGAGGCGGTAGCAACGTAAGGTGCCCCATGTGCTGCCAGAATCTGCGGCATATCCTTTTTTGGGCGTTTGTTACCAAACGAGCATTTCCCTGCCGGGCTTGTTGTGGTGCTGGCATCGTAGGGTGTGGCACCGGAACGCTGGATTCCTGTGTTCATGTAGGCTTCATTGTCGTAGCATATGTAGGTAAAATCATGACCGCGTTCAAAGGCACCGCTGATACAGATCATTCCGATATCGAAGGTAGCCCCGTCGCCCGCCATGATCACCACTTTCTCTTTCCTGCCTTGTTTTTTGAGCGCCGCTTCAACGCCGGATGCAACTGCCGAGGCATTTTCAAAGAGGGAGTGAATCCACGGCACCTTCCAGGCAGTCTCCGGATAGGGTGTGGAAAATACCTCCATGCAACCCGTGGAGGAAACAACAATGGTATCTGTGCCTGCGGCTTTTGTCACCAGTCTGGCCGCGAGTGCAGCACCACATCCGCCACATGCCCGGTGTCCGCAATCAAACAATTCAAGAGTTTTATCGACCATATCAGAGCACCTCCGTGCGCAGTCCATAGAACATATCCCCTTGTCCTTCCTCGGCGAGGGTGACAATCGCTTTGATGTCTTTCTTTCTGACATCTCTCCCGCCAAGGCCGATGATATAATCCTTTACCGGAATGCAGGAACCATAGAGTGCATCCTTAACCTCCAGGGCAAGTGCACCTTTTGCACCCAGTGAAATGTTCTTGTCAAGCACGGCAACCCTCTTTACGTGAGCAAGCGCCTTTGCCACATCTTCCGTGGGAAACGGCCGGAAGACTCGGATCTTAAGCAGGCCGACCTTTTTGCCTTCATCACGCATCTCATCGATTGCGTCCTTGGTAGTACCGCAGATCGAGCCCAATGCAACGATCGCCGTATCAGCATCTTCAAGGCGATACCCTTCGACCATCGAACTATAATCCCTCCCGAACATCCGGGCGAATTCTTTTCCTGCCTTATGGATGATTGCCTTTGATTCCTTAAGGGCACGATCCATCTCATACCTGAATTCAAGATAATAATCCGGTGTGGCATACATTCCGAAACTGATAGGGTCTGCTGCGTCAAGCCGTTCATAGGGTGTGAATTTCGGAAGGAATCGATCAATATCCTCCTGGGAGAGCATATCAATGGGTTCGTACGTATGTGAAAGGATGAAGCCGTCAAAGCAGACAAATGCGGGGAGCAGGACGGAATGGTCTTCAGCAACACGGTAGGCAAGATAGTGCAGATCAGTTGCTTCCTGGTTATCCTCTGCATAGAACTGCAGCCAGCCCGAGTCCCGGAGAGATATGGAGTCCTGCTGGTCATTCCATATGGAAAGGGGTGCACCAAGTGCCCGGTTGGCAATGGACATAACAATCGGGAGGCGCATGCCGGCAGCGTTAAAGCAGACCTCAAACATGAGGGCAAGTCCCTGTGAGGTTGTGGCAGAATAGGTGCGGGAACCTGCCGCACTCGCACCAACACAGGCAGAGAGGGCAGATAATTCATTCTCAACAGTAATGTATTCCGCATCAAGCTGACAATTTGCAACCATTTCGGCGAGAGCCTCGACAATATGAGTCTGCGGCGTTATCGGGTATGCAGAGATCACCTGCGGACGACAGAGCCGGACTGCTTC
>Ga0326726_10001732_pt1 | contig 20277 bp, 12 predicted proteins | sample MHFenrmetagenome_2_FD_207603 | JGI IMG/M metagenome (GOLD analysis project Ga0326726, IMG submission 207603) | Lab enriched peat soil microbial communities from Michigan Hollow, Ithaca, NY, United States - MHF15MN | ecosystem: Environmental > Terrestrial > Soil > Wetlands > Peat | place: USA... | reverse complement strand
GTCTCGTGTGCGATGCGCTTGGACTCCTCTTCGAGCTGGCGGATCAGCGCCTCGATCTGCTCGGCGGAGCTGCCCGCGCTCTCGGCGAGCTTGCGAATCTCCTCGGCGACGACCGAGAAGCCGCGGCCCGCGTCGCCGGCGCGCGCCGCTTCGATCGAGGCGTTGAGCGACAAGAGGTGCGTCTTCTCGACGACGCTCGTGATCATCTCGGTGACTCGGTGCACCGAGTGGATCTTTCCCTCGAAGCTCTCCACGCGGTGGCCCGCCTGCTCGATCTTCTCGAACAGGCTCTGCATCTTCGCCTGCGACGTGCGCGAGACCTCGACGCCCGCGGTGGTGCGCTGACTCGCCTCGGCGGTCAGTGCCGACGCGTGGCGCGCGGCGTCGGCGTTGGTGCGCAGTGACTCGGCGATCTCGTGGATGCGCTCGCGGATCTGCTCGACGTCTTTCTGCTGCTGCGCCGCGCCGGAGGCGACGCCCTCCATCGTGGCGCCAAGCGAGTGACTCGTGCCGTTCACGCTCTGCGAGGAGCTCGCGACGTCGCGCGAGCTCTGCGCGACCTCGTCGGCGGCGCGCTGGATGTGCTCCACGAGCTCGCGCAGCTTCTGCAGCATGCCGTCGACGGAGCGCGCCAGGTCGACGGTCTCGTCGGGGAAACGGCGCCCGGCTTCGATGTCGACCTCCGCGGTGAGATCGCCGCGGCTGATCCGGTCGGTGCACGAGCGCAGGGTGCGGAAGTTCGCAGTGAGTTGGCCGGCGTAGATCCAGCCGAGGCCGACGCCGAGCAGCATCGCCACGAAGAAGGCGCCCCAGCTCGGCGCGCCCAGGACGTGCAGCATCGGCGTGATGCCGGCCCCGACGGCCGTCGCCGCGGTGAATCCGAGCACGAGCTTCTGCGACAGATCGAGGCGCACGCGGCCTTTCCCAGGCGCAATTCCGCCGGCAAATGCGGGGCGCCTGGCTACTTCTCGGAGTCTCTCGGAGGTGCCTTGAAGTGCTGGAAGCCGCGCACGTCAGGCTCGACGGCGCGCCCCGCGCGCGTGAACACCAGGCGGTGTCGGGCGGTGACGGCGCCGATCTCCGTCACGCGACACTGGAGTCTGCGCGTGAGCACGGCTGCGCTCGGCGAGGCCCGGGGCGCCGCGAACAGGAGCTCGTAGTCCTCCCCGCCGCCGAGCGCGAGCGCGAGCGGGTCGACGCGCAGGCGCGCCGCGGCGCGAGTCAGACCGCGCGCCAGCGGGAGCTTCTCGAGCTCGACCCGCGCGCCGACCCCGCTCTCGCGGAGCACGTGACCCAGATCCTGCGCGAGCCCGTCGGAGACGTCGATCGCGGCGTGCGCCAGGCGCAGGTGCACGAGCCGCGCACCGACGGCAAACGGCGGGCGCGGCGCGGTCTGGCGGCGCGCGAGCGCGCTCTCCGCGGCAGTCGTGACTCGGCCGCGCTCGAGCAGCAGCAGGCCCGCGGCCGCGCCGCCGAGCTCGCCGGTCACGAACAGGCGATCGCCGGCGCGCGCGCCGCTGCGCAAGAGCGCGCGGCCGCGAGTCACCGCGCCGATCGCGGTGACGCTCGCGATGAACTCGCGGGAGCGCGTGATGTCGCCGCCGACGAGCGGGCAGTGACTCGCGCGCGCCAGCGCGAGCAGCCCCGAGAAGAAAGCGTCGAGCCGCTCGCCGCCCACGTTCGCGGGCAGACCCAGAGTCAACAGGAAGCCGAGCGGGCGCGCGCCCATCGCGCCGACGTCGGAGAGATTCACCGCCAGCGCCTTGTGACCCAGCAAGCGCGCATCGGTCGTGCGCCAGCGGAAGTGCACGTCCTCGACGAGCGCGTCGGTGGTGAACACGAGCTCCTCGCCACTTCGCGGGGTCAGCACCGCCGCGTCGTCGCCGATCGCGACGCGCCACTGCGGATGACGGCGTCCGGCGCGTCGCCGAATCGCCTCGATCAGTCCGAACTCACCGAGCTCGCGTGGGTCCACGAGCAGATCTTAGGCGAGGCTACGAGCGGATGATCGGCGAGGGTACGCGCGCGGGGGCGCGGCGCGCTTTGCGCTTGGCGAGGATCGGCTCCTGCAGCGCCAGGTCGAGCACTTCGTCCATGCCGCGCACGAAGTGAAACTCCATCCTGCGCGCGAGCTCCTGCGGCACGTCTTCGAGGTCGTGCTGGTTCGCTTCGGGCAGGATCACGTGGCGGATGCCGCGGCGCAGCGCCGCGAGCACCTTCTCGCGCACGCCGCCCACGGGCAGGATGCGGCCGCGCAGAGTCACTTCGCCGGTCATCGCGATGTCCGCGCGCACGGGAACGCCCGTCAGCAGCGACACCATGGCGGTCGCCATCGTGATGCCCGCGCTGGGCCCGTCCTTGGGCGTCGCACCGGCGGGCACGTGCAGGTGTATCTCGTGCTTCGCGAGTGCCTCGGCGATGCCGAGGTCTGCGCCGCGCCAGCGTACGTACGAGAGCGCGGCCTGACCCGACTCCTTCATCACGTCGCCCAGCTGACCGGTGAGCAGCAGGCCGCGGCCGCGCACCATCGTGGCCTCGACGACGAGCACCTCGCCGCCGGCCTCGGTCCACGCCAGGCCGCGCGCGAGCCCTTCCTCGGCACCGCGCGGAATCGACTCACCGAGGAGCGGCGCCGGACCGAGCAGCGAGCGCAGGTTGCGCGACGACACAGAAACGTGTTGCGTCTCGCCCTCCGCGATGCGCCGCGCGATCTTGCGGAGCAGGCGGCCGAGCTCGCGCTCCAGGCCGCGCACCCCCGCCTCCTGGGTATAGCCGGCGATCACTTCGCGCACCGCGGCGCGCGACACCTGTACACGCTCCGGTGTCAGGCCGCACTCCTCGATCTGCCGCGGCATCAGGTAGCGGCGCGCGATGACTTCCTTCTCCTCGGGCGTGTAGCCCGGGAGGCGAATCACTTCCATGCGGTCGAGCAGCGCGCGCGGGATCGGGTCGATCAGGTTCGCGGTGGCGACGAACAAGGTCTTCGACAAGTCGTAGGGCACGTTCAGGTAGTGATCGCGGAACGTGTGGTTCTGCTCCGGGTCCAGCACCTCGAGCAGCGCCGCCGCCGGATCGCCGCGGTAGTCGGCGCCGATCTTGTCGATCTCGTCGAGCAGGAAGATGGGGTTGCTCGTGCCCGCCTGACGCATGCCCTGGATGATGCGGCCGGGCAAGGCGCCCACGTACGTGCGCCGGTGACCGCGGATCTCCGCCTCGTCGCGCATGCCGCCCAGCGACATGCGCACGAAGCCGCGCCCCATCGCCTGCGCGATCGAGCGGCCGAGCGACGTCTTGCCCACGCCCGGCGGACCGACGAGACACAAGATCGGCCCCTTGCCGGCGGTCGAGCCGCGCAGCTTGTGCACGGCGAGAAACTCGAGGATGCGCTCCTTCACGCGATTGAGATACGCGTGGTCGCGCTCGAGCACGTCGCGCGCGTGCGCGAGCTCGAGGTTGTCGTCCGACACCTTGGCCCAGGGGAGCTCGGTGACCCACTCGAGATAGCTGCGGATGACCTGGGTCTCCGACGAATCCGGGTGCATGCGCGTGAGTCGATCGAGCTGGCGCTCGGCCTCGCCGCGCGCCTCCTCGTTCATTCCCGCACTCGCGATGCGCGCGCGCAGCTCGTCCTGATCCGACTTGCGGTCCGCGCCCTCGCCGAGCTCTTCCTGGATCTGGCGCATCTGCTCGCGCAGGAACTGCTCGCGCTGATAGCGCGACAGCTCCTCGCGGGCGGCGGTCTGAATCTCGGCCTGCACGGAAGACACGGCCATCTCGCGGCGCAGGAGCGCGTCGATCTTGCGCAGCCGGCGTACGGGCTCGCCGATCTCGAGAATCTCCTGCGCCTCTTCGACGCGCAGGCGCAGGTTCGATGCGACCAGGTCCGCGAGCCGGCCGGGATCGTCGACGCTGCCCGTGACTGACAGGATCTCGGGCGGCAAGTGTTTCAGCGGCAGCAGCTCTTCGAGCTTCTCGCGCACGCCGCGCACCAGCGCTTCCACCTCGACGCTGAAGGGCGCGGTCGGCTCCGCGGGCAGCGCCTCGACCTGTACGTCGATGTGCGGCTCGGTGCGCAGGTACTGAGTCACTCGGATCTTCGCGAGCCCCTGCACCAGGACCTTCAGCCGGCCGTCGGGCAGGCGCATCATGCGCATGATCATCCCGACCACGCCGACCGCGTACAGGTCGTCGGGACCGGGATTGTCGACCTCCGCATCGCGCTGCGTCACCAGCGCCAGCAACCGGTCGCCCTCGATCGCCGTCTCGATCGCGTGCGCCGAGACGTCGCGACCGACGAACAGCGGCAGGATCATCGACGGGAAGACGACGGCGTCGCGAATGGGCAGGAGCGGGAGCTGACTCGGAATCTCGAAGGCGCCGGGGGAATCGCTTTCCACTCTCCGGAAATCGACCCGCGCGACGGGGATCTTGATTTATCGCGACGGCGCGGCGGGCGGCGGGGTGGCGACGATGGCGTTCTCGCGCACCGTGAGGAACTCGAGTGACTTCTTCGCGCCGCCGGTCGCGTCGAATGACTGGACTCCCGAGACGCCAGGGAAGCCACTCACGCGCAGGAGTCGATCGCGCAGCACTTCGCCGCTCGGCGCGTCACCTCCCGCCAGCACGTAGCGCAGGAGCGCCGCCGCGTCGTAGCCCTCGGCCGCGTACTCGTCGGGCGCGGAGCCGTAGGCGGCGGCGTAGCGGCGCACGAACTCCGCGACCTCGGGTCGCGCGCTGGCCGCGAAGAACTCGTCGGTGAACACCGCGCGCGTCGCCTCACGGCCGGCGATCTTCACGAGCTGCGGATCGTTCCAGCCACTGCCGCCGAGATACACCACGTCGCGGATGTCGAAGAAGCGGAGCTGAGGCAGGATCAAGCCGATGCTCTGCGCGTCGTCGGGAATGAACACCGCGTCGAAGTCGACATACGGCGGCAGGCCCTGGAACTTCGGGAGCGCGAGCTTGTCCGCGTTCTCGGGCGCGTGGCGGCGCAGCTTGTTGCGCTCGTCGACCAGCGCCTGTGTCTCGCGCGGCAGCCCGGCGAGCCCCACCAACCTCTTGATTTCCGGCTGCCAGTCGACCGAGCCCGGCGAGTAGCGCTCGACGCCGACGACGCTTCCGCCCGACGCCTCGACGGCGTCCCAGAAGCGGTTCTTGAAGCTCGTGCCGTACTCGTCCGCTGGGTACAGGATGGCGAAGCGCTTGCAGCCGCGTTGCTCCGCGCACCAATGCACCAGCTCCGCCGCCTGATCGCCCGGAGTGAGTCCCAGTCGGAAGATGTACTCGCCGAGCTCCGCGATGTCGTCGCTGCGGGCGAACGTGAGCAGGGGTAGGCGCGCCTGCTCCGCGACCGGCGCCGCAGTCACGGCCTCCGAGGAGCGCATCGGCCCGATGATCGCCGCGACCCCCGCCGCCACGAGCTCGTTCACCGCCGCGGCGGCCTTCGACGCCTCGCCCCCCGAGTCACGTACCACCAGGTGGAGCTGCGAAGGCGTCTCGTCGTAGAGACCCGCTGCGAGCGTAATGCCGCGCAGCACCGACTCACCGACCTTCGCGAAGGGACCGGTGAGTGGCAGCACGAGGCCGAGCGTCGCGCTCGCCTCGCCCGCCAGGTCGGCGGCGCGCGCCTGCAAGAGCGCGCGCTCCGCTTCGTCGCCTTCGGCCAGGCGCCGCGGCAGGCGGTCGAGCGCGGTGCGCGCCGTGCGGACGTCGCCGCGCGCGAGCGCGCGCCGCGCGATCTCGAGACACACGCGATCGAAGACGGGGCCGCTCGGCAGGCGGGGCAGCAGCGCCTCGAGGTCGGGCTCGCGCAGCCGCACCTCGAGCAGATCCGAGATCTCGACGTCGATCTCGTTCAGCGCCGCCGGGTCCTGTGTGTCTCGGCGCGCGAGGGCGAGCGCTCGCACCACCTCGGGCCAGTCACCGAGGCCGCGCGCCAGGTCCGCGTCCAGGTGATTCAGTCGCGCCCGCGCGGCCGCGTCGGCGCGATCGGTGCTCGCCCGCCCCAGCACCGCGCGCCCATCGGCCGGGCGCTCGAGCTTCTGATAGAGCTGCGCCGACTTCATGGCCGCGTCGATGTTGCGTTCGCTCTTCGGATAGTCCTCGACGAGCCGCCGGTAAGTCGCGGCCGCCTGCTCCTTCTTCCCGCGCGCGAGCTGCGCTTCGCCGAGCAGATACAGCGCTTCGTCGTTGCGCTTGCTCCGGCCGAGCTCGGTCTCGAAGCGCTGCAGGATCTCCTCGGCCTTCGCGGGCTGACCCTTGGCGAGCAGCGCGCTCGCGGCCGCGAGGTCCGCGTCGGCGGCCGCCTCGTACGGAAGCTGCGCCCCGTTCCGCACCACCGTCGGCTGCGCGCACGAGAGCGCGAGGAGCGAGAGGCCGAGCGCGACGCGGAGGCGCCGGGCGCTCATTCGAACAGGTCTCGCACTTTGTCCAGAAACCCGCGCCGGCGGGGACTCACTTCGTCGCCCGAGATACGCGCGAACTCCTCGAGCAGCTTGCGCTGCTCGTCGTTCAGCTTCGTCGGCACCTCGACGAAGAGGCGCGCGATGATGTCGCCGCGCGCACCGCCGCCCAGGCGAGGCAGCCCGCGGCCGCGCAGTCGGATCGTGTCACCCGACTGCGAGCCCGCCTTCACGTTCACTTGCTCGGTGCCCTCGAGCGTCGGCACTTCGACCTCGGCGCCGAGCGCGCCCTGCGCGATCGAGAGCGGCACCTCGCAGTGCAGGTCGGTGCCGTCGCGCTCGAAGAGCGGGTGGTCCTTCACGCTGACGACGACGAAGAGGTCACCCGGCGGGCCGCCGTCGTAGCCGGCCTCGCCTTCGCCGGTGAGTCGCAAGCGGACGCCCGTCTCGACGCCCGCGGGAATGCGCACCGACAGGTTCTGCACCGTCTCGACGCGGCCCTTGCCGCGGCAGTCCGTGCACGCGCGCTTGAGGCTCTGACCCAGACCGCCGCAGCGATCGCAGGTGCGCGCGATGCGGAAGAAGCCCTGCTGCAGCGCGACCTGACCGCGACCCCCGCAGCGCGTGCACGTCTCGCGCTCACCGCCCGAGCCCGAGCACGTCGCGCAGGTCTTGTGCTTGGGAATGCGCAGGGGCTCTTCGCCGCCCAGCGCCGCGACGGAGAACTCGACCTCGAGGTCGTAGCGCAGGTCCGCGCCACGTCGTCCGCGTCCGCCGCGCCGTGCGCCGAACACGTCGCTGCCGAAGAACTCGGCGAACAGGTCGCCGAAGCTCGAGAACGGGTCGAACGATTGGAACGGATCGCCGCCGCTCGCGCCGCCGCCGAACGCCGCGTGACCGAACCGGTCGTACTGCGCGCGGTTCTCCGGATCGGAGAGAATCGCGTACGCCTCGCTCGCTTCCTTGAACTGAGCTTCGGCTTCGGGATTGTTCGGGTTCTTATCCGGATGGAACTGATGGGCGAGCTTCCGGTACGCCTTCTTCAGCTCATCCGGGCCGACGTCTCGCGAGACACCGAGAATTTCGTAGTAGTCGCGCTTCATTGGGGCGGCGAGAGGCTATGGCCTCGATCCCTTCGCGCAACCCTCAATCTTCGATCAGCTCGTCGTCCGCGGCGTCCGGGGCGGCGGCCGGAGCGACGGCGGTGCCGCCGTCGATCCGCTCGTACATGGCCTCGGTCATCTTGTACGCGAGCTGCTGCAGATCCTCGACCGCGGTGCGCAGCTCCTCGGAATCACTCCCGGTCAGCGCCTTGCGCGCGCGCGCCACCGCCGTGTCGACTTCGGCGCGCTCGGTCGCCTCGAGCTTCTCGCCGTAGAGCCCGAGGGTCTGGTCGACGGAGTAGACCAGTCCCTCGCCAGCGTTGCGCAGCTCGACCAGCGCGCGCCGTTCCGCGTCGTCGGTCGCGTGCGCGGCGGCCTCCTTCACGAGCTTGTCGATCTGCTCGGCGGCGAGGCCGCCGGAGGCGGACACTCGGATCTGCTGCGCGCGCCCGGTGCCGAGCTCCTTCGCGGAGACGTTCAAGATGCCGTCCGCGTCGATGTCGAAGCTGACCTCGATCTGCGGGACGCCGCGCGGCGCGGGCGGAATGCCGACCAGCTCGAAGCGGCCGAGTGTCTGGTTGTCGCCCGCGAGCTCGCGCTCGCCCTGCAGCACGTGCACGCGCACCAGGTTCTGGTTGTCTTCCGTCGTCGAGAAGACCTCGCTCTTGCGCGTGGGCACGGTGGTGTTGCGCGGGATGATCTTGGTCATGATCCCGCCCTGTGTCTCGACGCCGAGAGACAGCGGAGTCACGTCGAGGAGCAACACGTCTGCGGCCTCGCCCTTCAGCACGCCGCCCTGGATCGCCGCGCCGACGGCGACGACCTCGTCCGGGTTCACGCCGCGGTGCGGAGGCTTCCCGAAGATCTTCTCGACCTTGGCCTGGACCGAGGGCATGCGCGTCATGCCGCCGACGAGGATCACCTTGTCGATCTGCTTCGCCTCGAGGTGCGCGTCGGCCAGCGCGGCGCGGCACGGGGCCTCGAGTCTCTCGATCAGATCCGCGACGAGCTCCTCGAGCTTCTCGCGAGTCAGTGTCTCGGAGAGATGCTTGGGGCCCGCGTCGTCGGCGGCGATGAACGGCAGATTCACGTCGGTCTCCGTTGCCGACGAGAGCTCCTGCTTCGCGCGCTCCGCCGCCTCCTTCAGGCGCTGCAGGGCCATCGCGTCACCGTGCAGATCGGCTCCGCCGTTCTTCGCTTCGAACTGCGCTGCGAGCCAGTTCAGCACGGCCTGATCGAAGTCCTCGCCGCCGAGGAACGTGTCGCCGTTGGTCGAGAGCACCTCGAAGACCGAGTCACCGATGCGCAGGATCGAGATGTCGAACGTGCCGCCGCCGAGATCGAAGACCGCGATCGTCTCCTGACCTTCCTTGTCGAGCCCGTACGCCAGCGCCGCCGCCGTGGGCTCGTTGATGATGCGCAGCACGTTCAGGCCCGCGATGCGCCCGGCGTCCTTGGTCGCCTGCCGCTGCGCGTCGTTGAAGTACGCGGGAACCGTGATGACCGCCTCGGTGACTTCCTCGCCGAGATAGTCCTGCGCGGTCTCCTTCATGCGCTTCAGGATCAGCGAGGAGATCTCCTCGGGGCTGCACTCCTTGTCGCGCAGCTTCACCCACGCGTCGCCGTTGGGTGACTGGCAGATTTCGAACGGCGAGATCTCGCGGAAGCGCACGACGTTCTCGTCGTCGAAGCGGCGACCGATGAGTCGCTTCACGGCGAACACGGTGTTCGCCGGGTTGGTCACGGCCTGGCGCTTCGCGATCTGGCCGCAGAGCCGCTCGCCGTCCTGATTCGCCGCGACGATCGACGGCGTGGTGCGGCTGCCTTCGCTGTTGGCGATGACGATCGGCTCGCCGCGCTCGAGGATCGCGACGCAGCTGTTCGTGGTGCCGAGATCGATGCCGACGACTCTTCCCATGCCTTCCGTCGCGGGACCCGAAGGATGGGTTGGAGCCCGTCTAGGTTGGCTCCGTCGCGACCGCGACCATCGCTGGCCGCAGCAACCGATCCTTCAGCAGGTAGCCCTTCTGGTAGACCTCGACGACCGTGCTCGGGGGTTTGTCGCTTGTCGGGACGCGCCGCACCGCCTCGTGGATCTGGGGATCGAACGCTTGTCCCAGCGCCTGGATCTCGACCACCCCTTGGCGGTTCAGGAGCTGGAGTAACGACCGGTAGGTCAGTTCGATTCCTTGCAGAAGGTTGTCACTGTCGCCGCGCTGCTCCTCCTTGCGGCCGTGCTCCACGGCTCGCTCGAGGTTATCGACGATGGGCAACAGCTCCTTGACGAGATTCTCGTTGGCGTAGTTGTGCAGATCCTGCCGTTCCTTCAAAGAGCGGCGGCGGAAGTTGTCGAAGTCGGCGCCGAGGCGGAGATACCGGTCCCTGAGCTCGGCGAGCTCGCCGGCGGCCTCGGCCGATGCGCGCGTGCCCTCGGCGCCGGCGGCCGGCTCCTGCTTCGCGTCGCCGGACTCGTCGAGCTCGTTCATAAGCTCCGCCGGCAACTCGACCTTGGGTCCTTTGGGCTCGGTCATCGCTCGCTCATCCCAAGTGAGTGGGTCCGAGGAAGAGTCGTGTCTCAGCCGAGCGCGGGTGCCAGCTTGCCTGACACATAGCGCACCACCGGAATGATCCGATCGTAGCGCATGCGCACCGGTCCGATCACGCCGAGCCCGCGCATGGGCGCGAGCCCGAGCTGCTCTGCGACGACGGCGCAGCGGGCGACGCCGGGATCGCCGAGCTCCTCACCGATCGCGACACACACGCCGGGCGCCGAGATGACTTTGTCGAGCAGTGTGAGCATGCGCTGCTTCTCCTCGAGCGCGCGCAGCACGTCGCGCAGGCGCTCGCCGTCGGCGAACTCCGGCTGATCGAGCAGACGGCTGCGGTCGCCGACGTACAGCTCCGCCGCGGCCGCGGCACTCACGTCGAGGCCGCGCGTGCCCAGCGCCAGCGTCTCGCGCCAGAGCGCGTCGCGGTGCTGCCGGTCGCCCTCGATCTCGGCGTGAAGTCGCGCGCGCGCCTCCTCGAGCGTGAGACCGGCGACGAGCTGCGAGAGCTCCGCCGAGACGCGATCGAGTCGCCGCTGATCCGACTCGCGCTCCTCGAGGAGCCGCGTGCGCACTGCTCCACCGTCGGAGACGAGCAGCGCGGTCACACGCTCGCTCGACACACGCACGAAGCGCACGTTCACCAAGCGCAGCTGCTCGCGCTCGACGGCCAGGCTGAAGCCGAGCTGACCGGTGACTTGCGTGAGCATGTCGGCGGCGCGCTGCAGCGCAGCGCTCGACGTGTCGCCCGGATCCGCGAGCTCGCGTGCAAGGCGTGCGGACACGCGCTTCTCGGGATGCGGCTCGCGCTGCAGGTGGTCGACCCAGAGGCGGAACGCCGCGTCGGTCGGTAGTCGGCCGGCCGAGGGGTGCGGCTGCTCGAGCAGCCCGAGCTCCATGAGCTCGACCATCGCGCCGCGCACCGTCGCCGACGAGAACGGCAGCTCGCCCAGATCGAGCGCGTCGCGCGAGCCGATGGGCTGCCCCGACTCGACGTAGCCGCGCAGGACCGCGAGCAGCACGTCGGCCAGCCGGCTCGGCAGCTCGCCGAGCTCCGGGACCGGGGAGATAACGCCGCGTGAGCCCTGGTGTTTCACCGCATTTCGAGGCTCGCTCCCCGGGGCGCGCGTGTCAACGTCCGAGAAGCTCGAGGAAGACGTCGTCGGCGAACAGAAGCCCGCGCTCGGAGAGCCGGATCGAGCCGCGCTCGTCGGCGATCAGCTCGCGCTCGCGCAGGCGGGCGAGCTCCGGCCCGAGCGACGCCTCGGGCGCCTCGCCGTAGCGGCGCAGATACTCGGCGCGACTCACTCCCTCCAGGCGCCGCAGCCCGAGATAGAGCGCCTCGCGGCGGGCTTCCGCGGCCGAGATCGGGTCGTCCTCGACCGCGGGCGACTGACCCGCGCGCAGCGCCCGCAGCCAGTCCGCGAGCGCGCGCGCGTTGCGCAGCCGCCGCTCGCCCAGCAGTGTGGCCGCGGAGGGACCGAGCCCGAGCACGTCGCTGCGCGTCCAGTAGCGCTGGTTGTGGCGCGAGCGATGGCCGCTGCGCGCGTAGCTCGAGATCTCGTACTGGGCGATGCCGGCGCTCGCGAGCCGCGCGCGCAGCAAGCGGCTCATCTCGACGACCGCATCCTCGTCGGGCAGCTCGAGCCGGCCCGCAGCGGCCGCGCGCGCGAACGGCGTCTCGGGCTCGAGCGTCAGCGCGTACGCAGACACGTGGGGCACGCCCAGCGCGATCAGGCGCTCGACGTCGCGCAGGAGCGTCTCGACGCTCTGCCCCGGCGCGCCGTAGATCAGATCTGCGGAGAGTGACTCGAAGCCCGCCGCGAGGCACGCCTCGAGCCCGCGCAGCGCCTCGTCCGCGCGCTGCGCGCGCCCCAGCCGGCGAAGTGTCTCGTCGTCCAGCGACTGCAGGCCGACCGAGAGGCGAGTCACTCCGAGCGCACGCAGCTCGGGAACGCGCGCGACTTCGAGCTGGCCGGGGTTCAGCTCGACCGTGACTTCCGCGCCTTCGAGCGAGAGGTCCGCCGCGAGCGCGTCGAGCACGCGCGCGAGCGACTTCGGGCGCAGCAGCGACGGCGTGCCGCCGCCGAAGTACACGCTCGCCACGGGCCGGCCCGCGACTGGGTCGCGCCAGCGCTGCCACTCGGCGAGCAGCCCCGCGACGAGATCCTCTTCGTCGGCCTCCGCGAGTCGGCCCACGGCGACGACGGCGAAGTCGCAGTACGGACAGACGTGCTCGCAGAACGGCACGTGCACGTACACGCCGAGATCGCCGCCGCTTGTTCCTCGACTCACGCCCCGTATCCTATGCGGCCCGCTGGCGGCGGGGGAGGAGCAGCGGCTTGCGACCAATCCCTGTCTTGTGCCTCGTGTCGGTACTCTGCGCATGCGCGCTCGTGCCCAAGGGCGGCGTGGAGCGCCAAGAGAAGGACGGAATGCTGCGGACGACGCTCGACAACGGACTCTCGGTCATCCTGGTCGAGGATCACTCGGCGCCGGTCGTCGCGCTCAACGTCTGGGTGCGCACGGGCAGCGCGGACGAGCGGCTCGACCAGTGGGGCATGGCGCACGTGCACGAGCACATGCTCTTCAAGGGAACGGAGAAGCGCGGCGTGGGCGAGATCGCCGCCACCGTCGAGGGCGCGGGCGGGAACATCAACGCGTTCACCTCGTACGACATGACCGTCTATCACATCACGATGGCGAGCCGCGACGCCGCGGTCGGCGTCGACGTGCTCGCGGACGCGGTCCAGCACTCGACCTTCGACGCCGCGGAGCTCGCGAAGGAAGAGGAAGTCGTCATCGAAGAGATCCGCCGCTCCGACGACACGCCGGACAGCCTGATCTCGAAGGTGCTCTTCGAGACCGCGTACCAGCAGCACCCGTACAGCCGCGAAGTGATCGGTACACAGGAAAGTGTTCGCAGCTTCACGCGCGAGGGGCTGCTCGAGTTCTACCACCACTGGTACGTGCCCAACAACATGACCTTCGTCGCGGTGGGTGATTTCCAGAGCGCCGCCGTGCTGGAGCAGGTGAAGAAGTCGTTCGAGGGCGCCGTGCCGCGCGCCGATCTCGCGCATCCGCGCGCGCCCGAGCCGGAGCAGACCGAGCCGCGCGCGGCCGTGGTGAAGAGTGACTTCGAGCAGTCACTGCTGGGCGTCGCGTGGAAGATCACCGGATTCGGGAGCCCCGAGACGCCGTATCTCGACCTGCTCGCGATGGTGCTCGGCGGCGGCGACAGCTCGCGGCTGTACCACGAGGTGAAGGACCGCCAGCAGCTGGTGCACGGGATCCATGCGAGCTCGTACACGCCGCTCGATCCCGGCCTGTTCTTCGTCGACGCGGAGCTCGACGCCCCGAACCTGGACGCGAGCGTGGTGGCGATCGGCGAGCAGGTGCGGCGCATTCGCGAGTTCGGCCCGTCGGAGACCGAGCTCGAGCGCGCGCGCACGAACTTGCTCGCGAGCCAGGTGCACGAGCGCGAGACGATGGAGGGCCAGGCGCAGAAGTACGGCTACTTCGAGCTCCTCGCCGGCGGGCTCGAGGCCGAGAAGCGCTATCTCGACCAGGTGAGGCGGGCGACGAAGGCGGATCTGCAGCGCGTGGCGCAGCAGTATCTCGTGCCCGAGCGCGCGACCGTGGTCGCGCTGCTCGCGAAGGACGCCGACGGCGCGACGAGCGACGCCAAGCTGCTCTCTGCGCTGCGCCGCGGCGCCGGCTCCGAGACCGCTCCGCTCGCGGCGAAGACCCTCCGCGACGGCATCCGCGAATACACGCTGCCCAACGGCCTGCGCGTGCTGGTGAAGGCGAATCACTCGGTGCCGCTGGTGTCGATGCGCCTGGCGTTCCGCGGCGGGCTGCTGGCGGAGTCGGAGAATACGGAGGGCATCACCTCGTTCGTGTCCGAGATGCTCTCGAAGGGCACGACCGGACGCAGCGCAGCACAGCTCGCCGCCGACGTCGAGAACATCGCCGGCGACCTCTCGGGATTCGCCGGCCGCAACAGCTTCGGCCTGTCGGGCGACTTCCTGTCCGAGTCACTCGACACCGGGCTCGATCTCTACGCCGACGTCCTGCTCCACCCGGCGTTCGCGGAAGACGAGATCGAGAAGCTGCGCGTCGAGCGCCGCGCCGCGCTGCGCCGCCGCGAGGACAACCTGGGCACGAAGGCGTTCGAGCTGTTCCAGAAGGAGCTCTATCCCTCGCATCCGTACCGATTCTCGTCGCTCGGCACGCTCGAGAGCCTGGGCAAGATCGATCGCGCCGCGCTCACGAGCTACTGGGCGCGATTCGCGCAGCCGAGCAACGCGGTGCTCGGCGTCGTGGGCGACGTCGACCCCGACCGCTTCGTCGCCGCGCTCGCCGCACGGCTCGCGGAGTGGAAGGGAACGGGCGCGGTCGCGCTGCCCGCCCGCATCCCGCCGACCGCGCCCGGCAAGCCACGCGAAGCGAGCTTGATCAAGAAGAAGAACCAGTCACACATCGTGTACGGGTTTCTCGCGCTCTCGATCGAAGACCCGGATCTCGCCGCGCTCGACGTGCTGACGCAGGTGCTCGGCGGACAGGGCGGGCGGCTCTTCGTCGAGCTGCGCGACCGGCAGAGCCTCGCGTACTCGGTGACCGCGTTCGAGATGGAGGGCATCGATCCCGGCACGTTCGCCGTATACATGGCGGGCGCGCCCGCGAAGCTCGACGAGTCACTCGCCGGAATCCGCGCCGAGCTCGCCAAGGTCGTGAACGAGCCGGTGGGCGACGAGGAGCTCTCGCGCGCGAAGGGCTACCTGATCGGGACGCAGGCCGTGTCGCTGCAGCGCTACGGCGGTCAGGCGATGCTGCTCTCGCTGGACGAGCTCTACGGCCTGGGCGCGACTCACCACCTCGAGTACGCGAGCCGCATCTCCGCCGTCAGCGCCGCCGACGTCCAACGCGTGGCGAAGCGCGTGATTCGCCTCGACGCGCCGGTCGTCGCCATCATTCGTTAGCGGGGCCCGGCCGCGGGCGTACGCGGCCACCCGCCATCGCTCGGCTGCGCCTCGCCGCGCGCTTCGCGTGCAGTGAGTCGAGAGACTCCGGCTCAGTAACCGAGCGCGGCGCCGTCGCGGCGCGGATCGGTGGCGCCGAGCCAAGCGCCCGAAGCGGGATCGCGCGCGATCAGCTGCACCGCTCCCATCGGGTAGGGGCTCGGCTGCACGTCGTGGCCCCACTCGCGCAGCTTGTCGAGCACGTCCTTGGGGTGACCCGGCTCGACCATGAGCTGGTCGGGCATCCACTGGTGGTGGAAGCGCGGCGCACTCACCGCCTGGAGCGGGTCGAGCTTGAAGTCGACGGAGTCGATGAGTGACTGCAGCACTGCTGTGATGATGAGCGTGCCCATGGGGCTGCCGACGACGTAGCGCACCTGGCCGTTGTCGAGCGCGATCGTCGGCGTCATGCTCGAGAGCGGCCGCTTGCCGGGGCGAATCGCGTTCGCGGCGCTGCCGAGCGCGTTCCAGGCATTGGGCGACGTGGGCGAGATCGAGAAGTCGTCCATCTCGTTGTTCAGCACGATGCCCGTGCCCGGCACGGTGATGAGTGACCCGAACAGCGTGTTCACGGTCTGCGTGAGTGACACGGCGTTGCCCTGGCCGTCGACGACGGAGATCTGTGTCGTGCCCGCGTCGGTGGGCGGCGCGCCGAGCGGCGGACGCGCGTGCGGGATCGCGGGCTTGCCCCAGTTCCACGGCGCGCGGCGCCAGAAGGGCGGCGTCTTCAGCTCTTCGCTGAGCTCGGCGCCGTACTCCTTCGAGATCAGCTTCTCGGTCGGCACCGTCCAGTAGTCGGGATCGCCGAGATACACCGCGCGATCCGCGAACGCGAGCTTCATCGCGCCCGCGACCAGGTGGATCTCCTCGCTCGAGTTGAGGCCCATCTTCGCCAGGTCGTACGGCTCGAGCGCGTTCAGCATCTCGAGCAGCAGCACGCCGCCAGAGCTGGGCGGCGGCATCGAGACGATCTCGAGCCCGCGGTAGTGACCGCGCACGGGCGTGCGCCAGATCGGGTGATAGTTCGCGAGGTCCTCGACCGTGAGTGCGCCGCCGCTCGCGTCGGCGATCTTGCGCGCCATCGATCCGTACGCGAGCGAACCGCCGCCGCGCTGGCCGACTTCTTCGAGTGTCTTCGCGAGCTCGGGCTGGCGCAGCCGCCAGCCGAGCTCGGGAATCTGTCCCTTGTCGAGCTGGATGCGCGCGGTCTCGGGATAGTTCGCGAGCTTCGGCGCGATCATCTGCAGCATGCGCCGGTGCGCGGGCCCGATCTCGATGCCATCGCGACACAGCCGGATCGCGGGCTTCACGAGCTCCTTCCACTCGAGCGACCCGTAGCGTTGGTGCAGCTCCCAGAGTCCCTGCACGAGCGACGGCACCGCGATCGCGCGCGGCCCGATGCGCGACGCGTCGGGGATCGCCTTCCCGTCGAGGCCGATGTAGTTCGCGGTGTTCGCGCTCGCGGGCGCCGTCTCGCGCGCGTCGAGCGCCGCCGCCTCGCCCGACTCGGCGATGTACACCACGACGAACGCCCCGCCGCCGAGACCCGAGCTGTACTGATGCGCGACGCCCGCGGCGAACGCGGTCGCGATCGCCGCGTCGACCGCGTTCCCGCCGCGCCCGAGAATCTCGCGCCCCGCGTCGGCGGCCGGCCCGACCGAAGTCACCACCATGCCGCGCTGTCCCCACGCCGGGCCCGGACTCGCGGCCAGCACGAATCGGGCATTGAGCAGACACGCGACGACGACGAATACGAGTTTGAAGTGCGAGGAGCGCATCGCTTTCGACCGTACCACGGAGCGTGTTAGCGTGCGCGCCGGACGCGTCGCCCGATGTCGGATGCGAGTCGGCTCTTCAGCGAGAAACACGGCAGCTACACCCGCTTCATCAAGGCGGTGCGCTACCCACAAGGACTCCGCGCGTTCTTCCTTCGCTCCCCGCTGCTCCGCTCGGGAATGCGCGTGCTCGACGCCGGCTGCGGCACTGGCGTCGTCGCGCTCGCGCTTCGCGACGCTCTAGTGTCTCGCTCGCTCGCGGTCGGTCCGATGCACGCGTTCGATCTCACTTCGGCGATGCTCGAGCGCTTCCGCCGCACGCTCGCGCGCCGCGCGATCCGCGGCGTCGAGCTCGCGCAAGCGAACGTGCTCGAGCTCGACGCGCTGCCCGAGTCATGGCGCGACTACGACCTCGTCGTGTCTGCCTCGATGCTCGAGTACGTGCCGCGCGATCGCCTCGCCGACGCGCTGCGCGGGCTGCGCGCCCGTTTGCGGGAACAGGGTCACTTCGTGCTGTTCATCACGCGCCGCAACTGGCTCACGCGCCCGCTGATCGGGCGCCGGTGGCGATCCAACCTGTACGACGCCGCGGAGCTGCGCGACGCGTTCCAGCGCGCGGGGTTCTCGCGCCTCGAGTTTCTCCGCTTCCCGCCTGCGGCTCTGCATCTCGCGCTGTGGGGACACGTCGTCCTGGCGACGCGTTGACCGACACTTTCCTGTGTCGACGCGGACCGCCCACAATGCGCCGAGCGCTGAGACCCATCTCATGTCGTTGTCAGCATCACGCGGCGCTCGTGTTCGTCAGAACGCGCATGAAGTGCTCGATCCGATCAGCGGCCGCGGTGTTCTTGCTGAGCAGCAGCCCCCTCCTGCTAGCTCGACTCGAGCGCCCGGGCGTGGGCCCGGGTGTGGCCGCGCCCGCGCCGGAAGCCCCCGACGCGGGCGATCGGCGAGCACGATTGGCGCGCCGGCCCGCTGCGCCTGCAGATCCTCGCCGCGCCGTCTTCCGCGGCGCGCGGCGAGTGGAGCGCGGAGCTTCAACCCGGCCTGTTCCGCGCCTACGTCGGCCTCGCCCCCGGCGCGTGACGACCGCCCCGCCCTGCGCCATACTGCGCGCCCGCGCCGACCCCGCTCGGCGCCTCTCTTCGTGGCGCGGTAGCTCAGTTGGTAGAGCAGCGGACTGAAAATCCGCGTGTCGGGAGTTCGATTCTCCCCTGCGCCACCTGTTCGTGAACCCGCTCGCGGTTCGCTTCTTCGACTGGCTGGCCGGGGTGCCCCGGACCGTCTGTTGAAGTCGCGCGCGGCCTGCGCGCGCGCTGCGGTTGCGTCGCGTGTACCGATGGCACTCCGCGCGCAGGCTCACTCTGACACGGCCCGTACGCATGGACTTCGGCCAGACACTCGCACGCGACCTGCCTCCGCGTGAGGTGACACGCCCCACAGAAACCGCGTCACACGGCGCCGAAACGCGAGGTATGGGGAGGGGAATGTGGGATGACACATGAGGCTTGCGTTCGGAAAAAGGCAGGGCCGGGGCATCAGCGAGGCCGCGAGAGTTGCGCTCGTGGCTCTGGCGATCTGCGGCGGCGCTTCCGCGGCGCGCGCACAAGCCGTCTCGAAGGCACAGATGCAGAGCCTGGACGAGCAAGTGCAGGAAGTGAAGTCGGACGTGCTCGGCATCGCGGCGGAGCTCGACCAGCTCGAAGAGAAGCTGCTGTACCCCTCGAACACACAGGTCGCGGTGTTCGTCTCGATGGACAAGGCGACCGCCTTCCGCCTCGACTCGGTGCAGATCCAGATCGACGGCCAGCCCGTCGCGCGGCACGTGTACAGCTTCAAGGAGCTGGAAGCCCTCAAGAAGGGCGGCGTGCAGCGGATGTACACCGGCAACACCCGCACCGGCGGGCATCGGCTGGACGTGTCAGTGGCCGGCAAGCTCTCCGGCGGCAAGGACTACGCGGTCACGCAGAGCTTCCCCTTCAGCAAGGACGTCGGACCTAAACTCGTCGGTGTCACGCTGGCCGGCTCCGGCGAGCCGAGCATCGAGATCGGGGGCTGGTAGCTCGTGGCGGCGCTGCGCCGAAACACGATCGCGCTGGCCCTGGCGGCGCTCCTGCCCGGGCGCGCGGTCGCGGGCGGGGATCTGAAGGACCTGTACTTCGGAGAGGCGCTCTACTACGCCTACCAGGAGCAGTGGTTCGAGGCGCTCGAGCGCCTCGACGCGGAGGTCGCGCAGCACTACCGCGTCGATGAGCCCGAGCGCGACTCGCTCCAGTACCACATCAAGAACGCTGAGTTCGACGTCGGCGACTTCGAGCTCCGCTACCGCATGCACCACCGCGCCGGCCGCGCGATCAAGGCGGTGCTCGAGGCAGACGTCGGCGACGCCGTGCGCAACGAGGCCGCCTATCGCCTGGCGCGGATCCACTTCCAGAAGGGCCAGCCCGACGACGCCCTCGAGACGCTCGAGAAGATCCACGGCGAGATCCCGGAGGAGATCCGCGACGACGTCGAGTTCCTGCGCGCGAACGTGTACCTGGCGCTCCGCCGGCCGGCGGACGCCGCGGAAGTGTTGAAGCGACTGCAGGGCTCGGACAGTCTGCGCGGCTTCTCGCAGTACAACCTCGGGATCGCGCTCCTCGAGGAGGGCGAGAAGAAGGAAGCCGTCCTGCAGCTCGACCGCGCCGGAACGCTGAAGGGCGGCGACGCAGAGACGCTCGCCATCGTCGACAAGTCGAACCTGATTCTCGGCACGCTGCTCTTCGAGGCGCAGGCGTTCGACGACTCGGCGCGCTCCCTGGGCCGTGTCCGCCTCGAGGGCCCGTTCTCGAACGAGGCACTGCTGCGCGCGGGTTGGGCAGACGCGAGCGCCGAGAAGTTCGATCGCGCGCTCGTCCCGTGGGGCATCCTCGCCCGGCGCGAGCCGACGCAGGCCGCCGTCCAGGAAGCGCTGCTCGCGCTGCCCTACGCCTACAGCAAGCTCGGCGTGCACGGACGCGCGGCCGTCCTCTATCGGAACGCGGCGCAGAGCTTCGAGGGCGAGCTGCACAAGCTCGACGCCTCGCTCGCGAGCATCCGCGAGGGCGAGTTCCTGAAAGACCTCGTGCGCGAAGAGATCCGTCAGGACAAGGACTGGGTTGTGCGCCTGCGCAGCCTGCCCGACGCGCCCGAGACCTTCTACCTGACGTCGCTCATGGCGTCGCACGAGTTCCAGACCGGTCTGCAGAACTACCTGGACCTCGAGGACATGCGCAAGAAGCTGGTCGCGTGGCAGCGCAGCCTCGACGCCTTCGACGACATCATTCAGCGCCGCCGCGCGTACTACGCGCCGCTCCTACCGGGGATCGACGCGCAGTTCCGCAAGCTCGACTCACAGATCCGGCTGCGCGTCGAGCAGCGCGACCACTTGAACCAGCTCGTCCAGCACATGC